>Ga0068714_10005211_pt1 | contig 13912 bp, 12 predicted proteins | sample MTBNYHSulfiMetaG_FD_62988 | JGI IMG/M metagenome (GOLD analysis project Ga0068714, IMG submission 62988) | Enrichment culture microbial communities from rom New York Harbor, USA that are MTBE-degrading - MTBE-NYH (New York Harbor Sulfidogenic)... | ecosystem: Environmental > Aquatic > Marine >... | reverse complement strand
CGAGAGAGACTGCCCGAGGCGAAGATCGCTTTCGCCGGCCTGTTTCCGGAAGCCGGCGAGAGCGAGTTCCTCGAGCAGCATCCCGAGGTGGATTACGCCTTCCGGGGGGAATACGAGTACACCTTGCGCGAGGTGGCGCAGGCGCTGGTCCGCGGCGAGCAGCGTACCGATCACCCGGGGACGTCCTGCCGCGACTCGTCGGGCCGGGTCATCGTCAACCCCCGGCGGCCTCTGATCGAAAATCTCGACGAGCTGCCCTGGCCGGCGCGCAAGCCGCTGCCGATGCTCAAGTACCACGACCTGCCCGGCGGGCTGCCCGGCCCCAGCTTGCAGCTGTGGGCCAGCCGGGGCTGCCCCTTTCACTGCACCTTCTGCGCGTGGCCCCAGATTATGTACGGCGGCGATAAATACCGGGTGCGCAATCCAGTAGATGTCGTGGATGAGATGGAAGCGGTCGTCAAGGAATACGGCTTTCGCTCGGTTTACTTTGACGACGACACCTTCAATCTGGGCAAGAAGCGGATGCTCGCGCTGGCGGAAGAAATCATCCGGCGCAACCTCTGTATTCCCTGGGCGGTGATGGCGCGGGCCGACACCTCCGACGAAGAGACCCTGCGCGCGATGAAACGCGCCGGGCTGATCTCCATCAAGTACGGCGTCGAGTCGGCCAGCCAGGAGATCCTCGACCGCTGCGAGAAGGGCCTCGACCTGAGCAAGGTGGAGAAGACCGTCGCGTTGACCAAGAAGCTGGGCATCAACACTCACCTGACCTTCACCTTCGGCCTGCCCGGCGAAACCCGCGAGACGATCCGGGAGACCATCGCCCTGGCCAAGAGGCTGGACCCGGACTCGATCCAGTTCTCCATCGCCACGCCCTTCCCCGGCAGCAGGCTCTTTCTCCAGATGGAGGCGGAGGGCAACCTCGTCACGAAGGACTGGTCGCTCTACGACGGCAGTAATGCGGCGGTAATCCGCCAGGGCGACCTTTCGCCGCAGGATCTCGAGCTGGCCCTGCGCACCGCCTACGACACCTGGCAGCGGCACAAGCTGTTGCGCCCGCTGTACCGGCCCAAGGAATGGAAGAAGTTCCTGAAACACCCCGGGCAAAGCCTGCGGAAATACAAGGACGAGTACCGGCACAAGAAGAAGCTGGCGGCTCAGCGCAAAGCCGCCGAGGCGGGATGAGACCGATGCTGCGCGGACGGAAGATCAAATTCCTGATCCTGTTGCTGCTGACCGCCTACACGGCGGTCATGTACGCCCTGATGAAACTCTTCAGGAAGGTGCGAGCCTGAAGCCGGTGCCGAAGACTCCCCTCCAATGCAAGGTGAACGGCCGCCCTTGGTCGGGCACTGTCCTCCCCAATCTGCGGCTGCTGGATTTCCTGCGCGACGTCCTGGGACTAACCGGCACCAAGGAAGGCTGCGGGGAAGGCGAATGCGGGGCATGCACCGTCCTTTTTGACGGCAAGGCGGTGGACAGTTGTCTTTTGCTGGCCGCCGAAGCAGACGGCCATGAGGTCGTTACCATCGAAGGCCTTACTCCGCGCGGACAGCTCGATCCCTTGCAGGAGGCTTTTATCGAGGAAGGGGCGGTCCAGTGCGGCTACTGCATCCCCGGCATGATCCTGTCGGCCAAAGCGCTTCTGATGGAGAACCCCGAGCCGAGCGAATTTGACATCCAGCGGGCTTTGGCCGGGAATCTTTGCCGCTGCACCGGCTATGCGAAGATCATCACCGCGGTGCAAAAGGCCGCCGGGCGAGAGGGCGCGTCCCGGGCGCCGGCCGCCTGCTGCGAACCCTTGGAACACCCTGCCGGAACGCCCTGCCCTTGCCTGCCCCCTTTTCAGCTGGAGACTCCGGACACCCTGGAAAGAGCACTGGATATTCTCGACCAACAGGGACAACGCGCGCAAGTGCTGGCCGGAGGCACCGATCTCCTGGTAGCCATGCAGGACGATCACCGCTCCGCGCCCGGCGTTGTTCTGTCGCTCATGAAGCTGGAGCCGCAGCTGCGCTACATTCGCCAGGAAGGCGACCGGATTCATATCGGCCCACTGGCGACTTATACCGACGTCATTGAATCTTCCTTGCTCCGGGAAGGTGCCCCGTTGCTGGTGCTGGCCGCTTCCGAGGTCGGTTCGCTTCAGATTCGCAACCGGGGAACGCTTGCGGGCAACATTGCGACCGCCTCGCCTTCGGGCGATACCCTGCCGGCCCTCTATTGCCTGGGGGCCGAAGTTGTGGTGCGCAGCCGGAAAGGGGAGCGAGCTCTGGCCATTGAGGACGGTTTCCTCGGCCCGAAGCAGCATGCCTTCCGGCCGGAAGAGATGGTCGTCGAGATTCGATTTCCCTGTCCGCCTCCCGGCACGAAGGACTTCTTCTACAAGGTCGGGCCGCGCCGGGCGCAAGCTATCACCAAAGTGACAGTGGCCGGGCACTTTGCCCTCGAAAACGACCGGGTGAAGCAGTGCCGGCTGGCTTTGGGAGCGGTCGCGCCGACTGTGGTGCGGGCCAAGCACACCGAGCAATTGCTGACTGGTCAGCTCCTTTCGAACCCACTCATCGAGCAGGCTTCGCAGCAAGTCAAGGAAGAATGTTCGCCCATTGATGACATCCGCTCGGAGTCCTGGTACCGCCGGGAAATGGTCGGAACCCTGCTGCGCCGGGGGCTGCGCTCGCTGGTGGACCCCTCGGTATCCCCTTGCCGGGTTTTCCCGGAATAAACGGTGTCCACTGTTTGTCCTTGAGCCCATTCCTGTTTGATTCCTTGGCTTAAGAATCTGCATGAAGAGCCTGGCTCTCCTTCCGGCGGGGCAGCGCTCCATTCCTCTGAAAATACTGAACTTTTGGGTCTAATGCGGGTTTGACAAACCCGAATTCAGCGATAAACTTTAACCGAACCACTGATGTGCCCGAAGGTGGAGGCCATCTTCGAGATGGACCCCACCCGCCGAGAGGGCGTTTGTAAGTTGGTATCCTTCTGGATGGTCTGAACTTCGGTGTGGAGGTGTGGAGAGGAATGAAGGCAAGTGACCTGTTTGTCGAGTGTCTGAAGCGGGAGGGGGTCGAGGTGGTATTCGGAATTCCGGGGGTGGAGTCGCTGGACCTCGTGCAGTCGCTTTCGCAGTCCGGGATACGCTTGGTGGCGACCCGGACCGAGTCGGGAGCGGCTTATATGGCCAATGTCTATGGCCGGCTCACCGGGCGGGCGGGCGTCTGCCTGGCTGGTTCCGGCGCAGCCGCCACCCACTTTGCGACCCCTCTGGCCGGCGCGACGATGGACCATGCGCCGGTCGTAGCCATCTCGGGACAGAGGAATCTGGCGCGAATCCAACGGGAACCCTACCAGGCCATTGACATTGTGTCGACCCTGCAACCGGTGACGAAATGGAGCACCCAGATCGGCCGGCCGGAGCTGGTGCCTGAATCGGTCCACAAAGCGTTCAAGATTTCCCAAACCGAGCCCCCGGGAGCCTGCCACGTGGCCCTTCCCGAGGATGTGGCGCGGCAGGAATCCAGCGGGCACCCCTTCTCCCCGGCCTCGCTGCGCCGGCCTGCGTGTCCGGATCGGATGCTGGACGGCGCGGCCGAGCTGATTGACCAGGCCCAGAAGGTGGTGATCCTGGCCGGGCACGGGGCGGTGCGGGCCAACGCCACGGCGGAGCTGGCCGAGTTCGTCGAGGAAGTCGGTCTGTGGGTGATTTCGACGCCGAATGCCAAGGGGATTCTGCCGTTTCAGCATCCCAACTTTGCCTATACCATTGACATCCACTGTGAAGAAGAGGCGCTGACGTTGCTGCGCGAGGCGGAGGTGGTCGTCGCGGTCGGGTACGAGCTGAACGAGTTCCCGCCCGACCTCTGGAATCCCGAGGGGCGGGCGAAGGTCATTCATATGAGCGCTTCGCCGCCGCAGATCAACCGCAACTATGAGGTGGCGGTCGAGCTGGTGGGAGACATTCGGGATAGCCTGCGCAATATGCGGACCATGAAGATGATTCGCCGGCGGAAGAAACTGGGAAACAGAAACGCCTATAAAGAGAAGGTGTCCCGGACGCTGGCCCAGTACGAAAACGATGCCTCTTTCCCGCTGAAACCGCAGCGGGTCTTGGCGGACCTGGCGCGGGTCGTGCAGCCCGAAGATCTTCTGGTGTGCGATATGGGCACTTACCGGTTCTGGGTTTCTCAGTTGTTTCCCGCGGCCGGCGCGGGTTCGGTGATGTTCAGCCAGAGTCATAACGCGACCGGATTCGCCTTGCCGGGCGCGGTCGGGGCCTACCTGGCGCGTCCCGCGGGCCGAGTCCTGGCGCTCTGCGGCGACGGCGGATTCCTCGCCAGCTGTGCCGAGCTGGCCACGGTGTGCGAGCTGGAGCTGCCCCTGGTGGCGCTAATCTTCAATGACCGGCAGCTGAGCTACATCCGGGCGCTGCAGATTGCTCGATTTGCCAATCCGGTCGCCACCGCTCCCCGGAATCCGGATTTCGTCGCCTTGGCGCGCTCTTTCGGCGCGGAGGCTCTCGCTCTAGGCCAACAGGACGACCTGGAAGAGGTGCTCCGGCGGACGCTGGAGGCGGGAAAGCCGGCCGTGCTGGATGTGCCGATCGATGCGCGCGAGAATGAAAGGATCTTTGATCACTGGCTGCGCGTGGAGTGAGATCCCTCGGCCGAGGAAAGCCTCGGCTCCGAGAAAGAAGAGGTCCGATTGCACACTGCCGCGCAAGAAATGCCTGCGCTTGATTTGAAAGGGAGAGAAGTCTGCCTGCCGATGGACGAAGAGAGAGCAGTCCTGCAAAAGACAGATGCGGAAGACCGGCGCGAGCAGCCGACCATTCTGGTGGTGGATGACGACATCGCCATTTGCGACGTTATCCACAACTACCTGGAGAGCATGAATTACCCCGTCAGGGTGTGCAGCGACCCCCACGATGCTCTGAGCCTGTTGAGCCGGGAGCCGGTCGATCTGGTCCTGACCGACTTGCAGATGGGGGAAGTCTCCGGCGTGGATATTCTCCGGGCGGCCCGCCAATATCAGGCCGACACCGCGGTGATTCTAATTACCGGCTTCCCGACGGTGGAGAACGCCGTCCAGGTGCTGAAAGAGGGCGCCTACGATTACATCACGAAACCCTTCCAGCTGGACGAGCTGGGCAAGGTCGTTCAACGGGCGCTGGAGCAGCAGCGTCTGGCGCGCGAGGTGGTGAGCCTGCGGGACACCGTCTCCTTGTACCAGATCAGCGAGGATATGAGCTCGTCGCTCGAGCTGAGCGAGTTGTTGGAGAAGATTCTCGGCGCGGCGGTCGACGAGGTGCAGTCCGAGTATGGATGTATCCTCCTGCTCGATGATCGCCGGGAGCGCCTGCGGGTCGGCGCAATGCGGGGCCTTCCGCCCTGGGATTGCGAGGCCATCGAGCGATTGGCGCCCCGGGCGGTGCGCGCCTGGATCGAGCGCCATGACCCTCTGAGACCCCCCTTGCGCGACGGCGACCGGAGAGCCGGCCGGGTCCTGCCCTGCCGCTCATTGCCGGAAGGATTGGATTCGCCTTGTCCGCTCTGGGTCTCCCCGGACGAGGATGCCAGTTGCCTTTGCGTTCCGCTGCGAGCCAAGGATCAGATCATCGGAGTGCTGCACGTGAGTCGTTCCTCCCGCACCCGGAGGTACGGCGAGCGGGATCTCAAGGCGCTGGCCATTCTCGCGGGCAATGCCGCCCGGGCGATCGAGAACGCCCGCTTGTACAGCAGCCTCTACCAGGACTACCACAGTTTCATCGAGGCCCTGGCGCAGGCGGTTGACGCGAAGGACTCTTACAGCCGGAAACATTCCTACCGGGTCGCCTTCTACTCTCAGGTCATCGGCTATGCCTTCAATCTCTCGGTGCCCGACATGGAAAACCTCGAAGTCGCCTCGATGCTTCACGACATCGGCAAGATCGGCATCCCCGATCAAATTCTCTGCAAACCTGCCGGACTGACGCGGGAAGAGTTTGCCGAGATGCAGGAGCATCCGAAGATTGGCGAGCGGATCCTGAAACCGATCGAATCGTTGAAAGAAGTGCGCCGGTGGATTTACCAGCATCACGAGCGCTTCGACGGCGGCGGCTACCCGGAAGGCATCCGGGGCGATGAGATCGACTTTCAGGCCCGCATTCTGATCGTGGCGGAGGTCTATGACGCCCTGGTCACCCAGCGGGCCTATAAGAAGGCCTGGCCGGTCGCCACCGCGCTGGACTATTTGCGGGATCACTCGGGCAGCCATTTCGACCCCGAAGTGATCGGCAAGTTCACCGATATTCTTGCCCGACAGGGAAAGCAGCTGGCCGAGTTTGTTCAGACCAGCCACTTTCGCCGATACTCCTGCAATGACCTGGAAGCCTTTTTCCAGGATGGCCTGTAAGCGGTCCCGCAAGGCGACATTCCGAGGGCTTCCCTGAGAGCGCGCTAAAAGCCGATTGCCGTTCTGTCCCGTCTGTGGTAGAAACAGGCGGGGTTCTCAGGAGTCTCCAGGGTTCAAGTTCAACCAAAGGTGGTTCGGTGCGCAAGGGGGCGTCCCGTCGGGAGAAAGGACCGAGGGCGAGTGGCGAGATTCGTCTCAGCTATGGCCCGACGATTATAGCCGGCCTTCTCATCGGAACGCTGCTCGATGCATTTTACCGTCCCGGCTGGCAACCGGGGCTGTTGATTTACTCCCTTCACCAGTTGTTCCTCGGCCCCTACCGGGACTTCTGGCGCTTTCACGCCGCGGTGCTCGTCCTGCCCCTGGTTTTCGTCAATCTGATCAACTATGCCTTGTACCGCCGGAGCGGTTATCCTTCGGAGCGCCTGTTTTTTCTCTTGCTGTCGGTCCTCCTCAATGGTTTGATCTTCTTTGCAGGGGTGAACATTCTCCTGTACCATTTCGAGTAGGGGGACCTGGAATCTTGAAAGGTTCGCAGCGCGCCTTCAAGCCGGCCTGGGAGGATTTCGCCGCCTGCTTTGAGCGGCGGCGACTCCAGTGCCTGAAACACTTTACGGCGCTTGAGAACCTGCCCAGCATCGCGCGCCCGCCCCGCCGCAAAGGGCAGGCGAAAGGGGTCGCCCCGGGACTGTACAGCCGGCGCCGCTTGGACGAGCAGGGCATTGTCCCGCACCGCCTTCACGGCTGGGGGGGCAAGGGCCGGGCGCTTCAGGACTACATCTGCCTGAGCTTTTCCCTGCCGGCGGGCATGATTCGGGCGGAAGCCGCCCCGCCGGCGGTGCTCCTGATCGACCCGGAAGTCATTTTCTGGGAGGGGACGTGTTTCTGTCGCACCAACAGCGCTTCGCGCCATATCAGTGCCGAGGAAATCTTTGCCTCGGCCGACCTGGCCGCTTTCGAAAGTCTCTTTCGCGGCAGCTATGGCGACCGGCTGCGGTATCGGCAGGCCGAGGTGCTGGTGCGGGATCACATTCCCCTGGAGGAGGTCCGCGCGATCGTACTGCCCCACTCGCCCGAGGGGCAGGACGCGGCTCGCCGACTGGAGGCGGCGAAATGGCGCCGCTGGTTGCGAGGCCGGTGGTCGTTTCCGCCAGTCCGGTATGGTTCGTGGCAATCGCTGCTCTGAGGAGCCTCGCTGCGATGCCGGGGAAAAATAAGAACGCCCGGCCGAAAACCGACCGGGCTTGCCGGTTACCCACGACCTCCAGGTGTAGTCCATCTCTAAGATGGCCTACACCTCCGGGCACCAATTCAGTCGACCTGTTCTTTCAGGGCGTAGAGGTAGACGACGTAGAGAACGAGCAGGGCGCCGAGACAAAGAAAGGCGATAAAGTAGTAACTGTGAAACAAGCTGCCGCTCGCCGCTTCCATTTTCGCATAGGTGATGACCATGGCCACCGTGCTCAGCAGGACGATGAACAAAGCCTGCAATACCCCACGCTTCCATACCACCGCCAGATACAAGCCGATGATAGCCAGAGCGATGTCCGGACGGAGCAGAACGAGAAAATCGGTCTCCAACAGGGTCTGACTGAAAGACTCCAGCATGCCTTGCCAATTCATGGTACTTCACCTCCGCTCCTGCGCTTTAGCAACCGGTGTGCCATTTCCTGTCTGGCTGTTTTCCCTGTTTTCGGGTGTTTTCAAAGCGCCGCCGGACCCGAGTCCTTTGCAGAGAGTGTAAAAGTATGAAAAATGACCGCCTTCCTGCAAAGATCTATTACAATCTGAGCCTCGCCCTTCGCAGTGCGCTATACTCGGTCCAGGACAGTTGAGGAGAACGATGGGGGCGTTGAACGACCAGGAAACCAAAGCCCTTGTGGGCGAGGGGCAGAAGCACCCGGGATGGGCAAGAATGGCCCGGGGCGAGATGCTCTGGGTCTCTCTTCTGTACATTGCTGCCGGCATTCTGGTCAGCTGGCCGCTCAGCCTGCAGATCGGGCGCGAGATTCCCGTCGGGGGGGATAGCTGGCAGAACGTGTGGAATCTGTGGTGGACGCAGAAGGCTTTGGCAAGGCCCGAGTGGGATTTACTTCGCTGTCCCCTGATTTTCCATCCTCAGGGGCTGAGCCTGGCGCTTCACAGCAACTCCTATTTCAACACGATCCTGGCCCTGCCCCTGCAAAGGGTGCTTTCCATCGAAACCCTTCACCATCTGCTGATCTGGATTTACTTTCCGGCCTCCGCCCTGGCCGCCTATGTGCTCGCGCGGCGATGGGTAACGTCACCCCTGGCGGCATTCATGGCAGGGTGGGTGTACGCCTTTTCCCCCTTTCGGATCGGACGATACATCATTGAACAAGTGGACGTGCTGTCCACCGCATTGATCCCTCTTTTTATTCTTGTTCTCCTGGAGTTTCTCGACCGACAAAAGTGGAGAGCAGTTCTCTGGGCAGTTGCTTTTCTTGTCCTTGCACTGCTTTCCTCCTGGTACAACGGGGCTTTCTGTTATCTCTTCGGAATCTTTGCCATTCTCTACTATTGGTTTGAGGGCCGGCTGGGGAGCCGCAGCCGCGCATTCTGGGCAGGACTGGCTGCTCTGTTTCTTGTCCCGGTTCTCTTGCTCGCTCCGTTCATTGTGCCCATGATTCGCGACCTCTCGAATCCCTTATTCGCCCAACAGGTGGACCAGCTCGAGATTTGCCGGGCCACCTCCAGCGATCTCCTGGCCTTCGTGACGCCGGGGATTCAATATCCGACTTTCCTGGAGCAGAGCTTCGGCTGGCATGGCCCAATGCCGCCGAGAATGGCCGATTGGATTGAGGCCCGGGTGCTCGCCGGGCGAGGAAGCAACATTCTGGAAGCGACCTCCTACCTGGGTTGGGTGAACCTGGCGTTGTTCCTCCTGTGCATCCGAGCGCTCCGGAGAAAAAGTCTCGAGGGTCGGGCAAGAAGAGGCGCCTATTTCTGGGGTGTCGCCGTGGTTGTGTTCGGGGTCCTGGCGCTGGGACCGACGCTCCAGGTCGCCGGGTGGAAAAGCAAGGTGCCTTTGCCCTATCTCATCGTCAATGCCCTTCCCGGATTCTCGATCTTGCGCGCTCCCAACCGGCTTCTGATCCTGGTGACGCTGGGCATGGGTTTGTGCAGCGCTTTGATGCTGGAGCGATGGTTCGTCGCCGGACGACGAAAACTGGCTCTGGGGATCGCTTTCCTCATCGTCCTCGATCTGGCCCTGTTCCCTCTTTCCCGGTTGTGGCAGGCCAAGCCGGTCCCCCCGGTCTATGCGCAGCTGGCTGCCGACGCCGAGCCGGGAGCGGTTCTGGAGATTCCCAGCGGGTACCATTTCGACAGCTCCTGGCATAATGTGCGAGCGATGTACTACCAGACGCGCCATGGGCGGCCCCTGCTGGTGGGATACATCTCGCGCACACCGGAAGATCCCTACCAGGTTCTGGAGCGTTTTCCTGTGATTCGGGCGCTCTCCTACGAGACGCTGACCGGGCAGCTGGCACGCGAGAGGATCGAGCCCGCTCGGGCCAGGGCTGATCTGGCGATGCTCGGCGTCCGGTACATCGTACTCCATCCGGGCGACGTGCTCGAGGTCACCCGGGGAGATCAGGAAGCCTTGGACGCCGCGCGGAATCTATTGGAGGAGGTCGTTGGTCCTCCGCTGTGGGAAGACGAGAGGACCGCAACTTATCGATTTGAGCCGACAGAAAGGTAGTGACACTGATGTTCCAAGACGCTCGGACAAACTCTCCCGGCCTGAAGCTCAGCTACCTGGGGGCGGCACTCGTTCTGACCCTGCTGCTCCAGATCAACATTTCGCTTCAGAATCCTGTCCCGGATTACGACGAGGCCGTCTATCTCGATCTGGCCCGCAGCGTCTCCACGCAGGGCGTCCCGGTGCGAACCTCCTCGGGCCGGCTGTACGCCGTCCATCCGCCGGGATACTTTTATCCAGCGGGAGTCTTCTATCATGCCGGGCTGAAGGACGTCATCCTTCAACGCTCGCTGCAAACCGCGCTGTCGCTTGTCCTCCTGGGCATCGTTTATGGCATCAGCCGCCGGGTGTGGAGCGAAGGCGCGGCGCGGTGGGCCGTGTTGCTCCTGGCGATCAATCCTTTCTTCCTGCGCTACGCGCACAGTGTTTATCTCGAGCTGCCGGAGACGCTGTGGCTGTTTGCCTCCCTGGCGTGCTGGCTTTGGGCCGAGCGAGGCGGGGCAGCCTGCTGGGAGCGTTACCTGCTGGCCGGAGTGGCGCTCGGTCTGGCGGCGTTGACCAAGTATTTCGCTGTCAGCCTCGGCGTGGCTTACCTTCTCTATTATGCAATCCAGCAGCGCGGCCGGTTCTGGCGCAGCCGCCCCTTCTGGTTGATCTTTGGCAGCTCCGCCCTGCTGTTTGCCCTCTGGCCGGTCTATGCCTGGGCGCTATTGGGAACGGAGGAGCTGCGGGCGGCGTGGGCGGCCCGCGCCTGGCGCTTTTTGACCCCGCTGCCCAGCGATCCCCGCACGCTGACGAGTCTTAAAGACTTGCTGGTGAAGCTGGCGACCGCGCCGGGGCCGCTGGTCGCCCTGCCGATGGCAGTGGCTTTCCTGGCCGAGGCACGATGGGCTGTCGTTCGAAGGGCTTGGCGGGACCCGAAACCGGAGCGTCGCTTCCGGATTCTTGTCCTAATCTGGATCATCGTTCTGACTGGATTGCTCCTCAGTCTCCCCGTCCGCGATCAGAAGTATTTCTATCCTCTTCTACCTGCGGGTTTGATGCTTCTGGCGGCGTGGGGGGTGCAAGCGTTCGCCGCGCTCAAAAGAGATCGGACTTCGCGCCCGACTGTCCTCGCCGTCCTGGCCCTCGGCGTTTGGGTGGTGTTGATCTTCCCGGTGGACTTGACTGGTATCGACCACGTACCAGTCCTTCAGAAGCTTTACTTCACCGGACACGACTACACTTGGCGGGCTTCTCCCCATCATATCGCCTTGCCGGGTATGTCCGAGCGTATCGTCGCGCTGGCCAAGCCGGGCGAGCGAATCCTGGTGGGCCGGGCCGGGCCGATCGTCTGCTATTACACCGGCCTACCTTACCGGATGACCTACCTTGCCCCCTCCCTCGAGCAGGCCGAGCGGCTGCTCGACGAGCACCGTATCTTTCTCATTGACGGGCCGCCCGAGGTTCTCTTCCCCAACCTGACGCCGGCCGAGCGGGCGAGGCTGGGCGCGCGCGTTATGCGGGAATGGCTCGAAGTGGCGCGCGACGAGGAGACCCGGCTGCTGCTGAAACTCAATTGACCCTCCTCGGGCGATTGTGCGATACTCGCCGGCGAAGGGCAAGGTATTCCGACGCAACGTCAAAAGGATCGATGGGGTATGGGGGATCGAGCCGAATTTCCCAAGGTCAGTATTGTCATTCCAGCCTACAACGAAGAGGCCGCCATCGGGGAAGCGATCGAGGCCATCCGCCAAGTGATGGGGGCAAGCCGCTACCCGTTTGAAGTCCTGGTGGTCAACGATGGTTCCAAGGATCGCACCGAGGAGATCGCCCGCCGGCATGGCGCCCGGGTGGTGAATCACCACGAGAACAAGGGCGTCGGCTGGGCGCGCAAGACCGGCATCCGGGCGGCCGAGGGCGAGATCATCGTGATGATGGACGGTGATGGAACCTATCCCGCCGAGCAGATTCCCGAGCTGCTCAGTTATATGGATCGCTGCGATATGTGCGTAGGAGACCGCTCCCGGGAAGCGGGGACGATGAAGCTGCTCCGGGCGCCCGCGAAGTGGATCATCCGGCACATCGCCTCGTATGTGACCGGGAAGAAAATCTACGACCTAAACTCCGGCCTGCGGGCGTTCTATAAGGACACCGTGCTGAAATACTTCAACATCCTTCCCGGGGGGCACTCCTGGGTCAGCACGCAGACCATCGCCTATCTCGCCAGCGGCCTGACGGTGAAATACACCCCCATTGACTATCATCCGCGCAAAGGGAAGAGCTCCTTTCATCCCATCTCGGACACGCTCCAGTACCTCTCGCTGGTCTTTCGAGCGGTGATGTACTTCAATCCCCTGAAGGTGTTCATCCCGCTGGCGCTGGTTTTCTTCGGCGGCGGGGTGTTGAAACTCCTGTGGGAAGGGCCGCTGATAAGGCACGGGCCGATCAAAGAGTCGACGATTATTTTGATCACCTTCGGCGGCCTGGTAGGAGTGATCGGACTCCTGGCCGACTTGATTGTGAAGATGAACCGGCCAAGTTGATCCGCAGGACAAGGAGACAGATGTTCTCCGAAATCGGAAAGGTTCTGGTGGTGGCGGGTTTGGGGCTGGTCCTCTTCGGGGGAGTGATCTGGCTGGTCGGCAAGGTTCCCGGTGCGGGCCGCCTACCGGGAGACATCGAGGTCGAGAAGGAAACCCCGCACGGCCGGCTCCGCTTCTACTTCCCCATCGCTACCTGCATCCTCCTCAGTATCATTCTGACGCTACTGCTGAACCTCCTTTTTCGCTTGAGGCAGTAAGGGTTTGAGCACACCATACACGATCTAATCGGGTTTACTGCCTCGGTAGCGTGGCCTTCAAACCTTGTCCCTTCCGGACAAAGGCCAAGAACAGGTAGATCGCCAGAGCCAGCCCAAAGCAGAGCGCGCATATCATATAAACAACCTGCGGAGATAAAACGCCATATAAAGGGTTGGCGTTGATGGGGTAAAAGGGCTTGATGTCCCGGTACAGCGGAGCATCAAAAAGAACGTGCAACCACGCCCCAAGGACTCCCGAGACGGCCATTTTCCGAAAGGTAGCAGAATAGGCCAGGCGGAGAACCCTCATAACCTTCCCGATAAGATGACGGAAAGGATAGGCGGCAATCCCCCAAACGAGTCCCAGCAATCCCCCAATGAGCAGTGTGTGACAGTAACCGTGGAGGGGATAGTCGAGATCATAAGTCAGCACGAGCAGAGGCTCGACATCCACCACGACGTTTGCCCCCAGGAAAACAACAACATCAAGATACCGATGCAGTGGCAAGGCGACGGTTGCGTGAGGACCAAAATGAAAAGGCGTGAAAGGCATGATTAGAAGAGTCTCCAAGCCTGCAACCGATGAGTCTTGTCCATACCCGCCGTCCTCCTTCACAGCAGTCTTTCAAGGGTGTGCTTTCAGTTCCTGCCTGGAGGAGCCGCCCGTCTTGTCAGGATTCCTCTTCTTCGGCCAGCCTGCCGACTTTCGTTAATCGCATCCCGCTTGTCAAGCCGATTTGATTGGGTCGGTACATCCGATCGCCGCCCACGCTCGCCCTCCTGCGCGGCGAAGGCCTAATATTAGGGAGGTTCGCTGTGCGGGGTGATGCGGCAACCCATTGATTATCAATAAGTTAAGAGAGTAGAGCGATGAAGTTGTGCGGCTGGCCGCGAGAGGCATCGCGTACCCGCTGAGCGGGAATGTCTCCAAGTGATTGCGTGAGGCCGCCCCGATTGGCTTTGTCCCATCCTGACGAATCTTCACCCACCGCCTGCTGAATTCCCACTCTCAAAGG
>Ga0068714_10005210_pt1 | contig 13913 bp, 12 predicted proteins | sample MTBNYHSulfiMetaG_FD_62988 | JGI IMG/M metagenome (GOLD analysis project Ga0068714, IMG submission 62988) | Enrichment culture microbial communities from rom New York Harbor, USA that are MTBE-degrading - MTBE-NYH (New York Harbor Sulfidogenic)... | ecosystem: Environmental > Aquatic > Marine >... | reverse complement strand
ATGTAAGGACAGTCTGCAAGTCTAATGAAGGGAATATTGAGATTGCCGGTGTATCCATCAGTGATGCCCGAAAGAAAAAGGATACCCTGAAAGCAAAGGAATTCTACCGCATCAGATCGACAACCAGCCTTCAAAACCTGGATCCCCAAAAAGTTACAGTTTTGCCTTGTGGGGATTTGCTGGTTGCTAGCGGGTGAGAAATGAACCGAATAATTGATGTTTGTCACGATAAGGCTCGTCTATCCTGCAAGCTGGACAATCTGGTAATTGAGGCCAGAGATGAAACTCAATTGATCCCTTTCAAAGACATCGCTGCTTTGGTCTTGTCAAGCCAGTATGTGCTATTGACGCAGCCTGTACTTTCATCTCTTAGTTGCTGTAACGTTGTGGTTATTGTCTGTGATGAGAGACATATCCCCTGCGGGATGATGCTTCCTCTTTCTTCCCATTACGCCCAGGCACAAATCTTTGATATCCAGGCCAGACTATCTGTTCCATCCAAAAAAAGAGTGTGGAGGTCTCTTGTGAAGGCCAAAATATTGGCGCAGGCAAAGGTCCTGACCCTGGTCCACGGTGAAGACTTCGGCCTTTCCAGAATGGCCCAGGAAGTCAAGAGCGGGGATACTACAAACGTGGAAGGGAAAGCAGCGAGAAGGTATTGGGTCAGCCTGTTCCATCCAGACTTCAAAAGGGATTTCCAGTCTCCTGACGAAAATTCCTTGCTGAACTATGGTTATGCCTTGATCAGGGGGCTGGTGGCCAGGGCTTTATGCGCTTCAGGCTTGCATCCCTGTCTCGGAATCCATCATCACCACCGTTCAAATCCCTTTGCTCTAGCAGATGATTTCATAGAACCACTTAGACCTTTTGTCGATTACCAGGTCTGGTGTTGGGTCAGTGAAAACGGCATCGACAAAGGCCTGACCAGGGAGGGAAAAGTATTCCTCCTTTCCAGGTTTGTAGACAGATATGCAATGGGGGGCCAGTATAGAACGCTGTTCTCTGGCTTGAACCAGATGGCTTCTTCTTTTGTAAAAGTATGCAGGGGCGAACAAATCGATATCTCCATTCCTTCACCTTTGTCTTTCAATTCGCTTGAAGGCAGGATGGGGGATCAATGTTCAATCTGAGGGGAAGAGATTTTCATGGCCCATTGTTACTGCCCCTTATCGGGGTACAAGGGAATGTGGCTGTTCGTTCTCTTTGACTTGCCGGTAAAAACCAGGAAAGAAAGACATGCTTACACAGTCTTCAGAAAAGAGTTGATAAGGGAAGGGTTCTCACAGCTTCAGTACTCGGTCTACGCTCGCTATTTTGATAGTGCTGATTCAAGCCAAAGTGAATCAGCCTTTATCCGATCAATCTTGCCTTCCAACGGTCAGGTCAGGATAGTGGCGATCACCGATGCACAGTTCGGCAAGATGCTTGTTTTCCATGGGAAAAAGCTTGAGATAACAGAAAAACCTCCTGACCAGATCCTCCTTTTTTGAGATCATTTCCTTTGTGAAAGCCCATCATCACTCATTTGATGGATGATAGAGTGTACCAAAGCGACGAGTTCCCCGAAACTACAGCAAAAGGTCGGGCGCATCTTCGGCATCTCATAGTGTACCAAAGCGACGAGTTCCCCGAAACTACAGCAAAAAAGGTACCCAGCAACCGTAACACATTAGTGTACCAAAGCGACGAGTTCCCCGAAACTACAGCTTATGGGACGGCTACTGCATTGAGCGCTGAGTGTACCAAAGCGACGAGTTCCCCGAAACTACAGCTCAAGGTGCCTGATCTATCGCTGACACTAAGTGTACCAAAGCGACGAGTTCCCCGAAACTACAGCACGATGTGTTGTAGGCATCCACTACATTGGAGTGTACCAAAGCGACGAGTTCCCCGAAACTACAGCGGAGAAGTTCCAGAAGGACATCGAAGAGCAAGTGTACCAAAGCGACGAGTTCCCCGAAACTACAGCGCGCTGAAGTATTCGACAATCTCCCGGATGAAGTGTACCAAAGCGACGAGTTCCCCGAAACTACAGCTTCTTCTGTTCTCTGTCTCCCTCATCGCTCAGTGTACCAAAGCGACGAGTTCCCCGAAACTACAGCAGCAATGGAGAGATAACGCCCCACGGCTTTAGTGTACCAAAGCGACGAGTTCCCCGAAACTACAGCGCAGCCTTTGATGGGTGCCTGGCCAGCTTCAGTGTACCAAAGCGACGAGTTCCCCGAAACTACAGCGCGACGTGGAGGTCACCGACGATGAGCCCGAGTGTACCAAAGCGACGAGTTCCCCGAAACTACAGCACAAGGCGCGGAACAGGCTCCCGTTACTGTAGTGTACCAAAGCGACGAGTTCCCCGAAACTACAGCCTGACACCGGAAACTATCACGGTTCGGCATAGTGTACCAAAGCGACGAGTTCCCCGAAACTACAGCGAGTCTCGATGAACTCTGACAATGTCGTCCAGTGTACCAAAGCGACGAGTTCCCCGAAACTACAGCACGGTTTCCGGCAGGCGTGCGGGGAGATACAGTGTACCAAAGCGACGAGTTCCCCGAAACTACAGCCCACCCCAGTATCAGTAACGGTACCGCCGTAGTGTACCAAAGCGACGAGTTCCCCGAAACTACAGCTCAAGTACGGCCCCAGGAAGGCGCCACAGGAGTGTACCAAAGCGACGAGTTCCCCGAAACTACAGCAAGAGTACAGCGGGAAAGGAGGGGGAAATGAGTGTACCAAAGCGACGAGTTCCCCGAAACTACAGCAATTGGTTCAGAGTTAACCGTGCTGGTGTTAGTGTACCAAAGCGACGAGTTCCCCGAAACTACAGCTTCTTAAAACTCCGTGACATACCTACACCAGTGTACCAAAGCGACGAGTTCCCCGAAACTACAGCTGTAAGTCTGCTTCAGCATCAGCGATACCGAGTGTACCAAAGCGACGAGTTCCCCGAAACTACAGCAGGCGTTACCTCGTACAAGCAGAGGGCAAGAGTGTACCAAAGCGACGAGTTCCCCGAAACTACAGCGCGAGTTTACAGATGCACGTGGCAGGAAATAGTGTACCAAAGCGACGAGTTCCCCGAAACTACAGCACAATGAAAAAGCTGTTGATTGCAACGGTTAGTGTACCAAAGCGACGAGTTCCCCGAAACTACAGCAATCTGACGCTCTGTCCATCAGGGTGGAGGAGTGTACCAAAGCGACGAGTTCCCCGAAACTACAGCCAGTAGCCGCGCTTATAAATCGTTCTAGCGAGTGTACCAAAGCGACGAGTTCCCCGAAACTACAGCCCGTTCTGGTCTGTCCAGTCTCTTGGATTTAGTGTACCAAAGCGACGAGTTCCCCGAAACTACAGCACGGCCTTGGGATGTAGCACCAACCGCCCTAGTGTACCAAAGCGACGAGTTCCCCGAAACTACAGCCAAGATACTTTCTGCGTGGCTGGCCATAAGAGTGTACCAAAGCGACGAGTTCCCCGAAACTACAGCACATGGAATTCCGAAGCCCCGGCTGTGATTAGTGTACCAAAGCGACGAGTTCCCCGAAACTACAGCTGCAGGTCTTGTTCACGCTGCGCTATCCCAGTGTACCAAAGCGACGAGTTCCCCGAAACTACAGCAAGAGGTGCGCTCTCTCCTGCGATGGGCGAAGTGTACCAAAGCGACGAGTTCCCCGAAACTACAGCCCCTGAGTCGCCATGTAATCAGCCTTGAGTAGTGTACCAAAGCGACGAGTTCCCCGAAACTACAGCTGTAAGGGAGGAGGCCAACCATGTCCATAAAGTGTACCAAAGCGACGAGTTCCCCGAAACTACAGCCCTTGACTGATGGGGAATACCGCACTGAAAGTGTACCAAAGCGACGAGTTCCCCGAAACTACAGCCAGACGGTTGATGCAACTGATGGAGAGGTTGCAAGTGTACCAAAGCGACGAGTTCCATGAATAACCTAGTCGGTTTGCAAGGACTTTCAGGTGATACATTCGGGTGGTACAATCCAAACAAGCCTTCCCATGTAACCCAGTAACAGCAAGCATTTCCTGATGGCCAGCTGAAGACGAGGGTGGTACATTCAATGTCTCCCTCCTTCTCCGCCAGAATATTTTCGGGGTCCCGGGTTTCCGGGGCCTTTTTTGTGGATCGTTGAGAAAGAATTGTTTCAGTTGTGCTGATCTGCCTCCAGTCCAGCCCCGGAAGGGTAAAATAACAGAAGAATTGGTGAGGGGATATTTTCATTTCCTCAGGAGGGCAGCCATGACCGGAAATCTAAGGACGAGCGCGGCCGAAAGGACAAGTTCGGGCAAAGCCCGGGGAAAGGGGAGGGTGGTCAAGGCTTCAGTGCTGTTGCCGGTCCTGTTGATGACCATTTTGGCGACATTGCCTTGCCTTGCCCAGGGCGCGATGGAACCCCTGCCGGGTGCCTACGACCTGCGAGAGTTCGGTCATGTCACGCCGGTGAAGGACCAGAACGGCAAGAGACCTGACGGCACAAGCGATATCGGCACCACCGTAGGGCTCTGCTGGGCATTTTCTTCGATCGCCTGTCTGGAAAGCAGCATGCTGAAACAGGGTATTACCCTTTCGCCCATAGATGATGATGCCAACCTTTCTCCCTGGTACCTGGGCAGCCATATCGGCTACAACCGGCCCTGCCTTGAGTTCAACCCCGACCTTATCCCCGGGGTCGAGCCGCCCACCACTTTCGGTTACTACTGGCCCGGGAAAGGTTGGGGCGGCGGCGGGGCTTTCTGGCTAGCCGATCACCTGATCAGCGGGAAGCCCCTCCCGCTCTGGAAAGATGCCCCCATGCCCACCGGGGACATGACGGCCAGAAAAGAGCTGACTTTACCCGAGACCGGGAAGGGAAGGCAGTACCAGCTCAGGGAGATGGTCATGTTCTTCCGCGAGGATTTCGGCAGCGACCTTGATTACAGGGACCATATCAAGAGGTTCATCATGGAGAAGGGGCCTGTGCAGTCGATGATCCACCTTGAACCAGTCGACATCGACGGGATCGAACGGCAGGAATGCGGCGGGGCCGCGTATTCCGGGAACCGGTTCATCAACGGGGAGACCGCCGGTATGTTCACGTTCGAAACCGAGGGGCTTTGCACTGACCTCTATACGCACGGCGTGGCCGTTGTCGGCTGGGATGACCTCCGGCGCATTTCCGTAAACGGCCGTAATGCCATCGGGGCCTGGCTGGTGAAGGATTCCATGGGGGATTCTTCACACGAAGAGGGATACTTGTGGGTCGCCTACGAGGACATGGTCCACCTTAAACCCCTTGTATCCGGCCTGGTTGCAGATCCGGGGTGCGGCCTCAGGCACGCCTCGGAATACCAGACCCACCCAGGAGCACTTTCCAGGATCAGGGAAGAGGAGAACTTCGATGAAAGGGAAATGATTGAACTGGGAGAGTACAGCTACCTTCTCAACGGTTTTGAATGCGAGGATTCGTGGGCTGTCGCCGAATTTCCGCTGGATAAGGAAGAAGTGATGAGAGGTGTGGCCTTCTTCACCGCCAACCGCAACGAGGAGGTCTCTGTGCAGATATACAGGGGCACGATGTCAGGGGTGCCGCTTCTTGCTTTGGATCTGGAAATTCCGGAGATCGGGTATCACCTGGTAGACCTTGGGCATGATATCCATTTTTCGGCAGGGGACACCCCAATCGTCGCCCTGTGCTTCAGGGGCAGGGCCGGCCGCGCAAAGCTGCCGCTGGTATACGTAAGGGATGTGGGCTATAATCCCACTTGCCCGACCTTCTTCGGCACCTTCGACGGAGATGGTTTTCACCTGACCCCATATTCCGATATGGAAGGCAACTGCTCATTTTTCATTCAGGCCGTCATGGCCGGGAAATAGCGTTGAAGGTCGATCCGTGCATTTCAGGTCTCAAGGGTGACACCAGATCAGCGATCCTCTGCAGGGGTTCCAGCCCTGTGCGACGGGAGGCCGTAAAACTCCGCCAGGCCCGGAAGGGAGCAACGGTATACGGTTTCCCGGGTGCCGCAGGCCAACTGGATCCCCTGCAGGGGATCGCTCCATAATGGAGGTTCATCTAATGTCTGAACCCGTCCTTTTCAAAGGGTACCTGGAGCCATCCTTCAATTGGAATGAAGAGGATGAACTTATCCTGCAGCCCGTTTTCATGGTGCCTGTAGAGGTCTTCAGGACAGGTTTCCTGATAAGGCCCGAATACAGGACGGTAATGGCCATAGTCGAGGCCGTGGGGGGGAAGGTGCAGTTCATCCCGGAAAAGAAGGCTCCCGGGGTTCTCGAACCGGAGCCGGGCGGCCGCCGTCTTCCGGCCAATATTTCTGCCGACAGGGCCTTGCGGAACGCGGAAAGCGCGGCGGTAACCGAAGGGCGGGAAGGCTGGAGAGCCCTTTCCGGTTCTTCCCACGCAATGACCCGGGAGGAGAAATTAAGGGCTTGCTGGAAGATCTGGGTACGGCATGGCGAAACCCTGACGGATTCGGTAAATGGCAATTCCATGAAAGCTGGAGAACTGCTGGGGCTGATCCTTCCCTGACCCAGGAGGCATCAACCCGAAAGGGAAAGGTTCCCTTTCAGGATCACTCTTCCTTTGAGCCTGAGATAGGGGCTATATCTATCAGTGTCCCGATCAGTTTTTCAAGTTCAACCATGTCAGGGTTGCCCGTCTCGGCCAGGCATTTTTTTACGTAGCTTTTCAGGATCTCTATGCAGGCATTCTGCATGGCCTTACGTGCCGCTGACAGTTGAAGAAGGACTTCCTGGCACGGTTTACCCTCTATGACCATTCTCTGTATCCCCCGCAGCTGCCCTTCAACCCTTTTTAACCTGTTGAGCATGGCTCTCTGCCTGGGATCCATGTTATCAAGCTGTTCTATAAGCGACATTTTCGCCATTGCTATCTTCCTCCCGATATTGTTTTTAGTAATAAGTAGGTATACGGGGTATATGGTATTCCACAAATTGTTGCCGGTCAATCATCAACTATGATATACTCCCCGGTGGCCCTTATCACGCACACGATCTGACGGGTGAGGGGGTGTCCGCGCATGCGCGGGTTCCGAGCCCGGATGATGGTCGTGGAGGGAAAACCATTTTGAGGAGGGGAAAGATTTGGCAGTAGTAAGCATGAAACAGCTGCTGGAGTGCGGGGTTCATTTCGGTCACCAGACAAGGCGCTGGAATCCCAAGATGAAGCCCTATATCTTCACCGAGAGGAACGGAGTCTACATCGTCGACCTTCAGAAAACAGTCAAAGGCCTGGAGAAAGCCTATGACTTTCTCAGGGAGGTTTCCAAAAGCGGGGGAAGCGTTCTTTTCGTGGGCACCAAGAAACAGGCACAGGAGACCATCAAGGACGAAGCAGTCCGCTCCGGGCAGTTTTATATCACCCATCGCTGGCTGGGAGGTCTTCTGACCAATTTCCCGACCATCAAGAAGAGGGTCGCCCGAATGGTCGAACTCAACTCTCCCGAATTCCTTGAGGGTTCCACAAAGTGGACCAAAAAGGAGATAGCCGGTTTTGCCAAGGAACGCGACAAGCTTGAGAAGTACCTCCTGGGGATCAAGGACATGCGCGATGTGCCCGACGCCCTCGTTGTCGTTGACCCCAAGCGCGAAGACATTGCGGTCCTCGAAGGCAGGAAGCTTGGCATTCCCATTGTCGGCATCGTAGACACCAACTGTGACCCCGACCTTATCGACTACCCGATACCGGGTAATGACGATGCGATCAGGGCAATAAAGCTTATTATCGGTCTCATGGCATCGGCTGTTATCGAGGGCAGGCAGGGCACGGACAGCGCTGTCGAGGAAGAAGCCGATGTTTCCGAGCCTGAAGAGGGCGACGAGGACTCCAGGCTCGAACAGACCGAGAAGATCGATGAAAATTTCGGCAAGGTAGAGGAAGTCATTGTCGACAAGGAACTGCTGGAGAGAAAAGGCTGGAAGGAGGCCTAGGTTATCATGTCCGTAGATATGGATGCTGTAAAAGAACTCAGATACCGCTCTGGAGCTGGCATTCTTGATTGCCGGAAGGCCCTGGACGAGTGCTGCAACGACCTGGAGAAGGCCGTCGATTACCTTCGGGAGAAGGGGCTCGCCAAAGCGGCAAAAAAGGCGGGAAGGACTGCCTCGGAGGGACGGGTCTTCAGCTATATCCACACAAATGGCAAGATCGGAACCCTGGTGGAGATCAATTGCGAGACCGACTTTGTCGCAAGGACCGACGAGTTCCAGGAACTGGGCAAGGAAATAGCCATGCAGATAGCTGCGGCGGCCCCGTCCTATCTCAGCGCCGAAGAAGTTCCCCAGACCGATCTCGAAAGGGAGAAGGAGATCTACAGGCAGCAGGCTCTTGACGAAGGAAAGCCCGAGCAGATCGTCGACAAGATAGCCGAAGGGCGTATCGCCAAGTTTTTCGAGGAAAGCTGCCTGCTGGAACAGAAATACATAAGGGATCCTGATAAAAAGATAAAGGATCTTGTGGTTCAGGAGATCGCCAAAATGGGCGAGAACATCGTCGTGAGGAGATTTTCCCGTTTTTCCATAGGAGACTAGAACAGCGCGGGGCGGGGAGATCCCCCGCCCTTTTTTTGTCCTGTTACTCTGTGGGGGGTGTTTTGGATGTCTTCATATCACAGGATCCTTCTCAAGCTTTCAGGTGAGGTCCTGGCGGGGGAATCTTCTTTCGGGCTTGACATGAAAGCTATCAGCAATATCTGTGGAGAGATAGCTTCCCTTGCCGAGAACGGCCTTGAAATAGCAATGGTCGTTGGAGGAGGGAACATTTTTCGGGGTGCCCAGTCAGGTGAGGGTTACCTGGACAGGGCCCAGGGGGACTATATGGGCATGCTAGCCACTGTCATAAACTCCCTGGCCCTTCAAAGTGTGCTGGAACGTATAGGGGTTCCTACCAGGGTCCAGACAGCGATAGAAATGAGAGAACTGGCGGAGCCCTTTATTCGACGAAAAGCACTTCGCCATCTGGAAAAGGGGAGAATTGTGATCTTCGCCGCGGGGACGGGTTCTCCGTTCTTTTCGACCGATACCGCGGCAGCCCTCAGGGCTGCTGAAATATCTGCAGATTGTCTATTGAAGGCTACAAAAGTCGATGGTATATATGATAAAGACCCCGCGATCCATCCCGATGCCAGGCTGCTTCCAAGGATCTCTTACATGGAGGCGATCCAGAAACAGCTGAAGGTTATGGATGCCGCGGCATTTTCGCTCTGCATGGAAAACCGGATCCCGATCCTTGTGGCCAACATCCTCAAGGAGGGCACGCTCCGGGATATTCTGATACACGGCAAACAGGTTGGCACAATTGTCCATTTCTAGAAGGAGTGATGAGAATGCCCGACCAGGAGATCAGAAAGATGAAGGATAAGATGGAGAAGGTCCTTGAACACCTTAAGAAGGAGCTTTTGGGGATCAGGACCGGCAGGGCTCATCCGGCCCTTGTCAGCGACATCAAGGTAGACTATTACGGAACACCCACCCCCATGTCACAGGTTGGATCCATCTCCACGCCTGACGCAAGGCAGATACTTATCACCCTGTGGGACAAGAATGCGGTGAAGGCAGCCGAAAAGGCGATACAGGCATCTTCCCTGGGGATCAACCCGTCAGTTGACGGTGAGAACATCAGGCTTGTCGTGCCTGAACTGACAGGTGAGAGGCGTGTGGAGCTGACGAAGCTGGTGAAAAAGTGTGCCGAAGACGCCAGGATAGCGGTCAGGAACCTCAGGCGCGAATCGAACGAGGCCTTCAAAAAGATGGAGAAGGAAGGAACTATCAGCGAGGATTCCCTGCATGACCAGCTTGAGACGACACAGAAAACGACAGACGAGTACATAAAGAAAATTGACGTCATCGCTGCCGAAAAAGAAAGGGAAGTACTGGAGGACTGAATTAACTCTCCACGATGACGTGCGGCGCCCCGGTAACCGGGGCGCCGCTTTTTTCTGTCTACATGTCAGACCGGAGGCTTACCCCTTCAAGGAATCTTTGAAGTCTTTCCATGCCCTCGCGGATCTCTTCCTCGGAGTTGGCGTAACCCAGCCGAACATACCCCGGGGCAAGGAAGGCGCTTCCCGGTACTGCTGCCACATATTCTGTCTCAAGCAGTGCTTCGCAGAAATCCCCGTCGGTGTTTATGGCTCTCTCCCCATGTGATCCTCCAAGGGTGTTCCTGACGTTAATGAAAACGTAGAAGGCGCCCTGAGGTTCCGGGAAAGATATGTGGGGCATCTTGCGCAGAAGTCCGGTCATGATATCCCGACGCCGGGAAAATTCCTGTCTCATCCTTACCACGTCAGCTTCTGACTCCTTGAGCGCGCCAAGAGAGGCCCACTGTGCTATCGAACAGGCGTTTGACGTCAGGTGCCCCTGGACGGCTCCGACCTTTGGCGCCAGCCATTTGGGCGCCAATGCATAGCCTATCCTCCATCCCGTCATTGCGTAGGCCTTGCTTACTCCATTGATCTGTATCGTCCTGTCCATGACCTCCGGCACAAGGGATACTATGTTCCGGTGTTCATGCTCTCCGTAGACCAGCCTTTCATAGATCTCGTCGAAGATGATCCAGAGGTCGTGCTTGATCGCAAGGGCCGCGATCTTCCTCAGTGTGCTTTCATTGTAGACCGCACCGGTGGGGTTGTTGGGTGTGTTGAGAAGCATGCCCACCGTTCGGGGTGTAATTGCACGGGCGATCATTTCAGGATCCGGAATACAGTCAGTGCCGGTAGTATCTACGATGACATCTTTCCCGTCGAAAAGGCGGATCTGTTCAACGTAGCTTACCCAGGCAGGGGAGAATACCAGTACCTCGTCACCAGGGTCCACAAGGGACGCGAGAGCCTCGTAGATCAGGGGTTTGGCTCCGGCGCCGACAATGATCTGGTTTGGGGAATAATCGAGGCCGAAACGGCTGCTGTAATACGAAGCTACAGCTTCCCTGAGCTCCGGAAGGCCGTTTGACTGGGTGTAGTGGGTCTGTCCTTCCCTGATGGCTTTTTCGGCGTATCTGAGCGCCCCCGGGGGAGAGTCGAAATCAGGCTCACCTGCCCCAAAGGAAATTACCGGTTTGCCCTGGCCTTTCAGAGCCTTGGCCTTGGCCACTACGGCCAGTGTCGCGGAGGGTTCCATTCTTGACGCCCTTTCTGAGATCTTCATTTCCAGACCAACCCCATTCCTCTCTCTGATGAAGGATCCTTTCTGCCGGCAATTATATTCCATTCATCAGGTTCAGGGGCAAAGGCTCTAAGAGAATCCGCTAAAAGGGTAAAGAGGTAGACTCGTTGTATGGGTGACCTCGTGATGATAAAATGATCGGGAAGAGGTTACCAGAACGACATCGTAGATTGGAGGAAGAGCCATGGATGTCCGGTTTGTCACCCGCAATGTCGAGCTGCAGGACGATCTTCAGGATTACATGGGAAAGAAACTGGTCAAGCTTGAAAAGTTCTTCGATCGTATCCGCGACACCCAGGTAGAGGTGAGCTTCAATCGGGGAATGAATGTTGTCGAGATCACCGCCGATGTCAACGGAGTGATCATGAGAGGGGAGGACTACGCCCCGGATATCAGGAAAGCTTTTGACAAGTGCCTGAAAAGCATCGAGCGCCAGATCAAGAAGCACAAATCATTCCTCAAGGACAAGGCCAGGATGAAATCCTCAGAGGTTTCCTTCGAGATAGAGGGTTTTGTAAATGAACTGGCAGAGCCGGAGGGAAAAAAGGAAGGCATTGTCAAGACCAAGAGGTTCCCCTTCCGTCCCATGTCACCTGAAGAGGCCACGATGCAGATGGATCTTCTCGGGCATACGTTCTTTGTCTTCAGAAATGCCGAGGATGGCAATGTCAACGTGGTTTACAGAAGAAAGGACGGAGGGTTCGGACTTCTTGTCCCAGAGGAGTAGGGGCCGGTTTTTCCCCGGAAAAAGCGTTCTCCCGAGGGTGGGGTCTTGTTTTCGACCCCACCTTTTCAATTCAGGATGTCAAAAGGTGATACAAATACCTGACAGAGGTGATCTGCTTGTCCGATCTATATCATAGCGCCTGCCCCTATGACTGCCCGGATGTTTGTGCTTTCCTGGTGAGGCCTGCAGCAGGAGGCTCGCTTGAGATCGAGCCGGATCCCCTGTTCCCGCATGGAGCCGGTTTCATTTGCGGGAAAGGGGCAAGGTGGGATTTTATCAGGAAGCATGCCTCAAGGCTGACGATCCCTTTGAGAAGAGAGGGTCCCTCATGGAAGAGGATCCCGTGGGGCGATGCATGGGGGCTTTGGGCATCCATGACGGAAAAGTCCATTGACCGATGGGGCCCTCTCTCGGTATTTCTCTGCCGGGGTTCGGGGTCTCTTTTTTATTCCAAGGAACTGATACCCAATGTGTTTGCGGAAATGGGGTATTCCACGACGATCGGGTCACTTTGCGGGGCAGCCGGGGGCGCCGGACTGGAGAGGGCTTTTGGCCACAGGCCGGTCCTGCTTCCCGGTACAGTCGCGGACCATTCGAAAGGAATGCTCCTGTGGGGTAGGAATGCGGCCGAAACGAACCTGCACCTGCTCCCTGTCCTGGAGAGGATAAGGGGCCGGGGCGGCAAGGTGGGTTCCATCGAGGTAAGGGAGACCCCGTCAACCCGGTTGTCCGACATGTGGTGGAGAGTTTCTCCGGGAAGCGACGGTCTTCTTGCCCTCCTGTTATGCCGGGTATTGCTGGAAAAGAGGCTGGTGCCTGATCACTGGAAAGAGAAGACAGCCAACGCAATGCCCTTCGAGAAAATGGTTCTGTCCCTTGATCCCGCTGATATCATGGAAAAAGTCGGCCTTAACGGGCGGGAAGTGGAAGAACTGGCCCTGTGGCTTCTGGATAACAACCCCGTATGTATATGCCCGGGTTACGGGATCCAGAGATACCTTTCCGGAGCCGACACATTCCATGCGTTGGTCGCGCTTTCCGTCCTTCTGGGCGGAATCGACAAGCCCGGAGGCGGTGTCCTCTACGGCAAGGACGAGATGGCCCTGTTCCCTGCCTCTTTGAAAAAGAGGCCCCCGGTCTCAAGAAGGCTCCCGGTATCCAGCTGGTATGCCCGCAACAGGTGGCAACCTCCCATAGGTGTGGCAATGTTCTGCTGTTGTGACCCGGCCAAGCAGTCCCCCGGCTCAAAGGAGTTCCGGGAAGCAATGGCCCGTATCCCTTTCAAGGTGTACGTCGAGCATTTTATGACCGAAACGGCAAAACTCTGCGACCTTGTCCTCCCCTCTACCCTGTTCCTTGAAGAAGGTCCGGACTGGAGGGGTTCCTGGTGGCACCAGTATGTTTTCCGCAGTTCCAGGGTCGCGGATCCCCCTGAAGGGGTTCTGACGGACCTTCAGATCTTCAGCGGTTTTTCTGAAAAGATGGGTGTAAGTTCAGACCTGGAAGCCCAGCGCGAAAGCATGGACAGGATCATGCTCTCCTGTCCAGGGCTTAAAGAGGTCTCTGAAGGGGTATACTTCTGGGACGAGCCCGAAGACTGGGGCAAGGGCGCCCGATCCGTGATACTGCCGGAAAAGGCACCGGATACCAGCATCAACCAGGCCGGGCAGAGACTGATCACGGTTCACGACAGGGATTTCATAAACGGACAGACTGTCGGGACATGGGCTGAAAAAGAAGATGTTCCTGAAGCCCTTTTGTCGCCCGGCAGCATGAAAAAGCTTGGTCTTTCGGAAGGTAAAAGGGCAATAATAACGGGAAACGGATCTTCCCTGGAAGTCGTGATCAGGTCCGACAGCGGCATCGGCGACTGCCTGTGCCTGATGAAACAGGGGATCCCGGGCGTGAACCTTCTGACATCGCCCCTTGTAAGCCCCGGATACGGGGCACCCTACCACGAGAACAGGATCGAGATCATTCCTGTCCGCCCGGAGGA
>Ga0068714_10005209_pt1 | contig 13914 bp, 11 predicted proteins | sample MTBNYHSulfiMetaG_FD_62988 | JGI IMG/M metagenome (GOLD analysis project Ga0068714, IMG submission 62988) | Enrichment culture microbial communities from rom New York Harbor, USA that are MTBE-degrading - MTBE-NYH (New York Harbor Sulfidogenic)... | ecosystem: Environmental > Aquatic > Marine >... | reverse complement strand
CGTCCGCCGCCGACGTCGAGACCCAGGTCACCCTGCGGGTGGTCGCGGAGAACGGCGCCCTGGTAGGCGAGCTCGACGTCACCCTGCCGGCCTCATCCCTCGTCCAGCTCGACCGCGTGCTGACCGCGAGCTTCGGCTCCATCGGCCGGGCGTGGGCGACCCTGACCTCGAACGACCCCGAGGCGGCCTTCACCGCCTACGCGTCGGTGGTGGACGAGGGCACCGGCGACCCGGTGTTCATCCCGGCGGTGCGGCTCACCACAGGGAGGTGACAGGGACCGGCCTGCGGCATTCGCCGCCACGGCTCAACGGGCCCGCAGGTCGGCGCCTTCGGCGACGGTCAGGTCGAGGAAGCGGTCCTGGGACAGGCGTCGCAGCAGGGGGCGGTCACAGGCGAATGAGCGCGTGCTGACCGTCCTGGTCAGGAGCATGCCGTGGCCGCGGTCGAAGACGAAGATCGTGGCCCAGTCGGGCGGCGGCGCGGTCTCGCCCCGCTCCAGCTGGTGGTCGTAGACCACCGTGCCACGGAAGGGGCGCAGCATCCGTTCCAGCTCGACGAACGCGGCCAGCGTGCGGTCCACCACGACCACCGACCCGGTGGCCCGGGCGCGGGCGAAGGCGTGCTCCACGGCAGCCACGACGGGTGACGGCTGGCGCCGGTAGCCCGACGCCTCCGGCAGCACCTGCCAGCAGCTCGCGACGACCGCAGTGACGACCGCCACGAGCGCCCACCGGCCGACGAAGCTCGCCGCGGCGGCGACGACCAGCCCCGAGGAGAACGCCAGCAGCGGCACGGCGTAGCGGACGTGGTCCGGGTTGGAGGCCAGCACCACCAGCCCGGCGAGCGGTGCGAGGACGCAGCCGACCAGGGGAACCGACGCCGTCCGCAGACGGCGGTTTCGGGTCACCGCCACCGCCCCCCGCAGGCCGAGGGCGATCCAGGCGCCCGCGAGCCACGGCGACACCAGGGCACGAGACAGGCCGGAGCGGGCGAAGGCGCTGGAGAACCCGTCGAGCTGGCCGAAGTGGAGCGCCGCGTGGACGCCAACCGCGTCCACCAGCGACGACGGTCCACCGGCGAGCAGCGCCACGGCCCCGTAACCCACGGCCACGAGACCGGCCATCGGGCCGAGGATTCGCAGGCGACCGCGCCAGTCCCGGACACGCCTCATCATGACGACCGCCAGGGGCAGCAGCGCAACGCCGAAGTGGGCCCGGACCAGCAGGCAGGCGCCGGCCGCGAGCGAGCCGGTCAGGAGCCAACGACGGTCATCCGGGCCGAACCAGCAGGCAAAGGCGAGGGCGAGGAGCGCCGTGGCCGCGATCTCGGTGAACGCCCGCGCCGACAGAATCCACACCCCGGGCAGGAACGAGAGCAGCAGCGCCGCCGCCAGGGCCAGCTCCCGGCGCAGCAGGGTCGACCAGAGGGCGGCGAGGGGGAACAGCAGCCAGACCGAGAACACGAGCGAGACCCAGCACAGGGCGGCTGCCGGGTCCCCCACCACCACGTGGGCGAGCTTGCCCAGCAGGACCCAGAGCGGGAACCACGGCGGGTGGGGGTGGTTGTGGAGGGGGTCGAAGTCCACGACCGAGGCGGCGAAGTAGGCCTCGTCCTGCTCCCAGGTCGACGCCGGGACGACCAGCAGCCGGGACACCACCAGGGCGAGTACGACGGCGCTCGAGGCCACGACGTCGGCTGCCCGGTGGTCGAGGCCCAGCAGACGCAGCGACAGGAGGGGGCTCGGCCCGGAGTCCCCGTCGCGCGGCAGCCACCAGGAAGGCTCCGCCGCCGTCGCGAAACCACGCTTGCGTCGGCCTCTGCCCATCAGCGCGATTCTACAGGCCGAGCGAAGCCGTCACCGCCGAGCACGACGGGCCGGCCTCGACCCCCGTTGAGGTCGGAAGGCCGCCGCTCGGTCGCCGCGCTTGCGGAAAGCCGGGCGAGCGCCGCTCCTCGAAGACGCGGCGCTGCCCACTTCCGGCGATCCGTCTCCCACCCTCACTCCCGGGGAAACCACCCCTCCGGGCCCTCGGGCAGCTGCCCGGGGACCGCCGGGATGAACTCGGGGTCGTTGCGGTCGGAGTACACCACCGACACGTACGCGTAGTAGGGCGCAGCGTCGTCGTCGGGGGCTAGGTTGAAGGCGAAGAACACCCCCAGGTCACACGGCCGAGCGCCCCAGATGTTGGGCTCGACGAAGCGCAGCTCCGGAACGATGTCATTGACCTGCACCCACTCCAACGGGGCAAGCGTGACCTGTAGGGGTACGAGCTGTGGCAGGCCGGCCGCCATGAACACAGGTTCCTGCTCGTGGGAGGAGTACGCGATGCCACGGATCTCGACCCCCAGGGCCGCAGTACCCGGGTTGACGAGACCGACGTTCGACCGGAAGGCCCCGGGTAGAACGGGTCGGCACTCCATCACCTGACCGCCCGAGGGGAGAACCGCCCGACCCTGCAACGGCGCCACTGGCGCCGGCACCAGCTGACCGGCCCCGGCGGTGACTCCCGGCCAGGTGCCGGTCGGCTGCCCCGACCCGTCCCCCGCGTCGGCGATCCGACCCTGGACCAGCGCCTCGCCGGTGACCTCGAGGCCCACCGCGCCCTGGCTCGCCTCGACACCCGCAAGAAGGTCCTCGCCGGTGAGGACCAGCGCGGAATGCGTGTCGTACGTCCCGCCGCCCTCCACCTCGAGCACCCAGGTTGGCGCCGTCGCCGGGTCGTCGACGAAGCCGCCCCCGGGCAGCGCGACCCAGGCACGGCGGACCACGACGTCCTGGTCGGTGCTGACCCGGAGCACCTGCACCCGGGTCTCCCAGACGGAGCCCTGGGCGCCGGTGACGCGCTTCGTGACGACCGGGAGCACGACCTCTCGGGCGACCGCTTCGGTCGCGGCGAGAAGCGACAGCCCAACGCTCACAACGACGCTGCATCCTGTCTGCCACCTCATGGTCAGCTCCCGTTGTACACGTAGAGCGCGAAGTCCTGGTTGGGTACCCCGTTGTCGAGGCCTGGCACGGCGTGCATGCTCAGGTAGGGGATGACCTCCACCGTGAAGTCTCCTCCCTGGATCGCGCCAGGAGGGATGCGGATGAGCTCCACGACGTTGTCGTCGTCGGCCATGAGCTCGTCGGGAGTGCGGAGGCTGTAGCCGCTTGCTTCGAAGAGGTTGCCGAGGTAGTGATCTCCGCCATCGTGAACGACCAGGTCGAGGTTGTTCACCCGGAGAATCCCCGCCCCCGCGGCGGAGTAGCGGTCGGTGAAGGCGAGCGCGACCAGCACCTCTTTGTTGGGGTTCGCAACGGACAACGTGATGCTCCAGGGCGCTGCGTCGTTGACGAAACGGCGAGGCCCTGACGGAGTGTGGTCTTCGTCGAGGTAGGTCGTGGCCACCGTTGTCTGGAACAGCCCGTCCAGAGCCACCCGACCGAAGCCCTGGTTCAGCGACGGTCGGTGTGGTATCGGTTGAGGCGGGTTCGGAACGCGATCGAGGCCCCCGTACAGGTCGTCGCCGTGTGCCACGAGCATGGCCTTGACCATGGCCGGGGAGGGCTTCAAGAGACCGTTGTGCTCGTAGTACCACACGTCGGCCAGGACAGCGGCGCCAGCGATCACCGGCGCGGCGGCGCTGGTACCACAGAACCCAAGGTAGTCGTTCCCTGGCGGCAGCTGCCGCGAGCGGGCCGCGGCGATCGAGGTCGACGGTGCGACGACCTCCGGCTTGAACCGCGAGGGGTCCAGGTCCACCCCGCGCGTGGTGTAGGACGCCAGGTTACGGATGTCAGTCGCGCTGTCGCAGTCGTAGAGCGGGTCCGGCGGTCGATAGCTCTCGGAGCTGCCGGCGGTGATCACGTTCTTGGCGGTTGCCGGAGTCATGACGCGTGCGTTCGGGTTCCCCGGATACCCGTAGTTGCCGGCCGAGAAGACGATGGTCATCGGGTAGTTGTGGCTGTTCCACGGATAGTAGGCGTCCCGCACGAGCATGTCGAATCGCTGCGAGATCGTGGTGTAGGCGGTCGACCCGACGCCCCTGTAGTTCCAGCTGTTGGTCACGAAGCGCACGCCGGCTCGGCGAACGGCGGCGACCATGTCGGCAAAGTCGTTCTCGGTGTAGGGGACATAGAACCCGTTCAGACCCCCGAGCTTCATGGTCACGATGTCGGCGTTCGGGGCGACGCCGCTGCCGAGGTAGAACTGGCCGGAGTCTCTGGCTCCCGTGCCGGTCACCGGGTCTCCGGCGATGATCGAGGACACCGCCGTCCCATGGAAATACTCGCCGCTGAACTCGTATCCCCACTCGGAGTTGGTGCACAGGGGCACCTGTTGAGCGTCGGTCGGGCAGAAGAAACGCCTCTCCCGCGGGCCGAGGTCGAGATGGCGGTCGATCACGTCTTCAGAGTGCGTGCACTCGCTACCACCGCCGCCGGGGGTGTCATGGGGACGGTAGTCGTGGCACCAATTGGTGTCGATGCCGGTGTCGAAGACGGCGACCTTGGTGTCGTACTCGAAGCACCCGGGCGGCGGGGAGGTCGAGGTGCAGAACCCGACCGACTCAAGCCACTGGTGGTAGGTGCCAGGGTTGGTGGGCTGGGTGGCAGTGTGGCGGCCTCCCACGACCAGGCACTGGCGCTCGTCACTCAAAGTGGGCTCCAGCGCCTCCTCGACCCAGATGACCTCGGGTCGCCGCGCGAAGGCCCGGGCCTGGGCGCCGTCCATCCTGACCCTCACCGACATCAGCGGGCCGGTGTGCTCGTTCCGCACCGGTGGTGGGCCGCTGAGGTGGGGTGACAGCTCCCGCAGCACCGGTTCCAGGTCCTGTCCGGTGTCGAGCTGGATGAACAGGACCGCCGCTTCGGTGAGGCTCATCACGCCGGGCCCCAGCTTGTAGGCGGGCTGGTAGACCGACAGGTGCTGGACGAAGGGGCGGGACCGGAGTGCAGTCGCCGCCGAAGGGCTCGTCCGTACGAGGAAGGTGTTCTCCGGGTAGTAGTGGACGACCGCTCCGGCGTCGACCAGCGCGCCGCCCCACTCAGCGCGGCGGGGTCCCGGGAGCTGAACCAGGTAAAGGCCCGTGGGCCCGGTGTAGTCCGTCAGGGAGAGCTCCGCCGGCAGCTCGGGCAGCGGGCCGGCTGACGGGAAGTCGAAGCCGCTCACCCGCACCCGGTCGTAGTCCTCGCGTACACTCACTGTGAGACCCCGAGCGTCTGCTTCGCGAAGAAAGCGGTCGAGCCTCGCCCGCGGCACCTCGACCAGGCCGAAGGTCGGGTACTCGGCCAGGAGCATACCGCCGAGGTTGGCGATCAGGGGGAGGTCGAGGGGCGCGCGGACCACTGACAGGCCCGGCTGCAGCTCAGACGCCGGTCGCCAGACCTGCACCTTGGTGGCCGACAGGGGGGGGGCAATGCTTACGAAACATGCGAGAATCAACGTGACTTTTATCATGACTCTCATTACTTGTTTCCCCTTTCAGCTTAAGAAATCACTCTCGTCTTTTAGGAAAGGTACCAGCTCTGGTCGCTAAGTCAAGAGGAGATTCCCAACCCGTTCCGCGTGGGATGCTGTATCGCCTCGCCCTGTGGAGGTGGGTGATACTCCGGCGGACTCGGGTCTGGTTGGCCACAGGCGCTGAGTGAAAGCTGTGGGTCGGTCAGGCGCTGGGTGCTCGCCTCGAGTAGGTCGGCGAGCTCCCGACGAAGGCGGTGGGGATGCCCTTGAGCTGAGGTATGATCGGTGGGGAGCCGAGCAGCAACTCCAGTGCGAAGCGTATTCACCACCGTCGTCCTCCTGTCCTTCGTGTTGCGTGCGTTTACAGCACACGGTGCCACGTTCGTTGTCGCCACCGACGCAGACAGCGGGCCGAAATCGCTGCGGGAGGCGATCACGCTGGCCAACGGTAACGGAGAGGCTGACGAGATCGTGTTCGACGCCGACTACACCATATATCCCGAAACCACACTGCCCAGGATCGAGTCGGAGGTCACCATACGGGGCAACGGGTGGGGCCGAACGATCATCGACGGCACCAACAACTGGACCACCTCCCGGCACGTGCTGGCGGTCTGGCCCTACGGCTCGCTCGTCCTCGACGCCGTCACCGTGCGCAACTCGAACGCAGCCAGCGCCATTTATGCCGCTGGCGAGCTCCTGGTCACCAACAGCCTCCTGGATAACAACTTCGGGGAGTATGGCGGAGCGATCGGGATCCAGTGGGAGGGAAACGTCACGGTGCGAGGCTCGACCTTCACCAACAACTGGTCGTTCGGCCCTGGTGGCGCCATCGGGGTGCTCGACGGGTCGCTGGAGGTGTCCGACTCCACGTTCAGCCGGAACTTCGCCGGCATCTACGGGGGTGAAGGTGGCGCGATCGGTTGCAGCGGCGCGCTTGTGACGGCGATCACCAACTCGACCTTCTCGGGCAACCAGACCGACACCGTCGGCGGCGCGCTGTTCTTCGCATCCTGCGGCACCCCCCTCCTCGAAGACCTGACCATCACGGGGAACAGGGCAACGACGGGTGCCAATGGGATCTACGTCTGGGGCTCGGCCGCGAACCTGTCGCACTCGATCCTGGACGACGAGTGCGGCTTCGGGTACGGCGGGGTTCTGGTCAGCCAGGGTCACAACTTGGAGAATGGGAACACCTGCGGCCTGGTGCCGGCCCTGGGCGACCTCGTCAACGTCGACCCTCTGCTCGGCCCACTGGAGGACAACGGCGGGCCCACCGCCACCCACCTGCCAGCGCGCTCGAGCCCCGCGATCGACGCCGGTGCGTCCACCTGCGGCCTCGCCACCGACCAGCGGGGCTACCCGCGCCCGGCGGACGGGGACGGCGACGGCACCGTCGCCTGCGACATCGGCGCGGTGGAGGTCCAGGTTGGGATCTTCGCCGACGGCTTCGAGAGCGGGGACACGACCAGGTGGTCCGGGGTCGTGCGCTGAGCGAGACGGAGCATCGGCAACGGGTACGGGCCTGGGGTTTCAGCACGAGAACGACTCGGCACGCGCCGGGACCTGGCTCGTTCACCTGCGAACCTGGAAGCTCCTCCCCCTCAGCTGCCCCCTTCCAGGTGCTGTGCGATCAGCACCTTGATGAGCGACTGCCGGGGAACGCCCAGCCGCGACGCCTCGCGGTCGAGCGCCTCGATCATCCAGACGGGGAAGTCCACGTTGACGCGGCGCTGCTCGTGACCCGGCCGCCGCATCTTCGACACGTCGAGATACGCCGTCACATCCTCGCCGGCGTCGAACCTCTCCTCGAGCTCCCTGGCCTTGACCCTAGCCTTCATAAAGCGCGATCTCCTCGGGCCGAGACCTGCGGACCGAGATGATCCGGGTCCGGCCCTCGCGATAGGTGACGATTCCCGACCAGTGGCTGGTGCCAATCCTCCCGACGACCAGGAACCTCGGTTCGTCCACCGTCCGTGCGGGGATCTCGATCAGATCCGGGTCCTCCCACAGCACCAGCGCCTCGCTGAAGTCGACCCCGTGCTTCTCCCTGTTCGAGCGGCTCTTCTCGGGGTCGAACTCGAACTTCATGGTATGGATAGTATACCTTCGGTATACACCAGTCAACAGCGACGGTCGCGCCAGCGCTCTACGGACCGTCGCCGTCACAGCAGCGGGCTGACCAGGTTCATCGCCGCCTCGGCGAGGCTCATGAGGCGCCCCCGCCGGGCCACGACGTCGAGGGTCACCTCCTCGGCTTCGGCGAGCCCGGCCTCGAACAGCCGCGCGAGCTGGTCACAGACCTCGCGACCGTGGATGACGCAGGTGGTCTCGAAGTTGAGTCGGAAGCTGCGGATGTCGAGGTTGGCGCTACCCACCAGCGCCAGGTCGCGGTCGAGCACCCACAGCTTCTCGTGCAGGATGGCGGGCAGGAACTCGAAGATCCGCACCCCCCCGGCGAGCAGCTGCGGGTAGTAGGACCGGCCCGCGAGCCGAGTCAGCGGCTGGTCCGACCGACGGGGGACCAGCAGCCGCACGTCCACCCCCCGCGCCACGGCCGTGCGCAGGGCGGCCTGGATCGGCGGGGTGGGGATCAGGTAGGGGGTGGCGACCCAGACCCGCTCCCGGGCCCGTGTGATGGCGATGAAGCTGGCGTCGTGGATCAGGGCGAACGGCAGGTCGGGGCCGTCGTTGAGGATGGCGCAGGGGGCGCTGGGGAGGTCGCCGGGGATCACGCTCGCGCCTCCCGGCAACGGTCCGGGCTCGAAGTAGGTCTCGGCGGTGAGGGCCTCGCCGGTGGCGAAGTGCCAGTCGTCGGCGAACACCTCCTGGAGGTGCGCCACCACCGGCCCCTCCGCGAGCAGCCCCAGGTCGCGCCAGTCGTGGAGGTGCTCCGCGCCGATGTTCAGCCCCCCGGTGTAGCCCACCCTCCCGTCCGCCACGACGATCTTGCGGTGGTTGCGAAAGTTGACGGTGAGCGACCGGCGCAGGAACCGGGTCGGCATGAACGGCTCCACGCGCGCTCCCGACCTCCGCAACGGGTCCATGAAGCGGCCGGTCGCCGACGCGCTGCCGAGGGCGTCGAGGAGAACCCTGACCTCGACCCCGTCCCTCGCCCTCTCCGCCAGCAGGTCACGGAAGCGAGCGCCGACCTCGTCCGCCGCCCACGAGTAGAAGAGGAAGTGGAGGTGACAGCGGGCTGCCCCCACGACCCTCTCCAGCGCACGGTAGGTCTGGTCACCGTCGAGAAGGAGCAGCAGCCGGTTTCCCGGCACGGTGGGGAAGACTCCGTCACAGCTCCTCAGGGAAAGCTCGTTCAGCGGCAGCAGGAGGCTCTCCCCGGCCGGTTGTGGGCCGTCGTCTCGTGGCCGCGACGAGGCGAACTCGTCGTGGGCGACACGTCGCCGCCGCCGCTTGCGGTCGAGATGGCTGCGGCCGACGGCCCACCACGCCAGGACACCGCCCACCGGGACCGCGATCAGCCCGAGGACCCAGGCCAGCGCCGCCAGCGGTTGGCCTCGGCGCTGGAGGAGCACCGAGGGGATGGTCAACAACGCGAGCGCCTCGGCCGCGACCAGGAGCAACGGCCACCAGGCAACGACTCGCTCCAGCGCCACCAGGGACTCGGTCAGGTTCGGCACGACGTCTCGCCTCGTCAACCAGGGTACCTCGGGCCACGCCCTCCTCGAACCACTGCGGTATGATCGAGACTGCTCAGAGCCGACCCGACGGAGGGCCGGCTGAAGAAACGGAGAAAGACCATGCGCCTCACGTTCGCCCTGCGCGCCTCCCTCGTCGCAGCGGCCACTCTCGCTCTCGCGGTCCTCGCCCTCACCGTGCCGCCGTCGACCGCCGCAGACCAGTCCCCCTGCTGCTTCACCAACCCGCGGTACTCCGGCGTCTGCCAGGTGGTGCCGGGCGAGGGGGAGAGCTGTTCCAGCATCCTCGCCTACCTGAACAACCAGAACAGTGTCGGCAAGAGCTACTGCGGCAACACCACCATCCGCGGCGGCTGGGCCCAGGTCGAGTGCGGGCAGACGTCCGTCGTCACCGACCAGCCGTTCGAGGGCCCGGGGCGCTGAGCGCCGCCGCGGCGCCACGAGCGACCGGGGCGAGGACGGGGTGACGACGTCAACCCGCGACCACGGGAGGAAGGGGACACCCGTCGACGGGATCGGGCCGGGTGAAGGCCCCGTCACGACCAAGATCCTCCCCTTCCGCTACCTCCTCCGCGACGACCGTGACGGGCGCTCGTTGCGGTGCGTCGAGGCGCCCAACATCGCCGTCCGCCTCGAGCGTGGCCTGAGCGTCCCCGCGGCGTCCGCCCGCAGGGCGCCGGAGGGCACCATCTACCTCGACGGCGCGGCCCAGGGGGAACCGTTCCTCGACGCCGAGCGGCGGGTCTACAACCTCGACCACCACGAGGGGTGCATTCGCCCCTTCACGGTCGCCACCTGCGAGCAGGTGATGACCCTCCTGCTCAAGGGACTGGACCTGCGCAACGGCGAGTGGACCCTGGTCGCCAACGAGCCCGACTTCGACACGGTGCTGGCCATCTGGCTGATGCTCAACCACCTCCGGGTCGTCTCCCAGAACGGCTCGGTGCGCAGACGACTCCTGCCCGTGGTCCGGCTCGAGGGGGTGATCGACAGCCACGGGCTCGAGCTGGTGGAGCTCACCGCCTTCCCCGACGACCTCCTCCGGGACACCCTCGCCACCATCGACCGCCTGCGCTCGCGCGAGCTCGACCTCAAGCGCAACGGCGGTTGGGCCACGGCGGACCTGCTCCAGTACACCGCCGAGACCCTCCACGACATCGACCAGCTGGTCTACTCCCCCCGTGACTTCGACGGCCTCACCGAGGTCGAGGAGGTGGTCCGGGTCCCCCTGACCACCGACCGGATCGCCGTCCTGTGCCGCACCAGCGTCGGGATCTACGAGGTGGAGCGGCACCTCCGGCGGCTCTACGGCGACCGGGTGGGCCTGATCGTGCTGGAGAAGGATCCCACCACCTACACCCTGCGCCAGACCGACCCGTTCCTCCCCCGGTCGCTGGAGGCGGTGTACGAGCGTCTCAACCAGCTCGACCCCGGCACGGACCGGAGAAACCGCTGGGGCGGGTCGGCCGACATCGGCGGCTCGCCGCGGGGCCGGGGCACCCGCCTCGACCCGGAGGAGATCGCCCGCGCCTGCGGCTGGGTCCACCGTCCCCCTCCGGCCGCGAGCCGACTGCGGTCGACCGCCGGCGCCGTGCTCCTGGCTCTCGGCGCCCTGGGGGCGGCGGTGCTCACCTCCCTGCCGCCCCTGGGCCGGGCCCTCTGGCAGGGGTCTCTGACTCAGGCCGACCCGGTCACGGCGCTGCTGTTCGGCCTCCAACTGGCCGCGTTCGTCGCGCTCCTCGCCGTCCTCCGCAAGCCGCCCTGGCGTCCCGCCCGGCTCGGCATCCGCTGGCCGGTCGGACCCGGCTGGGCGGCGCTGCTGCCGGCCACCGCAGCGGCGGCACTGGCCGGGGGTGCCTGTCTCCCCGGTCCGCTCGGCGGGTCCGCGGTCCCGACGGCCACCGCATGGCTGTCGCTGGTGGCGGTGGTCACCGCCTGGGAGGGGCTGTTCAGGGGGCTGGTCCACGGCCGTCTCGTGCATCACTTTCCGGTCCAGCGCCCGGACGGCGCCTGGTTCCTCTCGACCCCGACGCTGGTGGCCGCGCTGCTGTCCGCGCTCGGGGTTTCGTTCCTGTGCCTCGCACCGGGCTGGTTCCCGCCGGTCCTCCCACCCCTCGCCCGAGTGGCGGTCGGTTTCGCCGCCGCGCTCATCCTCGGACTGGCGACGGGGGTCGCCCGCGAGCGCTCGGGCAGCCTCCTCGCGCCGATCGCGCTTCACGCCGCAGGCGCGGCGGTGGCGATCCTGGCCGCACGGCTGGTCGGCTGAGGCCGTCGCCTACGCTATCCTGGGCGCCGTGATCCATCGTCGAGGAGACCGCACCCCCTTTCGGGACCGACTGCGGGAGGTCATGGAGCCTTACGCCGGCGGGCCCGGCTCGACCTGGCTGAGCCTGGCGGTCGACCTGACGGTCCTGGTCCTCATCCTCGCCTCCTGCTCCGTGGTGGTGGCCGAGTGGCTGCGGCCCGCCCTGGCCCTGAACCTCGCACCGCTGGAGCTCTTCTTCACCTGCGCTTTCGTGGTCGAGTACCTCCTGCGCTGGTTCGCCGCAGAGGACCGCCGGCGTTACCCGTTCACCCCCCTCGCGGTGCTCGACCTGCTCGCGATCCTGCCCGGTCTCCTCGCCCTCTCCCCGGACTTCCTGCTGCTGCGCGTGGTGCGGGGGGCCCGTCTCCTGCGGCTGCTGCGCCTGGTCCGCCTCCTGCGGCTCCTGCGCTATGGACCACTCATCCACCGTGGTCTCGTCCTGGGCAGGGTGTGGATGGCCTCCCTCGCCCTGCGCTACCGCCTCGCCGCCCTCGGCCGGCTTTTCCTGTGGGCGCTCGCCACCCTGGTGGTGGGCGCCAACCTGCTCTACCTCACCGAGTCCGCCCTGGGGGGTGATGCCGGTCCCTTCGGGAGCTACTGGCGGTCGTACTGGAACATCCTCATCGTCCTCGTCTCCGGCATCGAGGACAAGGAGCCGGTCAGCCTCGCCGGCCGAGTGGAGATCACCCTGGTCCTCGTCGCCGGCCTGGTCATCGTCGGCATGCTCACCGCCGAGATCGTCGCCATCATCATCCGCCGCGCGCAGCGTGCGGGCCGGGTGGCGCTCAAGCCCCCCACCGGACGCTTCGAGGGCCACGTGGTGATCCTCGGCGTGAATCACCACCTCGACCGGGTGGTGCGCCAGGTTCACGCCGCCATGGGGGGTCGCCACCACCTCCTCGTCGTCGACCCCACTGCTGACCAGCTCGAGGCCACCGACGCCAGGGTCTACCGGCGGCTCTACGCCCTGCCGGGCGAGCCCCGCGACAGTCGGGTCCTCGAGCAGGCCGACGTCGACACCGCCGCCCGGGTGATCGTCCTCTCCCCCACCGTGGAAACCCGCGGCGACCGCAGCCGTGCGGACGACCTGGCGCTGATGGCGATGCTGGCCGTGCTCTGCCGCAACCGGTCGGTCCCCATCACCGTCCACCTCCAGGACGAGGCCAGCCTCCGCTACACCCACGGCGTCCCCGAGGTGGACTTCGTCGTCACCCCGACCGTGGCCGCGCCGCTGCTGGCTCAGGCGGTGGTCAACCCCGGCGTGACCGCGGTGTACGACCACCTGCTCGCCTTCACCGACCACTCGAACGAGATCTACAGCGTTCCGGTGCCGCCCCGCCTGGTCGGCTCCACGTTCGCGGACGCCCAGCTCTACTTCCTGGGGCGCGACGACGAGCCGGTGACCCTCCTCGGCGTCGACCGGTCGCCCGCCGACGCGCCTTCCAGCTGCCTGGCGTTCCCGTCCCGCTGCCCGGAGCCCTACGAGCGGCTCCGGCTGACCGGGACCGACCGCCTGCTGGTCCTCGCCTACGAGCAGCCCCGCTGGTCGACCGCCGGGGAGGATCGCTGGCAGCCCACCTGGCTCGCACGGGGGCGGCCGTGACAGGTCCCTCCGCCGACCTCGCCGCCCTCCGCGACCACGTGGTGATCCTCAACGTCAACGACAAGGTGGGGCGGCTGGTGGCGGAGCTCTCGTCGGGCTCACCCGGCGCGCCCTGCAACGTCGTCCTCGTGGTTCAGGACCGGCGGCTGTGGGAGGAGCACCCGGCGTGGCACCCCCGACCCGACCTCCCCGCCCGCGTCCACGTCGTCTACGGCTGCCCGGCCGAGCCCGCCGACCTGGCGGCCGCGGGCCTGCCCCGCGCCCGCGCCGCGATCCTCCTCGCCGACCCGCGCCAGGGGGACCTGGCCGACGCCCGCACCACCCTGGCGGCGGTGGCGGTGGAACGGGGCAGCCCCGACGTGCACACCGTCATGGAGCTGGTGGCGTCGGTCAACCGGGCGCACCTGCGCGCCACCGAGGTGGACGAGGTGGTCTGCCTGGGGGAGCTGACCGAGCAGCTGATCGCCCAGTGCTGCGTCACCCCGGGCGCCGGGAGAGTCCTCGCCCACCTCCTCTCCACCGACCCCGAAACCGCCCAGCTGTACCTGGTCGAGCTGCCCCGGGGCCTCGAGGGTCACACTTTCCGCGAGCTCGCCCGGCGGGCGATCGAGCGGCACGCGCCGATGGTGCTGTGCGGGTTCGTGCGCGACACCTCCGAGCCCGGCCAGCGGCCCCGCCCGGTCGCGGTCTTGAACCCCGCGGCGAGACGCGACCCGGGCAGGGACACCCCCCTCGTCGCCGGCGACCGCCTGGTGGTCGTGGCCCACCGCCGGCCGGACCTGGGGGAGGCGCTGGGGCTCGAGGCGGGGGAGGGCGGGTAGCCGACCCGCCCGTTCCTGAACCCGGTTATCTGGGCAGGGAGTCTCGGCGAGCCAGGCCGGTCAGGTCGTGAACGAGAAACG
>Ga0068714_10005208_pt1 | contig 13916 bp, 17 predicted proteins | sample MTBNYHSulfiMetaG_FD_62988 | JGI IMG/M metagenome (GOLD analysis project Ga0068714, IMG submission 62988) | Enrichment culture microbial communities from rom New York Harbor, USA that are MTBE-degrading - MTBE-NYH (New York Harbor Sulfidogenic)... | ecosystem: Environmental > Aquatic > Marine >... | reverse complement strand
TGCCTTCAGCTACTATTCTTATACCAGAAAAAATCCGGTATAAGAACAGTATGGAGAGCCTACAAGGCACTTAATCAATTCAAACCATGAAAGGAGTTGTTATGAAAACAGTGAATGTTCGCTGGGTCGAAGCAAGGACATACTTTTTCCCGGATGATGCCCCCACAGACAATGAAACCGCGCTTTGTGAATATGTAGATCGTCATCTCATCGCCAAAGGGGATTGGGAATACTTCTGCGTCAAGCGGGATACACGGGACTGGAAAATTGTAAAGGGAAAGGGGGACCTATGACAAACCTGCAAAAGATTCCCGATGAGATGATTTTAAGGGAATACAAAGAGCGGTTCTACATCCGGCCGGGAAAACTGGTGACAAATCCCGCCCAGGCATACCACCATCTGGCAACCCATTATGAAAAGAATGAAAAGGAACGCTTTGTTGTCATGTACCTGTCCAGTTCAAACCGGGTGATTAGAACAGAGGTCATATCCGAAGGGTCCATCAGCTCAGCTTATGTCTACGCCCGGGAACTCCTCAAACGCGTCCTGGAGCTGAACGCCACAGCCATCATCATCAGTCACAACCATCCCAGCGCCAATCCCGACCCGTCAAGAGAAGACATTGAGTTAACCGTCAAATTGAAAGAGCTGTTAAAGCTCATGGATGTTGCGCTCCTCGATCACATCATCATTGCCGGGGACCAATACGTGAGCTTATCGGATCTGGGACATATTTAAGGACGAGTCGAAAGTCGGAAAGTCAAAAGTCGAAAAGTCGAAAGTCGAAAGTCATAAAGTCATTTGCTGATTGGTTTAAGTTAAATTCTAGTAATAATTAGATATTTGTTGTTGATTAAATATTAATTAATACATAATTTATTACAACTGATTGATTTATAAGGTTAAGTGGTATAGAATTAAATTAAATATGTAAAGGTGCGTTTTTAGAAAAAATTTGGGGTGGATGAGATGAACATAAAAAGATTCGAAGATGTTTTAGCCTGGCAGAAAGCAAAAGAACTGACATTGAAAATATATTCAATATTCAATAAAAACAGAGATTTCGGACTCAGGGATCAGATTCAAAGAGCTTCTGTCTCAATAATGAACAACCCCGTGAAATAAAATGTATTACACTTATGTCTTGAAAAGCTTAAAAGACGGAAAATTTTATATTGGATACACGAGTAATCTTGAAAAAAGGTTAATTGAACATAATGAAGGAATAACAAAATCAACTGCTTATCGAAGACCTTTAGTACTTGTTTATTATGAAGCTTGTCGTAGCCAAAAAGATGCTATGCATAGAGAAAAGTATTTAAAAACAACTTATGGTCATCGATACCTTAAAAACAGATTGAAGAACGATAATTATTGATTATTTCACGGGGGCTGAAGGATTTGAACGCGGTTCTGATGCTGATTTCAAAAGATTTTTATTTATTGCTAAAGGATCTAGTGGTGAATTACGATCAATGCTCTATCTCGCCAAAGAATTAAAGTACATATCCAAAGACGAATTCATTAAGCTTAAACAGCAAACAGAAGAAATATCAAAAGCGTTATCAGGATTTATTAAATATTTGAATAGAGACTAAAGTCCAAAGTCATAAAGTCTAAAGTCATTATATATTACTGGTCTGTTTTTTCGACTTTCGACTTTTCGACTTTCGACTTTTCGACTTTCGACTGCCAACTGATGACACTAAACCGTTTGCTTCTTACTCAAGCTGGAAATAAATATTGCCAATTATGATAAATATCGGTAAAATATATTACCAGTTGGCGGTTTGGATGAAAGGAGGCGAAAGATGTTGGACATATTGAAAGAGATGATCATTGATTTTCAAAGATCATCCCTGCCGGTGGGAATCCCCAGACGGCTGAACATATCCACGGTTCCAAATAAAGCGACCGTGATTGTGGGAGTCCGCCGCAGCGGTAAGTCCACCTATTTGTTTCAGATTATTCAGGATCTGCTGGACCACGGAATATCCCGTGACAATATTCTGTATATCAACTTTTTTGATGATCGTTTGCATCGTTTACAGGAAACAGGTCTTGCCATCATAGCGGATGCTTATTTTTCTCTCTATCCTGAAAAAAAGAACAAAGAAAAAATCTACTGTTTTTTCGATGAAATTCAGCAGATTTCGGGTTGGGAGTCTTTTGTGGACCGTCTGATGAGGACTGAAAAGTGTGAAATCTATATAACCGGTTCATCGGCACAGTTACTTTCGGGTGAAGTGGCAACACAGATGAGGGGCAGGGCTTTGTCGTGGGAAATGTTTCCCTTTTCTTTTCGCGAATTTTTGGATTTTAAAGGGTTGACCGTGTCCCAAAACATATCTTCCCGGGAGCGGTATTTTATTCTGAATGCTTTTGAGGAATACCGGAAAACAGGAGGTTTTCCGGAGGTGCCTGACAGTGAACCGAATGTCCGGATCAAAATTCATCAGGAATATTTGAATGCAGTGCTTTTCAGGGATCTTATTGAACGGCATGATATTTCCCATCCCAGGGCTGTCAGTGATCTGGCCCACCGTCTGATAGATAATACAGCATCACTCTATTCGGTGAATGCACTGACAGGGTATTTAAAATCTATGGGACACAAAAGTCCGAAATCTGCGGTTTCTGATTATCTGAACTGGTTTGAAGATGCTTATTTCTTTTTTACCGTTCGGGTTTTTGACGCATCTCTTGCCCGATCAAATACAAATCCTAAAAAAATATATTGTATTGATCATGGTCTTATCCAGTCAGCAAGTTCAGGAATACTGACAAATTCGGGACACCTTCTGGAAAATATGGTCTTTTTGGTTTTAAGGAGACAATTCAATCCGGTTTATTATTATAAAACGGCGGATGGACGTGAAGTGGATTTTATTGTCCGTGATCATCGAGGAGAACTACAGCTTATACAGGTTTGTGAATCCCTGAAGAACAAAGAGACAAAAAACCGCGAAATCCTTGCTTTACAGACTGCCATGAATGAATTAAACCTTCACTCCGGTGTAATTATAACCCTGCATGATGAGGAAGAAATCAAAACAGATGCCGGAACAATAAAATGCATTCCTGCGTGGAAGATGAGTCTCAAATGAGGGGCGAGCCCCGTGAAATAAGCGTAGCGTATTTCACAGGGGAGGGGCGAGGATGTAAGTCGAAAGCCGAAAGTCGAAAGTCCCCGAAAGTCGAAAAACCAGAACAGTAATATACAATGACTTTAGACTTTATGACTTTGGACTTTAGACTTTATGACTTTAGACTTTATGACTTTCGACTGATTCTCTTGAAATAATGATTTATAATGCTTATTTTTACTTAAAAGATAATTAAAAATGACACAGAGAGCGTACATCAATCCGGAAGTGCTGAAATGGGCACGTGAATCAGCACATATGAGTGTTGAAGAAGTTGCCCGGCGTCTGAAGGTGAAGCCTGAAAAGATAAGAATGTGGGAGAGTGGTGAAGCATATCCCACGATCAGGCAGATGGAAACGTGTACTACGCTTTTCCGAAGACCATTGGCTGTTTTTTTTCTACCTGAGCCACCAAAAGATTTTCATACGCTTCGCGATTTTAGAAAGAGGGATAATCAGGCACCCTATAGTAGAGCTCTGACTTTCATTATACGTGATATTCTTCAACGGCAGGAATGGATGCGGGATTTTCTTCAGGAACAGAACGAACCTGAACTTGATTTTATCGGAAAGTACACGATTGATGATGATCCAAAAATGATTGCATGGGATATTCGTGAAACCCTGGGAGTTCGTGACATCCCGGCCGGGAAAAATCCCCTGAACTTTTGGATTGAAAAGATTGAAAACAAAGGTATTTTTGTTTCATTGACAGGTAATGTACACAGCCATTTGCCGGTTAATCCGGATGAAGTCAAGGGTTTTTCAGCAAGTGACAAGTATGCTCCTTTTATATTCGTAAACAGCAAAGATTCGAAAAACAGTCAGCTTTTCACCCTTGTTCATGAACTGGCACACCTGTGGCTTGATGTATCGGGCGTTTCAGCCTTTGATATTGTGGATTTTCGCATGGAGAAGGATAAATTTGATCCTGTGGAAATTCATTGTAATGCGATTACGGCAGAAGTTTTAATGCCTGAAGACATGATCAAATCATTTTTTCAGAATCAGGATATAAATATTAATATAATAAACAAAATAGCAGAGCAATTACATGTCAGTTCTTATGCTATGATTGTTCGGCTTTTGAATCTTAAAATGATGTCAGAAAAAGCATTTTATGAGTACAAAGCTTTGTTTAGCCTTCAATACCGGGAATATCTGATACAGCAGGCAAAAAAGGAAAAAAGAGAAGGTGGTCCAGACTATTATATGCTACAGGTTCGGAAAAACAGCCGTTTGTTTAGCAGGGTGATATATTTTCTGTACAAAGGTGGCAAAATTTCCGGTGTAGAAGCGGGGAATTTGCTGGATATCCGTTTGAATAATTTTAATAAAATGGAAAAATATATTCTTGCCTGAAACAGTAAGAAAATATTCACTTGATACAGGGTTTTTTATTGAGGGTTGGAGAAAATATTATTCTCCGGATTTTTGTGACGGATATTGGGAAATCATTGATAGTCTGGCACAAAAAGGAATTGTTTTTATTACATCGGAGGTTTTAAAAGAACTGCTTAAGATAGATGACGAAATCTCTCAATGGATAAAAGTCAGGAAATATTTTGTTAAAGAGATTGACGACAGAGTTCAGGAGTGTCTTCGCATTATATATGAAACAAATCCTTTACATAACAACCTGGTTAATGATATAAAAAACCGTTCCATTGCAGATCCCTGGGTGATTGCCCATGCAATGGCTGAAAATGCGACTGTTGTCACAAAAGAAGACTATTATACAGGACAAAGTAATAAAAAAATAAAAATACCGAATGTTTGTGAAAATATGGGAGTTCGGTGGATGGATGATTTTGGGTTTATCAGAGAAATAAAAATTAAGTTTTCCTGTGGATTGTGATCAGTCGGTAATGCTCAGTGAGCAGTCATCAGTTGACAGTTTACAGTCGTTAGTGGTCAATGTTCAGTCGTCAGTCAACAGTCGTCAGTCGTCAGTGGTCAGTGTTCAGTCGTCAGCAGTCAGTTTATAGTTCTCAGTCTTCAGTAGGCATTAAAATAAAGACAATGATTTATAACCTCTTTACAAAATTTGACCAAGAAACAAAATACTGTTGACTATCGACTGTCGACTTTCGACTTTCGACTTTCAACTGGGTAGTGGCACTAACCACTTGACTGTTTTCTTTCTTCAATTTGGCTTTAAGATATTTCCAATAATTACGAGTTTTGGTATAATCATCTTGGTCGGTAAGCAAAGCTACAATATCCAATACACTAAACCACCACTTGGCATTCTCCTCGTCCCAAACAGCCCGTACTTCACGGTCATCAAAAAAACGGATGGATATTTTTGCATTACTCATAATTTTTCAATTCTGTGACTTTACAGTCTTAAGTTTTAATTTATTCTCTATTTCGAAGCTTGATTTCATATTTCAAATTTAATCATTTTTAATCATTTTGGAATTTTATTGTGTATTCTCATTTTTCAAGCATGAGTGGTAACGTCTGTGTATACGACATATGGCGTTTATTTTTTCAATAGATGTTATAATTCTACCTGTCATTCATTTATTCACTTTTGTTAAATATACTTAACTGTAAATATGCAAATCAAGGCAAATGAGCCAAAATTTCTTATGTATACATCGTGAAATCCAAGCTGGCGAGCCCCGTGAAATAAGCGAGCGTATTTCACAGGGGAGGGGGGAGGGATATAAGTAAAAGTCGAAAGTCGAAAGTCCCCGAAAGTCGTTTGTGTGTCAGGCCATAGGTAACAGTTTTGTGTCAAGAGATAGGTAACACTTTTCGGGGCAGGCTGAAAGTCGAAAGTCATGAAACGTAACAAGTAACGCGTGACGTGTAGCAAGGGGGCTTCGAGGTTTATTCAGGGATTAAGCAAATGGACTTTTTAGAGGGGAGAGGCATGGGATGATGCCGGTAATCTAAAAGATACACTATTGTGTGAATAAACAGAATACCCTATGAGATCATTGCATATTGCAATGAAATATTTTACTTTGTATAATATCAATAAAGAAAGGAGTGGATATGCCGGCAGCAGTCAGGGTATCGGATAAATTGCTTCAAGAAGCAAGAAAGTTCAGCAAAATAGAGCATCGCTCGATAACCGGCCAGATTGAACATTGGGCCAGAATTGGTAAATGTGCCGAAGAAAACCCGGATTTATCGTATGAATGTATTCGGGATATTTTGATTGGAATCGAAGAATTGGATAATGGTGAACACAGCGAATATGAATTTGGATAATTTTTATGAAAATTTTACAATCCAGACTCTTTGCACATAAGGTAAAGAAATTATCAAAATCTGAGAAAGCCATATTAGATTCTGAAATCCGAAAGATTATCGATAATCCAGAAATTGGACAGGAAAAGAAAGGTGATTTGAAAGGTATATTCGTTCATAAATTCAAAATTAAGACAAATCAATTTTCACTTGCCTATCTTTTGAAACATGAATATATAGAATTTATTATGCTGGGTTTTCACGAGAATTATTATAGAGATTTGAAAAATTATCTATGAATATCAGGGGGCATTTAAACTGTATCAGCCCGGGGCACTTTCCCCTTGATTGGTATATACAAGATAAAGTATATTAGACCAAAGCTAAAAAGGCGATGTTGATAGAATAAATAAATCTAAGGCTCAGTCAGAATTCTCCAGTCCACTTCACGCTATCATGCTTAGCCAGGAATGCGTTTTGGCTGTGTAAAAGAGAAAAGATTCATTCAAACAGAACAAGAAAATCATAAGCACTATATTTTTCAATATTTATCCTTGCGTGGAAAAGTTTTTATTATGCAAAACAGCTGAAAGGAAATGGCATGAAGAAACTATTGCTGGTGGTTTTGATCTGGGCTTGCAGCCTGATGGCCGCCGACTATCTGAATGTGGAGACCGGCTCCGGCTGGCGCTACGGCGATTTGGAGGATATCAGTAAGATCACATTCAATGAAGCCGGCACCGAGATCAATTTTATACTGACCAATGAGAGTATTGTCACTGAAGCCATCGGGGATATTATCAAGCTCGAATTTGATACCGAACCCCAGGGCGATTACTCCCTTCCGGTGGAATTGCTGAGCTTCAGCGCCACGCTGCAGGACGGACAGGTGATTTTGCAGTGGGAGACAGCTTCTGAGACGGAAAATCTCGGTTTTGATGTGGAACGAAAGCAGGATAATGAGACCCTGTGGAAAAAGCTGGGCTTTGTGCCGGGAAAAGGGAGCACCACAACCCTTTCCAGCTACCGTTTCACCGACAAGAGCAGCCCCAATCCCGCCGCTGTCCGCTATCGCCTGAAACAGATGGATTATAACGGCTCTTATGAATACAGTCCTGATATCACAGTCGGTGAGGATAAGCTCATCAGCGCCGGCACCTTTGGGCTGCTGCCCAATTTTCCCAATCCCTTCAATCCGGTGACGACGCTATCCTACCAACTGACGGAGCCCAATCTGACCACGCTGAGCATCTACGATCTGCAGGGACGGGAGACGGCCCGGCTGGTGAATGAAATGCAGGATGCGGGCATGTATCAGGTGAGCTTTGACGGCAGCGCCTTCAGCAGCGGTGTCTATATCTGCCGGCTGGTTTCCGGCGCCAATACACAGATCATCAAAATGCTCTTGATCCGATAGGAGGCGACAATGAAGACAAAACGATATAAAATAGTTCTATTCATCGCAGTACTGCTCATGGCTCAGAGTCTTTTGGCAGAAGGATATGATATAGTCATTGTGAAAAATGACAGTACAAGGGTGTGGAATACTGTCAGCGATATCGACAGAGTGATCTTTTGTGAAACCGGCACCGTAACTGACATTGACGGCAATGTATATAAGACTGTAAAAATCGACGACCTGTGGTGGATGGCGGAAAACCTGAAAACCACCAAATACCGCGATGAGACGGTCATTCCGAATGTGACGGTTAACGCTACGTGGGCCGGATTAAGCACCGGCGCTTACTGCTATTATGATAATGACAGCGATAATGCCGAAACCTATGGTGCACTCTACAACTGGAATGCAGTGAATGATGCCAGAGGCCTTGCCCCCGAAGGCTGGCGTGTGGCTTCCGATGATGACTGGAAGGCACTTGAGATGCACCTGGGCATGAGCCAGACAGATGCAGACCTTACAGGCGACCGGGGAACAGAAGGTGAGAAACTGAAGAGCACGAGCGGTTGGAATAGTAGCGGAAATGGTATAGATGAGGTCGGCTTTGCTGCGTTGCCCGGCGGTTACCGCGTCTACAGCAGTGGTGCCTTCGTCAGTATGGGCGCCCACGCGTTCTTCTGGACGGCGTCCGAGACCGGTCCTTCCTACGCATGGCGACGTGAACTCTACTATGATAGCGTTGCCGTGACCCGGTACAGCAGCTTCCATAAGGGTCACGGGTTTTCGGTTCGGTGTGTCAAGAATGTGGCGCCTTGACCCTTTCCTACGCTGCGCTGTAGAATAATTTTTCACTGTTCACTGAATCAAATAGGAAGCAAAAATGAAAACAAAACAAACAAAAATGATACGGATAATCCTGGCAGTGCTCTCGGCTCAAACCCTTTTTGCTCAGAGCTATGATATAGTCATTAAAAAGAATGACGGAACAAATATGCGGAGTGCCGTTACAGAAATCGACAGTGTGATCTTTCAGGAAACCGGCACTGTGACCGACATTGACGGCAATACATATAAAACCGTAAAAATCGGCACCCAATGGTGGATGGCGGAAAACCTGAAAGTGACCAGCTACCGTGATGGAACACCGATACCCAATGTGATGAACTTCAGCCAGTGGAAAGTATTAACTACTGACGCATACTGCTATTATGAGTATGACAGTATAAGCTATAAAGAAACTTATGGTGCACTATACAACTGGTATGCAGTGAATGGGGATACGAATGGCAATGGGATAAAAGACATAGAAATTGCTCCAGACGGCTGGCATATACCTACAGATGAGGAATGGAAGGAGCTGGAAATGTTCTTGGGTATGAGCCAGTCAGTGTTAGATAATGAAGGCTGGAGGGGAACAGATGAAGGCCAGAAACTTAAAAGCATGAGCGGCTGGGATAGCGATGGAGATGGAATAGATGAGGTCGGCTTTGCTGCGTTTCCCGGCGGTAACTGTAACGGTGCCGATGGTTACTTCAACCTAATGGGCACCAACACATTTTTCTGGACTACGTCTGAATACACTACATATTACGCATGGTGTCGGAATCTTCGCTATGAATTTGATAACATCGAGCGAATGATGCACCACAAGAAAAACGGTTTTTCGGTTCGCTGTGTCAAAGATTCTGCCCCGTGACCCAAGCGACGACGATTTTACGACTGGACGATTGATGGGATGTCCATGATGATTGTATATTCCGGTGAAAGTTGCCACTGATTCCGGTGAAAGTTTACCACTTTATTATCATTCATAATTTCCATTTATTTTAGCTGTCAGGTGGCAGGTTTGAGCCGGATTCTGCATATTTTGCGGATAAAGTTTCATTTGCGGAGAATAAGCAGTATATTTATCGCATAAATTGCGGAGAATAAAAATCTATATACACAAAAAAGAAAACTGGACTGACTTCACTTGGGACAATAAGAAAGTGATGATGAAACTAGGTGAAGCCAGGAATCAACAAGGCCGACTTCTTGGGAAAATGGAATCTCTGGGCTTTGATTTGCAAAATGAAGCAGTATTGAACACTCTCACTTTAGATGTTATAAAATCATCTGAAATCGAAGGCGAGTTTTTAGAAATTGAACAAGTACGTTCTTCAATCGCCCGAAGACTAGGAATTGACATTGCAGGCGCAGTAGAATCGGAGCGCCATGTTGAAGGGATAGTTGAAATGATGCTTGACGCTACACAAAGATATGACTTGCCTTTAACTAAAGACAGATTGATTGGATGGCATGCAGCACTATTCCCTTCAGGCTGGAGTAATCTTTATAAAATCACAGTTGCTAACTGGAGAAAAGATAAAACTGGTCCTATGCAAGTTGTGTCAGGACCTATGGGAAAAGAAAAAGTTCACTATCAAGCTCCAAGTACTGACAGGATAGAACCAGAAATGATAAAATTTCTGGAATGGTTTGAAAACAAGCATGAAATAGATTTGGTTCTTAAAGCTGCTATTGCTCATTTATGGTTCGTGACAATTCATCCATTTGACGATGGAAATGGACGAATTGCAAGAGCAATTACAGATATGACATTGGCACGTTCTGACAAAAGTATCAGAAGGTTCTACAGCATGTCTGCGCAAATTAGAGTTGAAAGGAAACAATATTATGACAAACTTGAAAAAACACAAAAAGGAAATTCAGATATAACAGAATGGATCTTGTGGTTTTTACAATGTTTAATAAATGCTATTGATTCCACAAATGAGATTTTATCGAAAATATTTTATAAAGCAGAATTTTGGAAATTACATTCCACCACAATTCTTAATGACAGGCAACAAAAAATAATAAACAGACTGCTTGATGGATTTGACGGAAAGTTAACGACCTCGAAATGGGGAAAAATAAACAAGTGCTCACAGGATACAGCTCTTCGAGATATTCAAGATTTGATAAAGAAGGATATCTTACAAAAAGAAGCAAGCGGTGGACGAAGCACAAATTATGAATTGAAAGAAATTCCAGTCGGAAAATAATTTATAAAAAATCATAGCAGGTTCGGTGGTTTATTAAAGGTAAACAGCATTTCGGTGAACCCTTAATTCAACGGTTAAGTGCAACTCAGTTTAGTAGTATAAATATAAAAATCCACCTCTAACCAGATGGCTTTCGAATAACTCCCCTTAAACTCGCAACCTTTCACCCCCCTATTCCCAATATTTCCGATTAAAATGGATCAAAACTGGCTATATAAGTATACTTTGATGGTGAGTTTTATTGCGTTCTATTCAGCAGCTTCAGGAGATTTTCAAGGGTGAGCAATTTTAGGTCACTTTGTTTTTCCACAAAGGGTTTTATGTCTGCCATGATTTTTGCCCAGTCAAATTCAGAGAGGCGATATGAGATCTGTTCCCGCCAATTCTCCAATGTCAACTCAGGTCCGGTCCGATCTGATTGCTTCAATGCATTATTCAAAAAGACAATGTTAGGGTCCGGCCAGTTTCGATCTGACAAATACCACATAAAATCGTAGATATCTCTGCCCTTGGTATATTTACGACTCAATAAGGCATGGCATATACCCGCCAATAAAGAACTCTTATCGTAATGCTGAAGATTCAGTAATATATGTTTTCGAATAATACTGCTTTCAGTTTTTGCCCCATCGGGAGGATGAGTATCGATTTCCACTTTGATTGAGAGTGTCTCCGAAGGAAGAGGTGAGAGATTGAGTTCGTACAGTAATCCCGGAAATTTTATAAACGCATATTTTACATTTTTTTCTGTCTTTACTTTGATGCTTATATCATAATCTTCACGTTTGAATCCATCCCTGATTTTTTCAATATGCTTTATAAACCGATCCTCTTCTCCTGAACAAGTCAGGGAAAAATCCAGATCTTCAGAAAAACGCGGCATGGAATAGAGAAATCTTAAAGCAGTTCCACCCACAAATACCCAGTTTGTAAAAGCGCCGTTCTCCTGGAGAAATTCCAGTGTCCTCGCCTGAAGATATTCCCGGACAATACACCGGGCAAGGTGCATATTGTCAATATTTCCAATCTGCTGTCTGACATACTCTTTCATAATTCAATTCCTTCTCCCCGGTCAAGCATTTCATCAATATTATTTCGGGCCTGTGTCATTTTTGCACTTTCATACTTTTGTGTAAACTGAGATAACCGTGATCGATCAATCTTATCGTAATTTTGCAATCTCAGTTCTTCAATATATGCCGTTTGTTCACTTCCCGGTGTCAGGTAGATAAGATCGAGCAGTGCTTTTTCCGGGCAGGCAATAAAGGCATAGAGGCTGTCTTTCAACTCAACATACTCATAACCCCAAAAATATTTTTTACTCACATGCCTGTATTCAAAACGGCCCAGGGGCGTTTCAATCGTTTGAGGTCTACCGGTTGTTATACTTGTAACCGACGGAACGAATTCCGGAATTATCCCGTGCCAGGACAGGGCAGACTGGAGACTGACATAGGATGCTTTTTTCAGTGCATTGGCAATATAGAAGGGGTCGGGGTTGATTTTTCTATAGGGTTCAGCCAATGTATAAAGACCCTTATGGATCCTGATGACTTTTCCATCCTGAACCCATCTGCTGATTTGCAATCTCACCTGTTTTAAATCTTCTCCGGCAGCCAGAAATTTGACTGTAAACGCAGGTAATTCCGAGACCTTTTCTAATAAGTTAATAAATTTCATAGCGATAAATTATCATTTATGATAATATGTTGCAATAATAAATTAAGCATTGCAGGATAATTATCATACAAGCTTTCAAAGTGACTCTGATTTTTCACCGGGGTTTTATTTCAAATGATTCCGACCAGCCCACACATTCCGTCCGGTTTGAAATCGGAATGCTGTCCGAAATCAATCGGAATAGTGTCCGAATTGAAACCGGAATGCTGTCCGGAATGAACCGGAATACTTAAAAGTTGCCGGTTGGAAAGAATAATCAAATAAAAATGCCTGAAAGGCAGGCGAAAAACCTGTGAAAGTGGTATACCTTTAAATGGCCGTTGACAGGAAACAGATACAGCAAAAAAAATAATTGCCTTTATAAATTTATTATTTTAGTATTGTATTGAATATTAACTGTAAACAATAAGGGTGCTGTTTCTGATAATTTGATAAAGCGTTTAAAATATACTATCTCGAATTTGTATACCATGCTCACCGTTTCAGTTAATGATTTGTTCTTTTAAAAAGTAAAAAAAACGTAAAGGGGAAAATGATGAAGAAAGTGGTTATTGTTCTTGCTGTGTGTGTGTTTCTGAGCTCACTTGCATTTGCTGGGAATGTGAAGGTCTTGGATTTAAGATATAATGAAGCATATTTTCAAGTAAATGATAATGCTAATAATGATTTGGAATTAGGTGAGAATTATACTATTGAAGCCTGGATTTATATTGATGATGTTACCCAATCCAGAGGAACCATAATGCTTACCCAAGCGTGGGAGATTCGTGTTGTAGACTATGTAGGTGGGAGTGAAGTTCCAGCTACAGTTCGTTTTATACATGCTTCTAAACAAATTGATCTTTCAGTACCCACTGAAGAATGGTGTCATATTGCAATTCAGGGGAGTAGCGAAGGTTGGACGAATAATTATTTAAATGGTAGTTCAGTTCATAATCTAGGATCATCAAATATTACCAGTGAAACTAATTTTAGAATTGGTAAAAATCCTTTTGCATCAGGAAGCGATTTTAAGGGCGCAATTGATGAAGTTCGAATATCAAACAATATTAGATATGGCAAATTTTCTTTTTCAATAAGTAAAAATGATCCTCTGTTTACAAGTGATGAAAATACAGTGCTTTTATTTCATTTTGATGATGATGCCCTTCCTCCAACGAACAGTTCTAGTAAAAGTTTTACTATTACAAATTATGGAATAACTACAGATGACTATATCGCATATAACGATGCATCTTTAACAGATAAAGACTTATCCCTCCCCGTCACGCTGTCATCCTTCACGGCCAGAGCGGTCAAAGGCAATGTGGTTCTGGAATGGGAGACATCTGCGGAAGTCGAAAACCAGGGGTTTGTCCTGAGTCGAAAGTCGAAAGTCGAAAGTCAAAAGTCAGAGATCATTGCAGATTTTTCTACCGATGATGCGCTGAAAGGAC
>Ga0068714_10005205_pt1 | contig 13918 bp, 13 predicted proteins | sample MTBNYHSulfiMetaG_FD_62988 | JGI IMG/M metagenome (GOLD analysis project Ga0068714, IMG submission 62988) | Enrichment culture microbial communities from rom New York Harbor, USA that are MTBE-degrading - MTBE-NYH (New York Harbor Sulfidogenic)... | ecosystem: Environmental > Aquatic > Marine >... | reverse complement strand
GCCCCGAACGGGACGATCGCGTCAACAATCGCGAGCGCAAGCGCCATTCCGAGCGACACGACGATCATGTGCGTCAGGCTGCCAGCCGGGCCGAAGCCGAGCAGATAGCCGAGCCCCCATCCGATGGTGAGCCCCAGCATGATCGTCGATCTGCCACGGGAGTAGTGATACACGGGCTGGACCTTGTACTCGTGACCCAGAGTCGCGAGCAGCCCCCAGTTCGACATGTCGTAGCACGTGAACACGATCACGAGGACGGACATGCAGACCATTCGCATGCCGACGCTCAGATACGGAACCAGCAGGAAGCCGGCTATGAGCACCGGGAGCGCGATCCGTTGTATCGTTCCCCAGGGCACGACCCGCCGGATGCCGAGTCCCGTGAAAGCCCCCAGCAGCATGGCGACGAGCATGGTTGCCGAGCCTATGATCAGCGGAGCCGTGGAGCCGCCGCTTCCGGCAACCACGTAGTAGAGCACCAGGCCGAAGGCGGTTCCCTCAAAGACCACCCTGAACGCCGTCGGCACCCACAGATCGAGACGCGCGCGAGAAACGCTGATGTCGATCTTCTCAAACGGGACCAGTTTCCCAAAATCGGCCGTCAGCAGCCCTGCCGAAGACAGCATCGCGATCTCTGCGGCGATGATTCCCATCGTCGGCTCAAGGTGAGAAACGAGAACGTACGCAAGGGCTCCCAGGCCATACGACATGGTGGTAAACGGCATCGCTCGCGATCGGCCGAGTGTGCAGGAGAAGCTGCCCCAGAGAAGGAACAGGGGAGCTGATGCTGCGCCAAATCCGATCCAGCCGAGCAAGGCGACAGCCGTCGGAATCGTGGCTCCGAGCGCGCTCAACAGCGCAACGGCTGGCGAGATGCTCGCAAGCAGGGCAGCCCCGATGAGCAGGCCATGCCGGGGACGGGCAACAGAGAATGCGTTCGCAAACCGGCGTGAAGCGAACAAGCACAGCGTGAACGTGCCGAGGGCGGCAAGCCGGAAGAGCGGCTCGAGTCCCGAGGTGCCGTCAGATGGGGCCAGCGAGAGCACAGGGCTGAACCAGGCCAGGAAGTTCACGGCGTAGAAGAGCGCGAAACCCACGGTGCCCAGAATGTCCGGAACACCGGTTTCCCGATCATCGGTGTCTATGGACTGCGCCGAACCTGGAGACATAGGGGCAGCTCCTTTGGAGGTCGCTTCCATTCCCGTGCGCTCACAAGAAGATACGTCCTGGAGACGGGTTTCGCTAGCGGGGATGCGCCGCCCGCCGCCGGTTCGTCACGCATCCCTCTCGTTCTCGCGGTATCATGCAACGGCAACTATCTGCGTCTCGGCCACCCGCGAGCGATCCGGTAGATCGCCGATGTCCGCTTCGCGGGTTCCGCAGAGCGCCGCACCCCCGAGAGGAGCTTCACATGACCGACACCCCCCGCGCCGAGATCGGCATCTTCGGCGGCAGCGGGTTCTACGAACTGCTCGACGACGCGCGCGAGGTGAGCATCGACACTCCCTACGGTCCGCCGTCGGACACACTCATGGTGGGTCACGTCGCCGGCCGCAGCGTGGCGTTCCTGCCGCGCCATGGCCGCAACCACTCGATCCCGCCGCACCTCATCAACTACCGCGCAAACCTCTGGGCGATGAAGGAACTCGGCGTTACGCGCATCATCGGCCCGTGCGCGGCAGGGTCGCTCCAGCAGCATATCGAGCCGGGGCACTTCGTCATCAGCGACCAGTTCGTGGACCGCACCACCGGCCGCAAGGACACCTTCTTCGAGGGTCCCAAAGTCGTGCACGTCTCGTCGGCGGATCCGTACTGCCCGGAGATGCGTGCGGTTGCGCACGCGAAGGCGACGGAGCACGGCATTACGGCGCACCTTGGCGGAACCGTCGTGGTCATCCAGGGGCCGCGGTTCTCTACGCGCGCCGAGTCCAAGTGGTTCGCGGGCCAGGGCTGGGAAGTCATCAACATGACGCAGTATCCCGAGGCGTACCTCGCCCGCGAGCTTGCGATCTGCTATGCCAACATCGCGCTCATCACGGACTACGACGCGGGCGCCACGGCCGATGCCGCTGTCTCCAACGTTGACGTCCTGCGCGTCTTTGCCGAGAACAATGCGCGGCTCAAGGAGCTGCTCTTCGCGATCGTCCCCGCGCTGCCCGCCGAGCGGGGGTGCACCTGCAAGGATGCACTTGCAGAAGCGGGAATGTAGGACTGTTAGAGCGCGTGCACGATCTTCGATGAGACCCACCACGAGAGGAACGTCCCCCATGGACACCACCGTCACCAGGCTTGAAGGCAACGCCGCCACCATCACCGTTACCGTGCCCGCCGAGGTCGTAGACGCGGCAATCGCCGAGGTCTATCGCGCTGCTGGCGCGGACCGCTCGTTCGCCGGCTTCCGCAAGGGTCACGCGCCGCGGACGGTTCTCGACACGAACATCGGCCGGGAGAACATCCTCACCGAGGCATCAAGCGCCGTTGCCAAGCAGGCGCTCGGCGACGCGATCGTTGCCGAGGAGCTGCTGCTCATCGCCGAGCCGGCGATCATGCTCCAGGTGCCGGTCGTGGAAGGCGAGCCGTACACGTTCAGCGCCAAGCTCGAGCTGCGGCCGGAGCTCACACTCACCGGCTACGACAATCTCGTCGTAAAGGTCCCGCCGCTCGCGATCACCGATGACGAGATCACCGATGCCATCGAGCAGTTCCGCCAGGGACTCGGGACGTTTGAGGTCGCCTCGGGAGAAGCCGTTGGGCCGAACGACATGATCGTCACGTCTCTCACGAGCGAAGTCGAGGGCATGGAGGATTCGCGCCAGGAGAGCGGCACGCAGCCGTACGAACTCGGCCGGGGCGCCATGCCTCCAGGCTTTGACGAGGGCCTCATCGGCCACGTTGCCGGCGACAACATTCACCTCGAGATCGTGCTGCCCGGCTCGGCAGCCTCGGCTGAGGAAGAGGACAAGAAGGTCATCTTCGATGTCGTCATCCACGAGGTCCGCACGAAGCGCCTGCCCGAGCTGACCGACGAGTCCGTGAAGATGTTTGGCTTCACCGATCTGGCCAACATGCGCGAGCAGTTCAACGCGCGTCTGCAGGCCGAGCGCGACCGTCTTTACGACCGCGCCAAGCACATGGGCGCGCGTCGCGAACTCGCGACGCGGCTTGAAGGCGAGGTCCCCACGCTGATGGTGAACTCGCGCGTCTCAGACATGCTGCAGTCGTTCTCGCAGGACCTCGAGCGCTACAAGATGTCGTTTGAGCAGTACTGCCAGCGCAACAACATCGATCCGCAGCAGTTCTTCACGAACATGCGCCTCGGCGCCGAGCAGGACATCAAGGAGAACCTGGCGCTCGAAGCGCTCTTCCGCGCCCTCGGCCTCGAGATCACCGACGAGTACGTGGAGAAGATGTTCACCGAGATCGCCGAGGCAACCGAGGGCGACATCGAGCAGCAGCGCGCGATGTACGAAGGTGCGATGCGCGCGCAGATGCGTCTCGCCTTGCGCGCGCGCATGGCTTCCGACTGGCTGCTCGAGAACATAGTCCTCGAGACGGTGGATCTGGGGGCCAAGCCCGAAGCGGAAGCCGAGAAGCCGGCCAAGCCGAAAGCGAAAGCCAAGCCGAAAGCGAAGAAGACCATCGCAGACGCCTCCGCAGACGCCTCCGCAGATGCCCCCGCAGCAGAGGACGCTGCGGTCAGTCCCGAAGAGCCCACGGCCGAGGCTGCGCCTGCCAAGCCGAAGCCCAGGGCGAAGAAGGCGGCAAGACCCGCCGAGCCTGAAGCCGCCACTCCGGAAGCGTAGCCACCAGGAGCCACGATGCCTCACTGCGCCTTTCACCCGGGCGTTGAAACGAACGTGCGCTGCGTGCAGTGCGATCGCTACATGTGCCCAAGGGACTACGTGCCCACGCCTGTGGGCTACAAGTGCAAGGAATGCGCGCGCCAGCTGCCCTCGGCGAGACGGGTCGTCAAGCCGAAGCAGCTGGCGCTCGCGTTGGTGGCGGCGCTCGCCGCAGGGATCGCCGGTGCGTTTCTCGTGCGCTTCATCGGCTACGGGTTCTTCCTCATTCCGGTGTTTCTGGGGATACTGACCGGTGAGGCTGCACGACGTGCTTCGGGTGGGCATCGGGAGATCGCGATCGCGGTGATCGCGGGGGCGGGGGTCCTGAGTGGATGCGCCATTGCAGGTCTCGGCATCGCCCAGACGGCGATCACAGCGGTCGCAGCGGTCGTCTACGTGCTGCAGAATCGCTGGTAGCCGGGGTGCCGGGGCTGTTCCGGCGCACCTCGCATCGTTCGCCCCGGCAGTGTTGCGTGCGCCTCAGCTGCGTGCGCTAGCTGAAAGGCGGTGACTGACGTGTCCACGATCTTCCCGATGGCGGTCATCACGTTCGTGGTGGCTGGCGTACTCTGGACCGGCGTGCTCTGGGCGTCTTCCGGCCGCACCTGGCGCTATGTCGCGATCGTGCCGCTGGGGCTGCCGCTCTCGGCGATCGTGAACATCTTCGTGAAGGGGCCGCTCGCGAGCGGCGTGGGGTTGCTTGCGGGCATCGGCTCGGGCCTCGTTCAGACCACTCCGGTGTGGTTTCTGGTGTTTCTGTTCCTGCTGTCCCCGGTGTTCGAGGAGCTCATCAAGGTGACGCCGCTGCTCGTTCCGTGGGTCCGTCGCCGCGCAACCGCCGTGGCCGATGCGTTCTGGGCGGGCCTGGCGCTGGGGATCGGTTTTGGGCTCGGTGAGGCCGCGTACCTTGCATGGCAGATCGCCGCCGCAGGCGTCTATGAGATCTACCCGTGGTATGCGTTCACGGGCTTCCTCTTCGAGCGGACGATCGTCGTCTTCATCCACGGCTTCATGACGATGCTCTTCACCAGAATGATCGCAAGCGGCCGTCCTGCCACGGGGTTCCTCATGGCGGCAGGCGCGCATGCGCTCGTCAACTCGGCTGCCATGCTCTACCAACTGGGGCTGATACCAGGTACGCTTTCATCGCTCTGGACGGTGGCGCTGTTGATCGTGGCCCTTGTGGTCTTCAGCCGCATTCGCCCCCGGCCGCCGCGACCCGGAGCACCTGACGCCGCCCATTCCTCCGAGGAGCCAGCGTGACCGATGCCATGGAAGTCCGGTTTGAGCCCAGCGGCCGCAGCGTGCGTGCGGCCATAGGCACGACCCTGCTCGATGCTGCACGCATGGCGGGCGAGCCGATCGATGCGTCGTGCGATGGCAACGGCCTGTGTGGCGAGTGCCGAGTGCGGGCAACCGGGCCCCTTTCCGCGGTCACGCGCGACGAGCAAGATCTTCTCGGACGGACGAATGCCGAGCAGGGGACGCGGCTGGCATGTCGCGTGCGCGCACTGGGCGACGTGGTCGTATGGCACGAGACGTCGGGCGAAACCATGCGGATTGAGTACGAGGCGTCGGCCGCCGATGACTGGCGCGTGTCGGCTGCGGCCGTGCGCGACGGAGAACCACTCGGCGCGGCGGTGGATATCGGCACTACGACGGTTGCGCTCACGATTGTCGATCTCGCCACGGGCATTGAAGTAGCGCGGACGGGCGCTCTGAACGCGCAGTCGGCGTTTGGTGCCGACGTGATGAGCCGCGTGGCCCGGGCCGTGTCGGGCGGTGCGGACGAGTTGCGCGCGACGATCGTGGGGCAGGTGGAGCAGTTGCTGCAGCAGGCGCTCGCGCGGGCCAGCGCGGCAGCGCATCGCCTCGAGGACATGGTGCTGGTGGGCAACACGGCGATGCTCGGCCTGCTTCTCGGCCGCGACCTCTCGCCGCTCGCGGAGGCGCCGTACGAGGGTGCGCCCGTGGCTGCGGGGGAGTGGACGGCCGCCGAGCTCGGCATGGCGGGGCTTGCGAATGCGCGTGTGCGCGCGTTGCCGGGCGTCTCGGCCTTCGTTGGTGCGGACATCGTTGCCGGACTGCTTGCCACCGGCATCGCGGGCCGCCAGGGGCCGACACTTCTCGTTGATGTCGGCACGAACGGCGAGATCGTGCTCGTCACGGAGAACGCCATACTCGCTACGTCGGCTGCGGCCGGCCCTGCCCTTGAGGGTGCCGCGCTGAGCGCGGGCATGCGTGCCGAGGACGGTGCGATCGAGCGCGTGACGTTCGCCGAAGGAGCCCTCACCGTCGGGGTCATCGGCAATGGTGCTCCCCGCGGCATCTGTGGCAGCGGCGCCATCGACCTGTTGCGCGTGCTTCTGGACGAAGGCGTGCTCGACGCAACCGGCGCCTTTGTCCCCGACTCACCATCGCCGCTCGCCTGCCGGCTGGCCGATCGTGGGGTTCGCTCCTTCATGCTGGATCCGCACGTGTGGCTCACGCAGCCGGACGTCCGCCAGGCGCAACTTGCCATCGCTGCGGTGCGGACCGGCATCGATGCGCTGCTCGCCGAGGCGGATATTGCGCCTGAGGACGTGGCCGGAACCGTGCTTGCGGGAGGCTTTGGCACCCGGCTCGATCCGGAGTCCGTTGCGCGCGTGGGCCTGCTGCCCGCGCCGCTCGCCAGTAGCCTCACGTTCGCGGGCAACACGGCGCTTGCCGGAGCTAAGAAGGCGCTCATGGCGCCCGATGCGCTCGATGAGGCAACGGCGCTCGTCGGCCGCATCCGCACGCTCGATCTCGCGGCGCAGCCGGACTTTCAGGACCGCTATCTCGCCACACTCGCCGGGGTATTCAGCCGGGCCGATTGACATTCGTCATTCGTAATAGTAGATATAGGCACACCTAATATCTACTGAAGCGGGAGACGTGATGGCGAAACCTCGGAAGATCGGTCCCACGGCGTGGATTGTTGGGGGCGCCGGGCTGTTCATCGGCGCCGTGGCGGCGTGGCTGGTGAGCCAGGGCAATCCCGGCAACATGGGTCTGTGCATCGCGTGCTTCCTGCGCGATACCGCTGGGTTCTTTGTGGGCGGCACAACCGGCCAGGCGGCCACGGCCTACATACGGCCCGAGATCATCGGCCTCATCCTGGGTGCGCTCGTCGCGGCGCTCGCTACGAGGGAGTTCCGTTCTCGCGGCGGCTCCTCGCCGGTGCTGCGTTTCGTGCTCGGCTTCATCTTCATGGTCTCGGCGCTCATCTTCTTGGGGTGCACGGTGCGGGCATGGCTGCGTCTCGGCGGTGGCGACCTCTCGGCGATCTGGGGCATTCTGGGTATTGTCGCGGGTGTGCTCATCGGGGTGGCGCTGCTCAAGCGGGGGTTCAGCCTCGGGCGGTCAAAGGCGGCTAGCAAGCCGCTCGGGAAGGCGCTTGGCTGGATCGTTCCGGTAATTGCGGCGGTGCTCCTCGTGCTTGCGATTGTCACGGCCGTATCCGGCACGCCTGGGTGGGCGACGCTCACGGTTGCCAACGGCCGCTCGGTCATTCCGGGCCAGGTCGTCGTACAGACCGCGGACGGCGTGACCACCGTGGTCAAGCCCGCCGACGCGACCATCGTTGACGGCGCGGTCATCGCAGCCGACGGCACCGTGCTTGCCGATGCCGAGAAGGTTGCATCCACCAAGGCCATGCCCGGCGGCAAACGCGCGGCGCTCGTCATCTCGCTCCTTGCGGGTCTCGCCATCGGCGTGGTCGCGCAGCGCAGCCGCTTCTGCTCCGTGGGCGGCATCCGCGACGCGGTGCTCGTCCGGCGCTACGACCTCCTCTTTGGCATCGCGGGCCTCGTGATAGGCGCCACGATCGTGAACCTGATTCTCGGGCAGTACAGCCTCGGATTCACGGGACAGCCGGTGGCGCACAACGACGCGCTCGGCAGCTTTGCGGCGATGACGATCGCCGGGCTCGCGGCCGTCATGATGGGCGGCTGCCCGCTCCGCCAGACGATCATGGGCAGCGAAGGTGACGCGGATGCCGCGATTGCCGTCCTCGGCATGCTCGTAGGCGCGGGCTTTGCACACTGGGCGGGCATTCCGTCCTCCGGGGCCGGGCTCTCGGATCTGGCGTGGCCGGCGATGGGTGTCATGGCCGTGGTTCTTGCAGCGATCGCGTTTGCCAAGCGCTCGCGCGTGGCGTAAGGAAGGGGACAACGATGAAGGAACTGGACGCACGCGGGCTGTCCTGCCCGCTTCCGCTCATGCACACCAAGAAGGCGATCGAAGACGCGCCTGCCGAGATCCTCGTGCTCGTTGACAGCGGGACCGCCAAGGCCAACGTGGTTGCTCTGCTGAGCGACTCCGGCTACACGGTGTCCGTGGAGTCCACGCCGGAGGAGTACCGGATCACCGCCGTGCGAGAGTAGGGAACGGCCGTGCTGTTTGGGAAGCGCGCACGACGCACTGACAGCCCGGGTGCCGAGGAGGCACTCGGGCTCTTCCTCTTTGCCGAGGTCACCGAGGCGCTTGCCGCCGAGCGGACGCTCAAGGCGGTCGGCTACGCCACGGCGCTCGTGGCGCCGCCGCACCACCTGCGGGCCGGCTGCGACCTCTCCGTGGCGGTTCCGGTGGTGGAGTACCCGGGCGCCGCGCGCGCGCTTTCGGTGGCAGGCGTGGCCGTGCGGGACTGGGCAGCAAGCGCCGAGGGCACGGCAGACCTCTGCGACCTTGTCACCACCGTGGATTTTGGGGACTGGCTGATGGTCCGGGCCGGCAACATGAAGATCACCGTGGAGAAGGCCACCGGCACGATCGTGAATACCTCGGGAGGCGGCTGCCCGGACATCCCGTACCTGAACCTCGAACTCGTGGGCAAGACGCTTGCCGATGCGCCCCGGCCGAAGGACCTCGGCTACACGCTCTGCGGCCTGATGCTCGATCGCGCGTACGTTGAGGCGGACGCGCTGCTCGGGGAGGGCCCGGAATGAGCCTCCTCGTTGTGGCTACCTACCCGGTGAGTGGCGGCGCGGTCATCTGCGGCGAGGCATCGCTCGGGACGGACGGCGAGCTGCTCGTGGGCGGCACGGTCGTCCCGGCCTCGCAAGGCACCTCGGCGATGCTCGGCGCGGCCGTGCAGGTTGCGTGGCATCTCGGGATGCCGGCGCCACGCGCGCTCCTTGCGGGGGACATCGGCCGCGGCGACGGCACCCGGGCCGTCTACCGGCAGCTGCGCGAGGTTGCCGCGCGGACGCAGCCTGCAGTGATCGCCTTTCACTACATGCAGCCGATCATGGCGCTCATGACCGCAGCGCTCGAGGACCTTGCCGGGGCCAGCCCGCGCTCGCTTCTCGTGGCCGACGCCGGCGGGATGTACGCGGCCAAGGCGGCGGGACGTGCATCGCGCTTCGAGCTGATGACGCCCGACGTGGGGGAGATCGGGTTTCTCGCAGACCCCGGGGTGACGCATCCCGCATACGTCTCGCGGTATCTCTTTGGCGGGCAGGACTTCGATCCCGTGGCGCTCGCGCGGCGCGCGCACGAGACCGAGGGATCGTCCCGGGTGTTGCTGGTGAAGGGCGCGCGCGACTACATCGTGTGCAGGGGTGAGATCGTCGAAACCATCGACGAGCCGTGCGTCCCGGCGCTCGAGGCCATCGGCGGGACCGGCGACACGGTCACCGGCATCGCCTCGGCGCTGCTTGCGGCGGGATTCCCGGCTGCGGACGCGGCGCGGTGCGCGTGTCTTGCCAACCGGGAGGCGGGCCGCGCCATGGGAGCCACGCCCGCGATGCGCGCTGCCGATCTCGTGGCTGCGCTGCCCGGCGTCCTGCGCGAGAACCTCTGCCGGTGGAGCGGCGCCTGCATGGTGTAGCATGGGATCGTGCGCGCCGAGGGCGCACGCGCGTGCGTTTTCCAGCATGCATACCAGTGCATCGGCTCCCCGCTGATGCCCACGCCGAGGAGGAATCATGAACATGCCGGCCGAACCAAGCGCCGGACCCGGGGCCTACGGTCCCCCGCCCGTTATGCCGCAGCAGCCGCAGGCCAAGAAGATGTCGGCCGGTGCCAAGTGGGCGATCGGGATCACGATTGGCGTTGTGGTGCTCATCATGGGGTCGTGCGTGCTGACCGGCATCCTGTTCTCGTCGGACGGGTCCTCGTCGCTCGGTTATCAGGACAGCGTGGCCGTCATCTACATCGATGACGCGATCGCCGGAACCGGTGCGTACGTCACCCCCGAGTCGGTCCTCGATCAGCTCGATCAGGCGCTGGACGACCCCAGCGTGGCGGCCATTGTGCTCCGCATCGACTCGCCCGGCGGCACGGTAGCCGCGTCGCAGGAGATCAGCATGGCGGTCAAGCGCGCCAACATGGTGAAACCGGTCGTTGCGAGCATCGGCGACATGGGCGCGTCCGGCGCGTACATGGTTGCCTCGCAGTGCGAGAGCATCGTTGCCGCGCCGGGCTCTTCCGTGGGCAGCATCGGCGTCATCATGACGATCCCCAACGTCGAGGGCTTGCTCGACACCGTGGGCGTGGAGTTTACCGTGCTCACCACCGGTGAGTTCAAAGACACCGGCAGCATGTACCGCAGCGTGACGCCCACCGAGGCCGCCATGCTCGAGGGCCAGATGGAGATCGCCTACAACCAGTTCATCGCCGACGTGGCCGCCGGCCGCGGCATGGCCGAGGACGACGTGCGCGAGCTCGCCACCGGTTGGGTCTGGCTCGGCACGGAAGCGCAGGAGCTCGGGCTCGTGGACGAACTCGGCAACTACGACGACGCGATCGCGCTTGCCGCCGATCTCGGCGGGATCGAGGGCGATCCGTACATCGTGAACTACGAGTACTACGACCCGTTCAGCGGTCTCATCGGCAGCATACTGGGCGTCGTTGCCGAGTCCCAATCACTGGATGCCGACGCGATCGAGCGGCTCGGGTTGATGAAGTAGCGAAGGACACACAGGCATTCCGAGCGGAGCCAGGCTATACTATGGCGTCCGTAGGCAGGCACAGGGAGACACTGAAATGGGACTGGATCGAAGACTTGGGCTCGCATTGGTGGCGCTTGCGCTGGCAGCCCCGCTTGCATTCGGCGGGTGCACGTCGGACGACAACGCGGCCCCTGACCCCGACGAGACCGCGGCAGCCCCGGCTCCGCTGACAATCGGCACGCTCGCCACGCAGGACTCACTTCCGCTGTGGGTGGCCGAGGAGCGCGGCTACTTCGCCGAGGAGGGCCTCACCGATGTCGAGATCGTGACCTTTCAGAGTGCCCAGGAACTGCAAGCGGCCTTTACCGCCGGGTCCGTTGACGCTCTCATGACCGACATCATGGTTGCAGCCAACCTCCAGGCGTCAGGTACCGATGTTGTGCTCGAGACCATAATGCTGGGCTCCGAGACCAGCCAGGGACGATTTGCGATAGTGGCCGCACCGGGCGAGACCTTCACGTCAATGCAGGATCTTGCAGGCGTACCGGTTGGGACCGCGTCGCTCACCATCACCGAGTATGTGCTGGACAAGCTGATGGAGGAAGCGGGCGTGGCGGCCGAAGATGTCGTCACCGAAGAGGTGGACAAGATGCCGGTCCGCTTCCAGTTGCTGATGGAGGGGCAGCTGCGCGCGGCCTCACTGCCCGAGCCGTTCGTGTCGCTCGCCGTTCTCCAGGGCGCGACAATCGTTCCGGGCGGCGACGACACCCTTGCGCAGAGCAACATCTCGCAAAGCGTGCTGTGCGTGAATCGTGAGTATGCCGGGACAGCAGGGGGCGCGGCCACTGTGGCCGGGCTGCTTGGGGCCTGGGACAAGGCGGTCACGGACATCAACGCGGATCCGGATTCATTCCGGGAGAGCCTCGTCACCTATGCCAGGCTGCCCGAACCGCTCTCCACGACCTACGCCGTGAGCACCTACCCCACGGTTACTCCCCCGAGCGCGGAGATGATTCAGAACGTGCTCAACTGGATGACGGAGAAGGGTTATCTCACTGCCGATGTCACGCCGGAAGACCTGCTCCCCTAAAGAGAGTTCCGGACTTCGATGTCCTTTCTATCTTTCAATGCCGTTGACTTCACCTACCAGGGCTCAGACCGTCAGGTTCGAGCCCTGGACGGGTTCTCTCTTGCCGTCGGCATGGGGCAGCCCATTGCGCTCATTGGACCCAGCGGTTGCGGCAAGTCAACCGCTCTTCTGCTTGCCGCCGGGCTGCTCCAGCCCACGGGCGGCAGCGTGCTTGTTGACGACCGTCTCCTGGCCAGGCCGAGGGTCAAGACGTCCCTGATGCTTCAAGACAGCGGCCTGCTGCCGTGGAAGACCGCCGAGGACAACGTCGCGCTTGGTCTCTCGCTGCGCGGGGAGACCCGCCGTGATGCGCGGACCCGCGCGCGAGAAGCGCTCGAGCGGGTGGGTCTTGCGGAGTTCGCCAGGTCCTACCCGGGCGAACTCTCGGGCGGAATGCGCCAGCGCGCGGGATTGGCGCGCGCGATTGCCCTGGATGCCGACTTGCTGCTGATGGACGAGCCACTCTCGGCGCTGGACGCTCTTCACCGCGAGGACCTGCAAAACGCGCTCCTCGATCTCTGGCGCCGCCGCCGGCACGCACAGGTGCTCGTGACACACTCGATAGAGGAGGCGGTCTTCCTCGGGAGCCGCATCGTGGTGATGTCACCGCGGCCGGGGCGCGTTGCCGCGATTGTGGACAACCCGGACATGGGTCGCGACGACTACCGCAGCCATCCCGACTTCTACCGCACGTGCGCATCCGTGCGTCGCTTGCTTGAAGCGGAAGGCGCGCTTCACTTCGCGCCCGGTGCGCCATCATGATCCGCGGTACTCGCAAAGCACTCGGCTACGTGGGCGCGTCGTTCGTGCTGCTCCTTGGGTGGCATGTGCTTGCGCTGGTACTCGATTCGCCAGCGCTGCCGTCTCCGGCGGCGGCACTGCCGGTATTCGTCGAGTTACTGCCCGTTCTGTGGGAACACACGCTCATCTCGCTCGCCCGGGTGCTCGCCGCGCTCGCGGCCGGCACCGTGCTCGCCGTGCCGCTCGGACTGGCGATCGGTCGATCGCGCGTGGCCGACGCGATCTTCGCGCCGCTGATCTTCCTGACCTACCCCGTGCCAAAGGTGGTCTTTCTGCCGATCCTGCTCATCTTCTTCGGAATCGGCAACGCGTCAAAGATCGTGCTCATCGGCCTGATCGTGTTCTTCCAGATACTCGTTTCCGCCCGCGACGCGGCCCGAAATACTCCCGAGAATGCGGTGCTGTCGGCTCGTTCCCTCGGCGCGAAGCGGTTTGAGATCGCGCGTCACGTTGTCTTCCCGGCCGCGCTGTCGGAGATCTTCACGGCGCTTCGCGTGAGCATCGGTACCGCAATTGCCGTCCTGTTCCTCTCGGAGTCAATCGCCGGGACGGACGGTCTTGGCTGGTTCATCGTTGATGCGTGGGGACTCATCAACTATCCGCGCATGTTCGCCGGTATCCTGGCCATGGCGGTGCTGGGAGTGCTGCTCTATGAGGCCGTTGACGGTGCCGAGCGCTTGGCTACGCGCTGGAGAGCCGCGGAGCGCTCGTCCTAGGCCAGCATCAGGCCAATGGCGAAGAGCACGCTGAAGACGAGTGTCGTCTGTCCCGTCAGCGCGAGCGCTCGATTGAGCGGCCGCCCCTCGCTTGTCAGGACGACGCGGGCCGTCATCCATGCCAGGGGGAGCGACAGCCAACTTAGGAGTGCGTGCGGCGGCAGAAGCCTGAGGGCCACGCCGGTCGTCAGCACCACGTAGGCGCCGGCCACGCAGGCCGCGTACTCCCAGCGCGTGGCGCGCTGCCCGATTCTCACCGCAACCGTTCGCTTGCCGACCGCCCGGTCCTGTTCGATATCGCGCAGATTGTTGACCACAATGATGCCGACGATCAGGAGTCCAAGTGGTACCGACATGAGCCACACTGCCGGCTCCGTTGCGCCCGTCTGCACCCAGTACGTTCCCACTACCGCCATGACGCCGAAGAACAAGAAGACGAACACCTCGCCAAGGCCGTGGTAACCGAGCGGCCAGGGGCCTCCGGTATAGGCAACAGCGGCGGCTATGGCGGCCAGT
>Ga0068714_10005204_pt1 | contig 13918 bp, 13 predicted proteins | sample MTBNYHSulfiMetaG_FD_62988 | JGI IMG/M metagenome (GOLD analysis project Ga0068714, IMG submission 62988) | Enrichment culture microbial communities from rom New York Harbor, USA that are MTBE-degrading - MTBE-NYH (New York Harbor Sulfidogenic)... | ecosystem: Environmental > Aquatic > Marine >... | reverse complement strand
CCTCGTATTGGTCCCAGGTGCGGTAGAGGATGGGAAATTCATCGCTGGTGAAAAGCTCCTCTCCCATGTGATAGACGGCGCTGATATCGTCTATCTCCATCTGGCGGATGTTCGTCTCGACCTTCTTCTTTGCAGTGTTTTCCGATGGCATTTATTCCTCCGTGTCTATTTCAAAGCGTTTATCTATTAAATTTTCTGTAGTTGTTTATTATATTGCAGCCGGGGTGACAAGTCCATCTAAGTGAAATCCTAAATCCGAATTTCTAAATCCTAAATAAATTCCAATATCCAAGTTCCAATTACCAAAACACCGTTTAACTGTCATCGCGAGGGGCATTAGCCCCGTGGCGATCTCAACACAAGGCCAACGTCGGTGCCAAGCAGAGATTGCCAAGCGGAGTTTATCCTGAGCTTTGCTAGATTCTTCGACAAGCTCAGAATGAGCGGAATGAAGGGCTCGCAATGACCAACAGGGAAGGGCTCGCAATGGCAAAAGGGGAAGGCTCGCAATGACAGCCGAAGGAAATAATTGGTTCGTTTTTATGTGTCATTTTGATTTTTGATTTTATTTCCCCCTCACTCTAGCTCTCTCCCTCCAGGGGAGAGAGAATAAGGGAATAATTGCTGACTCTCTTATTCGGGGGGAGAGAGAACCAGTTTCCTCTTTCTTGAGGGGGGAGTTCTCTTCTACTTTCCTCTCCCTTGACGGGAGAGGATTAAGGTGAGGGTGAAGACTGTGTCGGGTGTCACAGATGTCCGGCGCGTTTCAAGTCTTCTTTGACAGCCCGGCTCACTGAAAATGGGGACTTCTCTGAGACGAATCTCTCGGAAAGGTCATAAGCCTGCTTTTCCAATATGACGCTGTGATACTGGTAACCGCTGTCTCGCAGGCTGTCGGAATACAGTTCGATGTGCCTTTTAAAGCCCAGGATGTCGAACTGGACAACATGGACCAGCTCGTGAAATATGGTGGAAATCAGCGAAGCAGGGTTGGCCCAGAGCTCTTTGCGGATGATAATGCAGTCCACGAGGGTCAGGCCTACGGCTGTGCTGAAGTCCAGGGGTATGGGTATACCTGATTTTGCCAGGTCATCGTAGAACTCCGGGTTCGAAATCCGGTCGACATCGGCCAGCCTGGCTTTATCCAGTATCCTTTTCTCGAAATATCCGTCCAGCTGTGACTTTTCCTGGCTCGATAGCGGTCGGGTATTTGCCAGGTGAATTTTCCGCTGCTGGCGAAGCCACTCCTCGAATTTCTCAAGCAGATAAGGCCGTAGGCGCTCTAGTTCTGTAATTTGTTTATTTTTCATAGAGAGTATTTATTTTCTTTTATGAGGTCTGTCATTGCGAGGCACACAGTGCCGTGGCAATCTAGGTGGTGATATGGGCTGAGATTGCTTCGCTTCGCTCGCGATGACAAGTGTTATGCATCTTCTCAAACCGGGTTGATTCTGCCGCAGCGGGGGCACCTGACTTCAGGATGTTTGAACTTGGGTGGTAATCGCATTCTGGTGCCGCAGTGGCAGTTTATAATCCTGTAGTTGTTGAGGTTCCATAGTACGTTGCTGGTCTCACGGGCCCGCTGGATGTGGTCCAGGTCTTCCGGTATAGCTGCTCGCATTGGGATGATGCCGGCGCTGGCCACGGCGGCAGTGGGAATTACACCCTTATCGATGTTGCGAATCTGCCGGTAAGCCCGGTCGTAATCGGCGAAAGAGGCATGAGCCATGGCACGGAGTATGCGAATACGCTCTGATATAGGTGGATGAGTGCTGCTGAGGTCGCTGGCAGCCATGCCTCGCTTGCGGAAGGGATTTACAATGTATATCGGTGCTGTGGCGGGACTGGCGGCTATAACCTGGTTGGTAGAGGCGGCTATCTTTTCCAAGGCCGAGGCTAATCCTTCAGGGTATCTGGTGTATAAGGCTGAAGAGGCATCTGCCAGATATTCTCTTCTTCTGGAAATGGCGAAATAAATAATTTTAGCTAAGAATGGCGTTAGTAGCATGGCTGCCGGAATATAGAGAATGAATACTATAAACGGTGAACCGATGCCTAATGTCAGTATCAATACTATAATTACTAAGACCAGTACTGGACTAAAAGCCAGTAGCACAAAGGCTAGTGCTTCATCAGCTAGATCACCGTACTGTGTGAATAGGCGCTTTGGTGAAAAGGTCCAAGTAATAATATTCATGGTGCCGAGGAGCGTGGCGCACAGTGACATCAGGAGCACATCGCGGTTTTTAATGTGAGCTATCTCGTGTCCGATGACGCCCTGCAGCTCATCCCGGTTGAGTTTCACCAATAACCCTGAGGTCACGATTACAGCAGACTTGTTTGGTGTTCCTCCGGTGGCGAAGGCATTCAGTGCAGGGTCGTCGATAACATATATGGACGGCATTATTTCCAACCCGGAGGCGATTTTCATTTCCCCGACTATATTGTACAGGCGATGGAGGTCACCAAACCTGATTTTTTTTGCTTTTGACATGGCGAGTATGATGCTATCGCCGTAGAAGTAGGCGACTAGGCTCATAATTACCCAGATTATAGAGGCGACAATTATGCCATATATGCCGCCCTCAAGTGGGTCTATAGGAGTGATATAGCTGGCAAGTAAGCCAAAAACGAAGCCGATCAGGAGCCAGACTAATCCCATACCGACAATGAGTATCGCCGACCTTCTCTGGTTGGACCTGATTTGTTCCCACATATCACACCGGGTTGATTCTGCCGCAGTGTGGACACCTGACCTGGGGCAATTTAAAGCCGGGTGGCAGCCGCAGCTTGGTGCCGCAGGCGCAGGTGATAGTGTTGTATTTGTTGAGGTTCCACATTAAGTCTGAGGTCTCTCGAGTCCGCTGGGCCTCTTCGAGTTTTCCTGCTGCCTCCGGTTGCGCTGCTCGCAGAGCCACGGTGCCGGTGGCTGCTACTGCAGCGGCGGGGATTAAGACCTTGTTGGTATGGCGGACCTGTCGATAGGCCGTGGCATAGTCAGTGAAGGAGGCACCGCCCATGGAACGCAGTATGCGTATTCGCTCGGATATGGGTGGATGGGTACTGGTGAGGTTCTCGGCAGCCCTACCTTTCTTGCGGAAAGGATTGATGGTGTACATCGGGGCTGTGGCCTGATTGGCTGATTTTAGCTGGTTGGTGGAGGCGGCCAGTTTTTCCAGTGCCGATGCTAATCCTTCGGGGTATCTGGTGTACAGGGCTGAGGAGGCGTCCGCCAGGTACTCTCTTTTTCTGGAGATGGCAAGGTAAATGAGTTGAGCCATGATTGGCGCCAGTATCATGAAGGCAATAGCCACAATGATGATGATAATCTGGCCGCCACCGCCCGAAGAGGAGGCTCTTCTGGTTCTGCCCATGCCGCCGAAAATCATGACTCTTGATGCGTACCAGGCCAGGATGACGATGGTGCCGAGTAGCACGCTGCACATTGCCATCAACAGCACATCCCGGTTTTTGATGTGAGCCATCTCATGTGCGACAACTCCTTGCAGTTCATCTCGGTTTAGTTTTTGCAGCAGTCCGGAGGTGACGGTGACGGATGCCTTTTTAGGGTTCCGTCCGGTGGCGAATGCATTCATTGCCGGGTCGTCAATAATATATATGGCGGGCATCGTTTCCAGCCCCGAGGCGATTTTCATTTCCTCGACTATGTTATAGAGACGGGGGTGGTCATCGTGGCTGATTTTTTTGGCTCTCGAAGTGGCAAGCAGTATGCTGTCTCCCTGGAAATAGGCGACCAGGCTCATGATTACCCATAGTATCAGGGCGAAGATTAAGCCGATTGTGCCGCTATCGAAGAAGTACACGCCGAGGATATAGCCCAGCAGTAGCAGCAGTACTCCCATGAGGATGGTGAGTACTGCTGACCTGGTCTGGTTAGACCTTATTTGTTCCCACATAAAAGCAAATGTAAAATCCCACGCACCAAGTCCTAAACTTTATCGTTTAGAGGTATGGATTTGGGATTTCTCCTGTATAGATTAAGTGAAGCTGACTTTTGGCGCTTCTCTCTCGGCGGCTACGGTGACCTCGAAGAACTCACCCGCCTTGAATCCCGCCATGCCGGCTATGACGTTAGATGGAAACATCTGCGTCTCGTTATTATAATTTAACACTGAGTCGTTGTAGAACTGGCGAGAGAAGCTTATTTTATTTTCGGTTGAGGAAAGCTCTTCCTGTAGAGCCAGGAAGTTCTGGCTGGCTTTCAGGTCGGGGTATTTTTCAGCCACAGCCAGCAGTCGGTTCAAGGCTGAGCTTAGCTCACCTTCAGCCTTGCCTCGCTCTCCCGGGCCAGCGGATGCAACCTGTTGTGCTAAAGTGCGGGCTTTAGTTACTGCCTCCATTGTCTCACGCTCGTGCTTCATGTAGCCTTTTACCGTTTCCATAAGGTTTGGAATCAGGTCATATCGTCTCTTTAGCTGGACATCGATCTGTGCCCAGGCGTTTTTCACCTGGTTGCGCAGCCTGACTAGTTTATTGTAGATGACGATGAAGGCGATAATAAGGATGAATACGATGCCGACGAAAATCCAGACTGCTATCATGAGTAACCCTCCTTAACGGTTGTTTATCTTAATTATCCTGTGCTTTTATTGATGCGGCTAAGCCTCAGCCTTGAATACTTCTCCGAGGAAACCTGTTATTTGCTCCTGAGCGCCCTGCCCTGCCGGCTGTTTCCCAATCAGATGTTTTAGTAACTGAGCCATCTCACCGCCGTCGAACCACAACCCATGTCCCAGCGGGCAAACGTCGACGAGTACTCCGGGATGTTCGCCGATGGTGGTTTTCTTCATGTTCTTCCTGCAGATGGGGCATTTTCTCTTTTTCTCCGATGACTCGGCTTCCGGAGATTTCAGCATATCGTCGAGTAGCAGGGTTTGGTTCTCGAGGTTCATAGACGTCAGCAGCAACTCGAGTTCGGTGGAATCAAACCATACCCCGTGGCAGTCATTACAATGGTCAAGCTCGATGTTGTTATATTCGACGACTATCATATCGCTCTTGCAGACAGGACAAATCATCTCAGTTAGACCTCACAAGCTGGCAATAGTGTAGATTGCTTGCCGAATCATGTCAAGAGCTTTGTTTGACTTACTGGCGGTTTTTGCACCCAGTGTGGTAATATCTGATTGAAGCGGAGGTAGATATGACACCAGAATATGAAATAAACCAACTGGCTAAAGAAGAGTCCTGGCGGATGTTTCGGATAATCGGGGAGCTGGTGGAAGGGTTCGATGAGCTTGCAGGCGTGGAGCCGGCGGTGACCATATATGGTTCGGCTCGACTGAAGCCGGATGAGGAGCTTTTTGCCAAGACGGAGGAGACTGCCCGTCGGCTTGGCGAACTGGGTTTTTCGATTATAAGCGGTGGTGGGCCTGGTGTCATGGAAGCGGCCAACAAAGGCGCTCTCGAGGCTGGAGTTGCCTCAATCGGGCTGAACATCGAGCTGCCGGAGGAGCAGGCTGGTAATCCTTATACCACCAAAGTGATAACGTTTCACCACTTTTTTGTCCGCAAGGTCATGCTGGTGAAGTATGCCACCGCCTTTGTGATGATGCCTGGTGGGTTGGGGACGCTTGACGAATTAACCGAGGTGCTGACATTGATGCAGACCCGCAAGATAAAGCCTTTCCCCGTGTTGCTGTTCGATGGTAAATACTGGAATGGGTTTCTGGACTGGCTGCGCAACCATACCTTAGCCAGAGGATATGTCTCTGAGGAGAATTTCGACTTGCTCAGGGTTTGCGACACGCCTGATGAAGTCGTTGACACGGTCCAGCAGTGGTATATAAAGCATCAAATTGTCGGTAGAAGGGCCGTAGCACATCCGAACCGGTGATTAGCCTCTAGTCGAGCAGAAACTCCTCCCGATATTCGGGGACAGCTATCTTCTCCCAGCCTGTTTTTTCTCTGACTAGACCGGCAAAATGATGTGATACGTTTGATTCGCCGTGAGTTATAAAGAGGTGTCTGGGTGGCTTGCGGAGACTTGATAGCCATGTGAGAAGCCCATCCCGGTCGGCATGTGCCGAGAAGCCGTTTATCTGTGCCACTCTGGCTTTAACGGCATAGTGTTTTCCCAGTATCCTGACTCTTTCGGCACCGTTAACTATTTCTCTTCCCAGGGTTCCTGATGCCTGGTAACCGACAAAGAGTATTGTGCTCTCTTTCCTCGAGATGTTGGTTACCAGATGGTGTTTTATCCTGCCGCCGGTACACATTCCGGAGCCGGCGATTATGATGATAGTACCTTTTATTCGATTTATCGCCTTTGACTCCTCAGCCGTTCTTACCAGACTCAATCCGCGGAAATCAAAGGGTGACTTTTTCTGGCGCATAAGCTTGATCATTTCTTTATCGAATAGCTCATGATGATGTTTAAACACTCTCGTAATGCTCACTGCCATGGGGCTATCGATGAAAACCAGCAGGTGTGGGATGCGGTCTTCAATAAGAAACTTGTTGAGACAGTACAATATCTCCTGAGACCGCTCCAGAGCGAAGCTGGGTATGAGTATGTTTCCTCTGGATTTCACGGTTGCGTTTATGACATCGGCGAGCTTGTTGGCTGTGTCTTCTAATGGCTCAAGCAATCTATTGCCGTATGTAGACTCCGATATGACGTAGTCCGCTTCTTCGAACAGGGTGGGGTCACGGAGTATCGGCTTATTCCGGCGGCCGATGTCTCCAGAGAAGAGGATTGTCCTGCTTTCCCCATTTTGCCGTATCCTGACTCTTATCATGGATGAGCCCAGGACATGACCCGCATCGTGGAAGGTGACTTCAATACCTTTACCTATACTAACGGTTTCCCCATATTTGACGGGCGAGAAAAGCGGGAAGGAAGCTTTGGCATCATCTATCGTGTATAGTGGAATCTCCGGATAGGGGCCTCTTCTCCTGGCTTTTCTGTGTCTCCTTCTCTTGAACTCTGCATCTTCTTGCTGGATTTTTGCTGCATCGAGGAGCATGATTTCTGTGATTTCAGTGGTGGCGGCCAGGCAGTAAATGGGACCACGGAAACCTTCACGGACCAGCTTGGGTATAAGTCCGCAATGGTCGAGGTGGGCGTGGGTTAGAAGAACGCAATCCAGAGTTTCGGGTGTAATGGCAAATGGTTCCCAGTTCCGTCCTTTGAACTCTCTCTCCTGGTAAAGGCCGCAGTCCACCAAAAACCTGAAGTTGCCTGTCTCAACTAGGTAGCATGAGCCGGTGACGCTCTGAGCCGCGCCTAGAAAGGTTATCTTTATATGCATATTTTGAGATAATAGCAGAAGTGGACGGGTTAGGCAAAGTCTTGTCTTGTCTGGAATTACTGCTATAATTAAACCAGGAGGAGCAACTTATGCTTGATTTACAAACTGCTATGACTATCGTTGGGATAGTGGTAGGCATTTCCGTAATTGTAGTCCTGGGTGATCTAGTGGGTAATATAATAGGTCGGGCACGTCTGGCCATTATTATGGGTGTCATTAGTTTAATCACTATCGTGGCCTTCGTGATATATGTGGCTATCCTCCTTGCCATGTTTAAGTAGGCCAACTACTAAGAGCTATTGATGGCATAAAACAACGGTCTGTATCTTATTACTCATTGGAGAGGGGTATAGGGCCTGATTTGTGGTTGCTTTACCAGCGGATGCTTCGTAGTCGGGGGTTTGAAGAGGCGGTCATGGATTTGTGGGGGTAGGGTAAAATCTCATCATATTGCCGGGAGCTTGAAGGCCAGATTCTACCCGGCACCAGGCGTATTGTGAATATAGCGCTTAAGCTGATGGAGCGGTAATCCTCCTGGCAATTCCTCGATTGTTCTAGTTCTAACAGGATACCCCTGCAAGTATAGTACTTAATACCGGTGTTTTTACATAATATTAGGACTATTTGTCCTTGACGAAAGGTTCCAGTGATGTTAAATTTATCTCGTTTGGAGATTGTATTGAAACTATGCATATTCTGAAAGGAGTTGAAATATGATTTCATTTAGTCCTACCGAAGAACAGCAAATGATTGTTACCATGGTGAAGCAGTTTGCCAACGACGAGATGCGTAAAATCTACAGAGAGTGCGATGAGAGTGGGGAGATTCCTGCCCGTGTCATCGATACCGCCTGGGGACTGGGGCTGGTTTCTACCAGCATACCCGAAGAGCACGGAGGTCTTGGTGGGGAGCATTCGGCTATAACGGGTGCGCTGATAGCTGAGGAATTGGCCTGGGGCGACCTGTCTATGGCCATGCATGTCCTCTGCCCTGTGCTGGTAGTTTATCCTATTCTCGAGATGGGAACCGAGGAGCAGAAGAAAAAATATCTCCCTGCTTTTTGCGAGGAGAAGTACAAAGCAGCTACTGCTGCTCTCATCGAGCCTCGCTTCGGCTTTGACCCCGGGTCTCTTTCAACCACTGCGAGTCTGAAGGACGGAAGCTATGTGCTTAACGGGCAGAAGTGCTACGTCCCGCTGGCTGCTGATTCTGATATCCTGCTGGTCTACGCGGCTGAAAAGGGCAAGAGTCAGGGTTTTATTGTCGAAAAAGGCACAAAAGGACTTGAGGTCGGCGAGCGGGAGAAGAACATGGGCATAAAAGCACTGGCCACCTACGAAATCAGTCTGAAGGACTGTCGCATCCCCACGGAGAATCGACTTGGTGGCGACAAGGGATGTGATTTTGAGCGCATTATGAATTGCTCACGGGTGGCACTCTCGGCGATGGCTGTTGGTGTGGCCAAAGCTGCCTTTGAGTACTCAAGAGACTATGCCAAGGAGCGTGTCGCCTTCGGGGAGCCGATTGCGGCTAGACAGGCAATCGCTTTCATGCTGGCGGAAATGGCCATTGAAGTGGACGCCACGAGGTTGATGAGCTGGGAGGCTGCCTGGAGACTGGACCGAAAGGAAGAGGCGACCAAAGAGTCTTCTTTGGCTAAGGCATATGCCGATGACATGGTGTTAATGGTGACCGACCGTGCCGTGCAGGTCCTGGGTGGGCATGGTTACATCCGGGAGCACCCTGTGGAGCTATGGCTCAGGAACGGTCGTGGATTTGTCACTTTCGATGGCATGGCTATTGTATAGAAGGAGGTATGCGATAATGATAGATTTTGAACTCACACCGGAACAAAAAGAAGTAGTGGAGGCAACTCACAAGGTTGCGGAAGAGCTATTTCGGCCTATAAGTCGATATTATGATGAACATGAACACGAGAGCCCGCAGGAACTCATCGACAAGTTGTGGGAGGGAAGACTACAAGGCAGCTTGTTTGGCGGGCTGGACATGACCGCGGCGTTAAGGACTGAAGAGATTTGCTGGGGTGACGCCGGCCTTTATTTGTGCGCTCCAAGCCCGGGGTTGGGAGGTGCAGCTGTTTTCGCCTCGGGTACACCGGAGCAGCTACAGCGTTTTCTGGGCAACTACAACGAGGATGGACCAAAATGGGGTGCTATGGCGATGACGGAGGCTGGTTGTGGCTCGGATACCTCTGCTATTACTACTACCGCAGTACGCGATGGCGATGAGTGGGTGCTCAATGGTGAGAAGATATTCGTAACCTATGGGAAAAAAGCTATTGAGGACTCAAAGGGCTTCGTGGTGGTCTGGGCTACTGTGGACAAGTCAGCGGGACGTGCCGGCATGAAGTCATTCGTAGTGCCTGCTGGAACTCCGGGGGCGAGAGTAGAGAAGATGGAAAAAAAGCTGGGCATTAAGGCCAGCGACACTGTAACCATAGTTTTCGATAATTGCCGCATTCCCTTCGAAAACATACTGGGCAGTCCCGAAGTCAGGAAGATAGATAAGACAGGTACTGCTGGGTTTAAGAAGGCAATGGCTACCTTCGATGTCACCCGACCCCTTATCGCTGCTCAGGCTTTGGGTGTTGGTCGTGCCGCGCTGGATTTCGTCAAGGAAACGCTGGAAAAGGAAGGTATCGAAATACGCTATGGCTTGCCACGGCAGAAGATCACTGCCCTGGAACGAGATGTTATGGAGATGGAAGCCAATTATAAGGCAGCCAAGCTGCTGATGTTACGTGCGTTTTCGCTAATGAGCCAGATGCTGCCAAACAGCCTCGAAGCGTCAATGGCCAAGGCAAAAGCCGGTCTCGCTGTTACCAAGATAACTCAGAAGGCGGTTGAAATTATGGGGCCGCTGGGTTATTCCAGAAAATACCTGCTGGAGAAATGGATGCGCGATGGCAAGATAAACGATATCTTCGAGGGTACCGGCCAGATTAACATGCTTGTAGTGGCACGGCGAGTCCTCGATTATTCCAGAGAACAACTTAAATAATTGCTGCCGCACGAGCATAAGAGAGGAGGTGTAGCATGACAGAATCAGCCCAGCAAGCCTTGAGTATCCTGCGGGATGGAAGTCTGTTTCAATGGTATGTCATCCCACTATTTGCACTTGTGGTGTATGTGTATGCCAATGAGGTCGAGAAAAGGAACTGGAGTCTGGTATTTGCCGGCCTGGCGTTCTGGGGCATGGACTGGTTTAATGAAATTTGGAATGGATTGGTCTTCCATTTCACTCAATATGCTCCCGTTTGGGGTGCTCCCGGAAATACTGCCTACTTGATTCTCATCGGCCTGAATATTGAGATTTGCTTTATGTTTGCCATCGCAGGAATTGCCTTCAGTAAGATGCTGCCGAAGGATAAGAAAATGAAGATGCTGGGCATTCCCAACCGGTTACTTTTTGCCATCGTCGGCGCTGCGTTTTGTGTCTTTGTCGAGTGCCTGCTGAATGCTGTTGGTGCGCTTACCTGGGAATATCCTTGGTGGAACACCGGTGCGCCGTGGCTTATCTTCCTGGTGGGGTACCTGTACTTCTTCCTGGTTTCGTTCTGGGTGTTTGACATGGAGAGCATCAAGACCAAGATGATAACGGTGGGAGCTATACTCGGCTTTGATGTCATCTGCCTGGTGGTTTTCATGGGCATACTGAAGTGGATTTAGTTCGGGTAGCGTTGGGACGGTATGAAGGTAGTTTACCATTCCCGATACACTGAGGTTTATTCTTACGACCCTGCTGCCAGCCCGGGTAGGATAGAGGCGATTCTCAAAGAGCTTGAGAGAGAATATGACTTCGTTGAACCTCAAGCGGCTTCAGAAGACGATTTGCGGCGGGTCCATACCCGGTATCATATCGAATCAATCAAAAGAGATAAACATCTTTATGAGGTCGCCTGTTTGGCAGCAGGCGGAGCTATTGAGGCTGCCCGGATAGCCTTGGAAGGTGAAGCCAGCTTTGGCCTGATTAGACCACCCGGACATCATGCCAGCCCCGACCATTGCTGGGGATTCTGCTATTTCAATAACATCGCCGTAGCTTTAGCCAGGCTCCAAAGCGATAACTTGATTGAGAATGCCTTGATTCTGGATTTCGACCTGCATTTTGGAGACGGCACCAACAACTTTTTCGCTGGCAGCGGGGTTGAATATCTCCAGCCAAGTGGTCGTGACGGGCAAAGTTTTGTTGAAGAGATAATTAATAAGTTCCGGCAGGAAAAGGGCTATTCCATACTGGCGGTTTCGGCTGGATTCGACCGCCATGTTGAAGACTGGGGTGGCCAGCTTACAACAGATGATTACAGGACAATTGGCAAGTTAGTCAAGGAAGCCGCTGAAAGGAACTGTGAAGGCAGGAGATTTGCCGTTCTAGAAGGTGGCTATAATCACCACGTCTTGGGTAATAACGTTAAGGCTTTCCTGGAGGGGCTGGCTTAAGTAATAATTCTACGGTGGACATTTAGCGCAGAAAGACCGGAACAGCGTTGTGCTCAGATAGCGGTCTCCCCTGTCAGGCAATATAACCACAATTGTGCCAGAATCCAGTTCCTTGGCTATGTGTAGAGCCCCGGCTACTGCCGCTCCGCTTGACATGCCCACAAAAAGCCCTTCTTTGACAGCCAGTAGCCTGGTTATTTCGAATGCTTCTTCGTCCTCAATAATAATCTTTTCATCGAATATCTCTGGGCGATATATTTTGGGGACTATGGATTCGTTCATGTTTTTCAGCCCCTGTATGGTGTGTCCCTCTGTTGGCTCTACCGCGACTATTTTTACGCCCGGTTTTTTCTCTTTTAGATATTTTCCAGTTCCCATTAATGTTCCCGTTGTCCCCATACCGGCGACGAACACATCAACTTCCCCTGCGGTCTGAGACATGATCTCGGGTCCGGTTGTTTCGTAATGAGCTAAGACGTTGCTGTCGTTATCGAATTGATTGGGCATGTAGCAGCATGTCTCAGGCTCTTCAGCGGCAAGTTGTCTTGCCTGTGTGATAGCGCCGTCAGTGCCTTCTGTGGCTGGTGTGAGCATAACTTCGGCACCGAGTGCAGCCAGAGTACGCTGCCTCTCCGTGCTGACACACTCCGGCATAAAGAGTTTGACACGGTATCCTTTGGCAGCTCCTATCATAGCCAGGGCAATTCCCATGTTTCCCGAGGTTGGCTCAACAATTGTCTTGTCCTTGGTAAGTTTACCGGATTCCTCGGCCTTGCTTATCATGTAGTAGGCAGGTCGGTCTTTTACTGAACCTCCGGGGTTATTGCCTTCTAGTTTTCCTAGGATTTTTACCCTCGGATTTCCATTGAGGTTCTTTAGTTCTACCAGTGGAGTATTACCGATGGCATCGAACAGGGTGAATCTCTTGTCTTTCATGGTTACCGAAAGTTTCTCTGAGTTGCTGGTCTTGGGCCGCATGCCTTTTATTGGTTAACCTCCAATCTTAAATTGTGCAAAGTGGAAGTAGTCTACGACAATCATCTTTACAAATCAAGTTGTGAGCTATTGACAACGTCTGTAGATTAGATTAAATTGAGGATGCTGCTTCTGGACAACCCGAGGGATGAACGGATGCGGTAAATAATTCAGGGGGACCTTGGCGATGGAAGATTATGAGAAGTTGGGAGTCTTTTATCTGGGTCGGCCTTATGACTTGGGCACAAAAAGTCCGAAGGAGGGGCTTATTCTTTACGATTCTAAAGACTTGGTGACACATGGCGTCTGTGTCGGTATGACTGGGAGTGGTAAGACTGGTCTATGTATTGGGCTTCTGGAGGAAGCTGCCCTTGATGGTATCCCGGCAATCGTTATTGATCCAAAAGGTGACATGCCAAATCTTCTCCTAACATTCCCGGATCTGCGGATGGAGGATTTTGTCCCCTGGATAAATGAGGATGATGCTCGTAAAAAGGAACTTTCCGCAGAGGAATATGCAAAGAAGCAGGCTGAGCTGTGGAAGAATGGTCTGGCAGGCTGGGGACAGACCGGCGAGCGGATTAGCCGACTGCGTCAATCTGCAGACTTTGTCATATATACTCCGGGCAGTAGTGCTGGTATACCAGTTTCAATATTGAAGTCATTTGCAGCACCTCCGGCTGCTATTCTAAATGATACTGAACTTCTAGGAGACCGGATTAGCTCTACAGCGACAAGTTTGCTGGGGCTTATGGGCAAGGAAGCTGACCCCATCCGAAGCAGAGAGCATATCTTAATTTCCACAATTTTGGATTCAGTCTGGAAACAAGGTCGAGACCTGGATTTGGCTTCGCTCATCCAGCAAATACAGACGCCTCCTGTAACCAAGATTGGGGTTATGGATATTGAATCCTTCTATCCGTCCAAGGAGCGATTCGACCTGGCTCTTTCTCTAAACAATCTGCTGGCAGCACCGGGATTCAGTGCCTGGCTGGAAGGAGAGCCCCTGGACATCAATGGAATATTGTATACACCAGACGGGAAGCCACGAGTTTCTATATTCTCTATAGCCCATCTCAGCGATGCTGAGCGTATGTTTTTTGTCTCACTGCTGCTTAATCAGATACTGGGCTGGACGCGCACCCAATCTGGTACCACCAGCCTTAGGGCAATAGTTTATATGGATGAGATTTTTGGCTACTTTCCACC
>Ga0068714_10005202_pt1 | contig 13922 bp, 6 predicted proteins | sample MTBNYHSulfiMetaG_FD_62988 | JGI IMG/M metagenome (GOLD analysis project Ga0068714, IMG submission 62988) | Enrichment culture microbial communities from rom New York Harbor, USA that are MTBE-degrading - MTBE-NYH (New York Harbor Sulfidogenic)... | ecosystem: Environmental > Aquatic > Marine >... | reverse complement strand
TCGGCCGGATCCTCGGCCCGAAAGGCCTGATGCCAAACCCCAAGACCGGCACCGTGACGGCAGACGTCGCCAACGCTGTCCGTGAAATCAAAGCGGGCAAGATAGAGTACCGTGCAGAGAAGGCCGGCATCATCCACGCCCCGATAGGCAAGGCATCGTTTTCTACCGAGCAGCTTGTGGAGAACCTCGAGACGCTGGTGGGGGCACTGGTCCGGGCCAAACCGGCCGCCGCCAAGGGCCTGTACCTCAGGTCGATAGCGGTGAGTTCGACGATGGGTGTAGGGGTAAAGGTCAACCCGGCGAAGTTCGGAGTCGCCCGCCAGTAGGGGCCTGGTTTCTACAACCAAATATGCGTTTTGAGCCGTAGACCGCAGGCGCACGCGCTTAATCACCCGGCTACGCCGGAGCCTGCCGAGGCTGCTGCCCCGAGAGGGGTACGGGCTCCTGCCGTCTACGCGGGGGCCGTTATCTTTTCCGGGGAGGTGATGGTTTGGCAAAGAAGGACGAGAAGGCGGCTGTGATCGACGTTCTGGCCGGTAAGTTCAGCCGGGCCCGCGCGGTCATCCTCGCGGACTACAGGGGTCTCAACGTGGCACAGATGACGGAGCTCCGCCGGCAGGCCCGGGCGGCCGGGATCGAGGTCCGGGTGGTGAAGAACACCCTCGCGGCACGCGCCGCCGATCCGGGTGGAGCGCCGGGATTGGCCGCGTATTTCGAGGGTCCCACAGCGGCCGCGTTTGGCTACGACGACGCCGTCGCACCGGCCCGGTTGCTGGTGGAGTTTGCGCGCAGCGCGCGCCAGCTCGAGCTCAAAGGCGGCATCGCCGAGGGCAGGCTTCTCTCGGCGGTGGATGTAAGGTCGTTGGCGGCTTTGCCGTCCCGTGAAGTACTGCTCGCTCAGGTTGCGGGAGCGTTCCAAGGGCCGATGCGCAACCTCGCGTTCGTTCTCGCTGCTCCGACAAGAGGGCTGGTTACGGCCATGGAGGAGTTGCGCAAGAAGAGAGAGTCTGCCGCGGATTGACGGCCGGCACGCTCTGCGAACGGGTGTGACAGGAATACCGGAACCCAGCGAAAACCTAAGGAGGAATCCCAGTGTCCAAGAGCGAGCAGGTGCTCGAGTTGGTAAAAAACATGACGGTTATCGAGCTGGCCGAGCTGGTTAAGGCCTTCGAGGCGACGTTCGGGGTTTCAGCCGCGGCAACGGTAGTGGCAGCCCCCGCGGGCGGCGCCGCGGCGGCGGCCGCCGCCGAGGAGGAGAAGGAGCAGACCGAGTTTGACGTCGTCCTCACCGCGGTCGGCGACCAGAAAATCGCGGTCATCAAGGCTGTCAAAGAGATCACCGGCGTCGGGCTGAAGGAGGCCAAGGACATCGTTGACGCGGCCCCCAAGTCGGTCAAGGAAAAGGTCTCCCGCCAGGAAGCCGACTCGCTGAAGGCCAAACTCACCGCCGTCGGGGCTTCGGTGGAGATCAAGTAGCGTAGGGTCCTGTAACCGGGCCTGTCAATGTCGATGACGGCCCCCCGCCGCGGATGAGCGTGATGCTGCGGGGGGCCGGCGAGACTCTCTGGTCCTGTATTCCGCAGCGCAATACGGGGCACAATTTGTGATTGACGCACGCACGGGCACACGCTTATAATGAGGTGTTGATAACTCATCAGGCGCTTGTGCACCTCAACCAGAAGCGGGAGACAGGGACCCGTTGACCCCCATCACAATTCCCGATGTAGACGGCCACCCGCTGGCCGTCGGTATTGGCGTTAGTTCCAGACCCAATGGCGCAAAGGAGGCTCCGGCTGCATGCCTCAGCTGGTGAAGGTTGGCGAACGCGAGCGGCGGTCGTATTCGCAGATACGTGAAGTCCTCGAAGTGCCAAACCTCATCGAGATCCAGCGCAAGTCGTACGAGTGGTTCCTCGAAGACGGTCTGAGGGACATGTTTCAGGACATCTCTCCGATCGAGGACTTCACGGGCAACCTCGTCCTGACCTTCGGGGAGCACTCGCTGGGAGATCCCAAGTATTCGGTCGCGGAATGCAAAGAACGGGACGTGACCTACGCTGCTCCGCTAAAGGTACGGGTACAGCTCATCAACCGGCAAACCGGCGAAGTCAAGGAACAGGAGGTCTTCATGGGCGACTTCCCGCTGATGACCGAGAACGGCACGTTCGTCATCAACGGGGCCGAAAGAGTTGTCGTCAGCCAGCTGGTTCGCTCGCCCGGCGCGTACTACTCCGACCAGCTGGACCCTCAGGGCAAGCGCCTGTACTCGGCCACGGTGATCCCCAACCGGGGTGCGTGGCTGGAGTTTGAGACCGACTCCTCGGACATTACTTACGTGCGCGTCGACCGGACCCGCAAGATACCGGCAACGGTGTTGCTCAAAGCCCTGGGCTACGAAAGCTCGGACCTCATCCTCCGCCTCCTCGGCGAGGACAACCCTTACCTTCAGGCCACGCTGGAAAAGGACTCGACGGAGGACCAGGACGATGCGCTCGTCGAGATCTACAAGCGTTTGCGCCCTGGGGAGCCGCCCACGGTCGAGAGCGCCAGCACCCTGCTAAGGTCGCTCTTCTTTGACCCGCGGCGCTACGACCTCGCGGGCGTCGGCCGCTACAAGCTCAACAAGAAACTCGCTATCCGGCGCCGGATGATGGACACTACCGCCGCCCAGGACGTCATCGACCCCGAAACGGGCGAGATCGTCTGCGCCGCAGGGGAGTTCATCAACCGCGAGATGGCCATGAAGATAGAGGCAGTCACCTCCACGATGGACGTCCAGCTGGGCGACGGGAGCGTCGTGCGGTTGGTTGGAAACGGCAGGCCTGCGGCCGACGTGAAGACGCTGACCCGTGAGGACGTGCTGGCGGCCGTGTCGTACCTCTCCAACCTCTACCGCGGCGTGGGCGACGTCGACGATATCGACCACCTCGGCAACAGGCGCCTTCGTTCGGTCGGCGAGCTGCTCCAGAATCAGTTCCGCATCGGCCTCGCGAGGATGGAGCGGGTGGTCAAGGAACGCATGACCATCCAGGACGTTGACATCATCACGCCACAGGCCTTGATCAACATCCGTCCCGTGGTGGCCGCGGTGAAGGAGTTCTTTGGCTCAAGCCAGCTCTCGCAGTTCATGGACCAGACGAACCCGCTGGCCGAGCTCACGCACAAGCGGCGTCTTTCAGCGCTCGGGCCGGGCGGGCTTTCGCGCGAGCGGGCGGGCTTCGAGGTCCGCGACGTTCACTTTTCGCACTACGGGCGCATGTGTCCGATCGAGACCCCCGAAGGTCCGAACATCGGTCTCATCGGCAACCTGTCAACCTACGCCAGGATCAACGAATACGGGTTTGTCGAGGCGCCGTACCGTCTTGTGGACAAAGCCCGCGGCGTTGCGACCGGGGAGATAGCCTACCTGACGGCCGACGAAGAAGACGAGTGCACGATCGCGCAGGCCAACGCCCCTCTGGCGGAGGACGGCAGCTTCGTCACCCAGCGTGTGACCGCCAGGCGGAGGCACGAGATCGCGGTAGTCCCGGTTTCGCAGGTAGACTACATGGACGTATCGCCGAAACAGGTTGTCAGCGTCACGTCGGCCCTGATCCCGTTCCTCGAGAACGACGACGCCGGCCGAGCGTTGATGGGGGCAAACATGCAGCGGCAGGCCGTTCCCCTGCTGCGCAGCGAAGCTCCCCTGATCGGCACGGGCATTGAGGACCGCGTCGCCCGCGACTCCGGGATGATCGTTCTCTCGAGGGTTGATGGGGTGGTATCCAGCGTTAACGCGACCGGGGTGACCGTCGAAGGCGCTGGGACCGGTGAGGCGGTCGTGCATCCCCTCAGGAAATTCGAGCGCTCCAACCAGGGCACGTGCATCAACCAGAAGCCCGTTGTGCAGGTCGGTCAGGTCGTCGCCAGAGACCAGGTTATAGCCGATGGTCCCTGCACGGATCTGGGCGAGCTTGCTCTGGGGAGAAATGTTCTCGTCGCATTCATGCCCTGGGAGGGCTACAACTACGAGGACGCCATCCTGATCAGCGAGCGCCTTGTAAAGGACGATATCTTCACGTCGATCCATATCGAGGAGCATGAGGCGGAAGCCCGCGATACCAAACTGGGGCCCGAGGAGATCACCCGCGACATCCCCAACGTCAGCGAGGACGTTCTCCGGGACCTTGACGACAGGGGGATTATCCGCGTCGGGGCGGAGGTCCGTCCGGGCGACATCCTCGTTGGCAAGGTGACCCCGAAGGGCGAAACCGAGTTGACCGCCGAGGAGCGTCTGCTGAGGGCCATTTTCGGCGAAAAGGCGCGCGAGGTCAGGGATACCTCATTGCGGGTTCCCCACGGCGAGAGCGGGATTGTCGTCGACGTCAAGGTGTTCATGCGCGAGAGCGGCGACGAGCTTTCACCAGGGGTAAACGAGCTGGTCCGGGTGTTTGTGGCCCAGAAGCGCAAGATCTCCGAGGGTGACAAGATGGCCGGGCGTCACGGCAACAAGGGAGTCATCGCCCGGATCATGCCCGAGGAAGACATGCCTTTTCTGCCGGACGGTTCAGCCGTGGACATAGTGCTCAACCCGTTGGGCGTCCCCTCCCGCATGAATATCGGGCAGATCCTGGAGACGCACCTCGGTTGGGCGGCGCACGCTCTCGGATACTACGTCTCGAGCCCGGTGTTTGATGGGGCCGGCGAGGCCGCCGTGCGAGAGGCCCTGCATGAAGCAGCACTACCGATGGACGGGAAGACCGTGGTTCGCGACGGGAGGACGGGGGAGCCTTTCGACAGCCCTGTCACCGTCGGCTACGCTTATATGATGAAGCTTCTGCACCTGGTCGACGACAAGATCCACGCGCGGTCCACCGGCCCGTACTCCCTCGTCACACAGCAGCCGCTCGGCGGAAAGGCCCAGTTTGGCGGCCAGCGTTTCGGCGAGATGGAGGTCTGGGCGCTCGAGGCATACGGCGCCGCCTTTACGCTTCAGGAACTGCTTACGGTCAAGTCAGACGACGTGGTGGGCAGGGTTCGCACCTACGAGGCCATCGTCAAGGGCGAAAACGTTCCCGAGCCCGGCGTGCCGGAGTCCTTCAAAGTCCTCATCAAGGAGCTTCAGAGCCTCGGCCTTGACGTCAAGGTTTTGAACCAGCACAACCAGGAGATTGAAATCCGGGAGTCCGACGAGGACTACATGGAGACGGCAAGACGGTTGGAGCTCGACATTGAAGGGCGCGAGGAGCTACCGGCCGTCGCCAGGGGACGCCGGTTCCTCCAGGGACAGGTGGAGGGCGAGGAGGGTGAGCCCGCCGAACGCGAAGCCAGACCTGCCGTCGGCGATGAGGTCGCGGTGCGCCGCGAGGCCCGGAGGCAGCTCAGCGCCGAGGACGTTAGCAGGCTGGCCAGTCTTTTCCCGGGCGTCAGGGGCGAGGATGAAGCCGGGACGGCCGAGGCCCCCGAAGCGGAAGAGACGGACGAACCCGAGGCGGCGGCCGAATCCGAGGCCGACGTCGCGGATTTGGCCGAGGCCGAAGAGGCGGAAGAGACCGCCGAAATCGACGATGACGAGAGCCTTGAGGACGACGAAGATGAGGACTACGAAGACGAAGACGTCGTCGACGAGGACGCGGACGTTGCGGTGGAGGTCGACCCCGAGACAGAAGAAGAACGGGAGTTTGGCGGCAAGAAACGCCGGCGGGCGCGGGCGCGCGTGGCTAAGGCCAGGAGCCGCACCCGGAGGGACGAGATGACCTACGACCCGCTGGACCTTCGGAGGTACCTCCGCACGGAAACGACGGAAGAGGATGAAGAGGAAGAAGAGGAGGACGAGGAACCTTGAGGTTCTGGCGTGTGCGGGGCTGATTCACAGCGGACCACCCGGAACACCTGAAGGGAGACGTCGCCCTTGCTGGACGTAAACGATTTTGACTCACTGAAGATAGGTCTGGCATCACCCGGTCAGATCCGGACGTGGTCTCACGGCGAGGTCAAGAAGCCGGAGACGATCAACTACCGTACGCTGAAACCTGAGCGCGACGGCCTCTTCTGCGAGCGGATCTTCGGCCCCCAGCGTGACTGGGAATGCCACTGCGGCAAGTATAAGCGGGTCCGCTACAAGGGGATAGTCTGCGACCGCTGCGGCGTCGAGGTGACCCGCTCCAAGGTCCGCCGCGACCGCATGGGGCACATCGAGCTTGCGGCGCCGGTATCCCACATCTGGTACTTCAAGGGCATCCCCTCGAGGATGGGCCTTCTGCTGGACATGTCACCGCGGCTCCTCGAGAAGGTGCTCTACTTTGCCTCCTACGTGGTGACGGACCCCGGCAACACCTCGCTCGTCAAGAAGCAGATTCTGACCGAGGCGGAATACCGCGACAACCGCGAAAAGTACGGTCAAGCGTTCAAGGCCGGCATGGGCGCCGAGGCAGTCAAGGCCCTGCTTGAGGAGATAGACCTCGATGAGATGGGGCAGGACCTGCGCTCGGAGCTCCGCCAGGCCAGCGGTCAACGCCGCACACGCGCAATCCGGAGGCTGGAGGTCGTCGAGGCTTTTCGCAAGTCAGGGAACCGGCCCGAGTGGATGATCCTCGAGGTCGTCCCGGTGATACCGCCCGACCTCCGCCCGATGGTACAGCTTGACGGCGGCCGGTTTGCCACGTCCGACCTCAACGACCTGTACCGCCGAGTCATCAACCGCAACAACCGCCTCAAGCGCCTTCTGGACCTGGAAGCGCCGGACATAATCGTCCGCAACGAGAAGCGGATGCTCCAGGAAGCGGTTGACGCCCTGATAGACAACGGCCGGCGCGGCCGTCCGGTGACCGGGCCTGGCAACCGTCCCCTGAGGTCGCTTTCCGACCTGCTCAAGGGAAAGCAGGGCCGGTTTCGCCAGAACCTTCTCGGCAAGCGGGTTGACTACAGCGGCCGGTCCGTGATCGTGGTCGGCCCGACCCTGAAGATGCACCAGTGCGGGCTGCCCAAGGAGATGGCCCTGGAGCTGTTCAAGCCGTTCGTCATGAAGAGGCTGGTGCAGCTTGGTTTCGCCCATAACATCAAGAGCGCCAAGAGAATGGTCGAGCGCGCCCGGGACGAGGTCTGGGACGTCCTGGAGGACGTCATCAAGGAACACCCGGTGCTTCTCAACCGTGCCCCGACGCTCCACCGCCTGGGAATCCAGGCGTTCGAGCCGGTGCTGGTGGAGGGCCGCGCGATTCAGATCCACCCGCTGGTTTGCACCGCCTACAACGCCGACTTCGACGGCGACCAGATGGCAGTGCACGTTCCGCTGTCCGCCGAGGCACAGGCGGAGGGACGGGTCCTGATGCTCTCGGCCAACAATATTCTCGCGCCCAAGGACGGGTCCCCGATCGTCACGCCGACCAAGGACCTGGTGCTGGGCTGCTACTATTTGACGCTCATGCGCGAGCCTGAGGGGCTGGTCCAGCAGGCCTCCCGGGCGTTCGCGTCTCCTGACGAGGCCGTTATGGCCTATTCGCTGGGATACCTCAAGCTGCACGACAAGATTGACGTGCGCTGGCACGATGGGCGGACGATCAAAGACTCGACCGTGGGACGGGTTATCTTCAACGAGGCCCTTCCCGAGGAGATGCGCGAGGGGCAGTTCATCAACCGGGTCGTGGACCGCCGCGAGCTCGGGAAGATCGTCGCCCGCGTATACAGGCTCTTGGGCAGCGCGGACACGGCCAAGGTACTGGACCACATCAAGGAGCTCGGTTTCCGCTATGCGACCCGTGCCGGGACGACGATCTCGCTCTCGGACCTGGCGGTCGACATCGGCAAGGACGAGATTCTCAGGCAGGCCGAGGCCCGGGTGGAGGAAACCGAGAACCAGTTCCGCCGCGGGCTGATTACCTGGGACGAACGGTACGAGCGGGTCGTTGACATCTGGACGCAGGCCACGGAAGACGTGTCCCGCAGCATGATGCGGGCGCTCGACCCCTACAACCCCGTGTACATGATGGCTATCTCCGGCGCCAGGGGCAACGTTTCTCAGCTGCGCCAGCTGGCCGGCATGCGCGGGCTGATGGCCGACCCGAGCGGCCGGATCATCGAGCTGCCGGTCCGGGCCAACTTCCGCGAGGGACTGACGGTCCTGGAGTACTTCACGTCGACGCACGGGACCCGCAAGGGCCTTGCGGACACCGCGCTGAGAACGGCGGACTCCGGCTACCTGACAAGACGCCTCGTGGACGTCTCGCAGGACGTCATCGTCCGCGAGGACGACTGCGGAACCACGATGGGCATGACAATCTCCGAGGTCAGCGACGGCAACCAGATCATTGAGTCGCTCGAGGACCGGATTCTCGGCAGGTACGCCTTTGAGGACGTGGTCGACCCGGAGACGGGCGAGGTGATCGTCCAGGCCGGAGAGATGATCAACGAGGACCACGTGGAGATGATCGCCGCGGCCGGGATCACCGAGGTCACCGTTCGGACCGTCCTGACGTGCCGGACCAGGCACGGTGTGTGCCGCAAGTGCTACGGGCGAAACCTGGCCACAGGAGCGCTGGTCGACGTCGGTGAGGCCGTCGGGACCATCGCCGCTCAGTCGATCGGTGAGCCGGGGACCCAGCTGACGATGCGGACCTTCCATACCGGCGGCGTGGCCGGCGCGGACATCACCCACGGTCTGCCGCGCGTCGAGGAGCTTTTCGAGGCGCGGAAGCCGAAGGGCCAAGCGGTTATCACCGAAGTGGACGGCGAGGTTGCGGTCATCGAAGACCAGCAGGGCAGACGCCAGGTCGAGGTGGCGGACCCGGAGGGCGAGGTCCAGGCATATCCGATCCCGTTCGGCGCCCGGCTTCGGGTCAGGGATGGAGACCGGGTACAGGCCGGCGACGAGCTGACCGAGGGCTCGGCCAACCCTCACGACATCCTCAAGGTGCGCGGGCTCCGGGGGGTACAGGGCTATCTCCTGGAGGAAGTCCAGAAGGTCTACAGGCTGCAGGGCGTCGACATCAACGACAAGCACATCGAGATCATGATCCGCCAGATGCTCAAGAAGGTAAAGGTGGACGATCCCGGGGATACCGACCTCCTACCGGGCGGGCTCGTCGACGGTTTCGAATTCGAGGACGAAAACGCGCGCGTCGTGGCGGAGGGAGGCTCCCCGGCGACGGCACGCCCCGTGCTCCTCGGGATAACCAAGACAGCCCTGGCCACGGACTCGTTCCTGTCCGCCGCTTCCTTCCAGGAAACCACCCGGGTTCTCACCGACGCCGCGATCAAGGGAAAGCAGGATCCCCTGCTCGGGCTTAAGGAAAACGTGATCATCGGCAAGCTGATCCCGGCCGGGACCGGAATGAGCCGCTACCGGAACGTCCGGGTGACCTACGCCGACGACGAGGATGTTCCGTTGGGGCCCGAGCTTGCCAAAGACGTCGTCGACGAGGAGCTTCCCGTAACCCAGGAGCCTTATTGACTGCCGGTGGGCGGTGTCTCCCGTGCTTAACCTTTTCCGGAGCATCATCCCGAGCGGCAACGAGCGCGAGCTGCGCAGGCTTCAGCGATATGTCGAGGCGGTCGGCCAGCATGCCGACCGCCTCCGCAAGGCGAGCGACGCCGAGCTAGCCGCCAGTACAGGGGAGTTCCGGCGCAGGCTCGAAAATGGCGCAAGCCTGGAGGAACTGCTGCCGGAGACGTTCGCCGTCGTCCGTGAGGCGGCCTGGCGGCAGACCGGGATGCGCGCGTTTGACGTACAGGTCATGGGCGCGGTCGTGCTTCACGAGGGCAACATCGCCGAGATGAAAACCGGCGAGGGCAAGACGCTGGTCGCCACCATGCCGCTCTACCTCAACGCCCTCCAGGGCCGCGGTGCTCACCTGGTTACGGTCAACGACTACCTGGCGAAGTTTCACTCCGAATGGATGGGAAAGGTCTACCGTTTTCTGGGACTCGAGGTCGGCCTGATCATCCACGGGAAGACCACCGAAGAACGCCTGCGCGCCTACCGGGCGGACATCACCTACGGGACGAACAACGAGTTTGGGTTTGACTACCTGCGCGACAACATGGCCCTGCATCCGGAACACATGGTCCAGCGCGACCTCAACTACGCGATTATCGACGAGGTCGACAGCATTCTGATCGACGAAGCCCGGACGCCGCTGATCATCAGCGGGCCGTCTACCCGTTCGGCAGACCTCTACTACCGGTTCGCGCGGGTCGTCCCGAGGCTGAAACCTGAAGAGGACTACGCCGTGGACGAGAAGGCGAGGACGGTTACCCCGACGGAGACCGGGTTGGGCAAGATTGAGCGGGCCGTCGGCGTGGCCGATATGTTCGATGCCAGGAACGCCGAGCTCACCCACTATCTCAATCAGGCCCTCCGGGCGCACGCGCTGTTCCGCCGCGACAGGGACTACGTCGTCAAGGACGGCGAGGTAATCATCGTCGACGAGTTCACCGGCCGCCTGATGTTCGGCCGGAGGTACAGCGATGGTCTCCATCAGGCCATAGAGGCCAAGGAAGGGGTCAAGATCCAGAGCGAGCACCAGACGCTGGCCACGATAACCTTCCAAAACTACTTCCGGATGTACCGCAAGCTCGCCGGGATGACCGGGACGGCAGCCACCGAGGCGGAGGAGTTCCGGCGGATCTACGGCCTGGACGTGGTCCAGGTCCCGACCGACAAGCCGATGATCCGCGAGGACTATCCTGACGTCGTCTTTCGCACCGAAGAGGGTAAGTTCACGGCGGTCGTGGACGAAATCCTCGAGTGTCACGCCCGCAGACAGCCCGTCCTCGTCGGCACTGTCTCGATCGAGAAGTCAGAGCGGCTTTCGGGCATGTTGGGGCTCAAGGGAGTCCCCCACGAGGTGCTCAACGCCAAGCACCACGAGAAAGAGGCGGCGATCGTAGCGCAGGCCGGACAACCGGGAGCCGTGACCATAGCCACGAACATGGCGGGCCGCGGCACCGACATCATCCTCGGCGATGGAGTCGTCGACGCCGGCGGCCTGAGGGTCATAGGCACCGAGCGTCACGAGGCGCGAAGGATTGACAACCAGCTCCGGGGGCGCTCGGGACGGCAGGGGGACCCCGGTTCCTCGAGGTTTTACGTATCGATGGAGGACGACCTGATGCGCCTCTTCGGGGCGGATAACGTGACCGGCCTCCTCGACCGCCTGGGGATGGACGACACCACGCCTCTTGAGCACGCGATGCTGAGCCGGGCGATCGAGCGCGCCCAGAAGAGGGTCGAGGCCCGGAACTTCGACCTCCGCCGAAGGGTCCTGGAATACGACGACGTCCTGAACCAGCAGAGGGAGCTCGTTTACCGCCAGAGGCGAGAGGTTCTCCAGGGCGAGGACCTGCGCCCGGTCGTCCTGCGGATGGCCGGTGAATCCGTCGGGCGGGTCGTTGACCTGCATGCACACCCGAGCCTTCCTCCGGAGGACTGGGACCTGCGATCTTTGCTCGACCTGGTTGAAGGGCTGTGTCTCCCCCGAGGTCGAGTACGGCCGGAAGACCTGAAGGTTCTTGAAGACCGCGAAGCGCTCGCCCAGTACCTGCTCGAGCAGGCGGAAGCGGTCTACTCGGAGCGCGATGAGGCGTTCGGGCGGGACCTGATGAAGCAGCTGGAGCGCCGCGTCCTCCTGCTGGTGGTCGATTCCAAGTGGATGGACCATCTCGACGCGATGGACGATCTGCGCGAGGGCATCGGCCTCAGGGCCTACGGCCAGAAAGACCCGCTCTTGGAGTACAAGTTTGAGGCCTACGAGATGTTTCAGGCAATGATCAGGGCTATAGAAGACGACGTCGTCCGCCTGATGTTCCACATCCGTGTCGAGGGTAGCCGTGGGGCGGCGGCGGGGGAGGTGCCCGGCCCGGCCCAGGCCCGAACGGATTCGCAGGTTCGCGAGGAATCCCGGCAGCGGCTGGCCGCGGCCAGCGTGCATGCCGGAAGCGGGGGGAAGGGGACGGGCCAATCCCGATCGGCCGGGTCGAAGAAGGTCGGCCGCAACGACCCGTGTCCTTGCGGCAGCGGCAAGAAGTACAAGAAGTGCTGCGGGCGAAACGCCCGATAGAAGACAGGAGCGGTGCCGATGAGCGTTGACCTGAATAGAGCCCTTGAACAGGTTACTGACAGCTTCTCGGAAGTGAGGGAGTCTCTTTGACCCTGCCTCCCTGGAGAAGGTTATTGCCGAGTGCGAGTCGCACATGTCCAAACCGGACTTCTGGCAAGACCAGCAATCGGCCCAACCGGTGGTCGAGAGGCTGAGCCGGGCCAAATCGCAGCTTGATAGATACCGTGGACTCGAAGCGCGTCTGGAGGACACGCGGGTTCTGGCAGAGCTGTCCTTGGAGGAGCAAGACGCGGAGCTCGCAAGAGAGGCAGCCTCGAGCCTGGACCAGCTTTCCGCCGAACTGGAACGTCTAAAGCTCGAGCTGCTGCTGGCGGGGGAATACGACCGCCGGAACGCGCTGTTGACCTTTCACGCCGGAGCCGGGGGCATCGAGGCCCAAGACTGGGTAGAGATGCTGATGAGGATGTACATGCGCTGGGCGGACCGCCGGGGCTATGAGGTCGAGCTGCTGGACAGCCTCGAGGGAGAGGAGGCAGGCCTGAAGAGCGCGACGATTGCCGTCCGGGGAAACAACGCCTACGGGTTTGCGCGCACCGAGCGAGGCGTCCACAGGCTTGTCCGCATTTCCCCCTTTGATGCCCAGAACCGGAGGCACACCACCTTCGCTTCGGTGGACGTCACACCTGAGATCGAGAACGAAATAGAGCTCAAGATTCCGGACGAAGACCTGAGGATCGACACCTACCGCTCAAGCGGGCGCGGCGGCCAGCACGTGAACAAGACCGATTCCGCCGTGCGGATAACCCATCTTCCCACCGGCACGACGGCGACGTGCCAGAATGAGCGCTCCCAGCATTCCAACCGGGAGACAGCGATGAGAATTCTGATGTCCCGGCTGCTGAAGCTGAAGGAACAGGAAGCAGAGGAACGTATGGCGGCTCACAAAGGCGAGCAGCGGGAGATCGCCTGGGGTAACCAGATCAGGTCCTACGTCTTTCACCCGTACTCGATGGTCAAGGACCATCGCACCGACGTCGAGACCGGCAACGTGCAGGCCGTGATGGACGGCGACCTTGACCAGTTCATGTTCGCCTTCCTCAAACGGGAAGCAGTGGAAGCATCCGCCGGTCGCGGCAAGGGAACTGCCTTCCCTGGTCAGAAATAGATGGGCAACGATAGGCTTCCGTACCGGTCGCCGGCACCGGTCCGGGCTCTAGCCAGGGAAGGCAGGTGTTCTTTGTGCGCTGGGCAGTGATCCTTACTGCATTGTTCCTGGTGGTCCTGGTTCTGGCGGGGGAGTTGTTCCTTCCGTGGATCGTCGCCAAAGGGCTGGAAACCGGGTTGCATCGCGCTCTTGGGCAGGGAGAGGCATTTGAGGCCAGCCTCCAAGCGAGGCCTGCGTTGAAACTGCTGGTCGGCCGGGTTGATTCCCTGACGATTGAGAGCAAGCAGGCCAAGACCGCCACCCTGGCAATTGACAGCCTCTCAGTCACGGTTGAGGACATCGCGCTCAACCTCCGCGATCTCCTCGGCAGCAGACACCGCTTGACGGTGACCTACAACCCGTCAATCGGTACCGTGATAAAGGTCAGCGAAACCAACCTCCGGCGGCACATCGCCGAGAACGTCCCGGGCTTGACCGAGCCGTCGGTCAAGATAAGCCCCGCCAAGGTGTCCATCTCGGGTTGCATGACCTTTGTCGAGCGCCCGTTCCTCGTGGCCGTGGAGGGCCGGTTTGTCGGCAATGGAGAGCAGCGCATCGACTTCGTGGTTGACAAGCTCTCCCTCGACAACGAACCGTTGCCGCCGGGCCTTACCGCGGCAGTCATAGCGGCCCTCGGCGGGCCCGAACTGTTTATGGACCTCGGGCTCTTTCCGATGCCGCTTG
>Ga0068714_10005201_pt1 | contig 13926 bp, 10 predicted proteins | sample MTBNYHSulfiMetaG_FD_62988 | JGI IMG/M metagenome (GOLD analysis project Ga0068714, IMG submission 62988) | Enrichment culture microbial communities from rom New York Harbor, USA that are MTBE-degrading - MTBE-NYH (New York Harbor Sulfidogenic)... | ecosystem: Environmental > Aquatic > Marine >... | reverse complement strand
CATCTTCAGAATTTTACATTCTCCAGCGTGGGCGGATTCAAATCCACGGGGACTGTAAATAAAATCAGTTAGGGCATAAAGGAGGAGGGACGTGACCAGGCATTTGCGCAAAAGAGGGTTGGTTCAGGTGGTCGTGTTTTTATTCGTGTCGGGTTTATGCGGAGGCTCCATGGCAGCCGGGCTGGACGGCGCGCGGGTACTCCCCGAGGGGAAGCTCTACATTTTTGACGGAAGCCGAAAAGTCGGCGAATTGAGCAGTGAAGCCCCTCTACCGGTCGGGAAAATGCTCCAGTCCAACCGGAAATGCGGGGTCCGAATGGACGGGATTTACCTGGTTTCCACCGAGAATACGAGATTTTCGGTAAGAGCGCTGTCAGGCGGAACCGATATCTTCGTTGACCAGGGGCAGGTCTATTTTGTACTGGGCGAGCTTGGAGCCCCTTTGAGTCTCAGCACGCCAAAGGATACGGCGAGCGTGGAAAGCGCGGTGATCGAGGTCTCGAGCGATACATTCGGTGTTAAGGGCTACCTCCTTTTCCAGGACGGCAGGATGGAAATAGGCGTCATGGAAGGCGGAAAACTGGTGCTGGTGAATTCAAGCGGCCGGCAGGTTCTTGAACCCGGAAAGAGGGCCATGATCCAGAACGTCCAGGCGGAACTCGGAGAAGGGGGCGCCGATGCGTCGGTCAAAGAAGAGCTTATGACCAAGGTTCTGGCCGGTGCGGCTGTCGGTGCGGTTATCGGGGGCGTTATCCTGTGGGATCCTTTCGACGATGACGATGAGGGGACAAGCCCCTTCAGACCATGATGGGTTGTCGATTGAAGAGGGAAAGGTTGTGGAAAGCGTTTTGATCTTTTTAAGGAACAGGGGGGTCAGACAGATGCTGCTTTTTTCAGCCCTGCTGTTTCTTTCGTCCTGCACCACAGGCACCTCGGGCTATCTTGCCGGTGGAACCGGGACCGGGGAGGATCCCTCCACGTCCGGATCGGTTCTTGACAAGCAGCGCGCAAGCGACATCGAAACCCTGAACGATAAACTCATGAGCCAGGCCCGGTTGAATGTGGATCCGGGCGACTACATCCTGGGCGCCGGTGATCTGCTGCAGGTGGATATATTCGAAGCCGAGGAGCTATGCAGCAAAGCAAGAATCAGTTCCAGGGGCTTTATCACCCTGCCGCTGCTCGGCCAGGTGAAACTCGACGGCATGACCGCCCGGGAAGCCGAAACGTACATCGAAAGCGCCTATCGGCAAAAGTACATCAAAAACCCCCATGTAAGCATCTTTGTCGAGGAGCATTACAGCCAGCGGGTCACCCTGGTCGGCCAGTTCAAAAGCCCCGGAACCTACGATTATGTGGCCAAGCAGCGGCTTCTTGATGTGCTTGCCCTGGGAGGCGGGCTCACGGACAAGGCCTCCCGCACCGTTCAGGTGCGGCGGCGCGGCGCCACGCCGGCCGCGGGTGAAAGACCGGCGGAAGGCGTTTTTTACGTGGATTTGGAAAAGCTGATCGGCGAAGGGGCCACGGAATTGAACATAGAGATCAACGGCGGAGATGTCATTTACGTGGCCGAAGCGGGTGAATACTTTGTGGACGGCGCGGTTCGACGGCCGGGCTCCTATGCCATAAAGCAGAAGATGACCCTCCAGGAGGCGGTGGTGGCCGCCGGCGGGTTCGCACCCTACGCCCAGAAGGATGAAATCGTTGTCATCCGCAACAGGAACGGGCAGCGGGACATGCAGACCATAGATATTTCCAAGCCAGAGAACTGGAATATCCCGGTTGAAGACGAGGACGTTATTGTCGCGAAATCAAGCGCCCTGGGCAAACTCTGGCACGGCTTCAGGTTCAACTTTTTCGGATTGGGCTTCTCGGATCCTGAGCGTTGACATGCCATCGGGGCGTGTTCTGGATTTTCCATAGGACCCGTGCGAGATTTTCACGGGCCTTTTTTTCGAGGCGTGCCATCTCTGCCTCTCCCTTCCGCTTTTGACAGGCGGCGATGGCACGGCGATAAAAGTCTGCTGCTTCAAACAGCCTTTCATCTCTCATTTCGAGCACATAACCCATATTGTTCAAAGAAAACGGGGAATGTGGATCCTGGTGATAGCCTTTCTCAAACGCCTGCCAGGCTTCGGCCTTCCTTCCTGCCTCAAGCAGGCGAAGACCTTTTGCGTGATCGTTTATGAAGGCGCTGCAGCCTGTGAACAGGCATACCAGCAACAATCCCCGTAAGATGCTTCCCGGTCTGTACATACCCATCATCCTTGATGACGTCGTAAAAAGTGGTTCATGCCGCTTCGCGGCAACCTGATGTCACCATTTCAATGGTAAACAAGGCGCTTGACCCGGTAATCTTCATCCACCTGGACCAGGGATAGGAAGATCGGCCCCTCCCGTCTCCTCCAATCCTTGTTTTTAAACCGCCAGCGCAGAACATACTCCCCGCTTACGTCGATGGTGGCGTCCCGGACCACAAAATGATCCACGTCAATATGGTAGGCGAGGTCCTGCAGGTTTTTAAAGTTTTCTTGATAACGAGGTTCCAGGTCCTTGACCCTGTGGTCATTTTCCATGGCATCCCCGGTGAAATAACCCATGAAACGATCGTAATTCAAATCCTGGTAGGCACCGCAGTAGGATGCCAGGAATTGTTCGATGCGTTCGAGGGAGTGGGAAGACCCTTTTTCACGTTTCGGTTCGAGCGGAGCGGTTGGAACCTCAGGGAGTTCCACCTCCTTTTTTCCAGGTGACGGCACCGCGGGAACAACCTCGTCTCCGGCCTTGCGCGCGGCCGCATTCTGCCGGACGGTTTGCGGCTCACGGATCGGTTTTAGAGGTTTTTGAGGTTCGTGCTCAAGGGCAGGGGGCTGGTTCGGCAAAGCAGGTTCGACCGGAGGCTCCACAGGCGCTTCGGGCGGTTCCAACGAAGCCGCAAGCACGGGGGATTCCACCGTCGGTTCGACCGTTTCAGGAGGTTTCTGAACCGCGGGTTCGGGAACGGACGGAATCGACTCGATTTCATCTGCAGGGTTCTCGACTTGGATCTTCTCTTCGACTTCCTTCAAGGCCGCAGGTCTGGTCTCCACGTTTAACGTATCGATTTTGGGTGCAGACGCCTTCGCCGGCTCCTCAAGGGCTGGATCCGGGGGATTTCCCGGAGCAGCGGGCTGCAAGGACAGCTCCACGCGAACGGGCGGTTTCGGGAGGCGTGGGCCGTCTCTCAGGGCCTGTTCCTTGAAAAAGAAATCCGTAACAACGATGGCCGCAAGCAGCGCAATCACGACCCCTGCCAGCTGGTAGAGGGTCCGCCTCCTCTGGCGCCGCATCTGGATTTTTCTTTGATTGGCCGTTTCCCTGGCATAATCCTGCTCCACCCAGTAGGGGGTTTTGAGCCTTCGGGCATCGTATTGTTCACGGAGTTCCGGGTTTGAGAGAACGCGGTAGGCCTCGGTGAGCCTTACGAAATGAACAGAATCGACTTCCGGATTCGTGTCCGGGTGCCATTCCCTGGCCCTGCTCCGGTAGGCGTTTCGTATGACCGAGTCCGGAGCGCTCGAAGGCACGTTCAGAATATCGTAAAAATCCGGCGACGGTTCACTGCCTTGGGTTGAAATGCCCAGGGCGGCCGCGGCCGGTTCCAGGCGGCGCTTCAGGCCGGGCAGGGAAAGGTTTCCCTGCCTGCATGCCTCGTCCAGCTGTTCGATGAAATCCGCGTCGACCGAAGGCGTGGGGTCCAGGATCCGAAGAACGCTTTGAAGCAGAGACCGGTCCCCCGCAAGGGCGGAGATGAGGGAGGGGGTGTCGGGTGCATTTTTGACTTCCCTCACCAGCTGCTTCGCGAGAATGGTTCCTTTGCTGAAGCGGGTGTCCATACCCCTGTCCTAGGAAGCCCTCCGCCCGGAAGTCTTCTCGGATTTTTCTCGTTCTTCGGTTCCCTGCACCTTCTGCATCTCTTCGGATCCGCCATAACGGCGGTTTTCGTGCTTTCGGCCGCTGGAATGCGCGTGCTTTTTGTCCGTGGAAAGTTTGGCATCGGGCTTGTCGCCGTAGGAATAGGAATGGTATGCTTGATAGTACCGGTAATAAGAGCGGTATCCATAGCGCTTGGTCATGTTGACCTTGTTGATGATGCATCCGAGGATGTTCCCCTGCACATTCTGAATGGATTTTTTGAAATGCCTCAGGTTGCTTCGGGTGGCCTCACCGATGGAGGAAACCAGCACCACGCCCCCAACATTTCTTGAAAGGACGAGGATATCGGCGAATCCGTGGTGGGGCGGGCCGTCGATGATAATACGGTCGAAGTATTTATGAAGCACCTCGATCAACCTCTTGAACCGGTGAGAGGCCAGAAGTTCCACCGGGTTCGGAGGAACGGGGCCGGCGGGAAGAATGAAGAGTCTCTTTTGGTCCGTTGCAGGGAAAAGCTTCGGCATGTCCACCACGCCGGCTAGAAACCTGCTGAGACCTGGGCTGTTGGATTCCTGGTCTCCGAAAACCTTGTGAATGCGGGGCTTGCGCAGGTCCGCGTCAACCAGCGCCACGCGCTCACCGGTGCCTGCAAATGTGTAGGCAAGGCTCACGGAGGCAAACGTCTTGCCTTCCTTGGGCTGGGTGCTGCTCACGACAAAGCTCCGAGCGTTTAAATCCGCACCTGACAGCTGGATGGACACCCGGGTGGTTCGCAAGGCCTCGGAAAGGGGCGCGCGCGGGTCATTCAGAAGAATTTTCTCCAGGGGGAAGGATCCATCCGTTTTCGTCAACGGCAGCACGCCCAGTACCGGGATTCGGAATCGATCCGTGATTTCGTCCGGATTCAGGATCGTATCGGTGAAGTGTTCGAGCAGGAATGCCAGGCCGATACCGCCCATAAGCCCCAGGACGACCGCCAGGAGAAGGTTCCTTGAAACTTTCGGCTTGAAGGGGAGAATGGGGAGCCTCGCCCGATCCACCACCTGGATGTTGCTGACTGAAACCCCCACCATGGATTCGATCTCCTTGGCCCGCTCGAGCAGGCTCTGGTAGATGCCCTTGTTGGTCTCCACCTCCCGTTCCATGATTTTGTACTGCGTGGCGCGCTCGTTCAAGTCCATGGCCAGCTGCTTCTGGGATTCGGCGCGCTCCTTGAGAACGTCAAACTGCCTCAGGGCGGTTTCGTATTCATTCCTGATGGCCCGGAAAACCCTGTTCTGTTCCTCGCGCAGCTGGGCTTCGAGGCTGCTCATACGTGATTTAATCGCCTTCACGGCGGGATATTCATCGTGAAAGGTCACGGACAGGTTCTCATACTCGCTCTTGAGCTTGGTGAGTTCCTCTTTCAGTTGGCCGATCACAGGGTTGCTCAAAACCTGGGGAAGGGTTTCGGGCCCTTCCTCCTGGGCTTGCCGGTAGACGGATTCAGCGGCGATGAGCTTTGTCTCCGCCTGGGCAAGAGCGGTGTTGATCTCTTCCAGCTGCCGGTAAATGCTGTTCATCCTGGAATCAAGCGAAACGATGCCCGCCTGCTGGGCAAACCGGTTCATGTCCTCCTCGGCCTTCTCGAGGGTTATCTTGGCCCTGTCGATCTGCCTCATGAGAAAGGTGCGCGCGTATTCCGAGGCCTCGAGCTTCTTTTCCATCTGCGCTTCGATGAACTTGTCGATATAGGCGTTCACCACGTCCCGTGACAGGCGCCGGTCCTGGGCGGTGAAACTCACCTTGATGATGAGGGACTGGCGGTCCGGCTCCGCCTGAAAGTTCGCCTGCATGAAACGCAGGAGCGCTTCCTGCCTGAGGATTTCTTCCTCAATGGCCGGGGCCCGGGGGGCCTCCGGATCTTCACGGCTGATAAACGAACGGATGGTACGTTTAAGCCTGTCCACGATTCCCGGCTCTTTTTCGGGGAACAGGGTTTCCTGCACCACCGGATGTTCATGGAGGTTCAGGTGGTCGATCACCCTTGCGGCCAGTCCCGGGCTGCCCAGAAGCTGCACCTGGGTCAGGTAGAACTCGCGTGCCTTCATTTCGTCGGCCACAACTTCTTCGAATTTCGTGACCTTGGGTGTTTCATGGGTGACCTCGATGGTGCCCTCGGCCTTGTAAATTTTCGGCATGGAAAGGGTAAAGACAAGCGTCGTGATGAAAACCAGCGCCAGGAAACTCAAAATCAACCATTTTCTTCGAATCAGGATGTCGAGGTAATCGCGCAGGTTCACCTCATCCTCGGACCACGGCGGGACGGAGTCATGCACGTCTGTGGAAGGCAGGTTCCGTCCGGTTTCTGCAAGGGCCCGCCTTTCGCGGCCGTCCGTCAATTCGTTCATGCTCTTTTCTTCGTTCATGACCTCTCCAAAGGCTGAAGGACAAAGTCGTCCAGCCATAACACACCGCTGAGCTTGTTGTCAAAACGTCCACTTTTCTGCCGCCGGAAACGGATGACCACGGCGAGGCAGTCCTCCGGCACCTCGAAATTCAATTGTACCTGCCGCCAATCCTGGGACCCCAGGACCATGGGACCTTTTTCATTCAGACCGCGACAGTCGTGGCCGACAACTTCCGCATAGACCCCCTTGTCCGAGGAGATCTGAAGCGCCTTCCACCAGTAGCTCAACTGGTAGGAGACGCCGGGTGACACGGGGACCAGCTGGTAGAGATGGCTGAAAAAGCTGTTCGCCGAGCCGTAAAACCGCAGTTCCAGGGCTTTGCGCCCGGAGTGGGCGCGCACGGAAGTCCGGCGGATACTCCATTCGTCCGCGCGGTCACGGCAGCGCCAATCAAATCCCATGCGGGTGAGGGGCTCTTCGAACCCGGGGTTCGTCATGCCGGCCGGATCCGCTGAAGGCATCCACAATTCCCGGGCAAGCGCAAGGTGGTCGTTGCCTGTCAGGAAGTGAACAAACGAAAGCCGCAGGCTTTCATCGTCATGTTGTTCGGAAGCCAGCACCTTCCAGGCAGTCACCGCATCTTCGGCTCTTCGCCACCGCATGAGCCAGCGGAAATAGGTTTCCCGGTTTTCCGGCACAAGACGATCCAACACCCTCGGGGTTTGCTGATCCAGGTGGGTTTCGAGCAGCCAGAGGGCGTCGTTTACGCGCCGGCTGTCACGTATAAGCAGGTTGATGTTCTCGGTGAAAATTCCCTCCTGGCCGAGCTCGCGGGCAAGAAGCGCCTGGTCCCACTTCCAGCGTGCCACCTTTTGCGTGATTTCGGTCAACATCGTGGATATACGGCGCGAAAAGGCCCGCTCATCCATCGACATCGCCGCCTCGGCAAGTCTCAACCAGGCTTCCACATACAAAACGTTTTGAGAAATCGCACGTTCAAAATACCGTTCAGCCGCTTCAACGCGGCCCTCCAGGAAGGCCCTGCGCCCGTAAAGATAGTTGGCTTTTGGAAAACCTTCCACGCCCTCCGGCCCTTTTTCGGGCATGACGTTCGGCATCCGCCGGACGGCTTCCTCATGGAGGGACCACGGCACAAGAAACACCATGAGCCCCAGCAAGCCAATGGATACTGCGACCTTCATGAAAGTTGAAACCATTTTCTTCTCACGTGGGCATCCGTGGACAAGCCTTCGATGCCCTCAAGATCCTCGAGGTTTTCGCCTTTGAGGACCCTGTGAGGATTCTCGATCATCAAGCGGCTGAGGTTCCGTTCACCCACCAGCGCGACCATCGCCTCGAAGCCCTGCGTTACCATTTGAGGGCTGCGGATTCGGCTGTCGTGCGAATCGGTGGCCACGCAGTGGATTTTCCGCTCCGCCGCAAAAGCGAGGGCAACCTTTCGCGCATGCCTCCCGTTCAGGCCCAGCATGCTTTCCCAGTTGACCTGAATGCAGGCGCTGCTCGAAGCAATGTCCTTGACGAGGTCAGGTTCGGCAGCCAGCTGGGCGCATCGTTCCGGATGCCCAAGCAGCACCCTGTAGCCCATTTGAGTTATATCGCGCAGAATGTCCTCCCAGCCCAGCGGTAAGCGTTGGAAGGGGCATTCCAGAAGCACGTACGGGCCGTCTGAAATCGTCAGAACCCGATCTTTCGCCAGAAGCTGCGGCACGAGCGGATCCATGGCGATTTCCATGGCGGGGCGCAGGCAAAGCAGTATCCCCGAATTCCGAAGCCCGGCGGAAAGCCGTTCCATCCTTTCCCTCACCTGTTCAGGCTCCGGCATCCAGCCTGTCCCGGGAATACAATGCGGCGTCGCCACAACGGTCCGGAAGCCGGATTTTGCATACATTTTAGCAAGAATCAGGCTCTCTTCGAGCGACTCCGGCCCATCATCGATCCCGAACAGGATATGAGAATGAACATCGATCAGAAATTTGAATTCTTTCTTCATTTACAATAAATGATTTTACATCGAAATCATCTTATGATCAAATCGTTCCAGTGTGGGAGGGATTTGTAATTGCGACTCCACCCCAAGTTCTCGCCAAAGGGCACTAATTTTCAAACTTTCTAGTTTAAAACAAACGGCTCAAGATTCCCACCAAGATTTTGAGGAATTCTGCAAAATCTCTTCGGGACAACCACAACATGCACAAAATTCACGAAATGTAAAAGCTTATGTAAATATGTTTTGTGTCTTCTGTGCCTTTTTTTTGCACCTTGGCGCGAGTTTCTTACAGATTCTCCTCGTACCACGCTACCGCCTCCTTCAGGCCGTCCTGGACGTTGTATTGAGGGTTGTAGCCAAGCAGGCGGCGGGCTTTATCAATCGAAGCCTGGGAGTGGGGGACATCGCCGAGGCGTTCGGGGCCGTGAAGAATCGGAAGATCGGCGATCGCCGGATCATGGGCCGAGAGCAGGCTTTTCAAGGTATCGGCCAGCTCATTGAGGCTGATCCGCTCGCCAAAGGCCACGTTGTAGAGGGTGTTGAGGGCCTCGGGGTTTTCGGCCAGAATCGCCAGCTCGTTGATCTGGATGACGTTGTCGATGTAGGTGAAATCCCGCGAAAAGGTGCCGTCTCCGTTGATGACCGGGGACTCGTGGGCCATGAACTGCATGACGAATTTGGGAATCACCGCGGCATAGGCGCCCTGGGGATCCTGGCGCCGGCCGAAGACATTGAAGTAGCGGAAGCCCACCGTTTCCATGCCGTAGGTGCGGGCGAAGACGTCCGCGTACAGCTCGTTGACGTATTTCGTGACCGCGTAGGGCGACAGCGGGCGGCCGATTTCCTCCTCGACCTTGGGGAGTTCCGTGCTGTCCCCGTAGGTGGAGGAGCTGGCCGCATAGATGAAGCGTCTGACGCCCGCATCCCGGGCCGCAAGGAGCATGTTGACGAAGCCCCCCACATTGACCGCATCGGTGGTGGCTGGATCCTCGATGGATCGGGGGACGGAGCCCAGGGCCGCGTGGTGAAGGACGTCGGCCACGCCGTTGCAGGCCTTGGCGCAGTCGTCCGGGTTGCGGATGTCGCCCACGATCAGCTCGAAGGCCGGGTTCGCCGTCAACGCCAGGATGTTTTTCGGGTAGCCCGTGGAAAAGTTATCCAGGCACACGACTCGGGCTCCTTTTTCGAGGAACCCTTCACAGAGGTTCGAGCCGATAAAGCCGGCCCCGCCGGTGACGAGAATACGTTTGTTTGTAAAAAATCCGTTACCTTCCGGAGACATGTTGTTTAACCAACCTCCGACCCCTCTCAGGCTTTGCTCGCGAGTTTGCGGTTTCTGACCTGTTCCTTGATTCTCTGGATGTGGCCGCGGCCTAGGGCTTTTACTTCGCAGCCCAGCTCGAAATAGACTTCGATGTCCTTGTCCGTGAGGATGCCGAAGCAGTCGATGATCGCGGCGGGGCGGCCGACCATGTCCAATACCTCCTGCGGATTGAGCGTCCTGTAGTCCTTGTGGGGCACGGCGAGCACCACCGCGTCCACACCCTTCAGGGTATCGGGCAGGTTTTTTTGAACCGTCAGGTTGGACAGCTCCTCCTGGTTGCGGAAAAACCTGGCCCAGGAATGGCCCGGGGCAGGGTAGGTCTCCTGCTTTTCAAACTCCCACCAGTGCTTCACATAGGGATCGTGAACCACCACGTCGCCGCCCATTTCGGTGAGCTTGCGCACGATCATCTCGGAGCCGCTGTAGCGGGTGTCCCCGACATCCTGGCGGTAGGAAGCGCCCAGGACTGCGACTTTCGAGGCGGCGACGATCTTTCCCATGTTCCGGAGGGCGTCGCGCACGAGCTGGGCTGCGTGCAGGGCGCGGGTGTCGTTGATGTCGATGGCCATGGGCGTGATTTTGAAATTTTCGTCCTCAAAGCCCATGAGCTTGTTGTAGGCCCACACGCCGAGCCCGCCGTCCTTGGGCAGGCAGTAGCCGCCGATGCCCGGGCCGGGGAAGATGATGTTCGAGTGCGTGGGCCGCACTTTTATGGCGTCAATGACCTTGACGAGGTCGACCCCGTTTCTCTCCGAAAATTTGCTCCACTCATCCAGGAAGGCAAGGGTGGTGGCTCGGTACGCGTTTTCCACGATCTTGCAGGTTTCGCTCTCGATGGGCCTGTCCAGGACCGTGAGCGGGAATTTTTCCACGTTGAGGATGTTGTTCAGAAACTGAATGACCTTTTCCCTGGCTTCAGGGTTCACCCCGCTGCACACGCGCCAGAAATCCCGGATGCTGGCCACATAATCCTTCCCCGGCATGACGCGCTCGAAGCTGTGGGCGAGCAGGGGCTCTTTGGAGAGGCCTCTTGCCTCGAAGGCCTTCTTGATGATCGGGTAGGCCACGTATTCCGTGGTGCCCGGGGGCACGGTGGTTTCGATGAGGACCAGGCAGTGGGGCTGGATATTGTCGCCGATAATCTTGAGGCTTTCTTCGAGCGCCTTGATGTCCGCATGCCCGTCCTTTACATTTCCCAGGCTGTTTTTATGGTAGTCGCACTGGACATCCACGACCACCACGTCGGCCAAAGTGAGGGCGTCGTAGGAGAACGAGGCGATGAGGGTTTGCTTTTCCTTCACGCACCGCGCGATCATCGGGGCCACCTCGGGGTCTTCGGCCTCCACCGGTGCGACGCCCTGGTTCAGGTAGGGGATTTTCCAGTAGGAACGGGTGGAGGGCCGCTGCATGCCGATCACGAAATACAGGGGTTCGCCTGTTTTCGGGTCAACCGAATCGGCCACCACGCCGGCCATCACCGCACCCACAAAACCCACGCCCATGACCACGACGGTTTCGTGGCCGAGCTCATGTTGCTTTGCGACCAGGTCCTGGAGGCGCTTTTTTTCCAGTTCGTAATCCTGTTCCGTAGGAAGAGGGAATGATTTACCGTTCGGGGATTGGGAAATAGCATGGTTCATTACGATAATAGCTCCTGTAGAAAATATGAATACAAAGCTTAAAATTTTTGCATCGCGCGGAGGCGCAAACGCCCCAGGGGCAACGGGAACGGCCCGAGGCGGATGATCCGCGACGCGGGATTTACGATACAGAATTTTAGACAGGATGGACAGGATTTTCAGGATTTTTTTTCTATCTTGTTGATGCTGTTGATTTTATCAGACATGCATCGGGGCCACGGGGGTAAAAATTCGAATATCGAAATTCGAAATCCGAAACAAGGAAAAACGAATAACGATGAACCGATAACTATTTTGCATTGGGTAGCATCAGGAAGCCCTGTTCCACGAGGTAGCCGAGGATTTTCATGGCCCCCTGCTGGGGGGTCAAGAGGCTGGTGTCGATCCGGAGTTCCGGATCGTGCGGGGGTTCATAGGGATCGTCGATGCCGGTGAACCCTTTAAGTTCGCCGCTTCGAGCCTTTTTGTAAAGCCCTTTGGGGTCCCGCTCTTCGCACACCTCGATGGGGGCGTCCACGAAGACTTCCATGAAAAAAAGACCGGTCTCGTCGTGGATCTTTCGGGCGATATCGCGATCCTTACGGTACGGGGAGATGAAGCTTGTCATCGTGATGAAGCCCGCGTCTGCGAAGAGTTTTGCGACTTCGCCGATGCGGCGGATGTTTTCCTCCCGGTCCTGGGCGGAAAACCCGAGGTTTTTGTTAAGCCCGTGTCGCACGTTGTCCCCGTCCAAAACGTAGGCAAGCCGGTTTCTCTGAACAAGCGCGTGCTCCAGGGTGAAGGCGAGCGTACTTTTGCCGGCGGCGCTCAAGCCGGTCATCCAGATGGTGCAGCCACGCTGCTGGAGGAGGTTTTCACGTATTTTGCGGCTTACGTGCCCTTCATGCCAGGTGATGTTGTTTGATTTCACGTCCATTACAGTGTTGCCGGTGCCTTCGGCGCATTCCAAATTCCAGATTGACGGCTTCTTAAAAACGGTTCAAGGGTCTTGGTATCCATTTCGGCTCAGGATGTCAAGCGTGTTTTTTGACGGATGCCATGCCGTCCCTTGCGCCCTGGCGCAGGTCGTGTGCCTGAAGGGCGGCACCCTGAATCCACCATCTCATTTCGCCATGAGAATGAGAAATATCAAAGGTGATGGTCCCGTAAAAAGTCGTCACCCCGTTGGAGAACGGGGTCCAGGTTTTCTGCAACGACCTGGAAATACTGGATTCCCCGACGCACCTTCGCGTCGGGGAATGACGTTAGACGGCATAAGATATAGCTTTTTTGACGTTTTACGATGGCATCAAAGGTGAATCAGGGGGGCTTTCAGGATACAGGATTCACCCCATTTGCCGGGATGGGATTCTGGGGTATAACCTTGGAATGCGTTTAACCTGAATCAACCAGCGAGGCAGAGAAAGAGGCGTTATGGACCGCGAAACGATCGTCCTTTCGAAATCCAAATATGACGCCGTCATTTTTGACCTGGACGGCGTCGTCACCAGGACCGCGAACGTTCATTTCAAGGCCTGGAAGCGGCTTTTCGACGACTATCTCGAGAAGCATTCAAAAGGGGACAAGGGGAAACCCTTCAACCGTGATGATTACCTCAGGTATGTGGATGGAAAACCCAGGTACGAAGGCGTCAGGAGCTTCCTTGAATCGAGGGGGATCGACATGGCGTACGGAGATCCGGGTGATGCACCCGGGAAAGAAACGATTTGCGGGCTTGGAAATTTAAAGAATACGTATTTTCACCAACTTCTGAATAAAAACGGTGTCGAAGTCTATAAACCCGCCGTTTTTCTTCTACAGGAGCTTCGCTCGGCGGGTTTTAAAACGGGCGTTGTCTCTTCGAGCAAAAATTGTGTTTCTGTCTTGAAGGCGGCGGAGCTCTTCAACCTGTTCGACGCCAAGGTTGACGGTGTGGACGCCGAAAAAACGGGACTCAAGGGAAAGCCCGACCCGGATATTTTTCTGGCGGCCGCCGTAAAACTTCAGGTGAAGCCGGAGCGATCGGTCGTGATCGAGGATGCAACAGCAGGCGTGGAAGCGGGAAGAAAAGGCGGTTTCGGCCTGGTTCTAGGCGTGGATCGAACAGAGCAGCCGGATCGCCTTGCACGGCATGGTGCGGACAGCGTGTTCACGGACCTGTCGGTGATTGAAGTTGAAAAAAGCGCTTCCGTCGGGGCGGATCCGTTACCCTCCGCTTTGAAGCAGTTTCATGAAATCCTCGACAGAATCCAGGGCAGAAAGATCGCGGTTTTTCTCGATTATGACGGAACCCTGACTCCCATTGTGAAAAATCCCGACGAGGCCACGCTTTCCTCTTCGATGCGGGATGTGCTCATGGCGTTGGCCGGCCTGGCACCGGTGGCGATTATCAGCGGCAGGGACCGGCTGGATGTGGAACAGCTTGTCGGCATCAAAACGATCTACTATGCCGGGAGCCATGGGTTTGACATTGCCGGGCCGGATGGAACGAAAACAGGCCCTGAAAAAGGAAAGGATTTTTTGCCTGCCCTGGACCGCGCAGAAAAAAAACTTCGCGAGACCCTGGAAACGGTGCCCGGCCTTCTGGTGGAACGGAAGAAATTTTCCATCGCGGTGCATTACCGCAATGTGGCCGAAGAGGAGGTCTCGGAGATCCGATCGATGGTCGAG
>Ga0068714_10005200_pt1 | contig 13928 bp, 12 predicted proteins | sample MTBNYHSulfiMetaG_FD_62988 | JGI IMG/M metagenome (GOLD analysis project Ga0068714, IMG submission 62988) | Enrichment culture microbial communities from rom New York Harbor, USA that are MTBE-degrading - MTBE-NYH (New York Harbor Sulfidogenic)... | ecosystem: Environmental > Aquatic > Marine >... | reverse complement strand
CTCCGGGCGTCGCTTTCCCTGCGGAACTCCTGGCTGCTGCCAGGGTATTGGAATCATGACAGAGTATTTGAGAGCGGGGTTCGGCGAGCAGGGGCAGAGCAACGCAAGCAGAAGCGCACGGACGCTACTGACCGGCGGACTGAAGGCTGCCCGGGACGAGGGACAGAGCCACGGCCGAAGGCGGGGATTCGGGCGGCTAATCGTGGGGTTGTTCTGGCAATCGTTGCAGACTCTTCACAAACCGTTGCAGGTTGAATGGTCTATTGTATCTGAGGATATCAGCGGCGGATGCACATTTCTTGACATGTTCTCCGGCTTTTTGGAGGCAAGAACGGCCTTGGCGCGGATTTCTCCAGAAAGTTCTGAAATTTCTATTGACCGGGGCGCCGGGTACTGCCAATAGTGTATAGTACAATTGTATTAGATATATGTATGGAGATTTCCCGATGCCCAAGCAGGAACTTGTCCCTTTGAGCCGAACCGAAACCGAAATCCTCCGCCTCGTCTGGCAGCTTGAGAAGGCGGCCGTCCAGGAGGTCTTTGACGCCTTTCCCAGAAAGCGAAGGGTCAGTTTCGCGACGGTCCAAACGCTGTTGCGCCGGCTGGAAAAGAAAGGCTACCTCAAACACACGGCGCGGGGCAACGCCAATATCTACCACACCACCGTCAACATGGAATCGGTTCTGAAAGAGACGGTGAACGACTTTCTTGAGAGAGTCTTCGGGGGCGACCCCGTTCCGCTGATGCTGCATCTGGCTAAGCACGGCAAGCTGACCACGGAAGACATCAGGAAGCTCATGGATCTGGTTGAAGATGAATAGCCTGCAATGCTCTGTGGAGGATCTGCTATGGGCAATCATTTAGCCGGAATCAGCCACTATCTGTGGCGGCAAAGCTGGCAGTTGGCTGTTTTGGTTGTGGCCGTGGCGGCGCTCTCGTGGATCCTGAGAAACCGAAGTGCTCACGTTCGGTATCTGCTCTGGCTCATCGTTCTGGCCAAATGCTTGGTACCGCCGTTCCTTACCGTGCCTGTGGCGATCCTGGCGCCTGCACAGAGGGTCGAGCCGCTGGCGCCCTTGCCCGTTGTACAGGCCCTCGCGGTTGAGGTTCCCTATGCGGTCCGTGATCGTTCTATCGCGATGCCTGCAGTAGCGACGCAGACGCATACGGAGCCACCGAAGAGAACAAATAGATTCTCAATACCCTCCGGCCGCGAGGTGCTCGGCGCCGTCTGGATTATAGGAGTGGCCGTCTACGGCGGTGTCGCCTTGGCGAAGGTGGTGCGGAGCAGCCTTCGACTACGGCGGCAACGAAAGCCGCCGCCAGACGACCTACGGACCCGTGTTGGGCAACTCCTCTCAGACTTCAAAATGAAAGCGCCTCCAAAGGTTTGGCTGCTGGACGGCATAGGGCAGCCTTTTGTCTGGGGCCTGGTGCGCGGGGATATCTACCTGCCTGCCGACTACCTTAAGATCGACAATACTGCACACCGCAGGAATATCCTGGGCCATGAGGTGTGTCACATTCTGCGGCTGGATGCCGCCGTCAATTCGCTGCAGGTGCTGGCGCAGGTGATCTTCTGGTTTCATCCCTTTGTGTGGTGGGCCAACCAGAAGATTCGTATGGAGAGGGAGAAGTGCTGCGACGAGATGGCCATTGCCCATTTGGGAACGAAAGCCAAAGAGTACAGTGCCGCGATTGTAAAAGCGATAATCTGTGAGCATGAATCACTCCGGCCGGTTCCCTCGTTGGCGGTAGCCGGTCCCATCAAAGACATCGAGGAAAGGATAAGAGCCATGTCAAAACCAGGGAAGAAATTCTACCGCCGCGCAAATCTGTTGGGGGCAGTTGCCATTTTGTTCGTGGGGCTATTGACAGTTCCAACTGCACTGGTCCTGACGACCCATGCCGCGACTGTACCTGCGTCGGGGGCAGAGTCGAAGACGCCCAGCGAAACAGATGGAATGGTCACAGGGGCGGAAGGGACAGTAGTGGCTTTCGACGATTTTGATGGTGGGCTGAAGCTCAACTGGAGCATACTGCATGTCGATCCCACACACTGGTCATTGTCCAAGAAACCAGGCACACTCACCATCACTACTCAGGACGGGACCTTCCATAGAAGTCGCAGCGATTACAGGAATCTGTTCTTGATAGACTGTCCGACCGCGTGGGGGCAGAATTTTCAGGTTACCACATGTATCCTATCCTTCAAGCCGGCAGCAGAATGGAATCAGGCGGGCCTCATTTGCTGGAACGACGAAGACAACAGTCTGAAACTTGATTATGAGTGGCACACCCTTGGAGGAGACCCCGAGACACCACCCCAACGCATTTTTACCGTGGGGACCGAAACGCAAGACAATGGAGGAGTACTCTTTCGCACCACGTCCTTTCGTGCCGACCAGCAATTGGAGAAGGTCTGGCTGCGCGTGACCAAACGCGGGAATAAGTACACATTTCAGACGAGCACAGATGGCAAATCCTTCGTTCCGTTGGAAACCATTGTGCTGCGTTATGGGACACCCCTTCTTTTTCCTGAGGGTGAGCCACATCTCGTTTGGGGCGACGGAACGGTAAAACACATCGGGCTTTTCACGAACAACGGCTCGCGCGATGGGGCGCCGCAGATCGACGCATCATTTGATTTCTTCGAGGTCAAAGCGGTGTCTCCCGCTGAGCCGGAGCCTGTCCGACCTACGATGACACTTGCTCAGGCGGCGGCGCGGGGCGACCTGACGCAGGTCAGGCTGCATATTGACAGGGGCGTCGATCTCAACGAGAGAAGCTCTGCGGGCGATACGGCGCTGCACTACACGGCCCGGTACGGTCACAAGGAGGTGGCTGAGCTCCTAATTGCCAAAGGGGCGGATGTGAATGCGAGAAACAAGAACAACGATACGCCTGCGCATATTGCCTTGTGGGAAGACAACAAGGAGACGCTTGACCTTCTCATTGCAGAGGGCGCGCAACTCTCCTGCATACAATTTGCCGCGTACCAGGGACATCTGCCCGAGGTCAAGAGTTTTGTCGACCGAGGGATCTCCGTCAACGCGAAAGATACGAAGGAATTCGTCCCACTACACTATGCGGCCGCAGGAGGGTATAGAGACGTGGTGGAATTCCTTATCGCCCAAGGAGCCGATGTTAACGCCAAGGACAAGTATGGTTGGACGCCCCTGGATAGTGCGGCTTGGCATGGTCACAGGGATCTAGTAGAGATCCTCAACAAAGCTGGAGCCAATGTCAACTCCAGGTACGCATGGGGCCAGACACCGCTCATGTGGGCCGCTCAGAAAGGGCATGCACACGTGATTGAGATGCTTCTGGCCAGGGACGCCGACCTCAGTGCACAGGACGATGGTGGCCGGACGGGTCTCCACTATGCGGCCCGCGCCGGGCACGCCAACGTGGTGGAGTTGCTCATTGCCAGAAGCGCCGATGTTAACGCGAAAGATGATAGTGGGGAAAGTCCGTTGGCGCTTGCGAAACAATGGGGACAAAAGGAGGTGGTTGAACTCTTGCTTAAGCACGGGGCAAAGGAATAGCCTTCGGCTGGATGCGTCGAAGGAGCGGATTGTTATATGCCCTATGGATAGGTATCGGCGTTGGTAATCGAACCACTCGTAACAATCGAGTTCGGGCAATGCCTACGCCATTTCCTGGTTGAGGCGCTTGCTTTGGCGGCGGCGGGCTGTATGCATTCGCTGTTGCCATCGTCACTTTGGCTCGGGGTCGTGATGCGTTACCCGGGGTCGAGACGCGATAGTTCCGGCTGGGACGGGCATTGACTCCGACAACAGCAGGATGAGCGGCCGGCGAGGTCAACCGGGCCTCGCCGGTCTTTCTGCTATGCGGGCGCCTCGCCGGCCATCAGGGCAGTTGTTGCTTTCACATCACGACGCTACAATAGCAGCTGTCGATTCTCTTTGCCATGCACACTTCTGGGCCGAACATCATTCTCTATGAGGACGTGCTATGAAATGCGGATCGTCGATTCTCGGCGTACTCGGGGCTCGGCTGCTCCTATCCAAGGAGAACGGCGATCATGAACAAGAGGAACTGCTTATGGCGGACATGTGTTCGTAGAGGACCCATTCTATACGTCTTCAACTCCGTCGTTGTAGCAGCTTCTTCCGTCGGGAGGGAACATGATCCGCGAGAACTGATCACAGAACGAGTTCTCGCCCGTCATGAAACACCGCTCGGCGCCAGGTTTGGGCTCTCTATTGGTGGCTGTGTGTTGCGGGAGTCTCGCACGCCACTTCTCAGCTTCGTCGGGTTTGGGCCAGGATTCGTAGAGGGTCACAAGCTGCTCTAGCGTCTCGACGGTGTGGGGGTGTTCGGGGCCGAGCTTGGCCTCGCGGCCATAGAATACGTCGAGTCTCCCAGCAGCCGGGAGAACATGGTCGGGTCATTCTCTGGGTACCGGCGGAACGTCCCTTGTAAGGGGGAGGCTCGGGGGGTAACATCGTGCTGTGGCTGTGCACAGCTTCTTCGGCCGAGACCACCGGCCGGTCCGGAAGAGCTGAGCTGCTCGCGGCTGGCCATGTGAATCTGCCGCGATCCGAAGGCAAGCAGGATGGTAAGGAAGACCGCCTTATGAAGACGAGATGTCCGCGACGGGTTGGCCGCGTCGTTTGTACGGCCTTGGGGGTGAGTATTGGTCTGATAGCTCTGTCGCCCGTGCGGGCGGAGGGGCAGGAGTTTCGGCGATTACCGGTCAAGGAATACCGCGACAAGATGAAAGCGGGCTGGATCGGCCAGATCTTCGGCGTCTCCTGGGGCGCACCGACTGAGGGCCGACACCAGAAGGTTATGCCCGCGGAGAAAATGCCCCCGTTCAGTGAAGAGCTGATCAACGACGCCTTTGGTCAGGACGACCTCTATGTGGAGATGACCTTCCTGCGATCCATGGAGGAGTACGGATACGATGTCTCGATCCGCCAGGCGGGTATTGATTTTGCTAACAGCGGCTATGCGCTCTGGGTCGCCAACGCCGCCGGGCGAGGCAACCTTCGCAACGGGATCGCGCCGCCGGACTCCAGTCATCCGAAGTTCCATGATTGTGCCGGTGCGATCGACTATCAGATCGAAGCGGACTACGCGGGCCTGATTGCACCCGGCATGCCGGACATCGTGATCGCTCTGGGCGAGAAGTTCGGGCGACTGATGAACTACGGCGACGGCGTGTACGCCGGCCAGTTCATGGGCGTTATGTACGCCGAGGCATTCTTCGAGACAGACGTCATGAAGCTCATCGAAGCGGGCCTGCGAGCCATCCCCAGTGAGTCCCTGTACGCGGGGATGGTCCGCGACATGATCCGGTGGCACAAGGAGAACCCGGCCGACTGGGAGAAGACGTGGGATCTGGCGGAGAAAAAATACAACCAGGACAGGAACTACAATATCAGCGCGCTCGACGTGAAACGCGAGGGCGCCTGGGTCCTGATGGGGCTGCTCTATGGCGAGGGCGACCTCGATAAGACGATGATCATCTCCTGCCGGTGCGGGTTTGACAGTGACTGCAACCCGTCGTCCAGTGGCGGCATCCTGTTTACCACTCGCGGCGTCTCGAATCTGCCCGACAAGTACTATCGCAAGCTCGACGAGACGAAGGTCTTCAGCCACACGGCCTACAACTTCCCGAAGCTACTGGATGTCTGTGAAAAACTGGCCCGCCAGGGTTTGGTGAAGGTCGGCGGTCGGATCGAAAAGGACGCGAACGGCGACGAGGTCTTCGTGATCCCCGTCAAGGCGCCGACGCCAAGCAGATTCGAGGACCTGAAGAATCCCGGCCCGATCGCCAGCAGCCTCTTCACCGACGAGGAAATGGCGAAGATCAAGAGCCCGGGCTTGAAGTGGGCGGCTCGATTTCTCGACGGCTGGGCTCTGACCAACTGCGACGTTGGCCAGAGTTCCATGCTCTGGGAGTCCGAAGGCCGCACGAGCGTATTTGTGCTAAGGGGCCTGACGAAGGGCGCCCGTGGATACGCCCTCACGAAGACAACGGTCCTGGGGCCGAGCCGGGCCGTTACGCTGGGACTTTCAGCTGCCTGTGATCCCAGGACGGACGGCTGGAATATCGCGATCAAAGCCGATGGTCAGGAGCTCACGCGCACGACGGTGAACAAAGAGACGATGAAGAGCGGATGGACTCAAATCGAGGCACTGCTGCCGCAACGTGCGAGTGAGTCTCTCTCCATCGAAATCACGATGGAGCCGGTGAAACCGCCGACGGAAAAGACCGGGCCCCCGGCTTTGAGCATCACCGTTCCAAAGGTCGCGAGTCGCTGACCCAGCCGACGTGAGTCACCGCGCTTCTCGCGGACGGACCCCGTTGCACCAGCTCGATTCCGTTGCCTGTTCCAAGATTGCGCGAGTACTTTCGGTCCGTCGGATTGTTCCAGTGTTCGTGGACACCGAGGCTCTCGAGAACCGTGCCGTCGCCTTCGGGATCGTAGGTCGCGCCGGACGGGGCTTTGCCCGCCAGCGCCGCCTCGTGAAGGTAGTTATCGGGACTCCCTACGACGTCCACCATGACGGCAGGATTCACGGCTTGCTCATGCCGTAGGAAGTCAAGCCCGACGGAATCGATGGCCACCATGTCCTGTGAGGCGAGGATGCTGGAGAACCAGTCGTCACCGAAGGACGCGAAGCGGATCACGCCGGACGTCTGATTCTTCGCTGGGTACAGCCCGTCGATCATGTACAGCAGCGTCTTACCGTCCACTTGCTTGTGCCCATTCAGATCGACCAGACAGTTGTATGAGCCCATGGGGTTTTTGCGGCTGCTGGTGTCGTGAAGCCGTTGAGGCGTCCAGCCACCTTCGGTGAAGTAGGTCGTGCCGAAGTGGTTCTTGGCGCACAGCGTGACGCCGCACAGAGTGTGTCCCCTCAGCAGGGCCATGTTGATCATGTACTTGGCCTGAGTAACACACTGCGGCAGGTAAAGCGTGCCAGCCCTGGTATGCAGCGGACTATTGCTGTCGTGAACGGCGGCGACTCGCCCACTGCCCGCATTGTTGGGCGCCACGACGAACGCGACGGCCTGGAAGTCCGGGCTGGGATTGCCCCTGATCCTGTGATAGATCGGATTGCCAATATACCGCGTCGCATCGTAGATCGTGATCGCAGAGCCGGGCACGCCAGCCACGACGATGAGCTGGTGCACGAGCGAATACACAGCCTGGGGGCTCGGCATGCCGGCGTCCGGCTTCCACTCGCGCGGGCGGTCCTGGTTCATATTGATCTTGATGACGACCTTCTCCGGTTTCTGGTATCCGGCATCGCCGAAGCCGCGGGTCTTGTTGAAATAACGGAACAGAGCATCCCATGCCAGAGCATCGCCCGACTCGCCTGTCAGCCCCTGGATTGTGGAGGACATCATGGCATCGACGGTCTTCTGGTCGGTATTACCGTCGTCCCACCAGTTGCCGGTCGAGCCATCCCAATTCGTGGCATCGGCGTTGCGCACCCATACGACACGGCCGGGATGGAGCCCTTTGGCTGTCCCTATTGGGCTGTTCACCGGCTCGGTCGGCGAAAACACCGCTGCCGCCGGATCGCTCGCCGTTACGGAGATGGAGCCCCAGATGATGGCGACGGTGGCTGCGGCGCATATGCCGGCCAGCACATGCCGCGATTGATCCAGCAGCCGTCTGGCCCTACGCCAGACCACTGCCGAGCCAATCAGAGCGGCAACCCATACCACGAAACCGCTCGCCAGGGGCATGGCTACCCGCTGACAGGGATACGTGGCCCGACTTGGCTTGGGGATGACCCTGATCAAAAACCACAGCAGCGCGGCCAACCCCGTGATGGGCAGCAGCACCGCAGGCCAATGTCTCTGTCGTTCCGTACCGAGCGTTTTGCCCGTCACGGGGCAAGTTCTTACACTTTCCCGTTTCATTCTTCCATCCTTTCAGATAGTCGAGTTCGCCCTTAAAGAGTAACATATCGCAAGTAATACTAAAGAGGAGAATTCCGCCATGTACCTGAATCGTCGCTGCTTTTTGAGGAGCGTGTCTGAACTGGCGGTCGTAGCAGGCTCAGTATCCTGGCGGCCCAGCCCTTCCCGAGGATCCCAGCAGAGCGAGACAGCTATTCCGATCATCGATACCCATCAACATCTGTGGGATTTGAGCTGGCTCAAGCTGACGTGGTTGAGACCGCCGCTGGACAGAAGCTTCACCCTGAAGGACTATGCAGAGGCAAGCCAGGGTCTCGGCGTTGTGCAGGCGGTCTATATGGAAGTGGCCGTGCCGGCGCAGCAGCGGCTGGAGGAGGCCGAATATGTGATCGGGTTGTGCCAAGAGCCGAAGAGCGTGACGCGGGCCGCCGTGATCGCCGGCTCGCCGGCGGAGGATGGCTTCGGAGAGTACGTCGCGCGATTCAAAGGCAGCCCGTACGTCAAGGGGGTCAGAGGGGCCCTTCCTCTGGAGCGAATGGGTGACAGGCAGGTCATTGAGAATCTGCACCTGTTGGGCGACCTCAGCATGCGTTTTGATCTGAACGTATCGCCGCCAGCTCTGGCCGAGGCGGCCCGGCTGGTGGGGCAATGCCCGGATACGCGCTTCATCCTCGATCACTGTGGCAACGCCGATCCCGTTGCCTTCTTTCCGGTCGGTCGCACGCCACCCCGACCGGCTCAACACGCTCCCGAGCGGTGGAGAAATGACATGGACAAGCTGGCCGCAAGAGGCAACGTTGTCTGCAAGATTTCTGGCATCGTGGACAATGTCCCGGAGTACCCCCTGGCGGCTGACGACCTGGCCGCGATAATCAACCACTGTCTCGATGCTTTCGGACCCGATCGGGTGGTCTTCGGAAGCGACTGGCCAGTGTGTTTGCTGGGAGCGCCTTTGCGGCGATGGGTTGAGCTCCTGAAAGAGGTCACGGCAAACCGCCCTGAGGCGGAATGCCGCATGCTCTTCCACGACAATGCGGTCAGACTGTATGACTTGGCCCGGCGAGACAGCGTGACCGGGCTACAGCCTTAGTTGATGGAAGGGAGTCATCGCCGTATGTTGAAACATCGACAAGCTCCGTGCGTGGCCAGCGCACAAAGACCCAAGTAGCAGGAACTACGCCACGTTCTTGAGACGGTATCTTGGGTCTTCCGCGACCCGAAAGGGCCACATTCTACCGAAACCCTGGAGGCTGCGGTTACATAGTTTATCCATGTGTCGGCGGTTCAGGCCGTTGCCGTTATCCCGCGACCTGAATCCTGTAATGTTCTCCCTTTTTTCTGAATATCATGTAATGGATTCGGGACAATCGACAATACATTGGTGACATGACAGACGGGCAGAATATCAAGCAGATGACCGTTGACTGGACTCGGGCCGAGCCTTCGATCGAGCGTTTCGTACGGAGTTTCATACGGGATTCTGTGGAGGCCGAAGACGTCCTTCAGGAAGTGGCTCTGGTGATTGTCGATCGTTATTCGTCCTACGATTCCATGCAACCCTTCCTCGGGTGGGCCCTGGGAATTTCCCGACGCGTAGTTTGGACTCACCTGCGAAAGAAGTATCGCGATCGAGATCGGATACTCAACGATGCGATCACTCAGGTGTCGAGTGCGTTTGAACAGATCGACCCTCAAGTTCAGGATATGAAGGATGCATTGGCCCACTGCGTTGGAAAGGTCCGTGGCGAGGGGCGACGGGCCCTGTTGCTGCGTTACGAAGAAGGATTAGAACTGAAACAGATTGCGCAGCGACTGGGAAAGTCGGTTAGTGCTGCGGGTGTGCTGCTGTGTCGCGTGCGTTCCGCTTTGCGAGAGTGTGTTGATCGTCGCTTGCGAGCAGAGGAGGTCCGATGAAAGATCGAAGTCGGCAAATCGATCGGTATTTTGATGGGCGTCTTGACGCCGACGAAATCGCGGAGTTGTTCGCTTGGCTGGCTGAGTCTCCGCAGAATGCGGAGGTTTTTGCCAGGCAGAGTCTTTTGGACCAGCACCTTGTCGAGTTGCTCGACGGTGGCATTGTGGAAGCGCTGGAGGCTGCGGAGGCCGACGACAACACGGCTGCCACCGCACATGGACGATCTTGGCGAAGGTTCGAATGGTTGATGTGGGCCAGCGGCCTGGCGGCGGCCATCCTGATTGTCTTCTTGCTGGTGATCCTTCTGATCGGATCGAGAAGGGAAATCACGGACCTGAAACACGCGTTGGAACTGGCCCAGCGGGATGCGGCTGTGGCTGGGGCCGAGGAATCGACCACGATCAACTTCTACATCAAGGAACACCAGGAGATCGTCGCTCGACACGCCTCTCTGGATGCGGCCGAGCCGGAGCCGGTACAGATGCGGGTAAACCACGATGATATGATGTACTATGAACGTCTTGATGGCCAGCCGGAAACGATGCGCCCCGGCATCATTGTCAGAGCCCCGGCATCGCAAGGTCCGGCCCGGTCGGCCACAGCGCCGGTACTGGCCAACGGCCAGACGCTTTCTCTCTCGGAAGCCAGAGAAACCGCCGATTTCGATCTTCTGGCGCCGACATGGCTTGATCCCGGCTTTGCGCTCGACGAGATCCGGAGCATCGAGGGACGCGATGCCATGCAACTGCTGTACACCAATGGGATCGATTCGGTGTCCTTGTTCGAGCAGCCTCTGGATGGACGGCGGGGACTGTCGAGGCAGGAGTTCCGGGAATACGCCGTATATAGCAGTGCCAAGGGAACGGGGGGGACCATTCTGGCGTGGAGGGACGATGTTCGTTCGTACGTCTTGATCGGCAAGGTCGAGCTGTCACAACTGATGGATATGGCGCAATCAATCAGCGCTGAACGATAGGAGGACATACCATGAATCACAGTAGATGCATCCCATGCCCGATGGTAGCTGTAATACTGTGGATCTGTGCGGTGTCGTTTGGAGGGAGCGAATCCGCGCCCAATGCAGAAGCCCAGGGACATTTTGAAAAGGCGAACGAGCTGCGCAAGCTCAAAAACTACGACGGCGCGATAGCAGAATACCAGAAGGTGGTAGACCTGGCCCCCGACGAGACGATCGCCAGGAATGCCCAGTACTGGATCGGGCAATCCTATTTCGAATCCAAACGGTTCGATGCCGCGTTGTCTACGTTTCAGGAGCTTCTAAAGAAGTACCCCTCCAGTTCCATCGCCCCGGCCACCAGGGAGATGATCGAGGGCGTTGAACAGGCACTTAAGAACAGAGCCCTGTTTGAGGCGGTGCAGAAGACGGATGTTGCCCAGGTTAAATTGCTTATCGCGGCGGGAGCCGATCTCAATGCCAACTGGGTGGATGTCTATGATCAGGGCGTCGCAATTGCCACACTGACCACGTATTGGCATACCACGGGGAGCCTGTTATGGTATGCCGTCCACATTGGCGACATCGAAGTGGTCAAACTCCTTGTCGAAGCAGGTGCCGATGTCGATCCAGCAACCTGGCCTCCATTGTGTGCGGCCGTCGATAAAGACAATATTGCCATAGCTGAATACCTGATTGACCACGGGGCAAACGTAAACAAGCCGGAAGATTGGGGACCTTTACAGGAAGCAGCGACGATGAGCAACAATATCGAGATGGTTAAGTTGCTGATCGACAGGGGCGCCGATGTCAATGCCACGGATTGGCCTGCTCTTCATACTGCGATTAGTCGAGGAGAATGTAGAGACACGGCGGAACTTCTGATCCGGCGTGGCGCTGATGTCAACGCCAAAGACACCCACGGATATACACCACTGTACTATGCCATTCGTCACATTGACGATCCGGAGTTTATGAGCCTTCTGATCGCTAATGGTGCCAAGTTGGATACGAAGTACCCGGGGGGAGAGACAGCTTTGCAGGCTGCCGCCATAACAGGCAGAACCGACGTTGTGAAGGTGCTCTTGGAAGCAGGCGCGGATATCAACGCCAGGAATGATAGAGGTCAGACGGCTCTACATGCCATCCTGGATATCAAGAGGTTCACCTACGCCCAGGAGTCACGGCCGAAGGATATGATTGAAGCGCTTTTAGCCAAGGGGGCAGAGGTTAACTTGAAGGACAACGATGGACGGACGCCGTTGCATGTAGCGGCGGAGTTGGCGGAGGGAGATATTGTCGAACTCCTTCTGGACAAAGGAGCCGACATCAACGCGAAGGATGATGAGTCCGGAGCGACGGCTCTTCACCATGCGGCACGGTTTGGCAACAGGAGTGCCGCAGAGGTGCTGGTCGCGAGGGGCGCTGACATCAACGCCCAAGACAAGCAGGGCCACACTCCTTTGCAGATTGCGGTCCATCATGACTACAAAGCCGCCGAGTTCCTTCTAGACAAGGGCGCTGACCGCGGTATCCGGACGGAGTCGGGGCGAACTCTCCTGGAGTTGGCTCAAGACCGGAGGCAGATTGAGTCGACGGTCCCGGACCTGGTGTTTGACGGCTATCCCAATAGCTGGTTCGGCACTACAGCTGTCTGTGGCGATGTCGACGGAGATGGATATGACGATGTCCTTGTAGCAGCAGGCTTGTACGATAACAGGCGAGGGCGAGTCTACCTGTTCTACGGGGGGCCGGACATGGACACGACTGCCGATCTGATTTTCGAAGGAGAGAACGAGGGAGACGAGTTCGGTCTTTTCGCGCGCTGTGGCGATATCGACAATGATGGCTGTGATGATGTCGTCATCGGAGCGCGCTCATACAGCCAGAGGCGAGGTCGCACCTATCTCTTTTGGGGCAGCGACCGTAATTCTATGGATGCCAATCCGGATAAGGTCTTTGTCGGGGAGCAAGAGAGAGATGCACAATTCGGGGCGGGGGACTTTGCTGTGTATGATATCGACAATGATGGCTATGACGACATTATCCTGGGTGCATACCAGTCGGGCCACAGAACAGGTCGGGCTTATCTCTATTATGGTAACACCAAGGAACTGATGGATGCGTCTCATGATCTGATATTCAACGGAGAGAAGCCAGGAGATGAATTCGGCCCCATCATTCGATGCGGTGATGTTGATAACGACGGCTACGGAGACATCGTCATTGGAGCTGCTTCCACGCAGAATCGAGCCCATCTCTATTATGGTGGCAGTAAATCGAGTATGGATGCGAAAGCCGACGCTGTCTTTGAAACGTCTGAAGGTCCTTACCTGGGCCAGGGCATCGTCTGTGTTGACCAAAACAGGGACGGCTATGACGATGTAGTCATCGGTGCCCCAGGCTGCAATGATAGGCAAGGTCGTGCCTATCTATTTCACGGCAACTCGAGAAGAAGTCTGGCTACCGATCCGGACATGATTCTGGATGGTGAATTGGAATGGAGTTCCTATGGTGAGCGCGCGGTCTGTGGCGATATCGATGGTGACCATGTGAACGATCTGATCATTGGAGCCCGCGGTTTCAGAGGACGGACAGGCAGGGCATACCTCTATTGGGGCAGGGACTTGGCTGGTCCTGATCCAAAACCAGGCAGAATCTTCACAGGAGAGAATCGCAAGGATGAGTTTGGCCTAGGATTAGCCTGCGGCGACGTCAACAACGACGGCTTCGATGATCTTGTTATCGGGGCTTATCAATACAAAGCCGGGGCCAAACAAGGGCGTGTCTACCTGTACTACGGCGGCCCTCGGAACAAATGAAGCCCAGTAGTTGGGAGAGCTAATGCTGTGCCGCAGGGCCGGGGCAACCGGGAGTAACGGGACCACCCAGACCCATGGTATCGAGGAAAGGAATCGTAACCGTCCTGGAGGTGACCGACACCCTCAGGACCCTGGCCCGGAACGACCTCAACGAGGGCATCTTCGCCGCGCCGGCCATCACGAACGACAAGCTTTACATCCGCACCACCTTGTGCCTCTACGCTTTCGGCAGATGAGAAGTCGGCCATTCTGTACCTGTCAAGCGGGAGTCGGACTGTCTGGGAGCAGGCAGACTCAGCGTCAAAACGCTTTGAAAAGAGGGCG
>Ga0068714_10005196_pt1 | contig 13942 bp, 18 predicted proteins | sample MTBNYHSulfiMetaG_FD_62988 | JGI IMG/M metagenome (GOLD analysis project Ga0068714, IMG submission 62988) | Enrichment culture microbial communities from rom New York Harbor, USA that are MTBE-degrading - MTBE-NYH (New York Harbor Sulfidogenic)... | ecosystem: Environmental > Aquatic > Marine >... | reverse complement strand
CGGCGCGACGCCGAGGCCCTCTTCCGGAGGATGGTGGAGACCAGCGAGGGTTCATGAACGCCACCGTGCCCAGCAACGCCACCAACGGCAGCACCCACGCCGCACCGGCGATCCCAATCTCCATCAGGCCTCCCGGGCATGGCCGTGGCTTACTCCGGAAGGAGGGTTCAACCTCCACGCGACACCGCCCAGACCGAGAAATTCTCGTCCTTCTTCTGTCCAACCCCTACCGCACCCTTGTGCATGTAGAGGGCCATACACCAATCCGGTTCGAAGCCACTGCTGGTGGAGGACCAGTAGGCCTCCTGGACGTCCTGGAAGGGATGTTCCTTCGGAAGGGCGGGGGTATGCCGAGATGCGTCTACCAGGGATTCCAGCTCGTTGATGGTGGGAAGCCGCCAGGAGGTCCGTCCGCCCAGTTGGCGGTCGTTCAGGTCTGACACCACCTGGAAGGCCTCCTCCCAGGTGGTCCACCTCCCGGCAAGGTCCGCGCGACGTGACCAGACGAGGCCGGTCAGTCGGTCGAGGACGAGGTCTGGGTCTGCCCGGAAACGAGGTTCCGGCCATTCGATTCCCACTTGAAGCTCTCCATCCTGGCCGGTTCCCTGGCATGGGATGCGGGTCCCGTCCATATCGAAGCACCGGTGCTGCCCGGTGCCCGGGAGTACCCCGTTGCCAGCGCCTCGAACGGGCCACACCAGACGGTACTCGGTCTTCCGGCCGTAGAACATCCGCCCGCCCTCCATGTGGACGTACCAGGCATAGGCCGGATTGATGGCCGCAGTGGTGCTGGTCCAGTACCAACCCAGGAAGACGTCTTGAAAGGGGTGAGCACGCGGAAGGGCTGGATCCCGGGTCTGGTAGCTGATCAGTGACCGAAGCTCTCGCCGGTTCGGCAACCTCCAATCCCTGTAGCCGGCGTAGCGATCCCGGTTCATCCGACGAACCGTGTTCAGGGATTTCAGCCAATCCAAGGGGAATTCGGTGAAGTTGGCTCTCACGGTCCATTCCAGGTCCGTCAAGCAATCCCGGACTATGTCGCCGGCAACATGAAAGCGGGGTTCCGGCCAGATAATGCCCGGTGCTTCCTCCCCGTCCTGGCCGCTCCCGGCGCAGTCCATCTCCCCGCCGTCCGTGGCGTAGCAGAGCCACTGGCCGGTGTTGAGGTAGAGACGGGGCGTCACATGTCCTCCTGTGTTTCAGAGACTCCAACCGGTCGCGAAGCTGCGGCAGCGGTAAGACCGTTCCGGCATCCAGGAAAGCACCCGGTCCGAGCAGCCTCAGCCCTCTTGACGAGTATGTCCTAACGATCCTGACCCGGGCCAGGCTGACTCCCATGTGCCATCATCCGGCTACCTTGGAACCCTGTGCACAACTCGATCATCATGTCCTTGAACGTCTCCAGCTTCTGGCGCTGTTCTTCGATAAGCTCTTCCCTGGCCTGCAGATCCGCCCGGACCATGACCGTATGGGCCAGAACCATGTGATTCGCAGCCTCCTGCAGCCTTTCTTCATAGGTGCCCAGGTCCGGTGACTCCGATTGAAGGATCTCGGTGGCCGCCTGCCGGGCCTCCATGGCCTGCATCATATGCTCCTGCACTCCAGAATCGGCGGATTCCTTCATCGTCAGCAGGGTTTCCACCTGATCCTCGGTGAGGCCCAAGGTCTCCTCGAGGCTCAGGATCATGCCCGGCCCACCGGCCATGTGATCACCGCTCCAGGGGCACCACCCCTGGATCCAGGCAAATTCCAGGAACATCTTCCTGGTCCCCTTCTCCGATCCGAACAGTCTCGTTCGGTCTTTCCGGCCTCCCGCCCCTCGCCACCTGGTGACTTACCATGGTAGCGGTTGGCGTTTGACTTCCCCCTGAACTGCATATGAAGAGAGCTTCATCGGCTGATGGCCACTGTACCGCCCTAGCAAGTTACCCGCAGCAGAGGTCCTGTCCCACTCCCTAAGGAGGAGGATGGGGGTAGAGATCTCGATGGAGATGGGAGACCCGATGCTCCGACATCGGAGCGGGCGGAGGTGTCCTTCGCCCCAGGGCAGCACAGCTACACGAAGCGTCTTGCCCGCTACGTGGTGGACCTGGCCCGCTGCATTTTCCGTCCCGGTCCATGACCTTTCAGCGTGGGCCGGCGCTGTCGGTCATCCACCGGGAAGAACTCCACCCAGCGGAGCCCCTGAAGGCCAAGATCGGGAAGATCACCACCCAGGTGTACGGCGCCGACGGGGTGAGCTACTCCCCCGTGGCCGAGCAGAAGATCAAGAAGGCGGAGGCCGACGAGGAGTTCCAGAGGCTGGGCACCTGCATGCTGAAGACCTACCTGAGCCTCTCCCACGATCCCACCATCAAGGGCCGGCCCAAAGGGTGGACGCTCCTTGGTGCTGATGCTCATGCCCTTGTCCTGCCCCAGGGGCGGGGTCCAGGGGGCGCACGCGGCGGCCAGGGCGAGGGCGGCGGCCGGAGCTTGCCCTCAAAGCGTGGGGATCCGGGTCGGCATGTTCATCGGAAGGAGACGGTGATGCCCGTGCGGAAGACCAGATCGTTACGCTTCCGGTCTCCAGGGGGACGGCTGTCGCGGCGCCACTCGCCGCGCAGGGTGAGGCCCACATTGTCGGTGAGGGCAATGAGAAGCGAGGCGTCGGCGAGGGTGCGCAGGTCGCCGAAGTCGGCGAAGTCAGGTTGGATGTATGCCACGCCCAGGAGGCGCACCGCTTCCGAGAGCTGGCGGGTGGCCACCACCAGGTTCGCCATGCGCCACACGCGGGCCTCCAGGGGATGATCGTCGGTGACCTGCGCGGCGTCCAGGTCCTCCCGCTCGTACATGACGCCGGAGCCCACGTCCAGCGTGGTGGTGCCGCCCACCAGCCGGCGCCTCAGCCCGGTGCCCAGAAGAGCGCGCTGCTCCTGGTAGCTGTCGTGGCTGGCCTGAACCTGCACGAAGTGGAAGGTCTGCCAGTGTTCCGCCCACCAGCGGTTGTAGCGCACGTGAAGGTAGCGGTCATTCTCCAGCCCCTCGCCCGTTTCGGAGCGGTAGTCCAATCCGACGAACATGCGGAGCCAGTCGCGCGCCCAGCGGTGCCCCAGCACCACCCCGGCCAGCAGATCCAGGTACTCGGTATTGCCCCGGCTGACGCTGAATTCCCCCTCCACGCCCCAGTGCCAGGCCTCCACGTCGCCGGGCTGGAGGCGCTCCACGTTGAGAATCGTCTGGGACGCCCCAGAGGCCGGCGCCAGGAGGAGCGCCGCCACCAACGCCAGCCCCCCGGGGCTCTTCAGGCCCATGGGTACGGTCCCGGCATCTCCACGCTCCCGGCCTCGAGCAAGAGCTCCATCATCCGGTCCCAGCCGTACTCCTCCAGGGTAGCGGCGCCGCGCACCATGGGGTCGACGGGGGGAAGTGTCATGGCAAGGCTCTCTCCGGGCCGGGACGTAGGGCAATCTACGACCCGTCGCCAGCTCCCGCACCGTAGGCCCGGCGTCTCACCGGACCGGCCCGGGCTCCGGACGCATTCCGACGAACACCAGGCCTCCCATCTTGATGCTCAGGGACGGGTCTGATCGGTTGCCTGGCTCCGGGACCGCCACCAGCACCAGGGCCACGCCCGCTCGTGAGAGCCCTTGACCGCTGAGCGCCCGGGCTCCGGCGCGCGCGGCCATGCGACGGTAGCCGTTGACCACCGTGACGAAGGTCTCTCCGCCCTGATCGGCGGGGAAGGCCGGAGTGGGTGCCCCCTGCGGTGCGAAGCCACGCCCGGAAAAGAACTCGTCGAGGACGCGCGAGAGGGCGCTGGCGCTACCCGCCTGCCCCAGCCAGATGCGGTCGCCCTTCATGGGCGCAGATTGCAGGGGGACCTTGCCCTCGTACAGGATCGTGCCCCCGCCGTCCACAGCGATCAGAGCCAGCGTCGTACGTACGTCGGCCGGCGCATCGACGCCGATCTGGACGTTCTCGCCCAGCCAGGTGCCAAGGTCCGTGGCGGATACCCCGCGCTCCCCAGCGGACCGCTTCAGGTCAGTGTAGCTCTCGTCATCGACGGTCATCAAGAAGGCGACGCCGCCCTTGGCGCCTAGCCGCATCTGGGCCTCGGCACCGATGGGCGCGAGGGACAGAAGGGCCGCGAGGACCGTGATGGTGACCGGGACGGAGAGGCGATCGGACAGCGTGGGCCGTGGCATAGGGTGTCTCCTGTCGAGGGGATATGGCGTTCCCCTACAGAACGCGGGGAAGGGTCTGGGGCCGCCAACGCCGACCTTGAACGAGGCCAGGCGCCGCGGCTGTGGCCTCCCAGACCGAAGCGGGCTCGCCCCGGCTCCAGAGGTGGGCCACCATGACCACGTCGCGCCGGTCTTCGTTGCTCACCTCATCCGCCAGCAGGTCCGCCCTCAGCACTTCGGTTTCTGCGAAACCCACCCGAAACTGGAGGAGGTGGTGGACGCCCAGGGCATCGGCCACGGAATCCAGCTTGTCCACATCGGCTCCTCCCGGCCACGAATTCGATCCTCGCTTACCCACGGCCTCAACCCGGGCGGGCGCAGTCGGGGATCCTACGATCCGTGGAGAGGATCCGTTCCACGGTCTCCCGGCGAAGAGATTCTGGCCCCCGTCTGTAGTGGGACCGAGGCTGGTGGGGGCATCCCTGATCCGCCTCGCTGGGGGATACCCCTCGGTGAGGGACGGCCTCGAGACCGCGTTCCGCAAGCTGGGGACGACCCTGGAGTACGCCACCATCGCCGTGGTCAAGGAGAGCGCCTCCTCTCGTCTCTCAGGGTGGCCGTGGTGCCAGCGTCCGAGAAGCCATGGCATCTCGGCCGTATCCGATCCCCTTGACGGGCGATGGCAACGGTGCCAGCGTCCGAAACACTATCCCCGCGCCCTTCTTCATCGGCGGGAGGCTCATCGGTGGCGGCGGCCTGCGGGCGATGGACGTGCGTCGGGTCGGTTCGGAATCACCTGTGACCAGCGGCAGACTTCTTTGGGGGCAATCCATGAACCAGGAGCAATTCCAGAAGATTCGTGAGGGCAAGGGCTTCATCGCGGCCTTGGACCAGAGCGGCGGGAGCACGCCGAAGGCCCTGAGGCTCTACGGGATCGGGGAAGACGCCTACGCCAACGAGGCGGAGATGTTCGACCGGATCCACGAGATGCGGACCCGCATCATCACCCGTCCCGCCTTCGGCGGGGACCGGCTCATCGGGGCCATCCTCTTCGAGAACACCATGGACCGGGAGATCGAGGGGCGAGGCACGGCGGAGTACCTCTGGTCCGTGAAGGAAGTCGTCCCCTTCCTGAAGGTGGACAAAGGACTGGCGGGGGAGGCCGACGGCGTGCAGCTCATGAAGCCCATGCCGGGCCTGGACGCCCTCCTGGCCCGGGGCAAGAAGAAGGGGGTGTTCGGCACCAAGATGCGGTCGGTCATCAAGCTTGCCAACAAGGCCGGTGTGGAGGCCATCGCCGCCCAGCAGTTCGAGGTGGGACGTCAGATCCTGGAGGCGGGGCTCATGCCCATCCTGGAGCCGGAGGTCGATATCAAGAGCCCGGAGAAGGCAGAGGCGGAAGGACTCTTGAAGGATGCCCTCCTGGCGGGGCTCGACTCCCTCTCCAGGGACCAGGTCGTGATGTTCAAGCTGACGCTTCCGGACTTCGATGACTTCTACCTGGAGTTGGTGGAGCATCCCCGGGTTCTGAAGGTGGTTGCCCTTTCCGGCGGGTACAGCCGGGAGGAGGCGAATGCCCGCCTGGCCCGGAACAAGGGGATTGTGGCGAGCTTCTCCCGGGCCCTCACCGAGGGGCTCACCGCGCAGCAGAGCGACGAGGAGTTCAACGCGGCTCTGGACGTTGCGATCCAGAGCATCTACGAGGCGTCGGTGGCGTAACGGGGGCGGCAGGAGAGGGGCGGCGCCCTACCGCGGCGCCTCCCCTCGCTCCCCCGCTTCGCTACGGCAGCCTGGTCTCCCTGGACGGCCACGGCGTGAGACTCAGCACTCCCGCCCGGCGGTGGATCGGAGGTTCATTTCCTGGCGTGGACCGTAAGACTGAAGGCCTTGTTCTCCAGGACCCACGCCACGTCGACGCGGAGGTTCTCCAGGTTCGCTCCGTAGATCACGGCCTCTTCGTCACCCTCCGGCGCGCCGTAGGTCTGCCATCCTGCGTCCTTCAGGGCATTCTGATAGTCCAGGGCCACCTGGCGCTCGACCTCCGTGGCCATGATGCCCCAGATCACGCCGTCCGACACCTCGGATCGGGTGACGTCCAGGATCTTACCGGCGGAGAGCTTGGGTACGGTAGCTGGGAGATCGTCCGGCCAGTCCCGGGATGCCTGGAGGTCGCCCGGGCCCGGAGACGCACTCTCGGGGGCCGCCTCCTGGGTGGCGGAGACTCCTCGATCCTGGGGTGGGGAGGAGTCACCGCAGCTGGAGAGGAGTGGGACTCCCGCGAGCAGGAGGGACGCCGACAGCGCAAACACCTTCCCATTCGGAGCCATAGATGCCTCCTTCGGGTGGAACGGTCGCCGGGGGTCTCGGGCACTCGCCCGCCCGAACGCCCGTAGTGATGCTTCCTGCCTCATGCATGGTACGCTCCCCGTCAAGGGCTGGCCCTGGACGTTCTTGAACCGGACCCTTGCCAGGACGGCTACCACCCCTATCCCTCCCTTGCCCAGACCCCGAGGCGGATGCCACCAGGCCTTCCGGGCCAACAGGGCCCTCGGGCGCCCTATCCCTTCGAGGGCTCTTCGAGCTCGGGCGCTCTTCGAGCTCGGGTCGCCTGCTCGAGGTCGTAGGCCCAGGCCAGGAGCTCCGCTTCCGACCACATGTCTCCAATGAAGGCCAGGACGAACGGCGTGCCGTCGTCGTAGTAGCCGAAGGGTACCGTCACCACGGGAATCCCCAGGGCGTTGATGATGTTGCTGGGGAGTTCGGGGTGGTTGTTTGGATTGTAGTCCGGGCGCTCCGGGTCCTGGACGAGAGGCGGCACTGGGGCGCCGGCCTGGGGGAAGAAGAGGCCGTCGAGCTCGTGGTCCGCCAGGACCTTCCGGAAGAGGGCCCGGAGCTCCATCCGCCACGCCTGGTACGCGTCTCCATCCTCCGTGGCCGTAGGGGCGGCGGGAGGACGACCCCGCCCCCAGCTTCTGAACGTCCCGCCGGTCAACGCCTCCCACTCCTCCACGCTGTGGAAGGCGGCTCCGGGGCCCAGCCCCCTGAGATAGACCAGCATGTCGTAGGATCCTGCGCCTCCGCCCCGGGGCCGCCCGTCGTAGAGCTCCACGAAGCCGCTGCCGGCGAAGGGATCGGCCACCACATGGGCACCTTCGGCCTCCAGAACATCGATGGCTTCCCGGTAGAACGCCTCCGTTTCGGGGACCAGAGGAAGGAAGCTGTCCCTCCACCCAGTGCCCACGAGCCCGAATCGTCTCCCTTCCAGAGCGGTCTCGCAGAGGGCGGCGGCATAGCCAGCCTCGGGGATGTGGTCTACGGCGGCGAAGGTGGCGGGGTCCTCGGGGGTGGGGCCGGCCAGGACCTCCAGGGCCAACGCCGCGTCCCGGACGGTCCGGGCCAGGGGGCCCACCACGTCCACGTAGGTGGCGTCCACGGGGACGACTCCGTCCAGGGGCACCAGGCCGTAGGTGGGCTTCACCCCAACCAGAGCCTGGGCGGCAGCCGGGTTCTGGATGGAGCCGCCGGTCTCGGTACCGAGACCCAGGACGGCGAAGCTGGCGTTTACCGCCGTGGCGGTCCCCCCGCTGGAGCCTCCTGGCGCCGCCGCCACGTTGTAGGGGTTCAGCGTCACCCCGGCTACGCTGGAGTGGGTCCGGGTTCCGTGGCCGGCGAAGTCCGGGAGGTTGGTCTTCCCAAGGATGATGGCCCCGGCTTCCCTTAGTCGCCCTACCGCTGCCGCGTCCTCGCCGGGAATGAGGTCGACGCCTCCGGTGGCGGCGCTGAAGCCCTCGAAGCCAGCGGTGGTGACCAGGCCCGCCATGTCCATGTTGTCCTTCACCACCACCGGAACGCCGTGGAGGGGTCCCCGGGGGCCCTGCCGCACGTACGCCTCGTCCAGGGCGGCTGCGGTCTCCAGGGCATGGGGGTTCATGGAGATGAAGGCGTTGTAGAGGCCCTCGTACCGGGCGATGCGATCCAGGAAGGCCCGGGTGAGCTGGACGGCGGTGTACCGGCCGGCGGCGTAATCGGCCTGGATACGGTCGATGGTGAGCTCCGCGACGTCATCCGGTCCGATGGGCGAGGGGCCGCGGATCCCATGGCCGGGGGCTAGATGGCCGGGATCGGGGTCCGAAACCGGCGGCGTGGGATGGGCCGGGACGCCCGCTCGTCCCGGCGGGTCCGGGTCAGGAGGATTGGAAGGAGCAGCGAGAGCTCCCGGCGCCGGCGGGACACAGCTCGCGGCCGCCCACGCCAACAAGAGTGCCGAAAGCAGGAAGCCCCTGGCCGCCTTCCGGCCCCGGAGGCCTTCCCGTCGCCTCGATCTCGAGGTCATCCGGCCTCCACCCTACCTCGACGTGCGCCGGATGAACGCCGAGAGAGCCTCCCTCCACTGAGGCAGGAGATCCTCTTCCACGTACATCATGTGGCCGGCTGCGAAATCGGCGCGCTGGATGTTGTCCCTGAGCTCCGGTGGCAGGCCCAGCTGGTCCATGGTCCAGACCGCGGCGAAGTAGGGCGTGGCCAGGTCGTAGACCCCGTTGACCAGGAGGACCTCCAGCTCCGGGTTCCGGAGGATCGCCCGTGCCAGATCCGGGGCGACGTTCGGCGTGTCGCCGCGACCGCCGTCCCCCTGGCGGCTCCAGTTCCAGGGACGGGCTGCGCCGCTGGGGGTGTACTCCCGCACTCCATCGTACCCCAGCTCCTCCCGGAGGTAGGCGTTGAAGAGGGAGGTGTAGGCGGAGCTGATGGCTGTGGACTGGACGTCGTGAATGGGGGTCCGGTCCAGGGGTTGTCCGATGGGGCCGGTGAACCGGGCGTCCAGGCGGCCCACCTGCAGGCTCCGGCTCCGGAGCAGCTCCTGCCGGAACTCGGGCGACGTGACCCGGAGGTTGGCCCGGTCCAGGTAGTCCGGCGAGAGGCCGGTGTACTCGTGCATCCGCTGGATGACCCGGTCACGGTCGGAAGAGCTGAGCCTGCTGCCGGCCAGGAGGGCCGTTGCGTACTCGTTCACGGCCCAGGCCTCCACCTCCCCCAGGAACGCCTGCAGGTCTTTGGGGGCTCCAGCGGGAAGGGCCTGGTGATAGGCCGCCACCAGCGCATAGGACGGCAGGTTCACCACGTACGCCACGATGGCCTGGGGGGGGAACTGGATGGTCTGGAAGTCCAGGACGGACGACACCAGGACGATCCCGTTCAGGTCGATGTTGGCGCCCTGGAGGTGCCCCGCCAGCACCGCCGAGCGAGTGGTACCGTAGCTCTCACCCAGCAAGTAGCGGGGAGAATTCCAGCGTCGGTACTGGCTCAGGAACCTCCGGATGAATTGGGTGAGGGAGCGGGCGTCCTCGTCGACGCCCCAGAACGCGGTGCCGGGTGTGTCACCCAGGGGCCTGCTGAAGCCGGTCCCGATGGGGTCGATCATGACGATGTCGGCCACGTCCAGAAGCGTATACTGGTTGTCCACCAGGAATGATGATCGGCGCATCTTCCTGTGGGCGTTAGACTTACAAAATCGAGGACTTTGTGCCGTACACCCGGCGTGCGCCCCAGGTCCCGTTTCACACCCTCCGTCACCCCGTCGTCCCTCGCCTGAATTCGCACCGCCAGGCGCACCCGGCACCCACCTCCTGGAGGAAGAGACCATGGCCACGGTGCTGCACTTCCCGCCGCTCGCCCGGCTGCGTTCGCTCGTGGGCCAGGACGTGTTCCTGCCGGACGGCCGCACCCTGCGTGTCGGCCTCCTGTTCTCGCCTGCCGGCGACCGGGAGGAGCTCATCCTGGCCATCGGCACAGGCACGGGCAACAGCTGGCGCGAGGATCCGGCGGAAGGACTGGTCCTGCCAGCCGACGTGTTGGGCGAACTCAGGCAGGCCCTCGAAGCCCTGGAACGCGCCGCCCGGGGGCGGTAGCCCCGGCGGCAGACAGTTGAACCACCACTGAAAGGAGCGTTGCCATGAAGAAGCTGCTGGTGTTGCTGGTGCTGGCCAGCATGATGGTCGCCTGCAAGGGCGACATGGGGCCGACGGGACCCCAGGGTCCTGCGGGGCCCGAAGGTCAGGCAGGTCCCCAGGGGCCGGCAGGACCACAGGGGCCCCCGGGAGCCCAGGGGTTGCCGGGACCGGCTGGCCCTGCTGGGCCTGCTGGCCCGGGAACGAAGCTGGTGTTCACCATCCCCATCGAAAGTGACGGGAGCGCCGCCGTCGCCTTGCCCACCGAGGCCGGTACCAGCATGAGCGAGCCGCCGGCGCTCGCCTGCTACATGGGCCAGGTCGGCGGAACTCAGTGGCTCGCCGTCTCGGGGCCGTACGTCCCGGGTGAGCCGTTCTGTGGCTTGGCCCTATCCGGCGGCCGCTTCTGGGCGGTGATGAACGACGGCTACCCAGGCTGGATCGCCGCGTTCGTCGTCGTCTACTGACGTGGGACTGTATGCCGGACTCGCGGCGAGTGCCCGCCCGCTCGGGATTCGATGGAGCCGGCCGTCATGCCGGCGACCACCGGAGCCGGGCGGGCCCGCCGCGTTGCCGTCCGTTCACCAACCGAAGAGAAGAGAGGAGCATCAGATGTTCAATGGAGTCTTTGAGTGCGTTCGTGCGGTCAACGACCGGGCGCTCAAGGTGGAGGCTGGCCAATACGTGGTCGTCCGGCTCGACGAGGATCCGCGGTTGCCTGTCGCCGTGGTCGTGTTTCATGGCGTCGCGGCCCTGGAGGCGTTTGGCCGCCACATGCGCCACTTCACTGCTTGTCCCGAAGGTCTTCCCGAGGGCGAACCGGCTTGCTCGCTTCAACACCCCCACTTGAGGCTGGTGCATTGAGGAACGCCACCATGACCACCACCACGGACTACCCGGAGAAGCACGGGCCGCAGGCCCCGGGACAAGCTGACGGGAAGGAGAGGCAGGAGGAGGACCCTCCCGCGCGCCTTGAGGCGGATCAGGAGTACAAGATCGGGCAGATCATCCATCACCTCGACCAGGTGCGCTGGGAGTCGGTCCAGGCCGAGCGGCTGATCTGGGAGTTGCCTGAGGCGCTGCGTCCCCATGGAGGCTTTCCGACATGGGCTTCTCAGTGCGACGACTGCCGCCGGCCCTGGATTGACTTGCTGGAAGCGAACGCTGGGGCCCAGATCGACGACAAGTAACCGCGGCCCCGGGCCGTCTGCCGTCTGACGTAGGCCATCGAGCTCGCCTGTCCCACACGCCCACCGCTCATCACACCCCACCAAAACGGAATCCCGTTACCCCTGACGCAAGGCCGATGCACCGTCGGCGCCTGCGGATCCACGCATGCGCCTCGTGATGCCTCGTGCTCTGGGGAGTCAGCGAGAGGAGGGGTGCTCCGGTTCGGGCCAAGCGCCAGGGCGGAGCCAGTAGGGGAAACGGCGCCACCGGCCGGGGCTCCGGGCCTGGAATCAGTGGGCCGGGGCAACCCGGTCGTCTCGTCCACCCGCAGCTCGGCACTCTCTCCTGAGAACGGGCTTCCACACGTTAGGGAGCGGCTGCGGGAGTCACGGGTCTGGGGCCCGTCCTCGTCTGTTCGGGAAACGGCCGCACGGATTCAAGATTGAACCCTGCCGATGTAGCCTCGCTCTTCTTCTGGACCTGAGGACTCGAGAGCTCCTTTCGGGCTTGTCGGGCTACGGCAGCCTGCATTCGATGGCGCTCTGGAACCGGTGGCTCTTCTCCGTGCTCCAGATAGCTATTGAGATATCCCTCCAGCGCGTCCCAAAATTCGGAATCCAGCTCTTCGAGCGAATCTGCCGAAACGACGAACCCAGGGAGTTCGTCAATGGTCATGTAATAGTAGCGCCCGTCATCCTCTCGTTCACCGGCCCGCATGGTCCAGGGCAACGTGAGAAAGTAAGCGACGTCCCTCATTCCTCCTCCTTGGTTCTCGCAACGGCTCCCGCCATCTTCTCCACGTACACCGGTTTGACGTATCCAGATCCCTTGTCTGGAATTGTGACTCGGGTACCCGAAGCCGCATGACGGAAGGTCCGGTGGGAGCCCCTCGCTCCCTTTGCCATCTCGAACTCGGCCCACTCCAGAATACTCTTCAGCTGGCCAAACCGCCAACCTTTAATTTGTCCGCCAGCGATCTGCGCGTACCACTTCTCAGCGCGAGACACGACGCCCCTGCTCCTTGATCTGCGTGAGCTCAACCGGCACCTCTGCCTCGATTCTACCGTCAACAAGGATATGGAACACGAAATCGCCAAAATGGGGGAAAAGGACCCCGGAGAATTCTGCAACTATCCGGGCGTGCAGTGGCTTTCCCCTACCTGTAGGCTTGAACTTCAGAGGCAGTTTCGGCGACAGCGGGATGACCGGTTTCCCGTCGCTGTCGAACATTCCTACTTGGGCTGAATGCTCCGACCCCTCGCTTACAGAGGCCTCGAACACGGCCGCAATGCACATGAGCGGGTGCGTTACGGGGGCTCTCTTGGCGAACAGAACGTCGAAGACCCCGTGGAAGTTCAGCTTTCCTTCCTTGGTCTCGTTCACATGATCGGCGAGGATCGCGTATCTCAGTTTCATTGGACCTTCCTTGCTTCGATCGCTCCGAGGGGGGCAGACTTTCCAGGACTCACAACCTCAATCATCACGAGGGCCATCGACCTCGTTCATGCCCAGCTGCTCCGCGTCCTTCTTCCCCCGAGCCTTCGGGGCCCGCCTGAACGTAACATTGGCCCCTGTCACCGACGGGTAGTCGATCCGTCCGCCCTGGAGGAGCTCCTCGGCCGTGAGAACCTGGATCCGGGAGACGGGAATGGGTAACAAGAGGTAAGGATGCGCCACACCTGGGCCCGGGACAAGTCCGGGCGAAAGCGTTCCATCCGCCCATGGCCTCAGCCGTGCCGGCAGGTTTGATTCGAGGCGAACCTTCACAGGAGGCATGTCGTGGGCGTTGCAGCGGACGTCTTCCGGCTCCGGGCCGGCGGGTATCCCTGGCTCGACAAGCGGGACGATGAGTCGCCACCGAAGCCGGAGGCCCGGCCGGAGAACGAGAGCGAAGGGCCGCAGGGACCCGAGGACGAGCACGAGCGGGAACGTTCGCGGCGATAGGTCCCGCGCCAGCCCTCGCCAGCCCTCGCCAGCCCTGCACCAGCCCATCGGTTTCGCACGGGCTCACCCTCGCCTGTCACGGGCTTGTCCGCCTGGGGGCAGAGGGAAGCGAACCCCGCCGTCAGGCAGGTTAAGCGCGGCCACGTGACACAACAACCGAACGCGGGGGTGACACGGCTCACAGCCGGGCGGGATACGAGCGACGCCATGCCGCGCGCTGGCGAGGAACGCGCCGGGCCTCCCGCCAAGGACGCTCAGAACAGGTACATGGGGTGCGTGTCAGGGTTCTTTCCGAAGCAGGTCACGTCCTCGATGTGCCGGATGTTCGGTCCTCGGAGCATGGCCCAGAGCGCCCGTTCAATCCCGATTCCTCCACCGAACGTGTCCGGGAACAGGGAGCGCCCGGCCGCATCGCGGCGATGAGCCACAAGGAGAAACGGTCCGTAACCGCCCAGCTCCTCGATGTTCGCCACCATGCCATCCGCGATCAGGGGTGGCGTCTGGATGATCCCATTGTCGAGCAGGCGCGCCACGATCGGCTCAGGAAGCCATTCCCGTATTCCGCCACTGAGCACCTCGTTCGCCGGCGTGGTGGCTCCTGTGGACCGAACCGTGCTCTTCATGCAGAGGTCGTAGTTGTAGATGTCCCGGCTCGGCACGCTCCCCGGGGGCCGGCGTGTCCCGTCCGGTCGCAGGTAGGGGTACACGAGATCGTAGTTC
>Ga0068714_10005195_pt1 | contig 13943 bp, 11 predicted proteins | sample MTBNYHSulfiMetaG_FD_62988 | JGI IMG/M metagenome (GOLD analysis project Ga0068714, IMG submission 62988) | Enrichment culture microbial communities from rom New York Harbor, USA that are MTBE-degrading - MTBE-NYH (New York Harbor Sulfidogenic)... | ecosystem: Environmental > Aquatic > Marine >... | reverse complement strand
AGGTAGCCGGCCTGGGAGAGCGCCATCACCTCGTGCATGCTGGAGGCGGCCACCGCCTGGTGGAAGGTGCGGGAGTCGCCCACCGAGATGGGCAGGGTGGGGACCCGGGGGCCGATGCCGCCGGCCTCGAACACGATGAGCAGGTTGGGGGCGTGGGTGCGCTGAGCCAGCATGGCGGCGATCATGGGCAGGCCGGTGCCCACGAACACCGACTTCCCGTCCTCCAGCGTGCGGGCGGCGATCACCGCCATCATCTCGGTGGGTGAGTAGTCGGGGGCCATCTGCTACCTCTTCCCTTTCAGCCAGGAGGCGGTCATGGGGGCGCGCAGGTGCTCGACGTCGGCCAGGTGCGCCATGCGCTCGGCGCCCCCCACCAGCTCCAGGTAGGCGGCGAAGTCGGGCACCCCGTGTACGTACTTGGCGAAGTACTCCTCGGTGCCCTCCGGCGAGCGGGACACGGCGAGCCACTCCCCGATGTGCTCCTCGTCGAAGAAGTACAGCAAGGGCATCTGGCAGGGATGACTCCCGTAGGGGGCCTCCACCACCGCGTCCACCAGGAAGAAGGGGATGGCGGTGCGCCAGGGCTTTGCGCGCACCTCCTCCTCGGAGATGAGCCGCTCGGTGGTGACCACCAGGCGCCGGGCCGCCCGGGCCAGCTCGAAGTCCTCGATCAGGGTGCCGTCGATCTGGGCGTTCCCGAAGCGGTCACAGCGTGGCACGTGGATGAACGCCACGTCGGGGTAGCAGGCAGGCAGCAGGCAGATGGGCCGCCCGGTGAAGGGGTCGGCCACCACCTTGGCCGGGCTGTGCTCCAGAGTGTCGGTGCCCAGCAGGTTGCGGGCCGGCATGAAGGGGACGCCCATCATGGCCGCCAGGAACCGCCACTGGAAGACGGCGTTCGACACCTCGCCCACCACCCGGCAGGCTCCCGTCTCCACCGCGCGGCGCGAAGCCGGGGACAAGCCGCGCAGCTCGTGCCCGAAGGTGTAGGCCACCTCGACCCGGTCCACACATCCCGAGCCGATGAGCAGATCGGCGTCGTGCACCGCGGTTTTCCCCAGCAGGGCCAGGTGCCGCCGGCGGCGGCGGATGATCTCGTACACCGCGGCCATGGAGACCCGGATGTGGCCGAAGCCGCCCAGGGCGACGACCGCCCCGTCCTCCACGAAGCGCCCCACCGCTTCGGCCATGCCCATCGTCTTGTCGCGCAGGTCGCGGGGCTTGTTCTCCCGCACCCAGGCCCGCTGCTCGTCGGGGTCGTGCCAGCCCAGCAGCTCGCCGCGCCCCTCCGCCAGGACGTCCACGCCCGGCCTCCCTTCTTCTGCAGCCGCCATGTTGCCAGGCCGGCGGGCCCGGCGGTGCTGTGGCCCAATAGGATGAAAAGGATGCAGCCCTGGCACGCCCTGGCCCCCGAGGAAGTGGTCGCCGCCGTCGGCGGGGACGCGCACACCGGACTCGCCGCCTCGGAAGCTGCCCGCCGCCTCAGCGAGACGGGCCCCAATGCCATCGGGGGCAAGGGAGGACCGGGCCGGCTCTCCATCCTCGTGCATCAGTTCGCCGACGTTCTCATCTGGATTCTCATCGTCGCCGCGCTGATCAGCGGGTTCCTCCTCGAGGAGTGGATAGACGCCGCGGTGATCCTGGCCATCGTGGTGCTCAACGCCTTGCTCGGCTTCGTTCAAGAGGCCCGGGCCGAGGATGCCCTGGCCCGGCTGGAGGAGATGTCGGCGCCTGAGGCGGTGGTGGTGCGCGACGGGGAGGAGGCCCGGGTGCCCAGTGCGGGGATCGTCCCCGGCGACCTGCTGGTGCTGGAGGCGGGCGACCGGGTGGCCGCCGACGCTCGCCTCATTTCCGCTGCGCGCTTGGAGGTGGAGGAGTCGGCGTTGACCGGGGAGCCTTTCGCCGCCGCCAAGCAGTTGGAGCCGGTGGAGGCGGACTCGTCGTTGGGCGACCGGCAATCGATGGTGTTCGCGGGCACCTCGGTGACCGGTGGGCGGGCCCGGGCGGTGGTGACGGCCACCGGGCCCAACACTGAGGTGGGCCGCCTGGCGGAGGTGCTGGGCAAGGCAGAGGTTCCCGCCCCGCTGCAGGTGGAGATGGCCCGGGTGGGCCGCCGCCTGGCGGTCATCTGCCTGGGGGTGGCCGCTCTCATCTTCCTGACCGGCCTGCTGCGCCAGAAGCCCCTCGAATCGATGTTCCTCACCGCCGTGGCCCTGGCGGTGGCAGCCATTCCGGAGGGTCTTCCCACGGTGGTGACCATCACCCTGTCCCGGGGGGTGCAGCGCATGGCCGGGCGCAACGCCATCATCCGCCGCCTGGCGGCGGTGGAGTCCCTCGGAGCGGCCACCATCATCTGCACCGACAAGACGGGCACCCTGACCCGCAACGAGATCCGGGTGCAAGAGGTGCTGCTCGAGGGACTGCAGGCGGCGCCGGATTCTCTGCCCGGGGGTGACGGCCGGGTACACCGGTTCGTCGAGGTGGCCGCGCTCTGCAACGATGCGCGGGAGTCGGAGGACGGCTACCTGGGAGACCCGACGGAGGTGGCTCTCCTCCTGGCCCTGGCCGACCTGGGGGTGGATCCCCGCGAGGTGCGGGAGGAGCTGCCTCGGGTGGACGAGTTTGGCTTCGACTCCCGCCGCAAGCGCATGTCCACCATCCATGCCGGCCCCGCCGGCCGCCTGGCGGCGGTGAAGGGGGCCCCCGAGGTGGTGGTGCCCCGCTGCGACGCCGTCGAAGGGGCCGGCGGTCCACAGGAACTCGACGAGGCTCGGCGGGCGGAGGTGCTGGCCGCCGCCCGGGACCTGGCCGGACGGGGCTTGCGCACCCTGGCGTTGGCCTACCGGGAGGCGGCCGAGCTGTCCGGCGATGCCGAAGGGGTGGAATCGGGCCTGACGTTGGTGGGGCTGGTGGGCATGAGCGACGCGGTGCGCCCCGAGGCCGCCCCGGCGGTAGCCGAAGCGCAGCGAGCGGGGATCACCGTGGTGATGGTGACCGGGGACCACGAGATCACCGCCCGGGCGGTGGCCGCCGAGGTGGGCATCCTGGGCCCGGAGGACGAGGTCATGCCCGGCGACCGGCTGCGGGAGCTGACCGCCGAGGAGCTGGCCCCCGAGGTGCATCGGTACCGGGTCTATTCCCGCGTTGATCCCCTGGACAAGGTGAAGATCGTCGATGCCTGGCAGCAGCGGGGGGAGATCGTGGCGATGACCGGCGACGGGGTGAACGACGCCCCCGCCCTCCATTCGGCCGATGTCGGGGTGGCCATGGGCACCGGCACCGATGTGGCCAAGGATGCCTCCGACATGGTGCTGACCGACGACAACTTCGCCAGCATCGTGGCGGCGGTGCGGGAGGGGAGAGGGATCTGGGCCAACCTGAAGACGGTCGTCTACTTCCTGCTGTCGTGCAACGGCAGCGAGGTCCTGGTCATGTTCGTGGGCTTTCTCGCCTTCGGGGCGCTCGGGGATCCTCTTCTCGCCGTGCAGCTGCTCTGGGTGAACCTGGTCACCGACGGCCTGCCCGCGCTGGCCCTGGGTGTGGATCCCACCGCGCCCGACGTCATGCTCCGCCCGCCCGACCGCAGCCGCGACATGCTGGGGAACCGCCAGCAACTGGCCCTGCTCGGCTACGGGGCCGTCCTGACCGTGGCCACCCTGAGTGCCCTGGTGATCGGGCACTATGCACTCGGTTACGAGTGGATCGTGGTGCGAACCGCCATCTTCGTCACCCTGGTGGTGGTTCAACTGCTCCATGCCTTCTCCATCCGTTCCCGCCTGACCGGCCGCTGGCGGGAAGGGCCGGGGCGCAACCGGCTGCTCTACTACGGGGTGCTGGCCTCACTGGCCCTGCAGATCGCGGTCGTCTACACGCCCGTCGGCCGGACTCTGTTCGACACCGCGCGCCTGCCGGTGGAGGCCTGGGCCGTGGTGGCCGGCCTCGGGGCTCTGTCGTTCACCATGGTGAACGTCCTCAACCGCCTGGGAGCACGCGCCCGGCAGCCGGCCGGCCGGGTGTGAGTTCTCGGCCCCGTGCCCCCCGCCGTGGGCGGGCCAAACCTGGGGGGGTATCGGGCCGTCGCCGGCGCGCTATCGTGTTGGCGCCGAGTGGGGAGTATCCCATCTAGGCGTCGTCGTCAGCACGGACCCCGGCGGCCGGGGCCCCGGCGCCGCCTCCCGGATTCCGGGCCGGAGAGACCCTCGGCTGTTGCCATAACAGCTGAGAGGAGCCTCCGTGGACGTACCGATCCTGGCCTGGGTGGCCGTGCTCAGTGCCATCCTGGCCATGGTTCTGGTGGACCTGCTGGTGTTCAACCGGCAGGCACACGAGATCCGGGTGCGGGAGGCCGCCGTCTGGACGACCATCTGGATCATGATGGGCCTCGGCTTCGGGGCCATCGTCTACTGGCACTGGGGGGCGATGCACGCCGGCCAGTACCTGGCCGGTTACTTGCTGGAGAAGAGCCTGGCGGTGGACAACCTGTTCGTCTTCGCCGTCATCTTCTCGGCCTTCGGCATCCCCCTGCGCTACCAGCACCGCGTGCTGTTCTGGGGGATCATGGGAGCGCTCGTCCTGCGGGGCGGGTTCATCGCCGGCGGGGTGGCCCTGCTCAACCGCTTCCATTGGGCGATCTACGCGTTTGGAGCGCTGCTCCTCTACACCGCCTGGCGCACCTGGGTGCATCGCGACCGCGAACCGGAAGAGGCACCTCCCTTTCTCAAGTCGCTGCGCCGGCGCCTGCCCATCACCGAGCAGATCCACGGCCAGCATTTCTTCGCCCGCGAAGGGGGCAGGCTGCTGTCCACCCCGCTGCTGGCCGCCCTGGTAGCGGTGGAGATCGCCGACGTGGTCTTCGCCGTCGACTCGGTGCCCGCGGTCATCGCGGTCACCCGGGAGCCGTTCCTGGTCTACACCTCGAACGCCTTCGCCATCCTCGGCCTGCGCGCCATGTACTTCTTCCTGGCGGCCATGATCCGCCGCTTCGAGTACCTCAGCGTGGGGCTGGTGTTCATCCTCGCCTATGTGGGCATGAAGATGCTGGTGGTGGACCTCATCGAGATCCCCATCTGGATCTCACTGACGGTGATCGTGGTGATCCTGGGCGCCTCCGTCGCCTTCTCGTGGTGGAAGGTGCGAGCCGACGGCGGCCCACCGGGGGAACATCGGACCGACCTGGAGGCCAAACCGGAGGCGGGCCGGGGCTAGGTCTCATCCTCGGCCAGCACCACCAGGGTGTCGGCCGCGTCCAGGGTCCACAAGCTGGTCTTGGGCGGGGCCAGGCTGATGCCGTAGTTGAGATCTGCCCGGTCCTCGGCCGACTTCAGCTTCACCCCCAGGCACACCTCGCCGCGCTCCTGGGCCAGCCGGGTCAGCTCGGCGAAGCCGACCTGCTGGGGAAGGTCGTCCAGGTAGAGGGTGGCCGACTTCAGGTAGATCTCCGAGCCCGCCTCGGAGAACAGGTCCTGGTAGACGGCGTGCATCAGCGGGTCCTCGCTGATCTGGGCCAGGAGCATCGACACCAACCGGGAGGACACCACGAAGTCGTGCACCCCGGTGCTGGCCGCCAGCGACTGGTTCTCCGACATGATCAGCTCGGTGATCACCGTCGTGTCGACCGGGGCGTGCTCCCGCTCTCGCTCCAGTTGGCCGCGGATGAGCAGCAGGATCAGGATGGTCTCGGCGTCGATCTGATCGGGGAGGCGCACTTCGTCGCCTTCGCTCAGCAGGATGATGCTGTCGAAGTTGCTGGGAGCATGCTGCTGCCAGGTGGCCGGGTCGAGCGGATCGAGGGAGCTGATCGACACCTCCATGCCGTTGGTCCGGTCGGTGACCTGCTCGATGTCGGCGCCGTTGATGTGATGATGGGCCCGCGGCATCAGCTGCACTCCGGTGCCCTCCGTGACGTACTTCCGCAGCTCGGAGAGCACCCCGGGGGTCTTGCGCGTATGGCCGATGATCAGGTGTCGTTCGGCGGTGCGCTCGAGGCGCCGGGCCGGCAGGGGGCGCGGAGCAGGGGTGGCGACAGGGTCCGGGAGCAGGCTGATCAGGGAATCGTCCTCGGCCATTATCAGCAGACGGTCGCCGGGGGCCAGCGCCCGGCCCGCCGGGGGGTTGAGCAGCGGTCCGCCGCCTGGCGCGCAGATGCCTATGGGCACCGAGCGCGCAAAGCGCAGTTGCAGCTCTCCGAAGGTGGCGCCACCCCAGTCGGCCTCGAAGAAGTAGAGCTCGTTGCCCCGGAAGGAGAGCAACTCGTCGTAGACCACCGATAGCCCCAGCGAGCGGGACGTCTGCACCAGGATGCGCGACAGGATGTCGCGGGCGTGCAGGGCCACCACCCCTTCGCCGGCGGTCTGGACGATCAAGGCGCGGATCGCCGGGTCGAAGATCTCGGTCACGATGTGCAGAGGGCTGCCCGGGGGACGCTGGTTCTGCACTGCCAGAAGGGTCTTGACCACCCGGGCGTCGGACTCCTCGCGAGCCGCGGCCGGGGCCGAGTCCGAGCAGCCGCTGAGCACGATCACCGAGCCCGCGGTGCCCACCGAGGCCAGATCCAGGTTGACCAGGGAGGATGGGTTCCCCGACCGGGTGACCACCACGGTGGTGGCCCGCCGGGGCACGGCCACCGCCAGGTAGTCGTCCATGTACTCCTTGTCCTCGTCGGCCAGGATCACCACCGCCCGGCGCTTGCGGCTCTCGTTGGCGATGATCAACTCGCGGATGATCTCCACCACTCGCTGCTCGTCCCATCCCAGGATGAGGGTGTGACCGTCCTCCACCACCTGCGAATGGCCCTTGCGGAGGTCCCCGAGGCGCCGGTCGATGGCGGTGGTGATGAAGGCGATCAGGGCCGACAGCATCACGATGCCGATCACCCCGGCGGTGATGGCCACCGCCTGGTACCAGCCGCGTGAGGTGATGTCCTCGGCTACCGAGCCCGGATCGGTCATCTGCAGGAAGGTGAGGAAGCTGTCCCAGCCCCAGCCCGGCGAGGCCTCTCCCGGGGCGAACAGCCTCAGCAGGCCGCGCACCACGATCAGCACCACCAGGATGACGACGAACACCAGCACCAGGCTGATGAAGATCGACCGGCCGCCGCGGGCCATGAAGTTGTCGAAGCGGTAGCGCAGCCGCTGCTTCAACGGGGGGCGGGGCATGTCTCCTCTCCCACGATGGCTGGCGCGACCCTACCCGCCCCGTTGCCTTCCTGCAGGCCGTGCCGGGGCGCGCGCGGGCGGGGTCTGCGTTGTCGTCTGAGTGGGCCGCCGCCCGGGCCGGCGGCCGGTTTGTCAGGCGCCGAAGCGCTTCTTCATGCCGGCGACGTCGATGCCGAAGAAGGCGGCGAGGGCGGTGAGAGCGGTGGTCTCGGTGTCCGACACCCCTCCCGATGCTTTGGCGATGTTCATGGCATCGATCAGGACGCTGCTCAGATAGCTCTGGTACTCATCCTCGTTGAGCCGCTTGCGCAGCGTGTCCCGCACCTTCTCCGGCCCGGCCGCGTTGGCCTTGGCCAACAACTCGTCGAGGGTGACCGGCGTCGAGAAGAACTGCGCGGCCACTTCCCGATGGAGGGGGTCCTTGTAACCGATGGCGCCGCCCTGCATGCGCCGCTGCATCTCGGCCGCCTCGGCCTGGTCGATCGAGCCGTCGGCGGAGGCCGTCATCCCGAAAAAGAGGAACGGGACCGACATCACCAGGCTCCACTCCTCGGGGCTGTAGCGGTCCCGGAAGTTGCCGCTCGCCGCCTTCTTCTTGAACATGGATTCCTCCTCGCGTCGCCAAGAGCCTAGACCAGCCCGGTGGGGGAGGCCGAACAGGGCTGGCTCATTCTTCAGGGGTGAGGATCCCGTCGTCCAGATCGCGATAGACGGCTTCGGCTTCGGGGTCGAGGAGCACCACACTGGCGCCGGCAATCATCTGCATCGTCCCGGGGAGCACGGTGTTGCCCACCCGGGCCGGGTCGATCTCGAAGGCACCGGCGGCCAGGGTGAGCAGATCCCCGGCCGACAGGTCGGTCCAGGTGTACTTGCACAGCAGTTGGACCAGACGGGGCAGGTCCAGGATGCCGTCCGCCCGGGCCTTCTCGAACGCCCCGAGCATCACCAGACCCTGGTGGTAGGAACGGGTGAAGTCGCTGCCCCAGATGGATCGGTTGCGGGAGAAGGCGAGCGCGTTGGCCCCCCACAACACCTGCTCCCCGGCGCTGAGGTAGGCCTTGGACTTGGGGTCGGCCATGGCGAAGGGGACGTCGACCACCAGCCCCCCGAACTCATCCACCAGCTTGGTGAAGCTGTCGAAGCCCGTCACGAGGTAGCCCTCGACCGGGAGGCCGCTCAGGTCGCGAACGATGTCGACCACCGCTTCGGAGTTGGCTCGGGCGTTGACGCTGCTGAGCTTGTCGGGGAAGCCGTAGGGCGTCTCGACGTAGGCATCGCGAGGGATGCCCACCACCGCTCCGGCGCCCTCACCGATGTTGGAGGCCAGGATGTGCAGGCTGTCGCCGCGGAAGACCCGCTCGATGTAGCCGGGGCGGGCATCGGTGCCGATGATCAGCACGAAGCGAATGGGCTCGCCGTACCAGGCGCCCAGACCCAGGCTGGGCAGCTTGGCGCCCACGATGCGCCACCCTTCCCCCTCGTCGGCCGCGAGCAGGACGTCCTCCCCGGCCGTCACCACTGCGACCTCACCGCCCTCGTCGAGCTCGGCGACGATGAAGTCGCCGGCCAGGTCGAAGCCTTCCTCGGGCTCGGTGCCGATCAGGAAAGCGGAGAGGCCCCTCGCCATCGGCGGCGGTTCCACCCGCTGGGGGGAGCCCAGCCAGGCGTAGAAGTCCCGGGCGGCCGTCTGCAACTCGCCGGTCCCGGGCAGGACCAGGCTGATGGGCACTCCGGGCGGCAGGGTGGTGGTGCTCGTGGAGGTGGTGCTGGAGGTGGTGGTGGCGGCGGCCGTGGTGCTGGTCGTGGCCGGGGCGGCGGCCCGGGTGATCGAGGTGGAGGTGCCTTCCTCGGAGCCGCCGAACAGCAGCAGGCCTCCCACCGAGGCCACGATCAGGGTGGCGGTCACCGCGCCGGCGATGGCCAGGGAACGCTGGGACACGGCCGCCGACTCTAGCCCGGGCGGGACGCTGGCCCGGTCACCGCGGCGCCTCCGGTGCCTCGTCCTCGGCGGCCGGCAAGGCCGGGGCGGAGCGCAAGATCAGGTAGCCCAGGATCCCCGCCGCCAGCGACCCGGCGAAGATGCCCAGCTTGGCGCGCTCGGTGAGTCCGGGATCGGTGAAGGCGAGGCCCGTGATGAACAGGGCCACGGTGAAACCAATGCCGGCCAGGGCGGACACACCGATCACATGCCGCCAGCCGGTCGAGCGCGGCAGCCGGCCCCAGCCCAGCCGCACTGCCAGCCACGTGAAGCCGGAGATGCCCACCACCTTGCCGGCCAGAAGCCCTACCGCCACTCCGAGGGTGACGGGGTGGGTGGCCGCCTCGGCCAGGTCGAGGTCGGCGAAGTGGATCCCGGCGTTGGCGAGGGCGAAGACGGGGACCACCGCGAAGGAACTCCACGGGTGCAGCGCCCGCTCCATGCGATCGAGAGGGGCCACCGACTCCCGGGCGATCGCGGACAGGATCAGAGCCTCTGCGTCGATTCGCTCGGAGGCAAAGGGAGCCGCCGCCTGGTGCTCGTGACGGGAGAGAATGCGCCGGGCCCGATCGCGGTATTGGTCGTCACCGTACAACGCGGCGGCCGGCGTGAGCAGGGCCAGGGCCACTCCGGTGATGGCGGCGTGCACCCCCGATTCCAGCAGGCAGAGCCAGCTCAACGCCGCGGCCAGCCCGTAGAACGTGGTGGAGCGCACGCCCGCCCGCCCGGCGGCCCACACCGTCGTCAGAGCGGCGATGGCGCCCAGCAGCCACCAGATCTCTACGTGCCCCGTGTAGCCGATGGCGATGACCACGATGCCGCCGATGTCGTCGGCGATGGCCAGGGTGAGCAGGAAGAGGCGGGCCCCCACCGGTACTCGTTTGCTCAGCAGGGCCAGCACCCCCAGTGAGAAAGCGATGTCGGTGGCCACCGGCACCGCCCAGCCATGACTGGCTGTGCCTCCGGCGAAGGCGAGGTAGATGAGGGCCGGTACCACCATGCCCCCGACCGCGGCCACCACGGGCAGGGCCGCCGTCTTGGGATCGCGCAGCTCGCCGTGCACCAGTTCGCGCTTTATCTCCAGCCCGACCACGAAGAAGAACAGGGCCATCAGGCCGTCGTTGACCAATCCCCGCAGCGTCTCGTACAGGGTGAAGGGCCCGACGATCACGTCGAAGCGGGTCTGCCAGAAACTCTCGTAGGAATCCGTGAAGGGAAGGTTGGCCCAGACCAGGGCGGCGGCGGTGGCCCCGAGCAACACCAGCCCACCGGCTGCCTCCACCTGGGTGAAGTGCAGCACCGGGCGCAGGAAACGCGCCGGGATGAAGCGGTCGGAACTCAGCCAGGTGCTGTGGAATCGCTCGTCGGGCACCCGGAAAGGCTAACCGGGCCGTCGAGCCCTGAGGAGCCGTACCTACAATCCACGGCGCGTTATGCGCGTAGTGATCGCAGGTTCGGGACGGGTGGGCCGCGAGGTGGCCCAACTGCTCAGCACCCTGGGCGACGACGTCTCGCTGCTCGACGAGTCCGAGGAGGCGTTCGAGGCGCTGGGCCGCACCTTCGACGGCACGCTGCATGTGGGGGTCACCTATGACGTCGACGCCCTGCGGGCGGCCGGCATTGAGGAGGCCGACATCTTCCTGGCTCTCACCCCCTCCGACAACGCCAACCTGATGGCGGTGCAGCTGGCGGAGCGGGTCTTCAAAGTGCCCCGGGCCATCGCCCGCCTCGACGACCCGGCGCGGGAGGCGGCCTATCGTGCCCTGGCGGTGGATTTCGTGCCCACCGCTCACCTCACGGCCCGGGTGCTGGTGGAGCGGGTTCACGAGCCCGAGTTCGCCTACCACCTGGCCTTCCCCGGCGGAGACGTGCAGGTGATCGAAATGGTGCTCGGGGAGGGAGCGGCCGGCCGCCGGGTCGCCGATCTCGAGGTCGAAGGCGAGCTGCGGGTGGCCGCCCTGCAGCGCGGCGGTACCGTCCTGATCCCGCGGGCGGACGATCCCCTGCGGCCCGGGGACCGCGTGGCGGCGGCCGCGCGTCGCGGCATCGCCGGGCGGGTGCGCCGGTTCCTGACGAGCGAAGCCGAGGAAGGGCCGTGAGGATCGTTCTCATCGGGGCCGGGAAGATCGGGCGGCACCTGGCCCGCGAGCTGTCCGAGGCCGGGCATGCGGTGACCGTGGCCGAAAGCGACGCGGAGGTGGCCCGTCGGCTGGCCGAGTCGGTGGATGCCCTGGTTCTGGAGGGCGACGGCACCAGCATGAGCCTGCTGCACAGTGCCGAGGTCTCCCGGGCCGACTGGCTGCTGGCGGTAACCGGACAGGACGAAGTCAACCTGACCGCCTGCGAGCTGGCCGAGACCATGGGAGCCAAGAGGGTGCTCGCCCGCCTAAACGATCCGCGCAACCGCGCCACCTTCGACGCCCTCGACATACCGGTGGTCGCCGTCACCGACCTCATCAGCCAGCTGATCTCGCGAGAGATCGACTTCATCCACCTCGACCGCATCGCCCTCCTGGGGAGAGGCCGGATCAGCCTCATCGAGGTGGAGGTGAGCCGGGAAGCCCGGGCGCGCCCGGTCGCCGACCTGCGCCTCCCGGCGCACACCGTACTGGTGGCGGTCACCCGGGAAGGAGAGGAGGGTGACGTGCTGGTGCCGCGCGGGGAGACGGTGATCGAGCCGGGGGACCGGGTGCTGGCGGTGACCACGGTGAACCAGGAATCCGAGGTGCGGGCCGCTCTCCACCGGCCGGCTCCCGCTCGGGGCGATGAGCGCTGAGCCGCGCCGGCGGCGGGGGATCCTGCGCGAGGTGGCAGGCGAGGCCTGGGGCCTGGTGGTGGAGGCGCTGACCGTGGCGCTGGCGGTGGCCGTCGCTCTGGCCCTGGCCGCCTTTGTGCTGCTGGTGATGTGATGCTGATTCGCCCGGGCGCGGAAGACCTGCGGATCATCGCCTTCTATCTGGGCCGCATCCTGCTGCTCATGGCCGCAGTGACGTCTCTGCCCCTTCTTTGGGCGGTGGTGGGACGCGAATGGGGGCCGGTGTCATCCCTCGTGCTGACCGGTGGCGCCTTTGCCCTGCTCGGCGTCCTGCTCAAGCTGCGCCCCCCGCACCGGCGGCACCTCGACTGGAGCCACGGCATGGTGGCGGTGGCGCTGGCCTGGCTGCTCGTACCGGCCGTCGGGTCCTTGCCCCTGGCTCTCTCCGGCCACTTCGGGAATCCCCTCCACGCCTACTTCGATGCGATGAGCGGGCTCACCACCACCGGCCTCTCATTGGTACAGGATCTTGATCACCTGGCTCCCTCACTCAACTTCTGGCGCCACCTGCTGCAGTTCCTCGGGGGTCAGGGGATCATCCTCGCCGCCGTCTCGGTCTTCGCCGGTGGGGTGGGCTTGAGCATGTTCTACGGTGAAGCGCGGGAGGAACGGATCCTCCCCTCAGTGGGCTCCACCGCGCGCTTCATCTGGTGGGTCAGCCTGGTGCACCTGGCCGTCGGGGTAGTGGCGCTGGGCTCGGTGGCCTACTTCGCGCTCGGCTTCACCCCCTGGCGTTCGCTGTTCCACGGGCTCATGGTCTTCTTCGCCGGCTTCGACACCGGCGGGTTCACCCCCATGAGCACCAGTATCGGCTACTACCACTCCACCGCCTTCGAGGCGGCCACTGCCGTCTTCATGGTGGCGGGGGCGATGAGTTTCGGCCTGCACTACGCCCTGTGGCGAAGCTCCGAGCGCCGGAAGATTCTGCGCAACCTGGAGGCGCGAACCCTGGCATCGACCTTCCTGGTCACCCTGGTCCTGGCCTTCGTGGGCCTGGGCGCACTCGGCCTGTACCAGACGGTGCCGAGCCTGGCCCGGCCCGGCCTGTTTCACGTGCTCTCCGCCCACACCGGGACGGGCTTCGCCACGGTGCCCTCCGTGGAGTTGGTCGGGTGGGGAGGCCTGGCCTTCGCGGGGGTGGCGACCGCCATGGCCCTGGGGGGCATGGCGTCCTCCACCGCGGGCGGGGTGAAGTCCCTGCGGGTGGGGCTGGCTCTCAAGCTTCTCAAGGATCATGTGAAGGCCGTGGTCTTGCCCGATCGGGCGGTGGTGTCGCAGGCCTACTACCAGGGAGGGCGCAAGCGGCTCACTCCCGCTCTCGCCCAGACTGTGATGGTGATCACCCTGCTCTACGTGGCCCTTTATGTGGTGGGGGCGGTGGTGGGCCTCGCCTACGGGTATCCGCTGCAGGAGGCCCTGTTCGAATCGGTGAGTGCCTCGGCCAACGTGGGACTGTCGGTGGGGATCGCCGAGCCCTCGATGCCGGTGGTCCTCCAGGTGACCTACATCCTGCAGATGTGGCTGGGGCGCCTGGAGTTCGTGGCGGCCTTCGCCCTGTTCGGGTTCCTGGTTGCTGCGGTGAGGGGCCGGTGATGCGCCGCTTCCTCCTCGTCTCGGCAGCCGCCATCACCCTTCTCGTGGTGATGGCTCCGGCCGGGGCACGCGCGGAGGCGGCACAGTCCGGGCACGCTCCCGAGGTCACGGTGGCCGATCTTCTTACCGACCCCCGGGCGTACGGGGCGGTGGTGGTGCAGGGTGAGCTGGTGGGCGATTTCGGCCGCCGGAGCGACGGCACGGTGTGGACCCAGTTGAACGGCGACGCCTACGCCGGGTCTCCCCTTCGGGAGGGGGGCAGCCTGGCCGGGGCGAACGTGGGCATCGGGGTGCGCATCCCCGACGATGTCTGGCCCGACCTGGATCAGCCGGGCGGCTACCGGTACCGGGGCCCGATCGTCGAATTGCAGGGCATCTGGCGCTACCACGACCCGGCGCGAGG
>Ga0068714_10005193_pt1 | contig 13947 bp, 11 predicted proteins | sample MTBNYHSulfiMetaG_FD_62988 | JGI IMG/M metagenome (GOLD analysis project Ga0068714, IMG submission 62988) | Enrichment culture microbial communities from rom New York Harbor, USA that are MTBE-degrading - MTBE-NYH (New York Harbor Sulfidogenic)... | ecosystem: Environmental > Aquatic > Marine >... | reverse complement strand
CGTAAACGGGAACCACTCGGGTGCCGAAGGGGCTGATCACGCCTCCGAACGCCACGAGCGCCCCCTCCAGCGTGAGTTCCGGGATGGTATGGTTCAAACGGCTCACAATTTCCTTGGCCCGTTTGAACTTTTCTACGTCGTTATAGGCGACATTCATGGATTGAGATGCGTCCAAAACGACGGCGAAATGGTCGACCTTCTCTACGTAGAATCCGCTATGAACCTTGGGAGTGAGATCCACCGGTTCGAAGGGGGCCTTTTGACCCAGTCCGGCGCAACCCGCAAACACAACACCAAGGACGAGTACTAAGAGCGTCAAACGAGACTTTCCCATAACTGGCTCCTGTGGTCGTTGAGAGAAAACGTATTGTTGTCAAGTCCTACAAAAAACGAATACAACATTCCCTATATCTGTTACTTAAAGAACTGCTTCCCAATGGATGATTGAATTACGTCCGTCAGTGCTTTGGTCGTCTCATTCTCGGTTCCTTTTGTCTTCAGGTATTCCTGCGCCAATGCGCCAAGACTTAGAGATGCTTTCTTCTCTAAGCCGGATGCATCGGAACTCTCGGATATACCACTTAGCTTCTCCTTCCAATCGGCGAATTCGCAACATGAATCGAAGCCCACTTCATGAAATTTCGGGTTGTCTTTAAATCCCATGAGCTGGTCGTACAATGTTTTTAGTTGTTCGGAGTATTTCCCTATTTGTGTAATGCCGCCCAGTTGCTTGCCAATGTCTATGGCGAAAGCACTATACGATAGTGTGAATAAGAGAGAAACGGACAATACCAGAATCGAGAAAACTTTGGTTGACCTGTTCAAGCGAACCTCCTTTTGCCGTATGCGATTTGATCGGGCTCTTGGATGCTATGCCCCAAGCAGGCTGTTGAAAAACGCGCCTGCCTGTGCGTGTCCGCACGCAGACAGGATCCGCTTCGTTGGGCTTCAGCCTTCGTCATTGCGGCGTACGGGTTGTACGCCTCATTCCTCAGGATTCGCCCACGCCAAAGGCGCGCCTTGCATCTCATCGTTTTTGAACAGCCTGTCCGAAATGCTGTTTTTCAACGGGCCCCAAGGGGGGGTGCGAAAGCCGGTATTTTTCACCGGAGTGTCATCCCTTCATAAAAAAATCAGTATACCAAATTACTCGACTTCATGTCACCTCAAAAAAACGGTGGCGGGAGGTCGCCCCTCGCAATGCTTGTCCGGAGCACTGTGGAGCCACCAAGATGGGCTCTGCCGGGTTCCGGCCGCCTATTCCCAGCCGGGACCATGTCTTGTGAAAGATCAATGCCAGGGAGTCCACCACGAACAAGACGTTTCACACCCGGTGGGCGCCGGCGGGCGCCGGGTCAATCTTGGGGTTGCTCTGCCCGTCGCGCCCGTCGTTTCTTTCCATAGGAAATGCCCAGTTTTCTCATTCGGCCCCGCAACGTGCTGGGGTGAATCCCGAGCATGTGAGCCGCTCCGTCCTTCCCTTCAATCCTGCCGTTCGAACATTCCAGAGCGTGTTCAATATGGGCCTGGATGACCTCGTCCAGGGCGGGAACATGCTTTTCTCGACGTTGAACAGGCCTATGCTTCACCGGCAAGGACGCCGACGAAGGCATGTCGAACCGCAACAAACCATCGCCGCCCGGCATCTGGCTGAGAATCAGCGCCCGCTCGACCAGGTTTTCCAGTTCCCGCACGTTGCCGGGCCAGTCATGGGCCTGAAGCCCATCCACGGCGCCCGGCGCCATGCGCGGCGGATTCCGTATCTTCAACTCTCTGCACTTCCGTTCCATGAAGTGACTTATAAGGGCGGGGATGTCTTCGGTACGGCGTCTCAGGGGCGGGATCACGATGGGAAACACATTGAGCCGGTACCAGAGATCTTCTCGGAACTGTTGTGTTCGTACCATCTCTTGCAGATTTCGGTGAGTGGCGCTGATGATTCGAACGTCCACGGGGATGGATTCGCTTCCACCCACCCGTTCGATCTCCCGCTGCTGGAGCACGCGAAGCAATCGGACCTGAACCTCCGGAGGCAGATCCCCGATCTCGTCGAGAAAAATGGCGCCGGTATGAGCCCGCTCGAAACGTCCCCGTTTCCGGGCGATGGCGCCGGTGAAGGCGCCCTTTTCATGGCCGAACAGCTCGCTGTCGATCAAGTTTTCCGGGATGGCGCCGCAGTTCACGGGGATATAGGGTTTGGTTCTGCGCGGTGAGGAGAAGTGGATCGCGTTGGCAATGACTTCTTTTCCCACGCCGGTTTCTCCCATGAGCAGGATGGGGTTGTCCAGGGGAGCCACCTGTCTCACCATCTTCATCACATCCCGCAGTCCGAAATTGGCGCCGATGACGGTATCGCCCGTCATCTTCCGCATCTCCTGGTGAAGGTAACGGTTGTCGTCGGCGAGCATGTCTTTGAGTCTCTGGATCTCCTGGTGCTGAAGGATGTTGGATATGGCCATGGCAAAGGGGTCGTGCAACAGGGAGAGCAGGCGGGCATGAAGATCCTTGTACCGATATTTGCCTTCGGCAAACAGACCCAGGACGCCGAGCCGCTTCTTTTCCAGCTCCAGGTCCATGAGAAGATGGGATGTATCCGCAGGCCAGGTCAGCGACATGACTTTCCGCAACGTAGGCTCTTCCGTGTCCATGTCGTTGATCATCGTTATCCCCGGTTCCCTCTCCCACTTCTCCTTCATCCAGTCCCAGAATTCCGTTGGAAAATGAACGGTCTCATCCGGCTCCTGGAGATCGGGCGGCCAGATGGAGGCAAGTACTTTGCCGAGGTTCAACTCCGGGTCATACACACCGAAGAGCATTCCCGAAGCCGGGATGTACGGTTTCAGAAAGCTCATACACCGTTTCATGGCCACTTCGGCCACCAGGCTGCTTGAAATCCGCAGGGTCGCCTGACGGAAAAACTCATTTTCATCCACGATCAAGACCGCCTTTTCAGCATGGTTCTTCCTCACGAACAGGGAAGTGATTTCTGCGTACTTACGCTGTCGTATTTGAAAGAAATACCCTGTTTCCGTCAAATACGAAAGTCAAATCTGTTGGATGCGGCAGGTGCGGATCTGTCGGCGTGTAACGCATGGAGTTTATTGAGCTATAGTTTGGCATGGTTCTGGCTCTGGATCGGGTGCGGAAATCAAGACCCTTCTACCGAACCGTATTGAGGCGATTATGGAATGGATTGAAATGGTGCACCTGCGATCCTACTCGCAAACGGACAGGGATGAGGCGGCCGCGGCCTTTCATCAGCTGACCGTGCCGGCCCGAGTACAAGAATTCGAAGACGTGATTCTGCTTCGAGGGATCGCTCTGGACGGTGATCTCTGCATTGTTATCCGCTGGAGCGGGGAAGTTCCAGGAATGGGCAAGAGTCCCTTAGGGACCCGACTGGCTTCGGCGTTTTCGGAATTCGGAGCCATCGATCATTCCGCCTGGATTCAGGAGTGCGGCTTTACCGCTGACGGCAAGGAGAACCGACCATGAAAATCGGAGCGATGTATATCGCCGCCGTCGGTATGCTATCGGTGGGCCTCATCCTGGCGGGCTGCGATGGAACGAGCCCATCGCAGCGGCATGTTTCCGCACCGGAAGTGGGCGTCGTTACGGTATCGACCCGTTCCATCGTGTTGACCACCGAATTGCCGGGGCGGGCTTCGCCTTACCGAGTTGCGGAAATCCGCCCGCAAGTCAGCGGTCTCATTCAGAAACGCCTGTTTACGGAAGGTTCCGACGTCCAGGCCGGGCAAATGCTCTATCAGATAGATCCCGCCCCTTTTCAGGCGGCGCTCGATACGGCCGAAGCTTCCCTCAGTAAGGCGGAAGCTCAGCTTTTTTCGGTGCGGTTGAGGGCCGAACGCTACCGCGAGTTGCTTGCCGACAAAGCCATCAGCCGGCAGGAATATGACGACGCCGCAGCCGCCGAGAAACAGGCCCGGGCCGAAATCGGATTTTGGAAAGCGCATGTCGAAACGGCGCGCATCAACCTGGGATACACTCGTGTCACCGCGCCCATTTCGGGACGCATCGGCAGATCCAACGTAACGGACGGCGCCATCGTTACGGCCTATCAATCCCTATCCTTGGCGACCATTCAGCAACTGGATCCCATTTACGTGGACGTATCCCAATCGTCCGCCGAATTCCTGCGCCTCCGACGCAGCCTGGAGGCAGGTCAACTGTCCAAAGATGGAGATGACGGCCGAAAAGTGCGCCTGATTCTGGAGGACGGCGCAGCGTATCCCCTGGAAGGTGCGCTCCAGTTCGCGGATATTACGGTGGACCCGACCACCGGATCGTTCATCCTGCGGATCGTGGTTTCAAATCCCGACCCATTGCTCTTGCCCGGTATGTTCGTGCGGGCCGCGGTCCAGGAGGGAGTTGTGCGCCAGGCCATCCTGGCGCCCCAGCAAGGCGTGAGTCGCAATCCCAAAGGGGAACCCGTCATGTGGGTCGTGGACAAGGCCGGGACGGTTCAACAACGGGTTTTGGTCCTGGATCGGGCCATCGAAGACCACTGGCTCGTCACCTCGGGGCTGTCGGCCGGAGAACGGGTGATCGTCGAGGGAATGCAACGGGTTCGACCCGGCATGACGGTGAAGGCCGTTTCCATCGAGGAAACTCGAATCGACGCCGAACCCTCGGCCTCTCCGGATATTCAGCCTCGGGAGCGAGGCGAGGGAGACGTCTGATGCTTTCCAAGTTCTTCCTGGACCGCCCGGTTTTTGCCTGGGTCATCGCCATCTTCATCATGCTGCTGGGCGCGCTGGCGATCTACAATCTCCCCATAGCCCAGTATCCACCCATTGCTCCACCGGCCATCGCCATCGACTCTTTCTATCCCGGGGCGTCGGCGCAGACCGTGGAGAACAGTGTGACCCAGGTCATTGAGCAGAAAATGACGGGCTTTGATGACATGCTCTATCTTTCCAGTACGAGCGATTCGGCGGGCGCTTCCCGCATTGAATTGACCTTCAAACCCGGGACGGATCCCGACCTGGCCTGGGCCAAAGTCCAGAACAAGCTCCAGCTCGCCATGGCCGGTCTCCCGGAAGTAGTCCAGCGCACGGGGGTTAAGGTCAGTAAATCCACACGGAACTGGTTGCTTCTTGTGGGGTTGGTCTCCGAAGACGGCGGCATGGACGGCAACGACTTGCGGGACTATGCGCAGTCCAACCTGGAAAAGGTGCTGGCCCGTGTGCCCGGGGTCGGCGAGGTCGAAACTTTCGGCTCCCAGTATGCCATGCGCGTGTGGTTGAATCCGGACAAGCTGACCAATTATCGACTCACGGTGCAAGATGTGGTCGTGGCATTGCGGGCCCATAACGTGGAAGTCTCGGCGGGCCAATTCGGCGGGATCCCGGCGGTGGAGGGCCAGCGATTGAACGCCTCCATCGTCGTCCAGAATCTTCTCCAGACCCCGGAGCAATTCGCCGCGGTTCCCCTGCGCACCAATCCCGACGGCTCCGTCGTTCGAGTGGGGGATGTGGGGTGGACCGAACTGGGGACGGAATTCTATGATATCGAGGGTCTTTACAACGGCAAGCCCGCCGCGGTCTTGGCCGTCCGCCAGGCGCCCGGCGCCAACGCGCTGGATACGGCCAATGCCATCAAGTCGAGAATCGAGGAGATGAGCCGGTATTTCCCGCCGGGGATGAAAATCGTGTATCCCTACGACACCACGCCTTTTGTCAAGGTGGCCATCGGCGAGGCGGTGAAGGCGCTGATCCAGGCCATCGTGCTGGTCTTTCTGGTCCTGCTGCTGTTCCTGGGGAACATCCGCGCCACGCTGATTCCCACCATATCGGTGCCGGTGGTGCTTTTAGGCACCTGCGCCGCGCTGGGGGCGTTCGGCTATTCCATCAATATGCTGACCATGTTCGCCATGGTGCTCGCCATCGGGCTGTTGGTGGACGATACCATCGTGGTCGTGGAAAACGTTCAACGGCTCATGAACGAAGAGGGACTGTCCCCCCGGGAGGCCACCGCCAAGTCCATGGGTCAGGTTACCAGCGCCTTGATCGGCTTTTTCCTGGTGCTCGCGGCCCTGTTCGGTCCCATGGCGTTCTTCAGCGGTTCCACCGGAATCATCTACCGCCAGTTCTCCGTGACCATCGTTACGGCCATGTTGCTTTCCGTCGCCATGGCGCTGATCTTGAATCCGGTGATGTGCGCTTCGATCCTCAAGCCGTCCAAGGGGCGCGAGGAGGCCGACGGCGCCGCGTGGTTTCTGCGGCCGTTTTTTCGCTGGTTCGATCGCGTATTTTATCGGTTCCGCGACGGCTTCGTGAAATGGGTGGGCCATGCGCTTGCCCGGAAGCTGCGTTACGTGGTGGTGTACATCGTGATTGTGGCCGGTCTCGGGATCGTGTTCATGCGCATGCCCACCAGCTACCTCCCCGACGAAGACCAGGGGATTCTCATGTGCCAAATCCTCATGCCCACGGGCGCTACCCTGGAACAGACGCAGGCGGTGGCGGACGACGTTCGGCATTATTTTCTGGAGACCGAAAAGGAAGGCGTGGAATCGTGTATGACCATCGCCGGTATGGGTTTTTCCGGCCGGGCGCAGAACAACGGCATGGTGTTCGTCAAGCTGAGGGATTGGAAGCAGCGCACCCGGTCCGACCTGAGGGCCCCGGCCATCGCGGGCCGGGCCATGGCGGAGTTTTCAACGGTTCGTAACGCCATGGTCTTTGCCTTTCCGCCGCCTTCCATCATCGAGCTGGGCAACGCCACAGGTTTCGATTTTCAGTTGATGGATCGCGGCGGTGTCGGACATGCTTCCCTGACGGAAGCCCGCAACCAACTGCTCGGCATGGCGGCGCAGGACCCGAGGATCATGAAGGTCCGGCCCAACGGCATGGAGGACGTACCCGAATATCGGATCGACGTGGACTGGGAGAAGGCGGGCGCCCAGGGGTTACCCATCACCTCCATCCACAACACCATCTCGGCGGCCTTCGGCAGCGCCTATGTCAACGACTTCATCCAGGGCGGCCGCGTCAAACGGGTCTATGTTCAGGCGGACGCTCCGTATCGAATGCTGCCTCAAGACCTGGACAGATTGTACGTCCGCAATGAAGCGGGAACGATGACGCCGTTCGCTTCCTTCGCCTCCGGACGCTGGAGTTACGGATCTCCCCGGCTGGAGCGCTTCAACGCCTTTCCATCCATGAATATCTGGGGTGAGGCGGCTCCGGGCAGAAGTTCCGGCGAAGCCATGGAAGCCATGGAAGAAATAGCCTCCAGGCTGTCCCAGGGGATCGGCTATGAGTGGACGGGGCTTTCCTACCAGGAGCGGCAGGCCGCCGCCCAGACCGGTCTGCTCTATACCTTTTCCATCCTGGTCGTGTTTCTGTTTCTGGCGGCCCTCTACGGCAAATGGAACATTCCCATCGCGGTCCTGTTGATCCTGCCGCTGGGGGTCGTCGGAGGCCTCATGGCTTCCATGCTGCGCGGCTTTCCCAGTGATGTCTATTTCCAGATCGGAATATTGAACACCCTGGGTCTGGCCACCAAGAACGCCATTCTGATCGTGCAGTTCGCCATGGCCGGATTAGCGCAAGGGACGGGCTTGGTCGATGCGGCGCTTCAGGCGGTGAGGCTGCGGTTCCGACCGATTGTCATGACTTCCCTGACGACCGGTTTGGCGGTTCTGCCCCTGGCCTTCAGCAGGGGTGCGGGCGCGGGAGCCATGAACGCCATTGGAACGGCGGTGTTGGGCGGCATGATCACCGGGACGGTTCTCGTGCTCTTGTTTGCACCGCTGTTCTACGTGCTTCTGGAAACGAAATTCAGGAGGCGGAAAGCGGATGTCCGGTAGCATACAGGGATGAAAATCAACCAGAGGATCAGGGATATGAACGGAAGGCGGCTTTTTCTGCCGGCGACGATGCTTCTTTGCCTCGCCTTGGGGGCATGCAGCATGGCCCCCAAGTATACCCGCCCGGAAGCGCCGATTCCGGCGGAATGGCCGGCGGGTGAGGCCTACCCGAACGGCCGTTCCCCGGAAGGCGCCTCATTGGCGGCGAACCTCACGTGGAGGGAATTCTTCACGGACTTGAAACTGCGCCAGGTTATCGAGACGGCTCTGAACAACAACCGCGATCTGCGGCTTGCCGCCCTGAATGTGGAAAGGGTGCGCGCCCTGTACGGTATTCAACGGGCCGAGCTTTTTCCGGCGGTGGACGTGGTGGGAGTCGGGAGTAAACAGCGCGCTTCTTCCGATCTCGTGCGTCCGGGAGAGCCCAGGACAACCGAACAATACAGTGTCGATCTGGGTATTGTTGCCTGGGAGATCGATTTTTTCGGGCGTATCCGCAGCCTGAAAGAACAGGCCCTGGAAGAATACCTGGCTACGGATGAGGCGCGCCGCAGCGCACAGATCACTCTGGTTTCCGAGGTTGCCAGGGTATATCTGACGCTTGCCGCCGACCTGCAACATCTCAAGCTGGCGCGGTCCACTCTCGAAACGCAGCAGGAAGTCTTTGCACTGATCCAGCGCCAATACGAGGTTGGAGTGGCCAACGAACTGGATCTGCGCCGCGCCCAAACCCAGGTGGAAGGCGCCCGGGGGGATATCGCGCGGCTCACGCAAAGCGCGGCTCAGGGCCGGAATGCGTTGAACCTTCTGGCGGGGTCGCCGGTGCCGGAGCATCTCTTGCCGGAGGACTTGGCAGGCGTTCATCCCCCCCAACAGGCTTTTGCCGGTTTGTCTTCCGAGGTGCTTTTGAATCGACCCGACATTATTTCAGCGGAGCATCGGCTCAGAGGGGCTTATGCTTTTATCGGCGCGGCCCGCGCCGCCTTCTTCCCGCGCATTTCATTGACCACTTCCATGGGGACGGCCAGCGACGATCTGTCCGGACTCTTCGGTTCCGGGTCCGGAACGTGGAGCTTCACTCCGAGGATCGCGGTTCCGATTTTCGATGCGCGAACCTGGGCCGCGTACAGGGTCAGCCAGGCGGAACGGGAAATCGTCTTGACCCGATACGAAAAGACAATCCAGACCGCTTTCAGAGAAGTGGCCGACGCTCTTGCCGTCCAGGGCACGGTGGACGCTCAGGTGGCGGCTCAGCAAGCCGTAACGGATGCCGTTGCGGATACCTATCGACTTTCCAACGAGCGGTATGTGAAGGGCATCGACAGCTATCTCGGCGTGCTGGATGCGCAGCGATCCCTGTACGCCGCCCAACAGGGGTTGATTTCGCTTCGCCTGGCCAAAATCGCCAATGAGGTCCAACTCTACGCGGTATTGGGAGGGGGCGTCCAAGATGAGTACGTCCCGCCGGTGATGGCGCATTGACGGGATGATCGAGAAACCGCGTCCCGCATAGTTGCGGCGCCGCTCCGGCGCCGTGACGTCTTGCTCGTGAATCCGCTTCGGAAGGTCCCACGAACTCCTTTCTCCATGTCTGCCCGTGAATGTCCGTTTCTCCGCATTCTGACCCCCCCTGGATTCCGGTTTTCCGCCCCGGGTTTGTATCGGAATAAACCGCAGCCCCAGGGAGCGTTCCCTGGTTTTTCTTGACAGGAACCGGGGAACGGGAGGATAATTGTTCATAACAGAATAAACGTACGTTCTGTATCTGGAACTTCGCGCCGCGGGACATCATCGGGTTTTCATCTCATTTTTATAGAGCCGGCATCCACTCCATCCCAACCCCCTGTTTCGGGCGTATGCTTTCGGGGGTCTCGCTCGTAACAGGGAATGATCGATTCATAAACTTAAGGCTCGATCACATAGCAGCCCGTTGATAAACCGCATCGCGGGCAGGCCGGTGAAAGACGATGAGATGCAACGCCGCAGATCGCGTTTTTCAACGGCCTGCTAATTAAGAACGCTGTTATAAGGCATCACGGCGGCGTTGCCGGGTGATGAGTCCATACCTCGGGCTCTGAAGTCCAAGGCAACCCGACCACCCAATGCGGATTGCACCAACGCCGCAAGCGTACGTTCCAAGGAAGGAGGTGAAATGGACTAACTCCGGTACGGCAAAGGCAGTCCTGAACCGAAAGCAGATCATCGGAAAGGAGACGTCATGAAAAAAGGCCTGGCGGGTAAGCTGAAACCGGAGAACTTCGGCTTCTCCATGCCTGTGACCAGTCCACCCTTTGACTCCCCGCCCTACTACTATCGGGGCATTGAACTGCTGGCCTTCGTCTATGAAACGGATGACCAAGCCGCGGCGTCCCTGGTTCCCGAAGGACTCCGGCTTGCGGAATCGCCGGCGGTGGCTCAACTCCTGTTTCCCAATTTCCACTTCAGTACATTGGGCGCCTACAAAGAGGTCATCCTGGCCCTAAACTGCGTTTGGGAAGGGCAAGCGGTGACTTTTTGCGTAGGCCTGCTGGTTACCAACGAGGTGGGTCTCATCGGGGGACGGGAACCGTACGGCTTTCCCAAGTTGTTCGCCAACATCGAGTGGAGCAAGGAGCGGAACCTTATATGCGCCTGGGCGGAGCGCCCCAGTGGAAAACGAATCTGCACGGGAGTGTTGCGCCCCCGGGATAATCTGTCGCCGAAAGATGTGGCGAGCAACCCGCTGGTGACGTTGAAGGTGATCCCCAGTCCTGAGGAGAACGCTCCCCCCGAAGTCTGTGAATTGGTGCTTACTCCCATTAACTTCGAGCTGATCACCGGATCGGATGGAAGAGGGGAGGGCTTTTCGGGTCCGGGTAACGTGACCTTTGATTCGCCCTCGGTGATCGATGCCTATTACCGTTTGCCGGTACGGCGGATGCTGGCTGCGTCCTGGGGTCGTTACAATTTCGTGCTGCCGTACGGCAAGGTCATCAAGCGGTATACGCCGGTTAAGCCGGCCGTAATGGATGCGGAAGGATACCTTCAACCCCGTGTGAGCTGACGGGTGGGGCTCGTGCGGCCCCTTCCGCGGAGCGATTTTCCCGGAGAGCCTTGAAAATCGATCAGAGTGAACCCCTATGTCCAGAATAAGGAGAAGCAGATGATGCGTAAGCCGTATGTATTCATAGGTGTACTGGTTATGGTTCTGTCGTTAGGCTTGTGCGCGGGTTCCTCCCGGGCCTCGGGTGCGGATGCCTACAGCACGCCCACCATGTCCCCGCTTTTCGGTCCACCGCCTTACGAATATCGGGACAACTGGGGAATAACCGTAGTGTTCAAGACGAAACCGGAAGTGCTGAAAAGTCTGGTGCCCGAGCCCCTTGTGCCCAATTCGGACGGAATCATGTTCGTGACCATCAGTCGTTTCTTTGTCAGCGGCTTTGGAAGTTACAACGAACTGATCTTCGGCGCCCCGGTGAATTACGGGGACCGCGTGGTCAACTATTCCCTATATCTGATGCTGGACAACGACATCCCCATCGGTGCGGGTCGTGAAATCTGGGGTTTTCCCAAGAAGCTGGCCCGGGTTGAGTTGACGGAACAGGACGGCATATTGACAGGCACCGTGGAACGGGGCGGCATCCTGCTCGTGAAAGCGTGCGTATCCATCGATGCCCTGGGAAAGCCGGAAGATGCGGCTGGGAGTGCGGAATATGTGAATCTCAAGTTGATCCCTTCCGTTCGCAAGGACGCTCCGCCCGATGTGATGCAGCTTACCACCACCACCCTGGAAAACGTGGAATTGAAACAGGTGTACAAAGGGAGAGCGACTCTGGAATTCGGCATGTCCCCGGCGGATGCGTTTCATGAGATTCCTGTTGTCGAGGTATTGGGGGGACTGTACGTGAACTCGGATTTTACGCTCACGTATGGAGAGGTGCTCCACGACTATCTGAAGGAAAAGTAATACGAATCTTGGTCTTTAGGGCCGGGAATCAAACCGGCTCTGAGGCATGGGGGGTATATCCTCCCCCGAGTTCATAAGCTCTATTGCGGGCAGGCTGGTGAAAGACGGTGAACCGCCGGTCCCATAAATCCCGAGGATCGCGCTTTCTATCAGCCTGTTAGGACCAGGCCGCAGGCTGCGTCCGGCGGCGCCCTGCCCGGTGAGACACGTCGGAAGGGTAGGGGGGAGATAAGCATAAAGCGCCTTTTCTCCCGCCGAAAAATGGGAAGGTCTTCGAGAACCCAAAGGGAGAAGAGCATGAGTGAAACCAAGCGGACCACGGACATCGTATTCGTGGGCGGAGGTTCGGCGGGTCTTTCGGGAGCGTTACGGGCCCGTGAATTGGGACTTAGGACGGTGGTCCTCGAGAAACTCGGTTCCTGTGGGGGCGACGCCATGATCGCGGCGGGATTTTGGATCGCGGCCGAGTCCAAGTTTCAGAAAGAGAAGGGTGTACAGGACTCGAAAGCGGCGTTGTACCGATATCTTATGGAGTACTCGTCGTACCGGTGCCGCCCCGAACTCGTTCGCGTGCTGGTGGACCGGTGTGCGGGCAACATCGAATGGCTGGAGCGGCAAGGACTGGTTTTCGGCAAGGACGTGCACGTCCACGGACCTACCACGGTCCCCCGGGTGATTCAGAACGAAGGAATGGGCGCCCAGTATGTCAAGGTATTGAAGGAACGCGCCGAGGCTCTTGGAGCCGAAATCCTGCTCAGGACGGGGGCCGAATCCCTGGTTATGGAAGGCGGGGCCGTCGTAGGAGTCATCGGCGAAACCGAGGCCGGCGAGAGGCTGGATGTGCGGGCCAGGGGCGTGGTGCTGGCAACGGGCGGCTTCGGGAAAAACGCGGACATGGTGAAAAAACACCTTCCGGTGGATCGGCATGCCATGATCTGCGCGGGATGGGCCAAAGGAGACAACGTTCGTCTCGCGCAGGAAGCGGGAGCGGCCGTAGAGGACCTGAACGTAGGTCTGCTGTACAAGGCGGAAATGCCGGATACCGCCGGACTCTCCATGCGCAGTTTCTATCTTCTTCTGTTTAACAACTACCCCGTTGTCAACAGGTTGGGCGAACGGTTCATGGACGAAAGCGCATGGAACGCGTATTTCTCCTACTCGTTGAAAAACCAGCCCGGAGGGAGCGCCTTCGTCATCATCGATGAGGCCATGCGAACCGCCAATCCCTTCACGGACCTTTCAAAGGAAATCCAATCCGGTCGAATCAAGAAGGCGGATTCATTCCGCGACCTGGCGCTTCAAACGGGTCTGCCCCTGGAGACCTTCGAGGCCAACGTGCAGAGATACAATGCATTTGCCGCCAAGGGCGAGGATGAAGAGTTCGGCAAGCCGGCGGCGTCGCTGACTCCGCTCGCCAAGGCTCCGTATTACGCCATTGAGATTGTGCCCCTGGTGTTGAATACGGTGGGCGGCCCCGTTATCGATGCCAAAGCCCGGGTCTTGAAGGCCGACGGCGCCCCCATAGACGGATTGTACGCCGCCGGCAATGGGACCGCCGGGTTCTACGACAGCTATCCATCCACCGGAATCGGACTTCAGATCTCGAGCATTTTTGGACAGGTCGCCGCGGAATCGGTACAGGAGGCCATGGCCTACCCGGACGGATCGTACGTTATCTGAAAAAAACCAAGGAGCCTTGTCTGTTAAGACAAAGGCGCCGCTATTCCGGGATCCGACGTTTCATCGGAAACCGAATCTCGACGGTAGGCTAGTGCGCCAGGGGCTGTGCAAGAGGAGGAATGTGCGGCATGCCGGTGAAGCGCGGCATGATTCGGGTTAAGACAGCCCAGGCTGAAGAGGATACGGCGTCTTCCCAGTGTAGGGATGTCAACTCGTTCTTCCGGCTTGAATCGTATACCTGTATGACGGGGATGGGTTTTGGGGTCGATGAACTCAAAGCAATCTAAGGTGGCGCAAGAAAGGAGCAGAGCATGAGCATGGAACTGGAAGGCAAAGTGGCCATCGTTACCGGGGCCGGACGAGGAGGAACGCAGGAGCGCTTGAGAGGCTTCGGCGCGGAAATTTGTAAGCAATTGGCCCTACGAGGCGCTGAAATCGTGGTCAATGATTTCACAGGGTCCGGCTATGATTATGCACAAGAACA
>Ga0068714_10005192_pt1 | contig 13953 bp, 13 predicted proteins | sample MTBNYHSulfiMetaG_FD_62988 | JGI IMG/M metagenome (GOLD analysis project Ga0068714, IMG submission 62988) | Enrichment culture microbial communities from rom New York Harbor, USA that are MTBE-degrading - MTBE-NYH (New York Harbor Sulfidogenic)... | ecosystem: Environmental > Aquatic > Marine >... | reverse complement strand
GGACGGCGATGACCTCTTCGTCCACTTCTCGGAGATCGCCATGGACGGCTACAAGACGCTGACCCAGGGTCAGCGTGTTGAGTTCGAGATCACCGAGGGGGACAAGGGGCTGCAGGCGTCGCGCGTCATGGTGGTCGAATGACCTGAGCGCCGGCCCGCGCGTCAGCGCACTCGGCGATCGAAGGGGCCCGCCGGCCGAGAGGCCGGCGGGCCCCTTCTTGTCCCCTCCGGGAGCCTGGAGTAGGATAGCCGTCCCCTTTCGCCGCCCGGGCAGGAGAGACCGACCATGATCACCGACGACGACGTCCGCTACGTGGCCCGTCTGGCGAGGCTGCGGCTCGAGCCCGACGAAGCGGAGCGCATGACCGGCGAGCTCGCCAAGATCCTCGGCCACATCGACAAGATGTCCGAGCTCGACATCGGCGACGTGCCGCCGACGGCGCACGTCCTCGACGTCGTCAACGTGCTGCGACGTGACGCGCCGCGGCCGAGCCTCGACCGCGCCGACGCCCTGAGGAACGCGCCCTCGGTCGCCGACGACTCCTTCCGCGTGCCGAGGATGGGGTGAGCGGCGTGCTCGACCCGCTCCGCCTGAAGGCGCGCGAGGCCAAGCGGCTGCTCGTCGACGGCGAGGTGTCGGCCGCCGAGCTGACGAAGGTCTACCTCGACCAGATCGCCGCGGTCGAGGACCGCGTGCACGCCTACGTCCTCGTCACGAGCGACAACGCCGCCAAGTACTCGACCAAGATCGACCGCGAGATGCAGGCCATGCGCGGCCCGCTCGCCGGGCTGCCCGTGGCGGTCAAGGACAACATGGTGACCGAGGGCGTCACCACGACCTGCGCCTCGCGCATCCTCCACAACTACGCGCCGGTCTACACGGCGACCGCGGTACGCAGGCTCTGGGACGCCCACGTGGTGATGCTGGGCAAGACGAACCTCGACGAGTTCGCCATGGGCTCGTCCACCGAGAACTCGGGCGTGCAGGTCACGGCCAATCCCTGGGACCTCGCCACGGTGCCCGGCGGCTCGAGCGGCGGCTCCGCCGCCGCGGTCGCCGCCGGCGAGGCGCTCTGGGCCCTGGGGTCCGACACGGGCGGGTCCATCCGCCAGCCGGCGGCGCTCTGCGGCGTGGTCGGCATGAAGCCCACGTACGGCGCCGTCTCGCGCTACGGTCTCATCGCCTTCGCCAGCTCGCTCGACCAGATCGGGCCGCTGACGCGCTCGGTCTACGACTGCGCCCTGCTGCTGCGCCACATCGTCGGCAAGGACCCGCACGACGCGACGAGCGTCGAGCTGCCCTTCGAGGTCGAGCTGCCCGAGGGCGACCGCCTCGACGGCCTCACGGTCGGCATCCCCGGCGAGTACCTCGCTCTCGGCATCGAGCCGGGCGTGCGGGCGCGCTTCGACGAGACCGTCGCCCTGGTCGAGGAGCTCGGCGGGCGCTGCGTCGAGATCAGCCTGCCGCACACCGAGTACGCCCTGCCCGCCTACTACATCATCGCGCCCGCCGAGGCGAGCGCGAACCTCGCCCGCTTCGACGGCGTGCGCTACGGCCACCGCGCCGAGGGCGCCGCCGACCTGCGCGAGATGTACGAGCGCACGCGCGGCGAGGGCTTCGGCGCCGAGGTCAAGCGGCGCATCATGATCGGCACCTACGCCCTCTCGGCGGGCTACTACGACGCCTACTACGGGCGCGCGCAGCGCGTGCGCACCATGGTGCGCCGCGACTTCGCGCGCGCCTTCGAGGGCGTCGACCTCATCGTCTCACCGACCTCGCCGACGGTCGCCTTCCGCGCCGGCTCGCGCACCGACGACCCGCTGGCGATGTACATGAGCGACATCTGTACGATCCCGGCCAACCTGGCCGGCCTGCCGGCGCTCTCGATCCCCTGCGGCCTGAGCGACGGGCTGCCGGTGGGCTTCCAGCTCATCGGCCCGGCGTTCAGCGAGAACCGCCTGCTCGGCGCGGCCCACGCCCTCGAGGGCGCTCTCGGCTTCGAGACGGCGCCCTCCTTCCGCGACTCGTCCGCGAGCGCGGTCGCCGGGGAGGCGCGGTCGTGACCGCCTGGGAGCCGGTCATCGGGCTCGAGATGCACGTCGAGCTCGACACCGAGACGAAGATGTTCTGCGGCTGCGCCGTGACCAAGGGCGACCCGCCCAACACGCACACCTGCCCGGTCTGCCTCGCGCACCCCGGCGCGCTGCCCGTGGTCAACCAGCGCGCCGTCGAGTACGCGACGCGTATCGCCCTCGCCCTCCACTGCACGGTGCCGGCGCGCAACGTCTTCCACCGCAAGAACTACTTCTATCCCGACCTGCCCAAGGCGTACCAGATCAGCCAGTACGACGAGCCGCTCGCCGTCGACGGCTGGTTCGAGTACCGGGTCGGCGACGAGACCCTCCGCTGCCGCATCGACCGGGTGCACATGGAGGAGGACGCGGCCAAGCTCGTCCACGCCGGCGGCGAGGCGGGGCGCATCGCCGGCTCCGAGTACAGCGTCGTCGACTTCAACCGCGGCGGCACGCCCCTCATCGAGATCGTCACCGAGCCCGACATCCCCTCGCCGGCGGCGGCGCGCGAGTTCCTCCAGCAGCTGCGCGCCCTCGTCATCGAGCTCGGCGTCAGCGCCTGCAGCATGGAGGAGGGGCAGATCCGCTGGGACGCCAACATCAGCGTCCGTCCGGCGGGCAGCGACGAGCTCGGCACGCGCACCGAGCTCAAGAACATGAACAGCTTCCGCTTCCTGCAGCAGGCGCTCGAGGCCGAGCTGCCGCGGCAGGCCGAGGTCCTCGAGGCCGGCGGACGGATCGAGCAGGAGACCCTGCACTTCGACCCGGACACCGGCCTCACGACGCCGCTGCGCTCCAAGGAGGAGGCGCACGACTACCGTTACTTCCCCGAGCCCGACCTGGTGCCGCTCGAGATGGACCCTGCCTGGGTCGAGGAGGTGCGCGCCGCGCTGCCGGAGCTGCCGGCGGCGCGCATCGAGCGCTTCGTCACGCAGTACGGGCTCTCGCGCCAGGACGCCTCGGTGCTCGGCGCGCAGCGGCCGCTGGCCGAGTTCTACGAGCAGGTCGTGGCCCAGGGCGTCGACGCGAAGCCGGCCGCCAACTGGACGATGGGCGAGTACCTCGCCCATCTCAACGCGGCCGGCCTCGAGCCCGGCCACGGGTTCGTGACCCCCGAGCGCCTCGCGAAGCTCGTCGCGCTGGTCGCCGAGGGGAGCATCTCGAGCAGCGCCGGCAGGGAGGTCTTCGCCCGCATGGTCGAGGACCGGGCCGAGCCCGGCGAGGTGGTCGAGACGCACGGCCTCGGCCAGATCTCCGACGAGGCCGCGCTCGAGGAGCTCGTCGCCCGGGTCGTCGCCGACAACCCGGCACAGGCCGAGCAGTACCGCGGCGGCAAGCAGCAGGTGCTCGGCTTCTTCGTCGGTCAGGTGATGAAGGCGACCGAGGGGCGCGCCAACCCGAAGCTCGTCAGCGAGCTGCTGCGCAAGGCGCTCGCGTAGCGAGGCGCCGCGCGGCGAGCCGACGCCGATCCGCCCGGCCTCGGCGATCCGCCCGGCCTCGCCGATCCGCCCGGCCTCGCCGATCGGCTCGGCCTCGGCGACGCGGTCCGGCCGCTCCCGCGGCCGTTCCGCGGCCGGAGGTCCGGCGGGGCGGAGAGCCCGTCGCCGTCCGCCCTCCTTCGCCGGCCCGCGGCCGCGCAGGCGTCGTCAGACCACGAGCACCAGCCCGCTCCAGCTGAACTTCTCCTTGGAGCCCATCTTCAGCCGCAGGCCGGCGTTGTGGTACGTGCTGAAGACGTCGATGCCGGCGGCCTCCATCGACGGCCGCGCCTCGTACGGGTGCCGGCAGAGCTGCGTCGTGTCGCAGTAGCCGATGGGATCGTCGGGCGTGTAGCAGAGGTAGCAGGTCGAGGCGACGTAGCCGGCGGCGAAGAAGTAGCCCAGATTGTGCGCCCGGCGCTCGATCTCCATGACGACCTCGTGCAGCCTGAACCAGAGCGGCTGCTGGACGGTGCGGTCGAACTCGATGGCCCTCTCGTCGTACTGCAGGCGGCAGAGGGGCTGCTCGCCCTGGATCAGCTCCCAGTACTCGTCCGGCAGCTCCATGGACACCTCGGTGAGGACGGCCCACTCGTACTTGGCGACGATCTTCGCCGTCTCCTCAGCGGTGGGCGAGAACGGCGGGTCCATGAGGCACTGGCCGTAGCACTCGCAGGGCGGGATCCTGCACTTGAGGGTCACGCGCTCGTCGGTCGCCACGTGACGGGCCGGGATGAGCCTGGCGAAGTCGGCGCCGCGCTCCTCGGCGGCGGTGCAGACCTCCGCCATGTCGCGCTCGAAGGCGGGGACGTCCTCCCCCGCGATGGCCCAGGTGTGCTTGGGGTAGACCGGCTCGTACCGCGTCATCGCGCGCTCCCTTCGCGCGCCGCGCTCACGGGCGGCGCGCCGTCGGTGTCGGCCGCGGCGCGCCGCCCGTGAGCAGCCGGAGCGGCGCGCGCCCCGCGGACTCCTCCGCGGCGATTGCACACGAGCGCCGCGACGCGGTCAAGGCGCGCCGTTCGGCCGCGGGCGCGCCGTCTGACCGGGGCGCGCCGTTCGTCCCCGGGGCGCCGCGCCCGACGCGGCGCCCTTGCCAAGCTCACGGAGCCTGTGGGACAATCTCGCTCCGGCCCGCGCCGCGGGAGAGCACGCGTGCGACGCGGCGTCACCCTCATCCCGACCTCACGGCAGCGGTGTCACCGTCTCCGGGGTACGTCTCCGGAAGACCGGCGAAACGGCAGGTGCAGAATGATCGACGACCTCTCCAGCTTCGAGATCCCGCAGGAACGGGCCCAGGCCGCCGAGCCGCCCGTGTACATCGACGACACGACGCTGCGCGACGGCGAGCAGACCGCCGGCGTCGTCTTCTCGAACCACGAGAAGATGCGCATCGCCAAGCTGCTCGACGAGGTGGGCGTCCACCAGATCGAGGTCGGCATCCCGGCGATGGGCGGCGACGAGAAGAAGGTCATCACCGAGATCGTCGATCTCGGTCTCGACACGTCCATCCTCGCCTGGAACCGCGCCGTCGTCGCCGACGTGCAGCACTCGGTCGACTGCGGCGTCGACGCGGTGGCGATCTCGATGTCGGCGAGCGACATCCACATCGAGCACAAGCTGCAGAAGTCCCGCCAGTGGGTGCTCGACCAGATCCGCGAGTGCGTCGCCTTCGCCAAGGAGAAGGGCCTCTACGTCTCGGTGAACGCCGAGGACGCCTCGCGCGCCGATCTCGACTTCCTCCTGCGCTTCGGCCTCGCCGCCCAGGCCGAGGGCGCCGACCGGCTGCGCTTCTGCGACACGCTCGGCATCCTCGACCCGTTCGACACCCACAACGTGATCAGCTTCCTCAAGAAGAAGGGCATCCGCGTCATCGAGATGCACACCCACGACGACTTCGGCATGGCGACCGCCAACGCGCTGGCCGGCATCAAGGCCGGGGCCACCTACGTCAACACGACGGTCAACGGCCTCGGCGAGCGCGCCGGCAACGCGGCGCTCGAAGAGGTCGCCATGGCGCTGAAGCACATCGGCAAGGTCGAGGTCGGGCTCGAGACGCACCGCTTCCGCGAGCTCTCCGAGTATGTCGCCGCGGCGTCGGCGCGCAGCATCCCGGCGTGGAAGTCGATCGTGGGCACCAACGTGTTCGCCCACGAGTCGGGCATCCACGCCGACGGCGTCATCAAGAACCCGCTGAACTACGAGGCCTTCTCCCCTGAGGACGTCGGGCTCGAGCGGCAGATCGTCGTCGGCAAGCACTCCGGCACGCGCACCATCTACCGCAAGTTCCAGGAGTTCGGGCTCGAGCTCAGCCAGGACGACTGCGCGGCGATCCTCGAGATGGTGCGCACGACGGCGGTCGAGCTGAAGCGCGCGCTCTTCGAGAAGGAGCTCATGTACATCTACCGCGACTACATCACCCGGCTGGGCGAGGCCGTGCCGATCGGCAACGGCGGCGACGGCGGCCAGACGGCCGGCGGGGCCGAGTGAGGCCACTCACCCTGGCCGAGCGCCTGCTCGCCGCCCACGCCGGGGCGGACGAGGTGTCGCCGGGCCAGATCGTCGTCTGCGACGTCGACGCGGCCATCGCCCAGGACGGCACGGGGCCGCTCGCGATCCAGCAGATCGACGAGCTCGGGGCCGGGCGCGTGCAGGCGCCGACCTGCGTCTTCTTCATCGACCACGCGGCGCCGGCGCCGCGCAGCGAGCTCGCCAACGCGCAGCGCACGATCCGCGAATTCTGCGCCCGCGCGGGGGCGACGCTCTCCGACGTCGAGATGGGCGTCTGCCACCAGCGCGTGGCCGAGGACTACGCCAGGCCGGGCGCTCTCGTGATCGGCGCCGACTCACACACCTGCACGGCCGGCGCCCTCGGCGCCTTCGCGACCGGCATGGGCTCGACCGACGTCGCCGTCGGCATGGCGACCGGCAAGACGTGGCTGCGCGTGCCCGAGACCTACAGGGTCGAGATCGACGGCGAGCTCGGCGAGCGGGTCGAGGCCAAGGACCTGATGCTGACGCTCATCGGCCGTCTCGGCGCCGACGGCGCCACCTACAAGGCGCTCGAGTTCGGCGGCGAGGGCGCCGCGCGACTGCCGATGCACGGCCGCCTCACGCTGTCGAACATGGCCGTCGAGGCCGGCGCCAAGGCCGGGCTCTTCGCCAGCGACGAGACGACGCGCGCCTTCCTCGCCGCCAACGGGCGCGAGGGCGACTGGCGTCCGCTCGCGCCCGACCCCGGCGCCGCGTACGAGCGCGTCGTCGAGATCGACGCGGCGACGGTCGTGCCGACCGTCGCGCGGCCGCACACGGTGGACAACACCGCGGCGGCGGCGGAGCTCGGCGACGTCGCCGTCGACCAGGTGCTGATCGGCACCTGCACGAACGGGCGGCTCGAGGACCTGCGCGCGGCGGCGGCCGTCCTCGACGGCCGCCGCCGCGCGCCCTCGACCCGCCTCATCGTCACCCCGGCCTCGCAGGCCGTCGCCCGCGCCGCCGTCGCCGAGGGCCTCTACGACGTGTTCCTCTCGGCCGGCGCCGTGATCACCAACCCCGGGTGCGGCGCCTGTGTCGGCATCCACGAGGGCATCCTCGCCGACGGCGAGGTGTGCGTGAGCACGGCCAACCGCAACTTCAAGGGCCGCATGGGCAACCCCGAGGGGTACATCTACCTCGCCTCGCCCTCGACCGCGGCGGCGACGGCCGTCGCCGGTCGCATCGCCGACCCTCGCGAGCTCTGAGGCGGCCCGGCCGCCCGGGAAGGAGACCACCATGGCCACGTCCTACGACCGTCCGCCGGAGCTGGCGATCGACCCCGCGAAGCGCTACACGGCGACCATCGCGACCGACCTCGGCGACATCGTCGTCGAGCTCTACGCCGACAAGGCGCCGCGCACCGTGAACAACTTCGTCTTCCTCGCCCGCGAGGGCTACTACGACGGCGTCACCTTCCACCGCGTGATCCCCGGGTTCATGGCGCAGGGCGGCGACCCGACGGGGTCGGGGCGCGGCGGCCCCGGCTATCGCTTCGAAGACGAGTTCCACCCCGACCTGCGCCACGACGGCCCGGGCGTGCTCTCGATGGCCAACGCCGGCCCCGGCACCAACGGGTCGCAATTCTTCATCACGCACGGCGCGACGCCGCACCTCGACGACCGGCACACGGTCTTCGGCAGGGTCGTCGAGGGCATGGACGTCGTGCTGGCGATCCCCGAGCGCGACCCGATGCGGGCCCGCGAACCCGGTCTCGCGATGAACAGCGTGACGATCGTCGAAGAGGAGGCCTGAGGCGACGATGGCTGACGCGACGAGCGGCGCGACGAGGCCGACGCCGGGTGGGGGGCCGGCGGGCGGCGCCGGCCCGGCCGCGACGGGCGGCAGCGTGCTGGCCGGCCGCGCCTGGACCTTCGGCGACGACATCTCGACCGACCACATCGCGCCGGGGCGGCTCTTCCACCTGCGCACCGACCTTCCGGAGCTGGCCAAGCACGTGATGGAGGACGCCGACCCCGGGTTCGCCGCGGCGATGAGCCCGGGCGACTTCATCGTCGGCGGGCGCAACTTCGGTCTCGGCTCGAGCCGCGAGCACGCCCCGCGCATCATCAAGCTCGCCGGCGTCGGCGCGGTGCTCGCGCAGTCGTTCGCGCGCATCTTCTACCGCAACGCGATCAACGTCGGCCTGCCGGTGCTGCAATGCGACACGAGCGGCATCGCGCAGGGCGACGAGCTGGTCGTCGACCTGGCGGCCGGCGAGGTGCGCGATGTGACGAAAGGTCTCGTCGTGCCCTTCGTCCCCCTGCCCGAGGTGATGGTGACCATCCTCAACGACGGCGGCCTCGTGCCGCACGTCAAGAAGCACGGCGGCTTCGCCCTGCCCGGCTCGTGAGGCGGCCCGCCGCCCCCGGGACCGTCAGCGCACGGTCCCAGTCCCGACGACCACGGGGAGGCCCATGGCGCACAGAGTGACCCTCATCCCCGGCGACGGCACCGGCCCCGAGCTCGCCCAGGCGCTCGAGACCGTCATCGCCGCGACCGGAGTCGCCATCGAGTGGGACCGCCAGGAGGCCGGCCTCGACGTGATGGCGAGCTACGGCACGCCGCTGCCCGACCACGTGCTCGCCTCCGTGCGCCGCAACCGCGTCGCCATCAAGGGGCCGATCACGACGCCGGTCGGCACGGGCTTCCGCAGCGTCAACGTCGCGCTGCGCAAGGAGCTCGACCTCTACGCCTGCCTGCGGCCGGCGCAGTCGCTCGAGGGCGTGCGCAGCCGCTACCGCGACGTCGACCTCGTCGTCGTGCGCGAGAACACCGAGGACCTCTACGCCGGCATCGAGCACATGGTCGGCGAGGACGCCGCCGAGAGCATCAAGATCATCACCCGAAGAGGCAGCGAGCGCATCGTGCGCTTCGCCTTCGAGTACGCGCGACGCCACGGCCGGCGCAAGGTCACGGCCGTGCACAAGGCCAACATCATGAAGTGCACGGACGGGCTCTTCCTGCGCGTGGCCGGCGAGGTCGCGCAGCGGTACCCGGAGATCGAGTTCGAGGACCGCATCGTCGACAACATGTGCATGCAGCTCGTGCAGAAGCCCGAGCTCTACGACGTGCTCGTGCTGCCGAACCTCTACGGCGACATCGTGAGCGACCTCTGCGCCGGGCTCGTCGGCGGCCTCGGCGTGGCGCCCGGCGCCAACATCGGCGACGAGGCCGCCGTGTTCGAGCCGGTGCACGGCAGCGCGCCGAAGTACGCCGGGCAGGGCAAGGTCAACCCGACCGCCCTGCTGCGCAGCGGCGTGCTGCTGCTCGCCCACCTCGGCGAGGACGAGGCGGCGGCGAAGATGCAGGAGGCCATCGCCGCCGTGATCGCCGAGGGCAAGGACGTCACCTACGATCTCGGCGGCCACGCCGGCACACAGGCGATGGCGGCCGCCATCGCGCGCCGGATCGCGGGCTGAGCCCGCGGGCGCGGCCCGGGCCGCGCCGAGCGAAAGGGGGGACGTGATGGAGCCGGACGAACGGCGCCTGAACCTGCATGCGACGCCGGAGATGATGGCCGGCGTCTACGCCAACTTCGCCAACGTGAGCCACTCCGACTACGAGTTCTCCGTCACCTTCGTCCGCCTCGACCACGAGAGCGAGGAGGACGACCAGGTCAACGGCGTCGTCGTGAGCCGCGTCAACATGTCGCCGCGTTTCGCCCGCGAGCTGCTCGACGCGCTCCAAGACAACTACTCGAAGTGGGCGACGGCGCAGAGCATTCGCGACCTTCCCGAGACGCCGCCCGAGGAGCATTGAGCGTGGCGGCGGCGCGCCGCGCCAGGGCCGCGGGCCACTCGCCGGCGGCGCGCCACTCGCCGGCGGCGCGCCGCCCGACGGCTGCGCGCCGCCCCGGGAAGGTGCGTCACCAGAGGGGACCGCGTGGCTGACCACTCCTTCTGGGTGTGGGTGCTGCTCGCGTTCCTGGCGGCGGCGGCGTGGGGGCTCACCGTCGTCGTCAACAAGCGCACCCTGCAGTACGTCGACCCCTTCGCGCTGAACCTCGTCATGCGGGTGCCGACGATCGCCCTGATCGCGCTCGCCGCCGGCGTCCTGACGGTCACCGAGGCGTGGGATCTCGGCTTCGGCATGACCTGGGGTGCCTTCGCCTGGATCACCGCCTCCGCCGTCGTCACCTGGCTGATCGCCTTCAACGCCTACTACCTCGTCCTGCGCCTGGGCGCCCTGGGTGTGGTGACGCCGATCATGGCCACCGACCCGCTGTTCACCGCGGTCTTCGCCGTGCTCCTGCTGCACGCCGACCTCGGGCCTCTCGTCACGACCGGGCTCTTCGTGTCGACGGCGGGCGTCGTGCTCATCTCGCGGTGGATGGAGCCGCGGGCGGCCGGCCAGCCGGCGGCGGTGACCGAGGGCGGCGACGCGCCCGTGGTCGCCCTCCGACCGGAGGGCGACGCGGCGGGCGAGCCGCCGGCGACCGCGCCGCCGAAGTCGGCCGCCCGCCTGCGCTTCGACGTGATCGCCCTCGCCCTGCTGGCGGCCGCCGGCTGGGGCCTCGGGCCGGTCTTCATCGAGCTGGCGACGGAGTCGCTCGGCGCCGCGAGCACGACGATGATCCTGCAGAGCCAGGCAATGGGCCTGCTGATGCTGCTCCCCGTCGTGTGGCGGCGCCGTCGCGTCACCGTGCGCCGACTCTCCCGGCCCGAGTGGCGCCTCGTCGTGCGTCTCATCCTCGCCGCCAGCGTCCTCGAGGCGTACTTCGCCGTCGCCTACTACCTCCTGATCGACGAGATCGGCTCGGTGCTGACCGTGCTGATCATCGCCTCCTCGCCCGTCTTCGCGATCCTCGGCGGGATGCGGTTCCTCGGCGAGCGGTACGGCTGGAAGCTCGCCATCGGCGCCGGCGTCACCCTGGCCGGGGTGGCGATCGCCACATTGCAGGGCGTCTGAGCCGGCGACGGGGCGCGGGCGCAGGACGGCCGGGCCTGCACCGGGGCGGCCCTTCCCGCCCGCCCGAGGCGCTGCTACGATGCGCCTGTCAGGCGGAAGGCTTCTGGGGACCCACGGACTTCTGGGGGAGAAATGGGCGAGATCGATCGACTCCTCGACGGCGTGCGCGGCGGGCGTCTGAGCCGGCGGCAGTTCATGGTGAGGGCGGCGGCCGTCGGGCTCTCGCTGTCGAGCGCCTCCGCGATCCTCGCCGCGTGCGGCGAGGAGGAAGCGGCGGAGGCGCCGGAGGCCATGGACACGACGACTCCGGAGTCCATCACCTTCTACAACTGGGCGGACTACCTCGACCCCGACCTGAAGGAGCGCTTCCAGAACGAGACCGGCATCGAGGTCAGAGAGACCTTCTTCGACACCAACGACGAGCTGCTCGCCAAGATGAAGGCCGGGGCCACCGACTTCGACGTCATCTGCCCCGGCGGTTACATCGTCTCGATCATGCGCAACTCGGGCCTGCTGCGGCCGCTCGACATGTCGCTCATCCCGTCGTTCAGCCAGATCATGCCCGAGCTGCAGCAGCCGGTCTTCGACGACGAGGCGGACGGCAACAAGTACTCGGTCCCGTACATGTTCGGCACCGCCGGCATCGGCGTCCGCACCGACAAGGTCACCGAGCCGGTCACCAGCTGGGCGACCATGTGGGACCCGAAGTGGGAGCGTCAGCTGACCATGCTGAGCGCGGAGCGGACCGTCTTCGGGGAGGTCCTCAAGTTCCTCGGCTACTCGATCAACACGACGAGCGAAGCCGAGGTCGACGCCGCGCGCGACAAGCTCATCGAGCAGAAGCCGCTGGTGCTCAAGTACGAGGCCTCGGGACTGGCGCGCACGATGGCCGAGGGCATACCTCTCGTCAACTGCTACGACGGAGATGCCGCGGTGGCGAAGCGCGACATCGGGCCGGAGCTGCTCGACTATGTCGTGCCGTCGGAGGGTTCGGTGTTCTGGGTCGACAACCTGGCCGTTCCCAAAGCGGCCCCGAGCCCGTACGGCGCCCACCTGTTCATCGAGTTCCTGACCCAGGCCGACGTCGCGGCGCAGAACAGCGGCTGGATCGGCTATCAGACGCCGAACAACGATGCCTTCGCGATGATGGACGACCCGGTGATCGCCGAGCTGCGGCCGACGGCCGAGCAGTGGGCGGCGGGCGAGATCGTCGACGACCTCGGCGAGTTCAACGCCTACTACACCAACGCCTGGACGCAGGTGAAGAGCGCCTGATCGTCCGGAGCGGGCGGCGGCGCGCCGTCGAGGCGCGCCGCCGCCCGCTCAGCCCGGACGCGTCACGCGCGTACTGCCGACCATCGCCGCGAGGAGTCACATGCAGAGGGCCAACGACCGTCTCGACGTCCTGGTGATCGGGGGCGGCGTCATCGGCGCCTCCTGCGCGTACTACCTGTCTCTGGCCGGAAGGGAGGTCACGCTCCTCGAGCGCGACGAGGCCGTGTGCCCGGTCGGCGCGAGCAGCTACGCCAACGCCGGCCTCGTCATGCCGAGCGACCCGGTGCCCCTGCCGTCCCCCGGGGTGCTCGGCGAGGGCATGAAGTGGCTGCTGGACAGCTCGAGCCCGCTCTACATACGGCCGCGGCCAAGCCCCGCGCTGGCGCGCTGGCTACTCGGGTTCGTCGCCGCGTCGCGCGAGAGCCGCGTGCGGCGGGGCATGCCCGTGCTTCGCGCCCTCGGTGTCGAGGGCCGCAAGGCCTTCGACGAGGTCTGCGTGGGCGGCGGCGTCGACGCCGGCTACACGCCCACCGGCATCCTCAGTCTGTACCTCTCCCGAGAGGCGCTCGACGCCGCGGCGGCCGACGCCGCACCGCTCGAGGAATCCTTCGGGATCGAGGCGGAGGTGTGGGACGCCGCGGCCGTGCACGAGCGCGTGCCGGCGGCGCTGCCCGGCGTCGCCGGTGGCGTCTTCACGGTCGAGGACGGCCACGTCGACCCGCGCGCGCTGACGCGCGGCATGGCCGGCGCGGCCGAGGAGCGCGGCGCCACCGTGCGCACGGCGACCGAGGCGCTGGGCTTCACGCGCGAGGGGCGGCGCGTGACGGGCGTCGTGACGACGCGCGGCATGGTGCGCGCGGAGACGGTCGTGCTCGCGGCGGGCGTGTGGTCGCGGCGGCTGGCCCGGACCCTCGGCGTCTCGCTGGCCCTGCAGCCGGCGAAGGGCTACAGCGTCACGGTGCCGCGGCCCGAAGGCGTGCCCGCCGACCTCGCTCTCTACCTGCCGGAGGGTCACGCCTGCGTGACTCCCTTCGGCGACGGGCTGCGTTTCGCCGGCACGCTCGAGCTGTCGGGGATGAACGACCGCGTGCTCACCAACCGCGTCGCCGCCATCCGGCGCGGCGCCGGGCGCTACTTCGCCGGCGTCGCGACCGCGCCGCCGCTCGCGCTCTGGCGCGGCCTGCGGCCGATGTCTCCCGACGGGCTGCCGATGATCGGCCGGCCGCGCGCGTACGACAACCTGGTGGTCGCGACCGGCCACTGCATGAACGGCGTCATGTACGGCCCGGTCACGGGTAAGCTTGTCGCGGAACTGCTCGACGGGGGCGCGACCTCCGTCGACCTGAGCCTGCTGGCGCCGGAGCGCTTCGGCGTCCTGTGACCTGAGAGGCGGAAGCGGCGGCCGGGGCGGCGTACGCCGGTCCGGCCGCCCGAGACGGAGGTGCGACGTGAGCGACGACACGGCCCCGAAGATCAAGGTGATCACCCCGGACGACGTGGTCTGGAGCGAGGCGGCCCGCAACCCCGACGAGACGGACCCGCCCGGCGGGGAGTTCACCGCGACGGGGTCGCCGGACGGCAAGTTCAACGTGGGCTACTGGAAGCGCGACCTGCAGCGTCGGCCCTTCACCCGCCCGTACCACGAGGTCGCCCTGATCCTCGAGGGCGAGGTCGAGATCGAGCTCGA
>Ga0068714_10005190_pt1 | contig 13954 bp, 19 predicted proteins | sample MTBNYHSulfiMetaG_FD_62988 | JGI IMG/M metagenome (GOLD analysis project Ga0068714, IMG submission 62988) | Enrichment culture microbial communities from rom New York Harbor, USA that are MTBE-degrading - MTBE-NYH (New York Harbor Sulfidogenic)... | ecosystem: Environmental > Aquatic > Marine >... | reverse complement strand
GGGGAAAATGGATTATGTTTTCATTGCTATTAGTTTATGTCTAATAGTTTGGACTTATATAATATACACAGGTATACTTGTTTATGAGACACTGTAAGATACGACTTGATAAATATATGACTAACTCAAACCAAGAAAATTTTATAAATTGAGTGCTGATAAGTCGTGCACTTACTTGTTTACCCCTTTGGGGATATATGATATCCTTTTTTAAAGAAATCATATAAACCTCTCAAAGCAACCACAAGATACGTAAACATACTTGCAAGTAAAAAGCTCCTTATCTGAGGAACTATATGTTCTTTTCCAAGATAATAAATAAAAAAGAAAAAAGTAAAAATTAACCAAAACAAGCCCGTATTAACATCAAAAAAAGATGTTATTTGCTCCCAATAATAGCCAACTAAACTAAAAAACACAACACCTAACAAATAAAAAATATCAAGATAATGCTGTTCTTTATAAGTCACATAATATAAAGATGCTAAACTAAACACAATTGTGATTATGATAATTGAATAGAAAATAAAAAGAGCAGTTTTTCTATCTATGGTCAAAACCTCCTTCCTACATATACTTCTTAATCGTAAGTATATCGTAAAATCATAATTATCTTTTGCGCGCGCATACGCATTACATGGTATCCTGCCTATAAAGAAAAGTAATGGCTAAATTGAGAGAGCTCTGAGGCTTAAAAAAGTGGTCACAAACACACTCTGTATTAAATAATCCATGTACAATAGTATAAATTAACACCATCATGCTATAAACCATATTTGACCGGTCAAACCAAATCGTTTTACCGCTAAACTACGCGCGCGGATGCACCCGCGCCATATGCCTCTCCAAGTTCACAGTCTTAATCTTCAGCCCACACACGGAACACATTGACCATACGCCTTGTGGGGTCGGCGACATGAGCCTGTTTAATAGTTCGTCCACTGTTACACCCTCGTTCTTAGCTCGCTCTTTAACCATCAGCGCGGTCTCCTTCCTTACCGTGATGGTGGACCAACCCTTCTCAGGCATACCTGTTTCCACGCCTCGTAACCATATAAACGTGACATGTCACAAGGCCATAGCATAGAGCCCCGCGCCGTAGGAGCGGGGCACCGAGGGCGCCGAAGGCGCCCGTTCCCCACATATGATTAACATTGTTTTTTGATTTGCGAAGAGGCGCCGCCTTGCCACGGAGCGTAGCGGAGTGGCGGCGCCGATGAGCAACAAATAATGATGGATATGTCTCACTGTCTGCTTGTGCTATTCTTTTTCGTTTTTCGGTTTCTTGTATGGGATTATGAAGTGGTCGAAGTCATCCTCAGGTAGCTTGCTGAACACCTTCAGCACCTCAACATGAACGTCCTCCGCTTCAGCTACTGAGTCATAGATGTAGTCTCTCAGTCGCTCAACCTGTTTATCTCTCCGTTCCTCCATCTCCACAAGATTAGATACCTGTTCCTGTAGGCTGTCTATCCGTGTCTTGTAAGATGCGTTCTCTCCCTCCACCTGCTTCAGGGCGTTCTTGAGGCCTTCAACCTCCGTATAAAGCCTGTCAACCTTCGAAGCCTCCTGCTTCAGCCTCCAACCGTTCACAGCTAGCTTCGGGAAAATCTTCTCTCGGTAGGTTCGGACGATGGTTCCGAAGCTTACTGAGTAGTTCGCCTTAGCGCTCTCTCTCAGGTGCCCCATGAGGGTGTCCTTAATCTCCTCGTTCACGTCACTATCCAGTATCGCCTCGTTGTATGAGTCTCTGAGGTCTTTGAATACTAGCTGTCCTCCCCGGTTCTCGCCCAGGGCCTTCACGGCCATGTCTTTGAAGTAGTAGTTCAGGTTTCTGGGCGTCATGCTGGTGCCCTGGTAGCCTTCGAATATCCACCCTGATGATGGTTTCCCTGAGTCCAGCCAATGAGCCTTAAGGTAGTGCAGTAGGTCCGGGTTTAGGATGAACACGTGTAGCGCCCCGGTCTTCTCTCTGACGTTCTCCACGTAGATGAAGTCACGTTGCTCTGTTTCTAGGTCGATGTTCAGCCGTTCCCATGTGAGGCTTACGATATCTGCGGGTACTAGGCCACACTGGTACCCGAATAGGGTCATTAGGGTCTGCTGGTTGTTTCCCAGCTCGATTATTAGCCTCATCTCATCGTTGTCCGGGTATCGTTTGGTGGTCTCTAATGCTTGGGATAGTTCGCTGGCTGACTTGTCGGCTTTCTTCCAGAACGTGTTATCGAGGTTCAGTTCTAGGCGGTTGTTAGAGAAGTACCCGGCTACTCGGCTCAGGTAGTTCTTGATAGTATTAGCTCCATAATGGTGGTCGCTTATGAATTGTTTGAACTCGTTCATGCGGTCCTCGTAGTAGAACCTGACTTTACGGTCCTCATCTTTCAACTGGGTTTCTCTTTCTCTGATAACCTCATCAGGTGTCTTGTTCATCCAGTAAAAGAAGATAGGTAGGATAGACTTGTATCCGGTGAAGGTTCGTTCCTCAATCTTAGACTTTATTACTTGGATGGATTCATCATTCATCCAGTCGGGGTGACTCTCCCTCCACTTGTCTACGGCTTCTCGGAGCTCCGCTTTCTTGGTTTTGGATTCTTCCACATCCAACATCTAATTTCATCTCACATTTATTCATTTGTGAGAAATTCAATATCAGCGTCCCATGTAACAATACATAGGATTAATTTACCTGACTCCTGTATCAACCCATGCAAACCATCGATGGCATGATCACCTTCACATACCACGACGACATAGAGAAGGCCAGCGAGTTCTACCGTGACGCCCTCGGCCTCAAACTCGTCATGAATCGGGACTGGGTCAAGATATACAAGGCGGGCGCAGATAGCCACATTGGCCTCGTAGACAGCAAACACGGCTACATCAAACCATCAAAGGACAAGCCCGTCATGCTCAGTATAATGGTACAGAACATAGACGCCTGGCACAGGAGGCTCACAGAGAAGGGCGTCAAGACCAACCACCCGCCCAAGGAAGCCCAGGGCATCCACATGAGGGGCTTCCTCACCTGGGACCCTTCAGGCTACGTAATAGAGCTCCTGGAGTTCCTCACCAAGCCCTACGGCGAGTAATGGAACACTGATCCATAACCGTGTTAAACAGGGTCCCGAAACACCCACCGAGGACCAGAAAACCCGCGCTACACTAGTGCGGTGAGACCACTGGTGGCTCGCCCCTGGGTGCGCGGGCCTCCTCCCCTATTTTATTTGCACCAGGCCGTCGGGGCCCGGACTCCACCCCTCAGCCTTCCGCCCCAACGCCCAGTGGTAGGTCGGACGGTACAGGAACACCCAGGGGGCGTCATCCCTCACAGCCCTGAATATCTTCCTGTAAATCCGTTGCCGGGCACCGTCGTCGAAGGTCCTCTGAGCCTCCCAAGCCAGGCGGTCAACCACAGGGCTACTATAACCTTCCCACCAGGGGCCCTTGAAGGCTGAGTGGAGCTTCTCCCTGAGCACCCTGAAGGTGCTTCGGGGGCTGGAGTCAAAGCAGCACAAGTCTCCGATCCGCTTATCTCGCACCATCTCCGCGTAGGCCGGCCGGTCACCGTGGCGTCTAACCTCCACCTCCACCCCCACGGCCCCGTACATCTTCTCCATGGCGTCCGCAAGCTGGGGCGCCTCATCGGGCATAGAGGTTGGTACATCCAACACCAGCCTCAGCCCGTCACCGTGCCCGGCCTGAGCCAGCAGCCTCCGAGCACGGTCAGGGTCGAAGACGTAGGGCGGCGTCTCCGGATCGTACCCAAAATGGTGAGGGGTCAGGTACCCGGACAGCTGGGTCGCCTCCCCCCTCTTCACCTGGCCGATGATGCCGGGCACATCCAACGCGTAGTTCAAGGCCCGCCTGACGCGCCCATCAACGCAGGGCCCCCCGAAACAGTTGAACATGAAGATTATGCAGAGGCCGCTTTCCAGCTCAGCCACAGAGACCCCCTCCACCCCCGCCAAGCGTTTCCCCTCAGCCCCCACCATGCACCCGATGTCGGCTTCCCTGTCCAGAACCATCTGGGCCCTCTTAACCGGGTCAGACTCGGCAAGCCAAGTCAACGCTTTAAATTTAGGAGACCCACCCCAGTACCCCCTGAAGGCCTCCAGCGTCAGCTCGTCGCGGCCAGCCGACCCCACCAAGTAGGGGCCGGTGCCCACGTACTCCCGGGGGAGCCTATCTAGTTCATCGTCGGGGCCGATGGGCATCTCTGAGAGCAGGTCCAGGAGGTCGGCTATGGGCTCGCCTGTCCTGATCCTCACCACGTCCCGCGTGGGAGCCTCGAACCCTGCGTCACCTATGTAGCCGGCGTAGACGCCCTGAGTGCCGTAGGCGCCCCCGATGGACGGGTCCACGACGCGCCTCAGAGAGGCCACAACGTCCGAAGCTTTGAGCTGATCTCCGTTATGGAAACTTACATCCTCCCGGAGCTGAAAGAGCCAAGTCAAGCCGTCCTGCTCGACGCCCCAGCCCCGGGCCAGGCAGGGGGTGAAGCCCCCAGCCCTGTTCCGGGTGACCAGCGCCTCGTACACCGAGTACACTATGTTGTTCCTCGGGTTGCTGTCGCTGCAGATGTGGGGGTCCCCGGCCTGCACGCTGCTCTGAGCTACCTTGAACTCCATGAATCCTTGAACCGTCCTCAAATATTTAACGCCTAGGCGAAGTCCTCCAGGTCCGCGGGCTCCTCCTCCTCGGCCACCTGCTCCAGGCTCCGCCCCGACACCGCCGAGTCGGGCATCTCCTCCACCACGTCGGAGCCAGGCCTGGCCTCACCGTCCTTCATCTTGAAGAACAGCCACCTGGGTCTGTCGCCCCCGCCGGTCCTGATGAGGGCGAAGCCCCCTCGGAGCTTCCCTCCGTCCAGCCGTATGGTGGCGTGGCCCTCCTCCAGGCTCTCGGCGAAGCCCTTACCCTCCTTCATATTGGTGAAGGTGCCTCGATCCCAGACTATCACTGTCCCCGCCCCGTAATGGCCCTCCGGGATGACGCCCTCGAAACCCGCATAGGCCATGGGGTGGTCCTCCGTGGGCACGGCCAGCCGCCTCACCTTGGGGTCCATGCTGGGCCCCTTGGGCACGGCCCAGCTCTTCAGTACACCCCTCGACTCCAGCCGGAGGTCGTAGTGGAGGGTGCTGGCGGCGTGTTTCTGAACGACGAATATGGGTCTCTCGGCGCCCTCAGCCACCTCACCTGCAGGCTCGGGGCTCACGGATAGGTCTCTCCTGTCCCTATATTTCGCCAGAGGATCAAAATCGTTCATACAATAGTAATGGGTGCAGAATGCAATAAAGAGGATACCGTGCAACGCTCTACCAGTCGGCACCGGTCTCAGATATTCCTGACGCCTCCGCGTGAAGATACAAGCAGACCGTGAAAAAACGAATGAGGCATTTCACCGAAGTAAAAACATAAACTACAAGACTGATTTTTATTCGCCTTATACCTTCTAGGACGGCATAAGCAACACCCGTAAAACGCTGCAGCCGCCACACCAGCACCGGACACCAGTGAGGGGGGAAGGGGTAGACAAAGATAAACCGGAAACGGACGCCTTACGCCAAAAGGAGCCACAGAACCGGTCCGATGTGAAGCCATTCTATGTAAAAACGCTATTCAAGCCATACAAAAACCCGGCCACAATATCACATCAACCACTGAGCCAAGATGAGCCTACGTGAAAAAACGTAGAGGGGATCGATTTTAAAAAGAAAAAACCTCCTAAAATACGGGGTTCGGACCCTAACCCCACAATAAAATGAAACGTGACCCAAATCCTCTAAAAATGAAAAAATGTGGGTTGAGCCTCTAGCTCTGAGCCATCTTCTTGCCTACCCTGCTGGCCAGGCTCCTAGCCTGGGCGTTGGCCTTAGCCACCAGTAGCTCGATGGTGTCCGCGGTGGGCCACTCGGCCTCCAACGCCACCGCCTGTGCCTGCTGGAACGCCTTCACCAGTATGGTTGGCGCCGTCTGGGGCGTCACGTAGGCGGCCTCCACGGCCACCTTAAGGGCGTTGCCTATAGCGGCCTCCAGGTTCCTCCTGTAGGCGCCCAGGTCCAAGATCAATGCCTCGCCGGGTATGATCTCGCCCCGCTCGTACACCGCCTTGATCCTTAAACCCATTTCGGCGGCCCTCACGCCCATGCGCTGCAGAAGGTCAGCAAGGTCATCGTTTATGGCCTGGCCCCTCCTGGCGACCACCGTGTCCTGGGCCACCCAGATGCTGCCCGCCTCTATCCTGGTCCTGACGCCCAGGGAGCCGAACTTGCCGATGAGGGGACCCGGGCTCAGCCCCGTGTTGCCCGCGGGGATGGTTATATCGTTGAGGGCGACGTCCCCCGCCTTGGCGAACACCTTGACCTTGTTGGAGTCCAGCTCCATGGCCACCCTAAAGGGGTTGCCGTTGGTGAACAGGAACACGTTGGGCCCGTGAACCATCTCCATGAACCCGTCCGCGTCCTTCTTGCCGGCCTCCTCCATGCTGATCCTCATCAGGGTGTTCTTCATCACCTTGAACTCCAGGCGGCCCCTCAGCTGGCGCCTCATGTCCTGGAGCATACCGCTGTTGACCTTGTACAGGTCAGCGGCGGCTATGACGTCGTACCCCTTGAGAAGCTCGACTGTCTCCTGAACCGCGTCCGTTTTCTCCTGTGGAATGTGACTAGACATGGTATTCACCTAGTAGACCTTCACCGAGTCGCCCATCGTCAGCTTCAGGTAGATGCTGCGCACGTTGGCGAAGCCCCTCCTGGTGGCCCTGGTCACGTTCTGGACCACGGTCTCAATGTTCTGGGCGACCTCCTCGTCGCTCATGTCCTCCTTCCCCACTATGCAGTGGATGAAGGGCTTGTCCCTGCTCCTCAGGACCACGGTCTTGCGTTCGCGCTCGATCACGCTGTCTATTGGCGCCTGGGGCGGCACAGGGGTGGGCATCTTGCCCCTGGGGCCCAGGATTGGTCCAGCTACGCGACCTACTGTGGGCATCATTGGTGCCTCCGCGACGAACGAGTCATAGGGTTGAAGGGCCTTCTTGGCTGCCTTCTTGTCCGTCGCAAGCTGATCAAGTTCAGCGGGCTCTACAACTGCATCCGCTCCTGCCCTCCTTGCTCTCAGCGCTAGGTCGCCCGAGGCGAACACCAGTACCTTGCGGGCGCCCACCCCGTTGGGTAGGGTGAACCGCAGGTTGACTCTCTGGTCAGGCCTGTTCATGTCGAGCTCCCGTAGGTTTATGGCCAGGTCGAAGCTCTGCTGGAAGTTCCTCGCAGGGCTGGCCTCCCTGGCCTTCTCGATGGCCTCCGTTATCTGTTTCTTTGGGAGCGACATTTTGAGTTCCTCTCAATCTCACCTTAGATACAATTTAAAGGTTGTTTATGCCTCCGCCAGCTTCTCGTCGAACTCCCCCGCCTTGATGGCCGTCTGGACATCCTTGGCGGGTTTCCCCTCGACGGTGACTCCGGCGCTCTGGCACGTCCCAAGAACCTCACGCACAGCGGTCTTGAGGCTGGCGGCGTATAGCCCAGCCCGCTTCTTCTTGGCTATGCTTATCAACTGGTCCATGGTCAGGTCGGCGACGTAGCTGGTGTTGGGCGTGCCACTACCCTTCTCCAGGCCCGCTGCCTGGCTTATGAGGGCAAACGTGGTAAGCATACCAACCTTCACTGTGTACTTCTTGGTGTCGGTGTCTATCACGACGTCCACCGGCACCGGCAACCCGTCGTACTCCTTGGTCTGGGCGTTGATCTCGTTGACGATGGCCATTATGTTGACGCCCATGGGTCCCAGGGCGGGACCGATAGGCGGGCCACCCGTGGCCTTGCCGCCGTTGACGATGAAGTTGAAGGATTTCTCGACCATTAATTATTCATTCCTTTAAGCTCTCTTACGTAGTCAGCGTGTACCGTGATAGGCAGAGTGAACGCGGCCTCCAGTATCTCGATGGTGACCTCCTCCTTACCGACGTCAACACGTACGACACGGGCCTGCATTCCCTTGAAGGGCCCCGCGATGACCTCCACCAGGGTCCCCTCCTCTAAGCCTTCAACCACTGGCTTGGTCTCGATGTAGTGGTCCACCTCCTCGGGGCTTATAGTGCCCTGCACCCTCTCCCGGGTGTGGCGCATCCCCCTGATGAGCTCGTCCACTATGTGGGGCCTCTCGGCCTCTATGATGATGTACCCCTTAAGCTCGGCGGGTGACAGTATGGCGGTTACGGGGAGGCCCTCCACCTTCGCCTTGTCGGCGAGCATGAGGGAGACTGTCCTCTCCTGGCCGTTGGTCACCTTCACAGCGTACAGGGACGTTCTCACCGCTTTTTCGGACATTTAGACCACTCACGATGCACCATCCTTGATGAGCCCCAGAGATATTAATATTGCTCAAAGCTTCCCCGGTGGATACAAATATTAAACACCTCATGGATGATAGGTTGACTGGTGAAAACATGGGCGTCCACACACTGCTCTCCCTCGTACAGGAGCGCACCACCGACATATCGATCCTGTTCCTCGAGTTCGAGGAGGTCTTCGCAGTGGCCGCGGGCTTCGTGCTCCTCCTCATGTACCTCTTCTACGTCAGGTACAGCTACGATAAAGAGGACGCCCTGGACACGCCTTAGGCTCAGAGCCCGCCCTGCAGGGTCACGGACAGCAGCCTCACGAGGAAGCCCACGGCGCCCAGGACGCCTATCCCAGCGAAGACTATCTTGATGCTCATCCAGTAGGTCTTCCAGTCGGGCCTGGTCAGCGTCCTCAGGAGCCTGTCAGCGGACTGTAGGAACTCGTTAAACGGCATACCTGTCACCCTATCGATCAGTGGTTCCTAGTTAAAGTTTACGCATCGGCCAGAAGCCTCTCGGCGAACCATGCGGCGTCGAAGGCCTGGAGGTCCCCGTAGCCCTGGCCCACCCCCACGTAGATCACCGGCTTCCCGGTGAGGTAGCTGACGCTGAGGCTGCTGCCCCCCTTGGCGTCTGCGTCCACCTTGGTGAGGATGGCGGCGTCGAAGTCCACGGCCCTCTCGAAGGTGAGGGCCTGCTCGGTGGCGTCGTTCCCTATGAGGCTGTCCAGGATCATTATCGTCAGGCTCGGCTGCACCACCCGCTTCACCTTCTGCAGCTCGTCCATGAGGTTCCTGTTGGTCTGCATCCTGCCCGCCGTGTCTATGAGCACGACGTCTATGCCCTGGGCCCTGGCGTGCTGGACCGCGTCGAAGCCTACGGCGGCTGAGTCGGAGCCGTACTTGTGGCGTATGACCCGGACCCCCAGCCTCCGGCCGTGCTCCTCCAGCTGCTCTATGGCCCCGGCCCTGTACGTGTCGCCGCTTGCCAGCACCACGGTGAAGCCCTTGTCCATGAGGAGCCTAGCCACCTTGGCTATGGTGGTGGTCTTCCCGGTGCCGTTGATGCCCACGAACATGATGCTGAGGGGCTCACCTTTCTTCTTGTACTCGGAGGCCAGCCTGAGGAGGTCAACCGTCCGCTGGCCGTTGAGCACAGCCGCTATGGACTCCCTGAGGGCCTCCCGGACGACCCCTGATTTGTCCCCGAACCGGGGCGCCTCGGCCCCCAGCAGCCGCTGCCTCAGCTCCGCGCACACCCTCTCGGCCACCTCCACGGACACGTCGTTCCCAATGAGGTGAAGCTGCAGGTCCCACAGCGCCGGGTCCAAGTCCTTCTCGGTTAGCCCCGAGCTGCTGATCCTATCTACGATGCCCTTGAGGCCCTGGCGGAGCTTTTCAAACAACTACTTTGCACCCTGAATGGCGTTCTGGATCTCCACTGATAATCTTTCCGCCATCCTGTTGTGGGTCTCAAGCTGGCCTAGGACCTGGCCCAGCTGCTCCTGCACAGACTCCTGGGCCTTCTCCATCTCCTGGAGCCTCTCGCCTATGTCCTCCACGGCCTTGTCGTACTCCATCTCCACGGAGACGTCGGCGCCGATGCCCACGACGACTTTACCTATGTCCCCCAGGTTTGCGTTCATGAAGACGCCGCCCCCGACGGGTACCAGGAGGCTGCTACCATGCTCCACGTTCCTCAGGTCCCCCAGGCTGCCCTGGGCTAGACGAAGCTCCGCGATGGTTGCGTTGAGAATCTGAAGCCTCTGCTCCAGGACCTGGGCCGTGCCCTCCATCATCCTGATCTCGGAAACGAGGCGCCGCAGCTGCTTCTCCTGTTCCTGGGACACCTGTGGCTACTCCTCGGGCTGTTGTTCCTCTACGCCGTGAATGGTGATCTCGTAGCGCTTGGCCCTGTGGCGGCTGCCTATGTCGGCGTAGACGTTCTCTAGGGCGTGCTCCTCTTTGGCGGCGGCCACCACCTTGTCGAAGGTGAGGGGCTCGAAGAAGGTCTTCTTGTTGACCTCCCCCCAGACCCTGTAGAGTTTGACGCTCACTCCGAGGCCTCCGCCATTGTGACCGTGACCACGCCCTCGTCGTCCCGGGTCATCTTAACCCTGATCTTCCTGGGCGGGCTGGTTATGCCCCTAGCCCATATGGCCTCGTTGACTGTGGGGTCGATTATGATCTCGGTGGGCTTCATGTGGCGCTTGGTGAAGCCCTTGAGCACCGTCATGGCCTTCTCGGCCCTGCGGTAGCCGGGGGCGATCCAGGCCCTTCCCAGAGGGACCGTGTAGACTCGTTCCAGTTCAGACATGCCTCAATCTCCTATAACCTGAGCTTACGTACGCGCCAGTTGCGCCTGCTCTTGGGGCTCCACCTGACGTCGCCCCTGGTCTTGGCGATGATCCAGGCCGGGACACTCTTCTTGGATTTCCCCGCCTTGGCTAGGCGCAGTTTGTATGCGACGTGTTTGTTCCTTGCCAACTTCATACTCTCCTGATGTTGATGTCCCTCTTGGCTACTTGGCTCTGTAACTCAGCCAGCAGCTTCTTTAATAAGTCATCGGTGATGGGCAGAGGCACCCTCCCGGTCTGAGCCACTTGGATTAGCTGCAGCTCCACCTGGGCCGCGAAGTCCGGCCGCACCAGCTTCACATTCTGAAGCCTCGCCCTGGCTTCGGGTGTGAGGATCTTTCGCAGCACGGCCTCCTTCTGAGCCTCAGCCTGAGCCTGGGCCTGAGCTGCCTGCTCCTGCTGTGCCCCCCGCGCCTGAAGCTCGGCTATCCTGCGCTGCCTGAGCTTCTCAAGTTCCTCATCCGAAGACATGTGAGTTCACTAATAATCTTTGAGTTCTGGGCGCTCCCTGTCCAGGTCGCGCTTAATCTGGGTGCTCATGGCGTCCAGCAGGCTACGGCCCTTATTGGAGGCGACCCTGCCGTTGTTGCTGTCCTTCTGGGCCAGCCCCGCCTGCTCCAGCTGCTGCATGATGGTCCTGATGATGCTGCCGCCGGCCTTGGCGAAGTGGGCAGGCCTCATGCCCACCCTCTTCCTTCCGCCGTACTCCTTCCTGAGCCTGGAGACGCCTACGGGGCCGTTCATATAGAGCTTCCTGAGGAGTGACGCCGACCTGATGTACCACCAGTCACTGTTCTGGGGGACCCTCTCCACGTGGCTCCCAGTCTTGACGTAGCCCGCCCACTCCGGGGGCTGGACCTCCTTGACGTTCTCCTTGATGTAGCCTGAAAGCTTCTCGATCAGCACGTCCGCCGGTATGTCGTATGCGGTTGTCATTTTCCTTCTTCCCAGACGCTTGAACCTTACAGGGTTCCGACATATATACCTAGTCTTTTCCCCAGAGTTCAGCAACTCATAACCTCAGAATTAAGATAAAAGGGTTTAGGCGCCTCTCCAAGATATTCGAGGGAGAGGGCCACTGGGTCAAGGCCCCATAAGAGGCGAAGGGTTAGCCCCTCAGGTACCTCTTATCCAGCTTAGCCACCACCGTGTAGAGGGGGTCCACTATCTGAGCCACTCTGGCCTTGGCGGCCTGGCTTAGGAACATGTAGGCGTCGTCTCTGTCCCACCCGTGCTCCGTCATCCAACGTATGAGCTCACGGTAGGCCAGGCGGGCCGCGTCCTCCAGGGGCCGGGCGCTGCACACCGTCATCACCTCGGACGCGCTCTCCACTCTGGGCCAGGCTGTGGCCCTGTGCTCCACACTGAACCTCAGCTTCACTGTGGCCTCCACCTCGATGGCGGTGCCGCATATCTCGCCGTCGCCCTGGACCGCGTGGACGTCGCCTAGGCCGAAGAGGGCACCCCTCTGAAACACGGGCAGGCTAAGCCTGTTCCCCGGCTTAACGTCGGGGCAGTCCATGTTGCCTCCGTGGGGGCCCGGCGCCAGGGTCTGGGTGGCCTCGTGGGCCGGGGAGACGCCTATGGTGCCTATGAAGGGGTCCACGGGGACCTCCAGGACCCTGCCGTGGTCAGCCTCGTAGAGGACCACGCCGTCCCTGATGGCGCATACCTTGGTCCTGGGCGTCATGAGGTTCAGCCAGCCCTCGAGGGCCCCGAAGCCGGGGATTATGCTTGCGGCGCCCCACTCGGGGAGGTCGATGCCCAGTATCTCCACCACCAGGGTGTCGCCGGGCTCGGCCCCCTCCACGTAGATGGGGCCAGTGACGGGGTTCAGGGCCCCCACCAAGCCCTTCTCGGCTGCCTCCTGGAAGCTCTGGGTGGGGGACACCACGCCGCCGTAGGCGTCCCAGGTCTCCACCGCCACAGTCTCCCCGGGCCTGACCCTCGCCACGGGCGGCGTGTAGGGGTTGAGGGTGGAGTTGTCCTTGGCTGTGAGCTGATCCCTCTCCTTACGCTTTATCCGTTTAACCATGCGACCACGGTTAACCAAGTGTTTTCAGGGGATTAAACGGTTGCCCGCAGGGGTGCCTATAAAACGGAAAGAATAAAAATAGGGGGCGTGGTTGTCTAATAGCAGTCCGATAGGATAGACTATCAATAGAGGTGAAAAGTATGGAATACATGTATGCCGCTATGCTCCTTCACAGCGCAGGCAAGAAGATCACAGAGGAAGCCATAACAGGCACGCTCACAGCGGCGGGACTCAAGCCCGACACCACCAGGGTCAAGGCCCTCGTCGCCGCCCTCGCAGACATCAACATCGATGAGGCTCTCAAGGCGCCCGTCTTCACGGCCGGCGCCGCCCCCGCCGCTGCCCCGGCAGCCGCTGAGGAGGAGGCCGCCCCCGAGGAGGAGCCCAAAGAGGAGAAGAAGGAAGAGGAAGACCTTCAGGGTCTCGGCGCCCTCTTCGGCTAAGTCTCCCCAAGTTTCTTTTAAGTATACCAATCCTTACCCTAGTTTTAGGAGCCCAGCCCCCATGCAAATGTCAACGGGTACCATGCATCTCGTTCATGTGCCTAGGGCATCCTTAAATGGGCTACAGACGCAGCAATGGTGGTTCAGTTGATCAGTTCCGACAAACTGAAGAAGATGTACCTGGAGTTCTTCCAGAAGAACGGGCATAAGGTGATAGCGAACGCGTCCCTCATACCGGAGAATGACCCCACCGCCCTGTTCACCTCGGCTGGGATGCACCCACTTGTGCCGTACCTCATGGGTCAGCCGCATCCGAGCGGGAGAAGGCTCGTAAACGTGCAGAAGTGCCTCAGAACCAGCGACATCGACGAGGTGGGGGACAGCTTCCACCTGAGCTTCTTCGAGATGCTTGGGAACTGGAGCCTCGGAGACTATTTCAAGGATGAGTCGATTCCGTGGAGCTACGAGTTCCTCACGAGCAGGGAGTGGCTCAACATCGACAAAGACAAGCTCTACTTCACGGTCTTCGCCGGGGACGAGAATATACCCAGGGATGATGAAAGCCCTAGAATATGGGAAAGTCTCGGAGTCCCCAAGGACAGGGTATTCTATCTTCCGAGGAAGGACAACTGGTGGGGCCCGGTGGGTAACACAGGGCCTTGTGGACCTGACACGGAGATGTTCTACGACACAGGCAAGGAGCCGTGCGGAGCAGATTGTAAGCCCGGTTGCGGCTGCGGAAAATACAACGAGATATGGAACAACGTCTTCATGGAGTACAA
>Ga0068714_10005186_pt1 | contig 13956 bp, 14 predicted proteins | sample MTBNYHSulfiMetaG_FD_62988 | JGI IMG/M metagenome (GOLD analysis project Ga0068714, IMG submission 62988) | Enrichment culture microbial communities from rom New York Harbor, USA that are MTBE-degrading - MTBE-NYH (New York Harbor Sulfidogenic)... | ecosystem: Environmental > Aquatic > Marine >... | reverse complement strand
CGACCTAACCCTACCCAAGTCCACCAACATAGGGTACGACATAAATCTGAGCACCAGCGTAGGATCCGTGAGCGTGGATCTACCAAACCTGTCCTACTCTGTCAACGAGAGCCGGAGGAAGGTGGCGTCCACAGAGGGGTACCTGGGCAAAGAGATCCAGGTGAAGATAGCCGCAGAGACTAGCGTAGGCAGTATAGACATCAACTAGACCTGGCAGCCGGGGCACAGGTATACGGTGCCCCCTCCATGCTTGAGCTCCTCTATCTTGGAGCCGCAGATCGGGCAAGTGGCCCCCTTCATCCTTGGCCCCATCCTGGGAGAGTAGCCACCTCGCCTGCCGCGGAGGTCAACGAACTCGTCCTTGCCTCCCAGCAGAAGCCTCTCCTCAACCACACTATTCACGGCGTTGAACAGCCTCTCGGCTTCCGCTGCGCTCAGGGACGCAGCCCTCCTCTTTGGGTGGAGACCCGCCCTGAAAATGATGTCCTGAAAGGCGCTGTTACTGAGACCCACTAGGACAGCGTCCTTCCCCACAAGCACCTGCTTGAGGACGCGGTTGAACCCTGAAAGCGTTTCTGAGAACCAATCCGGGGTGAAGGCGTCGTCGAGGGGGGACATACCTACCAGGAAGTCTCTCCTGTATAGGTATGACTTTTCCAGGTCCCCGTCCCTGACCGCGAGTATAAGCCCCATGCTGGTTAGCCTCACAGTGAATACGCCGCCGCCTTCAAACCCTACACACAGATGCCACCTTTCAGCCGCTCCCCCAGCCTCACTGAAGAGTACTACGCCCCCATACTCCGGGGCTATGAGAAGGTTCACCCCCTCATCCAGGTCAACCCTCACCGTGTTCCCCCTAGAAACCACGTCCTCCACGGCCCTATCCGTGAGCCACTGGAACTCGTCCAGGTTCCTGTTGACAAAGCCTATTCTCTGGAGCTTCTCACAGTCTCTGAGGGTGACCGATTCAACCACCCGGCCCAACAGAGCCTCCCTCATCTGCTCCGCAAGGATGAGAGCCTCAGGCAACTCGACGCTCATCGAGTAGCATTAAGCCGTGGCCTAGTTATGGGTTTCCAGTCCGCTGCTCTGCTCTTTATAAGCCGTCTGTCGCCTCGGAAAGGGTAATGTCTCAGCCCCATCTAACATAACGTTTTAATAAGATGTCTCAACTAACCCCTAGTCACTGACAAGGAGATCTCATAGTGTCCAGAGAATTCAACTACATTGTCAGGCTCCACGGCACCAATATAGATGGTACTAAGATGGTGCCCTATGCCATCACCGAGGTAAAGGGTGTAGGCATCAGACTCGCTCGCAGCATTGTAAAGCAGTTGGGGCTTGACGCGACTGAGAGACTCGGCAGCCTAAGCGACACGGACGTCAGGCGCCTCGAGGAGGCCATTGACGACCCGTCCAGCGTTGGGCTGCCAACATGGATGCTCAACAGGCGTAAGGACCCCATGACGGGGAAGGACCTCCACCTGCTATCATCCGACCTAGACCTCAGGGTCAAAGACGACGTAGACCTCATGAGGGAGACCAGAAGCTGGAAGGGCGAGCGCCACGCCCGCGGCCTCAAGGTCCGTGGACAGCACACCAAGACCACGGGCAGGACCGGCCGCAGCGTGGGCGTAAGCAAGAAACAGCAGCAGCAACAGCAGAGGTAGATGACCCATGGGTGACCCAAAGAAGAAGCATAAGCGGTTTGACACCCCAAGGGTGCCCTACGACACCGAGGCCCTCACCGAGGAGCTGCGCATCATAGGCGCCTACGGCCTCAGGAACAAGAGGGAGCTGTGGAAGGTGCACACCGAGTTGTCTACACTGCGCAGCAGGGCGAGGGACCTTCTGAGCCTAGGAGTCGAGGAGAGGACGATCAAGGAGGCAGACATGATCGCCAAGCTATACAAGAGAGGCCTGGTGATGGAGAACAGCCGCCTAGAGGACGTCCTGACGCTGAGCGTAGAGGACCTGCTGGAACGGAGACTCCAGACGTACATATTCAGGAGAGGGATGGCCCAGAGTCTGTTCCAGGCGAGGCAGCTCATCTCTCACGGCCACATAGAGATTGAGGGCCGGAAGGTGAAGTCCCCAAGCTACCAAGTTCGGATCGAGGACGAGCAGACCCTGGACTACGCCAAGGCCAGCCCCATGAGGAGCACGGATCACCCCATCCGGAAAGGGCTTGAGGTGGAGGGGGCACTAGCGGAGGAGAAGTCCCATGAGTGAAGGAGAAAGGTGGGCCATAGTCCACATATTTAGCAGCTTCAACAACACCATTATCCACATGACCGACCTGACCGGCGCCGAGACCCTCGGCATAGCCAGCGGCGGCATGTTCGTCAAGGCAGACCGGCTTAAACCCAGCCCATACGCGGCCATGAAGGCGGCGCAGCAGATAGCGGACATGGCTAGGGACAAGGGCGTCAACGCCATCCACATCAAGGTCAGGGCGCCAGGCGGGACCGGCAGCAAGACTCCCGGCCCCGGGGCTCAGTCAGCCATACGCATCCTGGCCAGGAGCGGCTTCAGGATCGGCAGGATCGAGGAGACGACTCCCATCCCCCACGACGGCACCAGGAAGCCGGGCGGCAGGAGAGGCAGAAGGCCGTAGGAGACTGGTGGGGGAGTCTTGAAGACTAAGATAGTTAGCCTGACCGAGGACACCATCAAGTTCCTGCTGGAGGGCGTGGACGTTGCCTTCGCCAACGCGCTGCGGAGGACCATGGTCTCAGAGGTCCCCATAATGACCATAGACGACATCTTCTACTTCGACAACTCAAGCCTGGTCCCCGACGAGCTGCTGGCCCACAGGATAGGGCTGGTGCCCCTCAAAACGAACCTGGACTCCTTCGTGCTGCCAGAGGACTGCGACTGCAACGCAGAACTAGGGTGCCCCAAGTGTAGGGCCGTCCTCACCATGGACGTGGAGGCCACCGACGACAACGTCACCGTGTACAGCGGCGACCTGGCCTCGGAGGACCCCTCCATGGCCCCGGCCTCGACCAAGATACCCTTGGCGAAGCTGGCCCCCGGCCAGGCCATAAGGTTCGAGGCCTACGCCCAGCTGGGGCAGGGAAAGGTCCACGTCAAGTGGAGCCCTGTGAGCATGTGCGTGTACCATAACGTGGCCCTGGTCCCGGGCAAGGACAAGGCATCCATGCAGGAGTGCGTGGAAGCATGCGGACCAGCGCTCGCCGTCGTGGAAGGGGAGAGGCTCAAGGTCATCGACATACAGGGCTTCGAGAGCTGCAAGAGGTGCACGGACCTGGTGAGCCACCATGAGATCATGAGTAACCTGAAGCCGGACGAGTTCCTGTTCACGGTGGAGAGCAACGGGGCCCTGCGGCCGGAGCGCATCGTCCAGGAGGCAGTCAAGATACTCAAGCGGAAGCTCGGCAGCCTATCCGAGAAGGTGGCCTCCGGGCAGCTACACGACGAGATCAGCGACTTCGAGACCCCCGAGATCGATGAGGGCAAGCTCTACAGTGTGGGCTCGGGCGACTACGACGAGGAGGACGAGGAGGGCGGCGGAGGAGAGGAAGAAGAATTCACGGGAGATGTAGAGGAATGACCAACAGACAACTGGTAGACACCGTACAGGCGCTGGAGAAGGCCTCAGAGGAGACGGGTAAGGCCATCTGGGGGGCCCTGGCCGAGGAGTTGAACAGACCCAAGCGGAGAAGGATCTCCGTGAACCTGAGCAGCATCGACAGGCACGCCCGGGAGGGCGACGTGGTCGCCGTCCCAGGGAAGGTGCTGGCCGCGGGCAGCCTCAGCAAGGCTGTGAAGGTGGCGGCCTTCAGCTTCAGCGAGGGCGCCCTGGAGAAGATAAGGGCGGCTGAGGGGGAGGCCATGAGCCTGACCGATCTCCTGGAGGCGGGCGTGGAGCCCAGCCTGATCAGGATCATGAAGTAGTTTTCTTAATACCCTTCTAATACGCCGGGGCCGGGGATTAGGCTGCCCCGCCGGTTTTTCATGTAATACCCCAGAATATTATGGTCACAGGTGTGCCTTCAGCTTCATGAAGGCGTCCACGTAGTCCCTGGGCGTCACTCCGGGGCTCTCAGGCCGCTTCTCGTCGTAGAAGCTGGCTATTATCTCCATGAGCTCCTCCTCCTCTATGTGGGCGCCGATGAGGGCAGCCTCCAGCTCGGAGACGGCTTCCTTGGGCACCACGAAGAGGTCCCCCGTGATCCTCAGGTCCAGTATCTCTGTTCCCTTCACCTCGGCCCTGAGCCTTATGAGCTTACCCGCCTTGTGGTCGGCCTCCACGACCTTGACCTCGTGGGCGATCTTGACGGCGCGGCCCGGTTTGCCGCGGGGCGCGTCCATGTGGAGCCACTCCCTGCTGGTGTGCCTGGGCAGGGTCTCCTCCTGGAATATCCTGCGCTCCTCGTCTGTGGGTTCACCTGGCACGAGTCTGACTCCCAGGAGCCTCTGGAACTCCTCGGCGTAGACCTCCTTGATCCTGTTGGGTGCTGGACTCTCACCCAGCTCCCTTTTGAGGCTGCTGACCCACTGCTCCATGCTCTTGGCCATCTTGTCCCTGAACTTCTCGTCGGGGACTCTGAGCACCCGGGCCATCTGGGTGTAGCTGAGGTCCATTATGAAGTTGCCCACTAGGATGGTGGCGGTCTCGTGGAGCCCCGCTCCATTTCCGCTGATCTTGCGGCCCCCCACCACCACGTCGTTGAGGGGCTTGAACTCGGCCTGGACCTTCAGGCGGCGGTACCCGGCCACGGTGACGGCCAGGAGTTTCTCGAATAGGGTGTCCACCTTCTTCGGCAGTGCCCGGCTGTCCCTGAACACTACTTGGTAGAAGACTTGGTTGCTGTCCAGGTAGGTGGCTCCTCCGCCCTGGCTGCGCCGTATGACGGGTAGGCGTGCTTGCTTGACGTATTCCTGGTCTATCTCTTTCTCCAGGTCCTGGTGGTAGCCTATGCAGGCGTAGGGGGATGCGGGCTGGACTAGGAGGAGGGTGTTGGGGCTTGTGCCCCTGTGTACTGCCTCGGCTACTGCCTCGTAGAAGGCCTGGGCGGTGTAGGGTTCGGCTTGGCCCAGGTCTATTAGGCGCCACTGTTCCACGGGTTAGACTCCGGCCTTGGCTTTCTCTTCTTTGAGCCAGGCCTCGAGGGCGGCCTTGTCGGTGCCCTTGATGAGGGTCTTGAGTTCTGCGTCCAAGTTGCTGGGTTTGATGAGGGCGACCCAGCCTTCGCCGTAGGGGGCGTCGTTTATGATGCTGGGTCTTCCGTCTAGGGCTGGGTTGATTTCTTGGACTGTGCCGCTGAGGGGTACCTTGAGGCTGCCCACCCATTTGCCTGACTCTATGCTGCCTAGGGTTTTGCCGGCTGCGACTTCTTTTCCGGCGGGTCTGGTTTTGATGCTTACGAGTTTGCCTGCGGCCTGGGCGGCCCAGGAGTTGTATCCTAGTCGGGCTTTTCCGTCTTCGAGGCGGACCCACATGTGGTCTTTGTGGTAGTAGAGGTCTTCTGGGAACTCGTGGCCTTCTATCTTGGTCATGGTTATCGTATTGTTTGGGGGTTGTGTGTATTTAATGGTTCTCCGCGGATAGATTTTTAATTAGGTTCGTGGTATGGTTGTTGGCGGTTGGGTCTGTAGCTCAGTCAGGTAGAGCGATGGCCTCTTAAGCCATTGGCCAAGGGTTCGATTCCCTTCAGACCCGCCTTTATTTTCCGGTATTATGCTGCTTGATATAGGCGTTTTTTGGGGGGGTGTTGTTGTCGTCGCCGTATTTTTTTTGGGTTTTTTTTTGGTTTGGGGGTTTTTTTTGGTTGTGGTGGGTGGTGGTGGCTGGGTGTGGGTTTATTTTGGGGTGGGTGTGAGGCGTTTTTTGATGATGGTGGCTGCGGCGGCTGTGAGGAGGGTGGCGGCTGCGGCGGGGAGGAGGAGTGGTGGCTGCGAGGCTGGCTCTGCGGCTTCGTTGAGGGGGGTGACGTTTATGGTTTGCTGGAGGGTTCTGGTGCCTCGGTGCCAGACGGTGACTTTGTATGTGCCTGGGGTCTGGGCGTGGAACTGGTACCAGTTGGTGGCCTCGGCGGTGGGGTCGAGCTCTGAGGCCATGTATATGCTTAGGGAGTTCATGGGGGTTCCCTGGGTCTGAGTTTGTTTGATGTTCATCCAGTAGAGGCACCTGGTCTCCTCTTTGAGGGTGGTGGAGACGGTGAGGGTCACCCTGATGAGCTGGCCTGCTGTGGGGTTGGGGGGCTCCACGGTTAAGCCGGTGAACGTGTAGTGTTGGCTTAGGTATCCGGCGGGGTGGACGGTGAAGTTGGCTGCGAGTTCCCCGTTGACAGTGGCCTGGTAGGTGCCTGGGAGGGTGAAGTTGAGTCTCAGCTCGTGGCCCGTGTATCCTCCGGGGCCCACGCCTATCCAGAAGGTGGTGGTGTTCTCGTAGCCGGTGCATAGGCCTTGGAGGCCGGTGAAGGTTACCGTGACGTTCCCTTTCGCCATCTGGCCTCCGGGGTTGGTGAAGCCCATGGTGATGTATATGTCCTCGTGTACTGTTCTGTTGACGGGGGCTATGAACTCGGCCAGCTCCATTCTGCCCTCAGGCATGAGGGTGACGCCGTCCTCGGTCACCTTTAGGTAGGGGCCGCCCGGTGCGCGGGCCGTGTCCCCTTGCACGTTGAACTTGCCCTGGTGGAGGCCGTAGACCCTGTAGAGTGGTTGTTCGTTGTGAGTCAGGTCCGTGGATGCGAGGAATATTAGCGCCCGTTCGCCTGGGGTGAACTCGGGTTGGTCCTCGACCCAGACGCCTTGGCTGCCTATGGTGCCGCCCTCCACCCTGATGTAGAGGGTGGACGCGTTCACGGGGTTCTTGTAGAAGCGCTCAACGTTGAATGAGACCACCCGGTAGATCATGCCCCTGTCCCCCCAGTGGGTGGTGATACCTGTAACGGTGCCGAGGGCTACGGTGTCAGCCTCGTTCCATAGCTGCTCGTAGGGTATCTTGACCATTAATCCCCAGCATACTGGTGCATGTAGGCTGAGTAGAACTAGGGTCAGGGCCACGGCTTTTTTCAATTCAGGATAAACCTAGTATGCAGACAATATAATACTAGGTTTTAGAACGCTCCAGTGATAGCTCTTACAGACCCCGTCTTCTTTGTTCCATATAACAAGAACACTGAATACCACATAAAGAATAAAAAATAGGAGTTTGAGCCACTCATGTAGCTCAGAGTTCGTTCACAGCCTTCTCCAGGTTCTTAAGGGCCCTCTCAAGTATCGACCTGGGGCAGGCGAGGTTCACCCTCATGAACATGGAGCCACCGGTTCCGAAGATAATGCCCTCGTCCAGCCAGAGCTTCGCCTTCCTCAGCATGAACTCACTCAGCTCTTTATCGTTCAAACCCAGACAGCTGCAATCTATCCACGCCAGATAGGTGCCCTCAAGCGGGTAGAGCTTGAGTCCGGGGAGCTTCTCCGCCAGGAACTTCTCTAGATACTTGAGGTTACCACGCAGATAGGTCAAAAGCTCCTCCAGCCAGGCCTCACCCTTGTTGTACGCGGCCTCCTGCGCAACCATACCGAAGATGTTGCTGTGGCCGCTCCCCTTCGTTATCTGGTACCGGAGCATGTCTCTCAGCTTCTTGTTCGGGATTATGGCGTTCGCGTTGGTCAACCCCGCCAGGTTAAAGGTCTTGCTGGGGGCCACAAGCGTGACGGTTCTCTGCATGGCATCCTCGGAGACGATGGCGGTTGGGGTGTGCTTGGTCTTACCGAGGATGAGGTCGTTGTGGATCTCATCAGAGATGATCAGTATGTCCTTCTCCCTACAAACCTCTGCGAGCCTCTCCAGCTCCTCGCGCTTCCAGACCCTGCTCACCGGGTTGTGGGGACTGCAGAGGATGATCATCTTCGTCCGGTCATCGATCTTCCTCTCCAGGTCCTCGAAGTCCATCTCATAGTACCCGTCCACAAGCTTCAGGGGGTTCTCGACCACCTGTCGCCCTGTGCCCAGGATCTGGTTCTTGAAGGGGTGGTACACCGGGGGCTGGATCACCACCTTGTCCCCCGGCTGAGAATAGGCTTGGATCGTGATGCTGAAGCCGGCTACGACCCCCGGGGTCCAGAGTATCCAGTCTCTCTGGACTCCTTTCCAGCCGTGGCGTCTGGCCATCCAGTTGATGAGCGAATCATAGTAGCCGTCGCTGAATGCCGTGTACCCGAATATGGGGTGAGCCGCACGCTCCTTCAGGGCCTCTACGACTTCTGGTGGGCACGCGAAGTCCATGTCCGCTATCCAGAGAGGGATCAAGTCATCGTATCCCGTTCTTCGCTTCATGAGTGCCCATTTAGTGGCGTTCGTGGAGGTTCTTTCTATTATCGTATTAAAGTCGTATACCAAGTTGATCTGTTCAAAATTATTCTCAGTCGATATATGTTTAACGAAAAGACCCTGTATTCTACTATTCGTCTCATCAAATAACGTAATGGGCTCACAGGAAATCTACGTCGACTTTAACTGATCAGCCTCGGTCTATCATGTATGGCACGTAGACTGAGGTACCCCGAGTCACATCGAGTCAACCACGTGGACGCAATACACGGGGTCAAGGTCCCCGACCCCTACAGGTGGCTGGAGGACATAGACTCCCCCGAGACCCGGGCGTGGATCGAGGAGCAGAACAAGGTCACCTACAGGTACCTGGAGGCCGTCCCGGAGAGAGAACAGATCAAGAAGCGCATGACCGAGCTGTGGGACTTCGAGAAGTACGGCATCCCCTTCAAGCGAGGCGACCGGTACTTCTACACATTGAACGACGGCCTCAGGAACCAGGCCATACTCTACTGGACCGAGGGGCTCCGCGGAGAGCCCAGGGTACTCCTGGACCCCAACGGGCTCAGCGAGGACGGCACAGTGGCCCTCACCGGGCTGGAGGTCAGCGACGACGGCCGCCTCCTCGCCTACGGCGTCTCATCGGCGGGCTCCGACTGGCAGGAGTGGCGGGTCCGAACCGTGGACACAGGCGAGGACACACGCGACCACCTCAGGTGGACCAAGCTCACCACAGCCTCATGGACCAAGGACGGCGCAGGCTTCATCTACAGCAGGTACGACGAGCCCACCGGCCAGGCCCTCAAGGAGGCCAACTACTACCAGAAGCTCTACCACCACAAACTAGGCGACCCCCAATCAGAGGACACCCTCATCTACAAGCGGGACGACCAGAAGGAGTGGAGGTTCCACGGCGAGGTCACCGAGGACGGCGCATACCTAATCATAACCGTGACCCGGGGCACCTACCCCGAGACCCAGATACTCTACAAGCCGCTAGATCATGACGGCGAGGTCGCTGAACTCATCACAGGCTTCAAGGCCAAGTACCACTACGTATCCAACGACGGCCCCGTCTTCCACTTCCTCACCGATCAGGACGCCCCCATGGGCAGACTCGTATCCATGAACATCAACGAGCCCGGGAACATGAGGGAGATAATCCCCGAGGCCGAGGACACGCTCCAGAGCGTCTCCAACGTAGGCCACAGGTTCCTAGCCATCTACCTCCACCACGCCCACAGCCTCATCAAAGCCTACAACCAAGCCGGCCAACACCTGAGAGACCTAGAGCTACCCACCATGGGCACCGTCACAGGCTTCACCGGTAAACAGGACGGCGACGAGGCCTTCTTCCAGTTCACCGGCTTCACCTACCCCGGCACCGTCTACCGCATCGACCTCAAAAAGGACATCGTGGAAACCTTCAAGGAGCCCAAGCTCGGCTTCAACCCAGCAGACTACAAGGTAACCCAGGTCTTCTACAATAGTAAGGACGGCACACGCGTCCCCATGTACATCTGCCACATGAAAACCGTCAAACCCAAGGCCAACAACAGAGCCTACCTCTACGGCTACGGCGGCTTCAACATAAGCGTCACACCCTTCTTCAACGTCCGCAACCTGGTCTGGATGGAGAACGGCGGCCTATTCTGCCTAGCCAACCTCAGAGGCGGAGACGAGTACGGCAAACCCTGGCACGACCAAGGAATAAAGCTGAGGAAACAGAACGTCTTCGACGACTTCATAGCAGCCGCCGAGCACCTAATAGCTGAGGGCTACACCAGCACCCCCAGGCTCGCCATAGGCGGCCGCAGCAACGGCGGCCTCCTAACCGCCGCGTGCCTCACCCAGAGGCCCGACCTCTACGGCGCGACGGTCCCAGCCGTGGGTGTCCTCGACATGCTCAGGTTCGAGAAGTTCACCGTAGGCTGGGGCTGGACCAGCGACTACGGCACCGTAGAAGACCCAGACGAGTTCAAGGCCCTCCAAGCCTACAGCCCATACCACAACCTCAGGAAGGCTGAGTACCCGCCCACCCTAGTCACCACCGCCGACCACGACGACAGGGTCTACCCCGCCCACAGCTTCAAGTTCGCCGCCGCCCTCCAGCACGCCCAATCAGGCACAGCCCCCGCCCTCATCAGAGTCGAGACCAAGGCCGGCCACGGCCTGGGCAAGCCCACCATGAAGGTCATAGAGGAGTACACCGACGAGCTGGCCTTCATACTAGCCAACCTGAAGTAACCACTGTGGCCCCCCACAGGCTCAGTTTAATACCCGGCCCCTATTCAATCATCCATGGTTCTCAGGATCGGCCACAGGGGCGCCGCAGGCTACGAGCCGGAGAACACCCTCCGAGGCTTCATGAAAGCGGTTCAACTGAACTCGGACATGACCGAGCTGGACGTCCACCTATGCGCCTCAGGCCAGCTGGTGGTCCTCCACGACGACACCGTGGACAGAACCACCGACGGCTCAGGCCGCGTAGGCGAGATGACCCTGGGAGAGCTGAAGGCCCTCGACGCGGGCATGGGCGAACGGATACCCACCCTCAGCGAAGTGTTTACGGCCCTCCAGAGCCGGATAGCCGTGAACGTGGAGCTGAAGGGCCGGGGAACCGCCGAGCCCGTCTACGAGCTGGTGAACGGCCTCGTCCAGCGCAGGAAGTGGAGCCACAGGAGCATCCTCGTCACCTCCTTCGACTGGGGCATGCTGGAGGAGCTGCGCGTACTCTCAGACCGGATCAGGCTCGGCCCCCTCACCCACCGGGACCCCTTCAAGGCCCTAAGGTTCGCAGGGGAGATCAAGGCGTCCTCGGTCAACCCCTTCCACGGCACCGTGGACGCCGGCCTGGTCGCTGACGCCCACAGCCAGGGCTTCGCCGTCTACCCCTGGACCGTCAACGAGGCCTCGGACATAGCCAGGGTGAAGGCCCTGGGCGTGGACGGCGTCATATCCGACTACCCCGACCGCGTCTAGCGCTGCTGTTTTAAGCCCCCAGCCCACCAACAAGGTGATAATCATGGTTCTACCAGTGAAGGTCTTCGAGGTCCGCGGCCTGGAGGGCGACCCACGGGACAGGCTCACGGGCTGGAGGGAGACGGAGCAGGTGGAGGGAGAGGAGCTCCAGCTGGTCACCGAGGTCCTGGACCTGGAGACCGCCGAGGACACGGTCACCGGCATCTTCGCCCGGGACTTCCTCAGGGACCGCAGCTACAAGCGCAGAGTGCGCAGCGCCCCAGAGACGGAGGAAGCCAGGTTCTGGCTAGTCCCCCACGAGCAGCGCCGGTTCCTCGTAGTCATGGCGCCCAGCGTTGCCAGGGGCGTCAAGAAGATGCTGAGCAACCACGTGGCCGTGAAGATGGGCGAGATACTCAACGCGGATGTCCGCGAGTCCCGGATCACCTCAGAGACCCTGCAGAAACTGCATGAGGTCAACCCCAAGGCCACCAACCTCATCTGGTTCGACCAGGTGGACATCCCAGGCGTAAACAAGCTGTGCCTCTCAGGGGAGGGCCTGGCCGACACAGGCCTCTACAAGGACTATCTGGGCCACGGCATGATCTGGTACGTTGTGTACACGGGGCAGAAGAGCGGCTACACCGTGGGCGTCACACGCAACGCCGTGGTCACAAACTTCAGCAAGAGCACAGAGGGCGAGTTCCTCAAGTTCGTCAGGGAAGAGCTGCTGAGGCTCATAGAGTAGCCCTCAACCTTTTCATCTCCCAGGCGCTCAATACACTGAGCCACGTTGAGGTTCAGCGTCACATCGGACATGTTCAACTACAGCTTCCGGCCCGGCCTGGAGGAGAAGCTGAGCCTCTTCAGGGAGAACGGCTTCGAGTGCCTCCACTGGTGCGACAACTGGAACGACGACATCCTCTACACCCATGAGGAGATGAAGCAGTACGCCCGGCTCATCGCGGACGCGGGTCTCACATGCCTGGACGTCCATGGCACAGCCACCAAAAGCATAAGGATCGACTCGGAGGACGCGTCCATGCGCCGCCTCTACGTGAAGCTGCTGAGGAACCGCGTCGAGTTCTGCTCCACGGTGGGCGGCGACGCCGTTGCGGTGCACCCGCCCCAGTACCACGAGCCCGGGCTGGATGAGCGGCTGAGCCGAGCCGCGGAGGTCCTGGAACAGATGAAGGGGCTCTGCGTTGAACGCGGCGTCTCCCTGGCCCTGGAGAACTGCTACGCGGACGACCACAGGGTGCTGCACAGACTCCTCGAGCAGAACGAGCCTGAGTTCCTGGGCTTCTGCTATGACTCGGGCCACGCCAACATCCACGGCAACTTCAGGCAGCTTAACCCCTTCAGAGGACGCCTCCTCGTGACCCACCTCCACGACAACCAGGGCGACGCTGACAGCCACCAGCCCCCGGGGTGGGGGACCGTGGACTGGGGGGCTGTCACCGAGTGGCTGAAGGGATACTGGAAGCCCCTGAACCTGGAGGTAACCCACAACCCCGACCACTTCAAAGGCGACATGCGGGGCTTTCTGGAGGCGACCCGCGGCTCCATCAAACACCTGACCCTCTAGATGCTGAGCCAATAGCTCACCGACAGGTAGGCGAGGGTGTACACCGCGAGGAACCCAGCGTAGGGCAGCGTCTCGCTGGTGAAGGCGAAGAAGAGGCCCACCGCGCAGATCACGGCCAGCAGCATCTCGATCCCGTTGAACCGTTTAAGGGACCCGTAGCTCCTGCGGCCCAGGTTTACCAGCCGCTCCTTGACGTCGTACTTGGGCACACGCTCGAAGACGCCGCCCTCCTCAAGCATGCCCTCCACGATGTTGATGGCGCACACGGCGGATATCCCGTGGCCCATAAGCGCCAGGAGCCCCACGTAGGGAAGCTTGCTCCTGAAGCTGATGCCCTGTCCGCTTAGGGCCGTGTAGTAGTAGACCCCCGTAGAGAGGGTGCACACCGTGAACATGACGCCGAACCTGGGATCCTTGATGACCTGGCCGAAGAGGGTGCTGGGCAGGAATCCCGTCAGGAACATGGCGTCGTAGCTCAGCAGGATCACGCCCATGAGCACCGTCAGGAACATGAGGAGGCTGATGCTGTAGTTGGTGAGCTGCATGGTGGCCTGAAACTTCTGGAAGGCCGTCAGCCACGGCGTTCCATAGATTCTTCCCAGATGCTTCCGGGCGCACTGTATGCTACCCTTGGCCCACCTGGCCTGCTGCACCCTGAAGGAGTAGAGGTCCACCGGCACAACGCCTGGCACCACAAGGTCCCGGAGGTAAACTCCCCGGTACCCGGCCAGCTGAACTCGCACAGCCAGGTCCATGTCCTCGCTCAGCGTGTCGCAGCTCCAGCCGCCGGCCGCCTCGATGGCGCGGGCCCTGAAGACGCCCGCCGAGCCGTTGAAGCTCAAGAGGAGCCCCAGGCTGTACCTGCCCGCCTGGTCCACCATGTGGTGGGCGTCCAGGGCGATGGCTATGGCCTCGGTGAACTTGTTCAGCGCCCTGTTCAGATGACCCCACCGGGCCTGCACGAAGCCGACGGAAGGTTCAGCCTCCAAGTGGGGGATAGTCCGCTCCAGGAACTCGGGGCCCGGCAGGAAGTCGGCGTCGAAGAGGGCCACGTACTCCCCCTTAGACTGGCTGAAGGCGTTGATGAGGGCCCCCGCCT
>Ga0068714_10005185_pt1 | contig 13959 bp, 13 predicted proteins | sample MTBNYHSulfiMetaG_FD_62988 | JGI IMG/M metagenome (GOLD analysis project Ga0068714, IMG submission 62988) | Enrichment culture microbial communities from rom New York Harbor, USA that are MTBE-degrading - MTBE-NYH (New York Harbor Sulfidogenic)... | ecosystem: Environmental > Aquatic > Marine >... | reverse complement strand
CACGGATTCGGGGACATTTGTCACTGCCCCCGCTTGGCAAGCCATTCTCTGAGAACTCGGATGGCCAGGCACCGGCGATGACGCCTGATCCCAAGCCGAACAGCAAGAAGAGTTAGTTGCTTCGGGCCACAGCCGTGCCAACCGTTACCGACATCACGCGCTGTCACGGCGCGCCCCGCGCACGGCATGTCGTTATCGACGACATGCCGTGGCGCGCGGTCCCGCTCGGCGTGCTGAAGGAGTTGGACATCAAACCCGGGGATGATGTCGAGTTTGACGTCCTCGAGAATCTCATCGATGAAATGGAACCCCGCTTGGCACGAGCACGCGCGCTTGCGCTCATCGGTTACCGCGAGCGCTGTGCTGCCGAGGTCACGTCCAAGCTAGCCGCCGAGGGTTACTCGTCTGCAGCTGCGCGGTGTGTGGTCGAGGATTTGCAGGCCATCGGGCTCATCGATGACACGAGGTTTGCGGAGGCGCGTGCTCGCACGCTTCTGGAGATCAAAGGTCTTGGCCGCGCCCGCGCGTTGCGTGAGATGAGCGCCTCCGGGCTCGATCGGGAGCATGCGCTCCGCGCGCTCGATGCATCCGCACCCCAGGATGGCGAACTCCGGCGTGCTGCGCTGGCCGCACGCCGCATGGCTCGTACAAGCGACACTGTCAACTCGCTCGCACGGCGTCTTGTGCGCAAAGGATACGATGTCTCGGCGGCTCTCCAGGCCGCGCGCGATCACGTCGGCACGGACTCTGGCGTTCACAACGAGTTCGGATGGAACGGGCCAGATGCTCCTACAGGTGGCCACGACGCTCCTGAAGAGTAGAGGCACCAGCACTATCTCAGGCACATTTACCCTGCTCAGAGCGTGTGTTGCTTGACGTGGCGGCTACACGACCGCTAGGATTGGGTCGGCAAATGTGATCGAGACGGCGGCCACTGAGAGTCGTCGTGTCGTAGTTTCGTGTGTTGATCGTGGACGTGCATCATCTGGAACCGCCCCTGACTGGCGGTTTGTCGTGTATATCCGCACACCCATTGATCCACCTGCGAGTATCCCATGAGCCGCGCGCGCGGCACGCGCGCGCTCCATGCACGCTGACATGTTGCATCCAATTCAGAAAGGAGGGCGCACGATGAGCCCAGCAGTATACGCGGTAATCGGACTCGTCCTCGGCGTCTTCCTCGGCTTTCTCATCAACCGCTTCGCTCTCTCCGCGCGAGCGAAAGAGGCACGTGAATCAGCCGAGCGTAGAGTCGTAGATGCTCTTGAGCAAGCAGAAACAACCCGCAAGGAGATGCTCCTCGAAGCGAAGGCCGAGATTCTCAATCTCAGATCGGACGCCGAGGAAGATATCAAAGAACGACGCAAGGAGATCGCCGCCCTTGAGAACCGGCTCCTGCAGCGAGAGGAGTCGATCGAACGCCGTCAGGAGTCTGTGGACCGCCGAGAGCACCAGCTCTCTAGCCAGGCCGGTCAGATCGTGAAGCGCGAGCGGGAACTCGAAGATGCCATCGCAGAGGAGAAGAGCCGCCTCGAGACACTCGCCGGCATGTCTTCCGACCAGGCCAAGGTGGTCCTGCTCGACCGGGTGAAGCAGGATGTCGCCCACGATGCTGCTGTGGTCATTCGCGAGTCCGAACGTCGCGCCCGCGAAGAAGCGGATCGCAAGGCGCGCAACATAATCGGTATAGCGATTGGTCGCGTTGCCGCCGACCACACTGCAGAGTCCACCGTTTCGGTCGTGCACATCCCCAGCGACGACCTCAAGGGCCGCATCATCGGCCGCGAGGGCCGCAACATACGCGCCTTCGAACAGCTCACGGGCATCAATCTGATCATTGACGACACGCCCGAGGCGGTCATCCTTTCAAGCTTCGATCCGATCCGGCGCGAAGTTGGCCGAATAACCCTTGAGAACCTCATCGCTGATGGCCGCATTCACCCCGCGCGCATTGAAGAGATGTTCACAAAGGCCCAGGCACTCGTGGATCAGCAGGTGCATGAAGCGGGCGAGCAGGCCGTCTTTGACGCGGGAGTCCACAACCTTCACAGCGACATCGTGCGAACCCTCGGCCGCCTGCGCTACCGCACGAGCTACGGTCAGAACGTTCTCAAACACTCTCTTGAGGTGGCATTCCTCTCAGGTGTCATGGCCTCCGAGCTAGGTCTCAACCCGGCGTTGGCCAAACGAGCCGGTCTGCTCCACGACCTCGGCAAGGCCATCGACCATGAGATCGAGGGACCGCACGCACTCATAGGTGCCGATCTTGCCCGTCGCCTCGGGGAGAACAAGGAGATCGTCCACTGCATCGAGGCTCACCACGGGGACACAGAGCCGCAAACGGTTGAGGCCGTCATCGTTCAGGCAGCCGACGCCATCTCCGCGGCACGCCCCGGAGCCAGGCGCGAGACACTCGAGAGCTACATCAAGCGGCTCGAGAAGCTCGAGGCATTGGCCGAATCCCACAAGGGTGTGGAGAAGTCCTATGCGATGCAGGCCGGGCGCGAGATTCGCGTCATGGTCAAGCCCGAGGAGATCTCAGACGCCGAAGCAACGCTCATGGCACGCGATCTCGCAAAGCAGATCGAAGAGGAGCTCCAGTACCCCGGGCAGATTCGTGTCATGATCATCCGGGAAAGCCGGGCGGTCGACTACGCCAAGTAGCGGTGAGCCCATATGAGCGCAAACGATCCACTCATAGACTTCGTTTCGACCGTCTCAGGCGATGGCTTCCTCAAGGTTGAGGAGACGCTCGGTGATGGCTACGTCCGCCTGCGCGTCTCGGAGGCTGAGCGTCGCCAGGCCAAGCACGACATCCGCAGTTTTGAGGACATCGTCGTTGAGTTGCTTCGCAATGCGCGCGATGCCCATGCAAGGCGGATCTTCGTAGCAACAGTCCGGGATTCCGTCAATCGCTTCATGACTGTCGTGGACGATGGCGTTGGCGTGCCGTCCGCGCTCCATGCGGCGGTATTCGAGCCGCGCGTCACTTCCAAGCTCGAGACGATGGTCATGGATCGATGGGGCGTGCATGGACGCGGCATGGCTCTGTTCTCCATCAAGACGAATGCCTCCATTGCCCGGATCGCAGCCTCTGCTCCTCACAAGGGCGCGTCAGTCAACGTCGTTGTCGACACGGGCACGCTTTCCGAGCGCGCCGATCAATCGACGTGGCCCGTAGTCGAGCCCGGCGAGGACAGCGCCCTCCATGTTGTGCGCGGTCCGCACAACATCGTGCGGCGCCTCGTCGAATTCGGTTGCGAGCACCCCGCCGTTGAGGTCTACTTTGGCACTCCCACCGAGGTTCTCGCGACCCTCTACGAACTCGGCCGAAGTGCACTCGATGCCTCAGACCTCATGTTCTGCGACGACTTGGACCACCTGCCCGTCTGGGAGCGTCCTGCTGCCGCCGCGGACGCGATCGATCTAACTGAGGTTGCCGATTCCATAGGCCTGCCGGTCTCCGAGCGCACCGCTCACAGAATCCTTGCGGGCGAACTCGCTCCACTTGAGCCGATGCTGGCACAGGTTATGGGTGTCGAGGCGCCGGAGCCCGGGCCAGCTCCGGACATCTACCGGGACAGGCGCTCTCTTCGCATCCACCATTCTGATCTCACGGCATTTCGTTCCCAGCTCTCTACCGTCTTCGACGAACTCGGCGAACGGTACTATCTAAGCCTTCGCGGCGAGCCGAAGATAACGGTGACACGGGATGCGATCACCGTTCGCTTTCTGATCGACAAGGACGACTGAGCTCCCGTCGCTTGAGCGTGTTCCCGGTCACCAAGTGGTGCCAATCGGCGTATCGATACGATATACTCCGGAGGCACCTTGCCAGAGCTCCTTTTGCAGCACAGTCGAACCAGTATTCGCCCACACATTCGTCGCAGCACGCATCGCAGCCCAGGAGGCACCGTGGAAGTTCTGAAGGTCTCCACCAAGTCCAATCCGAACTCCGTTGCCGGCGCGCTCGTTGGTGTTATCCGCGAGCAGGGAGCGGTTGAGGTTCAAACCGTTGGTGCCGGCGCGCTCAACCAGGCTGTCAAGGCCATCGCCATCGCCCGGGGCTTCGTAGCACCCATCGGCGTTGACTTGATCTGCACCCCATCATTTGCCGACATCGACATCAACGGGGAAGAGCGCACTGCCATCCGGCTGATGGTTGAGCCTCGGCATCCGCATCACTAATCGCTCGAAACCTCGACGTGAGGGTATCGTGGGACCTGATCTTCACATTCATTCGACCGCATCCGACGGCACCCTAACTCCAGAAGCCATCGTGGAGAGGGCGCTCGAATGCGGCATCTCGGCGATCGCCATTGCCGACCATGACACCGTAGCTGGAGTTGCACCGGCGCAAGTCGCCGCTTCGGGAACGTCCCTCACTATCATCCCCGCCGTTGAGCTGTCCACCGAGATAGGCGAGCGAGTCATTCACATTCTCGGCTACTGGATTGACCACACGGACTCTCTGCTTAATGAGCGGCTCGCCGACCAGCGTCAGCAACGCCTCGACCGCGCCCAACGCATCGTCGAGGCGCTCACTGCTTGCAACATCCACTCGGTCACAATGCTCGATGTCCTGAGTGTCGCCCGGGACGCGTCCGTCGGCCGCTCGCACGTGGCGCACGCGATGATGCGTGCGGGACATGTGTGCTCGATCGCCGACGCATTCGAGCGCTATCTCGGCGAGGGCCGCCCCTGCTACGTGCGCAAGACGGTCCCCGCTCCGGGCGAAGTCATCGCCTGGATCCGTGATGCCGGCGGCCTGCCGGTACTGGCACATCCGGCGCTAAGTGCTGTTGATGACCTGATCCCGGGCCTCGTCACTGCGGGCCTTCTCGGCATCGAGGCCTACCATGCCGAATGTTCGGCTGCAGACAGTGCCCGCTACGCGCGCATGGCCCACGAGTGGGGCCTGCTGGTGACGGGCGGATCGGACTTCCACGGCAACAGCCGCCCGGCAAACGCACTTGGTGCCGCGCGGGTTCCGAGCGGCGTCCTCGAATCCCTGAATGCGCTGCGCGCCTCGCTCGGAGGAACCGCGTGAAGTCGTACTACGTCCGCACCTTCGGTTGCCAGATGAACAAACACGACTCCGAGCGAATAGCCGGACTGCTTGAAACCAGCGGCTACGTCGCCTCTCATGCGATAGAGACAGCCGATGTGGTCGTGTTCAACACGTGCTGCGTTCGCGAGACCGCCGACGAGCGCCTGTACGGTCAGGTCTCTTCTCTCAAGGCCATCAAGACCGGCGGGCGGCCGGACGTCCTGATTGCCGTCGGCGGCTGCGTGGGCCAGCGCGACGGTGAGGCCGTCCGCAAGCAGGTGCCACACGTTGACGTCGTCTTCGGTACCCACAACATCCACGAACTGCCCGCACTCCTCGATGCGGCACGCAGCGGCCGAGCGGCGATCAGCGTGCTTCCCGAGGGTACGTCGTTCGCCAGTGACCTGCCGTCGGCGCGCGTCGACCGCTGGCACGGATGGGTTTCGATCACCGTTGGTTGCGACAACCACTGCACATACTGCATTGTGCCGACCGTCCGTGGTCCCGAGCGCAGCCGCCCCCTAGACGACATCGTTTCCGAAGTCGAGCACCTCGTCGCGGACGGAGTGGTTGAAGTCACGCTTCTCGGGCAGAACGTCAACTCGTACGGGCGTGACATCTACGGATCTCCACGATTCTCCGAACTCCTGCACGCTGTGGCGGCCACCGGGATTGCGAGGATTCGCTTTGCCACCAGTCACCCCAAGGACATTTCTCCCGCGACGATAGAGGCGCTCGCCACGCTCCCGGCAGTCATGCCGTTTCTACACCTGCCCGTGCAGCACGGTTCCAACAGCATTCTCCGAGCAATGAACCGCCGCTACACACGCGAGCAGTACTTGGAACGCATTCGCGACATCAGGGCAAGCGTCCCCGGCATTGCCCTCTCAACTGACATCATCGTGGGCTTCCCGGGCGAGACCGATGAAGACTTCGAGCAGACGCTCGATCTCGTCCGCACGGTCGCGTTTGACCACGCCTTCACGTTCATCTACTCACCGCGCGAGGGTACGCCTGCGGCACGCCTCACGAAGACCGTGCCGCGCGACGTCGCACAGGAGCGCTTTGACCGCCTCGCCACACTCGTGCGCGATCTCTCGTACGCGTCCAATCAGCGCGAGGTGGGGATGGTGAGACCGGTTCTCGTCGAAGGCTCCTCCCGCCGCGATCTTGCGACACTCTCGGCCCGCACCCCGCACAATCGCCTAGTCCACATCCCGCTTCCAGAAGGAGTCCGGGCGCTCGACCTTGCGGGCCGCCTACTCGCCGCGCGCATCGTCGTTGCACATCCGTGGTTCCTGTCCGGCGAACTCACAGAAGACGCCTGTTAGCGAGCGCTGCTGCGGGGAATGGAAAGGGCAGCCTGGAGGTGACCGTCATGACCGCCAACGTGCTTGGACTGATCGCACCACACCCGCCAATCATGGTTCCCGAGGTAGGCCGGGCCGACGCCGGCAAGACTTCCGCCTCAGCAGAGGCGCTCGCGCGCGCTGGACTGCTGCTCGCAGCGCACGACCCGGAAACAGTGATCCTCATGTCACCTCACGCACCCCTTGTGTACGGGGCGTTTGCGGTGGACGACAGTGCCCAGATGGCCGGATCACTCGCATCTTTCGGTGCCGACGCGGTGCGAATCGCGGCCCACGGTGATCCCGAACTTGCAGCGGCGATAGTTGAAGCCGCCGGCGACGCGGGACTCACCGCGGTCGCTCGATCCGAAGACCCTCGGCTTCACCCTGGTGTGCTAGACCACGGGGCGGTCGTTCCCTTAAGCTTCCTCGATCGCGCGGGTCGGAGAGCTCTCGTTGAACTCTCCCTTTCCACGCTTCCGCTGCATGCGCACCGCGAGTTCGGGCGGGCCATCAGACGCGCGGTCGAGAAGGTCGGCCGCCGGGCAGCGTTCCTCGCAAGCGGCGACTGTAGTCACCGGCTGACGCATTCAGCGCCGGCAGGGTTCTCGCCGCAGGCCGCGGCCTTCGACGCCCGCCTCGTGGAGCTGATCGCCGCGGGTGACTTCCCTGGTCTCGAGGAGATAGAGCCGCTTCTCATCGATGAGGCCGGGGAGTGCGGATTGCGTTCCTTCATCACACTCGGCGGTTTCCTTGATGGGACGGACGCGCGCGCACGAGTTCTTGCATACGAGGGTCCATGGGGCGTCGGCTACCTCACAGCTGTCGCCGCGTCCCCAGAGCTTCTCGACATGCTCGATGCACCGCGGCAAGTCGCCGACGCCGACGCACGCCCTGCGCCTGAGTCGGCCCCCGTGGCCCTGGCGCGCAGGACCATCGAGACGTACCTCCGCGCAGGCACGGTGTTCGCGCCCCCGGCGCCGGTCGGTTTGCTCGCCGAGCGCCACGGCACATTCGTGAGCCTTCATCGCCACGGCGACCTGCGGGGATGCATCGGCACGATCGAGCCTTCGCGTTCGTCCCTTGCCGAAGAAATCGTCCACAACGCGATCGAGGCCGCAACGGAGGACCCTCGTTTTCCCCCTATGACACCCGGTGAACTTGTCGATCTTGAAATTTCGGTTGACGTCCTTCATGCACCGGAACCGGCAACGTTTGACGATCTCGACCCCAGGGTCTATGGCGTGATCGTCACCTCGGGCTACGCTCGCGGGCTCCTGCTGCCCGACCTGGAGGGCGTGGATACCGCCGAGGTGCAAGTCGATATCGCCCGCCGCAAGGCTGGAATCGCGCCCGGGGCGCACATGACCCTGCAGCGCTTTCGCGTGGACAGGTACCACTGACCTATGAACCCCACAGTTCTCGCCATCGTCGGGCCGACGGCCGTCGGCAAGAGTGCCGTCGCCGAGATCGCCGCTGAACGTCTCAGCGGTGCGATCATCAGCGCCGACTCTATGCAGGTCTACCGGGGTATGGACATCGGAACCGCCAAGACAGCGGCGGGGGAGCGTCGTGTTCCCTATCATCTCGTGGATGTCATCGACCCGGGCACGCCGTACTCCGCGGCTCTGTATCAGACCGCGGCGCGCAGTGTGGCGGACGATCTTATCGCCCGGCACCTTCTTCCCGTATTCGTCGGCGGTACCGGTCTCTACGTCAGGGCGGCGCTCGATGAGATGAGCTTCCCCGCAGGCGATGCATCAACCGATCTGCGCCGAGCAGTCGAGCAACACGCGGCCCAGGTCGGTGCCGAAGCGCTCCACGCCGAACTCGCGGCACTCGATCCTGAGGCCGCCCGTCTCATTCACCCCAACAACGTCAAGCGTGTCGTCCGAGCTCTCGAAATGCACGCTGTGGGCGCGTCGTATGCAGAGCAGGCGGCCACATTCGCGCGCCGGACGTTCCACTACTCTGACACCTTGCTCGTCGGCCTGACGATGGATCGAACGGAACTCTATCGCCGCATCGATGCCCGCGTGGACCAGATGATTTGCTCGGGGCTGGTCAGTGAAGTCCAGGCACTACTCGAACAAGGCCTCAGGAGTGCGCTCACCTCGGCACAGGCGATCGGATACAAGGAGATCGTTCCTGTGATCGACGGCGAGTCATCCATCGATGCTGCGCGCGATGCGATCCAACAGGCGACCCGCCGATATGCCAAGCGCCAGCTAACGTGGTTTCGGGCAGACCCGCGCATACAGTGGATCGATACAACCGGATTGACGGCGCCAGAAGCGGCATCGCGCGTCTTCGACCTGATAGAATCATTGCCCACGACCCCAGCTGGAGGACACCCATGCGTCTGACGTTTGACAAGATGAACGGCATCGGCAACGACTTCATCATGATCGAGGATCTCGATGCGTCGCTGGACTTCACGCCCGAGGCCGTCGCCTGGTTCTGCGATCGGCATTTTGGCATCGGCGCTGACGGCCTCATCTTCATCAGGCCCGCATCCGAGCCCTCGGCTGACTACTACATGCACTACTTCAACGCGGACGGATCGCTTGCCGAGATGTGCGGCAACGGCGCTCGTTGTTTCGCCAAGTACCTCGTGGATCGCAAGCTGGTTTCTCCAGACGCTGGCTCCCTCGTTATCGAGACGCTCGGCGGACTCAAGGCCGTGACCTTCACCCGCTCCACCGATGGCACCCTCGACCTTGCAACGGTAGACATGGGCGAACCGGTGCTTGAACCGGCCAGAGTACCGGTGGCGGTGCCGAGCGTGGAACTCTCATCTGCCTCTGACCGAGTAGCCGATTACCCGCTGGAAACACCCGGCGGCGCCGTGTCGATAAGCACGGTGAGCATGGGCAATCCACACGCTGTCATCTGGGTCGACGACGTAGATGCCGCGCCAGTCGACCTTGTGGGTCCCCATATTGAGACTCACACGATCTTCCCGCGGCACACCAATGTCGAGTTCGCCCAGGTGGTCGACCAAAGGACGATCCGTCTTCGCGTTTGGGAGCGGGGCTGCGACGAGACCCTGGCATGTGGCACGGGTGCTTGCGCGACAGTAGTAGCGGCCGTGCTCGACGGCCGCGCGGGACGCGAAGTAACCGTGGAGCTTCCCGGCGGCGACCTACGCATCCTCTGGGACGCAGCCGACAACCATGTGTATATGACCGGCGCTGCTGCTTTCTCGTTCTCGGGCTCAATTGACGTGCCGGAACTGGACGAGTGCTAGTGCGCGCTCTGGTACCATGTCTTGAACGAACGTATCACTGAAGGGGTGAAATCTTTGAGGACCGCAAGCCGCATGGCAAACCTGCCGCCGTACCTGTTCGCCGAGATTGACCGGAAGAAAGCCATTAAGGTGGCGCAGGGCGTTGACGTCATCTCCCTCGGCATCGGCGATCCGGACATGCCCACGCCGCAGCGCATTGTCGACGCGATGGCGAAAGCGATCGCCAACCCGAAGAACCACCAATACCCGGCCTACGCCGGAAGCAAGCCGTATCGCGAGGCCTGCGCGGAGTGGATGCGCCGCCGATTCGCCGTGGAGCTAGACCCGGCGACCGAAGTGCTAGCACTGATCGGCAGCAAGGAGGGGATCGCACACCTCTTCCCGACTTTCATCAACGTCGGTGACTACACGCTCGTTCCTGGCGTTGGCTACCCGGTCTACACGACAGGCGGCGTTCTCATCGGCGGCGAGACCCACTACATGCCGATGAACGACGGTAACGACTGGCTGGCCGACTTCGAGTCCACGCCGGCCGATGTCCTGGCCAAGGCCAAGATGATGTTCATCAGCTACCCAAACAACCCGTCCTCGGCGATTGCCCCGGTTGAGTACTTCGACCGCGCGATTGCGTTTGCCAAGGAACACGACATCCTCCTGGTGCACGACAACGCGTACTCAGAGATCGGCTTTGATGGCTATCGTCCGCCGAGCATCCTCGAGCGTCCCGGTGCCCGCGATGTGGCAATCGAGCTCTTCAGCTGCTCCAAGGCGTACAACATGACCGGATGGCGTGTTGCATTCGCGGCGGGCAACGCCGAGGCGATCAGGGCGCTCGGCACCGTGAAGTCCAACATCGACTCTGGCATATTCACGGCTGTGCAAGACGCGGCCATCGAAGCGATGCTCGGCCCGCAGGACGACGTGTTTGAAATGAGCGCGCTCTACGAGAGCCGACGCGACATCGTGATGGGCAAGCTTGCGTCCATTGGCTGCTCGGCGCGCCTCTCCAAGGGCACGATCTACGTGTGGGCACGCATTCCGGAGGGCTACACCTCGGCGCAGTATTCTGAAGCGATCCTGGACAAGGCCGGAGTTATCGTTCCCGCAGGCAGCGCGTACGGTCCCGAGGGCGAGGGCTACGTCCGAATCTCGCTTGCAACGCCGAACCATCGTCTAGAAGAAGCACTTCAGCGCATCGCTGACGCGTTCTAGAGGAGTCCGCAGCCTCATGGCCCAGGAAGTCTACGAGATCACACGCAACATTGAAGAGCGGGCGATCCTCGTGGGCATCGACAGGGCGCGCGCGGACGGCTGGACACTTGAAGACGATCTTGCCGAACTGGGGCGCCTGGCCGACACGGCCGGCGCCTCAGTCGTCGCAACAGTGACCCAGCGCCTAGAGCGCGCCAATCCGAGGACCTTCATCGGCAGCGGCAAGGCCGCCGAAGTTCACGATCTCGCTGTCGAGCGCGGCGCAACGATAGTCATCTTCGATGACGACCTGTCTCCCAGCCAACAGGCGAGCCTTGAAGAACTCCTGAAAGACGTCCGTGTCATAGACCGCACGCAGCTCATTCTGGACATATTTGGGCAGCACGCCGTCAGCCACGAGGGCAAGTTGCAGGTTGAGCTGGCGCGGCTCGAATACGTGCTGCCCCGGCTCCGAGGCATGTGGGGGCACCTCGAGGCCGAACGCCTCGGCGGCGGCAGGGGAGCGCGTTTCGGTGCGGGCGAGTCGCAGCTTGAAACGGACCGACGCCTCACCCGGAGGCGGATTTCCGATCTCAAACGCGAGTTGGCGACCGTTGCCCGGGCGCGCGAGACACAACGCACCGCGCGTGCAGCGTCCGGTGTCTTCAGGGTCGCACTGGTAGGCTACACGAACGCCGGTAAGTCTACGCTCCTGAACGCCCTGACCAATGCCGGGGTACTCGTTCAGGACCAGCTCTTTGCCACCTTGGACGCAACCACTCGACGGCTCGACCTTCCCGATGGCCGCGCCGTCACACTCACGGACACTGTCGGGTTCATCAACAAGCTGCCCCATGGTCTCGTGTCGGCATTCAAGTCCACGCTGGACGAGGTACGTGAAGCGGATCTGCTGCTGCACGTCGTCGACGCATCGCACCCAAATGCCCTTGCGCAGATGGCTGCCGTGCGAGTGGTCCTGGAAGAACTTGAGTCCTCCGCAAGTCCGCAGTTGCTCGTCATGAACAAGGCCGATCTTCTTCCGGAGCACGAGCGCGCTCGTCTCGCCGCGACACCGGGAGCCGTGGTCATCGCAGCGCGATCGGGCGAGGGGTTGGACGCGCTTCTTGCGCGGATAGCAGCGATCGCGGCTCAGAGAGACCGATCCCTCTCGGTCCTGATCCCCTACGACCGCGGAGATCTTGTGCGCATGGCCCACGATAACGCGCACATACTTTCAGAGGAGCATACCGAGCAAGGAACGCACCTCGTAGTCATAGCACCGGGCGCAATCGCTGCACGGCTCGAACCTTTCAGTCTGGAAACGCCGAATCCCATCACCCTACATCCGACGGAACAGCGCCACAACCTTCCCCAGGACTGAGACGTCGGACGTCTCATCAAGGTAGATAGGATCCAGGGCGCGATTCTCGGGCTGCAACCGGATTCGTCCGCCCTCGCGGAAGAACCGCTTAACCGTGGCGCCCTCATCAATCATCGCAACCACTATGTCGCCGTTTGTGGCCGTGCTCTGCTGGCGCACGACGACGTAGTCACCGTCGAGAATCCCCGCCTCGATCATGCTGTCCCCCTTTACCCTCAGCACGAACGTGTCCTCACCGGCAAAAGAAGAGGGGAGGGGGAGGGTGGCCTCGATATTCTCGGCTGCAAGAATCGGGGATCCGGCGGCAACCTGTCCTACCAGCGGAACGGCCTGCACGCGGTCATAGTCAATGCCCCTGTCGGTGTCGCGGTAGTCTAGAACCTCAAGAGCCCTCGGCTTTGATGGGTCTCGCCGAATGAGGCCCTTGGCCTCTAGCGCGGCCAAGTGAGAATGCACCGTTGATGAGGACGACAAGCCGACGGCCTCACCGATCTCACGGACTGACGGGGGGAATCCGCGCCGATGGATCTCGGCTCGTATGAAGTCAAGGATCTCGCGCTGCCGCGTGGTGAGCTCTCGCTTGTAGACCATTGTGACCCCCTGGACTCTTCTGGCGGCATACCAACGACAGATTACGACATGCGGCTGCAGCATGCAAACACGTGTTCGTATATTTGCTTGCACAACGAACACACGTTCGCTATTCTATCTGCGAACACACGTTCGTGTTTCGGGCGGAGCCCGCCGGCAGCATGTCAGAGCCTACAGGTACGCTTCCTCCAACAAGAGGCAGGGAGTCAAGTCATGAACAGTTGCCATCTGCAGGCCAGAAGTGCCGAAGTGTTTCGCCGATCCAGTTCGACCCGCAGGAAATCGCCGCGACATATCGCAGGCAGCGCAGTCATGGCGCTCCTTCTGGCTTCGAGCGTTGTCTTCGCCGTGTTTGCAGGTCTCACCGCAACCCGTGAGGCGTCCGTCCACTCCTGGGTTGCCGTGTCCGTTCCGGCTGGTGGAACGTTGTGGGACCTTGCGGAGTCGCACACGGTCCCGGGATTGGACACACCTGCTGTCGTGCAACTCATCGAAGACCAGAACGCACTCGCATCTAGCACCATCTATGAGGGCCAGACGATTCTCGTCCCCGACGAGGCAGACGCACCGGCAGTCATCGACAGCGGCGTGGCAGTGGCTGCTCGGTAGACGCGTCGCCCCCAAGGCCCTTCGACCGCTCTCGGACCAATGCGCTCCTCAACCGGATATTTTCGCCTACGCTTCGCATTGTAGACCTATATCTTGTGTGCTAGGCTTTTCTTGTAACTGGATATAGGGGCTGTCGGACATGAAATGTCCTTTCTGCGGTCACACTGAGACTAAGGTTGTGGACTCTCGAGACTCGGATGCGCAAGATGCGATCCGGCGGCGCCGAGAGTGTCTTGAGTGTGCCCGGAGGTTCACCACGTACGAGCGACGGGAAGAGATGCCGCTCATGGTGGTTAAGAAGGATGGTTCTACCGAGCCGTTCCAGCGTGGCAAGCTCCTTAGAGGACTTGTGGTGGCCGCTGCGAAGCGACCGGTCTCGCCGTCGTCACTCGAGGGAATCATCGACGACATCGAGGCCGAACTGCACAACGACATGCAGTATGAAGTCACGGCCAAGACTCTGGGCGATATGGTTCTGAAGCGGCTGCTGGAGCTGGACAAGGTCGCGTACATCCGATTCGCATCGGTCTACAAGGAG
>Ga0068714_10005184_pt1 | contig 13959 bp, 18 predicted proteins | sample MTBNYHSulfiMetaG_FD_62988 | JGI IMG/M metagenome (GOLD analysis project Ga0068714, IMG submission 62988) | Enrichment culture microbial communities from rom New York Harbor, USA that are MTBE-degrading - MTBE-NYH (New York Harbor Sulfidogenic)... | ecosystem: Environmental > Aquatic > Marine >... | reverse complement strand
CCTGAAACACTGATCGAACAGGGACAAAGACTCAAGCGGGCCGGCATCAAGCTCAGTGTAACCGTGCTCCTGGGTATTGCCGGGACGTCTCGGTCCCTGGAGCATGCACGGGCCACGGGCGCCTTGTTGACGGAGATGGACCCGGATTACGTCGGAGCGCTGACCGTCATGATCATCCCCGGAACGGAACTGTGGGACGAACAGGAGCGAGGGGCGTTTGAGATTCCGGATGTAAACGGTTTCTTGACGGAGCTGCGCGAGATGATCGCCCGCACGCGTCTGACGGGAGGGCTTTTCTTCTCGAACCACGCCTCGAACTATCTACCCATCAAAGCGCGGCTTCCGCAAGACAGAGAGAAGACGTTGGCTTTGATCGACCGTGCACTGGTTGGGGAGGTTTCGTTGAAGCCGGAGTGGATGAGAGCCTTATGAGAGCCGCCTCAACAAAGACATCAGCACCGTCCAAAGGACGGCAGATGCCGGTTTATTCCCCAAGTTTGAGCTGTTGCGCGTGAGTGAAACAGTTTCTCCGGGCAAGCCACACTACGACTACGCTGCCAAGGGCCGTGGATGCGGTGAGCATGAGCATCACTACGATCTGATACTTGATGGCCAACACCGGATCCGAGCCGGCCAGGATTTGTCCTGTCATCATACCCGGCAGAAACACAATACCCACCCCCATCATGGCGTTTATGGAAGGAATCATACCGGCGCGAACCGCGTTCGCCATGATGCTCTGGGTGGCTTCCCGATAGTCCGCCCCCAGACACAGCATCATTTCCACCTCCGCCCTCCGGTTTCTCAACTCGGAAAACAGCCGTTCCAGCGCCACGGCGATGGCGTTCATCGAATTTCCGACGACCATTCCTCCGAGCGGTATGAAGTACTGGGGCAGATACCAGGGCTTTGCCTGTACGATCACCCCGGTCACCGTAATGGTGACGACCACGTAGGTGATGAGCATGGAAACCAGCGTGGATCGAAAAAAGGGAACCGTCCTTTCTTTGATCCTTCCACGAATCGTCCAGGCAGCAAAAAAGATCATGCCGCAGAAAATGATCAGTACGGGCCACGCTTGTGAGAGATCGAATACGAAGCGCAGGACATATCCCATGAGATAGAGCTGGGCGAATGTTCGTACGGATCCGATCATCAGGTCCCGCTCGAGCTTCAGTTTCAACGCCAGGGAACATATGCCGGAACACAGCACAAATACCACGCAAAGAGCGAGTTGCAAGGGTCCTATGTCAACAGCGCCCATGAGTTACACCTCTGAGATCGTCTGAGACGCGATTTTGAGTCGACGTACGGAAATGGCTGCGGGAAGTTTTACAGGATGATGCGTCACCCATAAAACGGAGATGCCCGTCTTCCGATTCGCCCGAACGATTTCGCGTTCCACAATGGAAGCGGACTCTTCATCCAAAGCGGACGTCGGCTCGTCCAGGAGCAGCACCTCCGGATTCAGGAGTAACGCCCGGATCAGACAAAGTCGTTGTTTTTGACCCACAGAGCAATTCTCGGCCGGATCTTCCAATGACACGTCCGAGAGCAGGTACCGTCCGAGCTGTTCCCGGAGTTCGGCCTCGCCGGGAGCTTTTTTGCGACCCGAGGCCCGGAGGCTAAAGGGCAGTCGCAGATTCTCTCCTACTGATGCTTTCAACAGGATCGGTGACTGGTGGAGATATGAAACGCGTCGGCGAAGCTGTGTTACCGGGATGTGAGCTATGGGTTGACCCTCGAAAAAGATTCGGCCTTCCGAGGGTTCTTGAATGCGGTTCAGAAGTTTCAGGAAACTGGACTTGCCGCAACCCGAAGGGCCCTGCAAAAGCACCACTTCCCCACAGGCAACCTCCAGCGACACATTCCTGAACAGGAAACGGCCTGGACGATAGGCAAGGGAAACGCTTTCAAGACGGAACATCGCGGTATTCATGGCCGGATCACCCCTGGTTTGGATTCGAAAAGGGCCTTACCCATCACTATTTCTTGACAATTTCGAAACATGGAGGATAATTGCCCATATCCGGAAGATGAAAAGACACATCCGATTCAACATCATACGGATCCGTGGGCCAATAGGCCATGGCGTCGTCCGCTGCCGCCATCGCCTGAAAAGTTTCTCCGGCTAGGTGAGGACTATGGAAGCCTCTATGATGACGTTAGAAATTTGCCGCCTTGCGCTGAATGCATGTCCCATGCCCGTCCTGATCGAAGACGACGGCGGTTTGGTTTTCGCTAATGAATCCGCACTGTCGCTGTTGGGCGCCAAGGACGTTCAATCCCTCGAGGGAATTCCGGTAACGGAACTGCTTATGCCGGAAAATCCGCCTCGGGAGAGATCGTCCGCATCGTTCTCGAAGGCGAAAGCGCAGGCGTTCAACGGGGAACGCATTCCCGTATCCGTTTCCGCCAGGAGGATTAAACTCGGCGCGACGCCGATGATCGCCTATTATTTGAATATCCCGGGCGATGAGAAAGAAGGGGCCCGGTTCGCGGCCGCCCCGGGAGCCGTTGACGAAGCGCTGGCGAACCTCCGCAAAGCAGGCCACGACCTGAATCAGCCATTGACCATCATTTCAGGAAAGAGCCAGCTCCTCATGCTCGATGCAGACGAATCGGACCCCATGTATAAATCCCTCAAATCCATAACGGACGCCTCGTTTCGCATGGGTGAGATCGTTCAGAGTATCAGCAGGATGATCAAGTCGCTGGGTTCCATGGATTGATAGGCGTCCGAGACGCCCTTCTCAGGACACTTCCGACGGCGCCGGGCGCTTTCTATATCGGACGCTGATTTCTTGCCCGATGAATCCCGCCTATCACGTTACGGATGTGCTTCTTTGAGCTCCTTATCCAAACCAAAAGCATCGTGCAACACTCTCACGGCCAGTTCCGTGTACTTCTCGTCGATAACGCAGGAAATTTTGATCTCGCTGGTGCTGATCATCATGATGTTGATGTTATGCTGGGATAATACGCCGAACATCTCGGTGGCCACCCCCGGATGGTTTCTCATGCCTACACCCACAATGGACACTTTTGAGATGTTGTCATCCCCCAGCACGCGGGTCGCCCCGATCTCTTTGGCCGTTCCCTGTAACAGCTCCATCGCTGTCTGGAAATCCTTTTTCGGGACCGTGAAGCTGATGTCCGTCATGTCTTCGGCTCGAGTGTTCTGAATGATCATGTCCACTACGATGTTTGCGTCCGAAATGGGCTTCAGGATCTTATATGCGATTCCCGGCCTGTCAGGGACCTTGGTGACCGTCAGCCTGGCCTCGTTCTTGTCGTAAGCCACGCCGGAAACCACTTGTTTTTCCATATCCTTGTCCTCCTTGACCACCATCGTTCCCTGTTCATCGGAAAATGTGGATCGAACATGGAGGGGAACGTTGCAGTTTTTTGCATACTCGACGGAACGGATCTCCAGAATTTTGGCCCCAAGACTGGCCATTTCCATCATTTCATCGTAGGAAATCCTGTCGAGTTTTCGAGCCTTAGGGACCACGTTGGGATCCGTAGTGAAGACTCCGGTTACATCCGTGAAAATCTCACAAATATCGGCCGATACGGCCGCAGCCAGCGCAACGGCCGTAGTGTCGGAGCCACCACGACCCAGGGTGGTGATGTTTTCGTCCGGATCGATACCCTGAAAACCGGCTACCACCACGACCCGCCCCTTCTTCAATTCATCTCTCACGCGTGAGGCGTCCACGTTTTCGATACGGGCGGAGCCGAAAGCGTTGTCGGTGTGAATCCCGGCCTGGTGACCTAACAATGAAACCGCGTCTTGCCCCATGCCAATCAGTGCCATGGCCATAAGCGAAACCGTCGTCTGTTCGCCGATAGAGACAAGACAGTCCATTTCCCTGGAATTGGGTCTGGCATTGATTTCCTTTGCCAGATTGATGAGCCGGTCCGTTTCGCCTTTCATGGCGGACAGCACTACAACAACATCATTTCCCTCTCGCCTCAAGTCCACCAATTGTTTGGCGATGTTCCTGATCTTTTCCAGATCGGCAACAGAACTACCCCCGTATTTTCTTACCATCAGCGCCAATGCCTGCACCTCCTCTCTGGGTCGATGCTTTAGACCACCACTTCTTTTCCAATACTCTGCTGAAAGAAGAAAGTGTGGTTCATCCAAAAGATTTCAGCGGCCTTGTACAGGATTCGCCGGATGCTTTCAAGAACTTTCAGGGGGATATGATTCGGTCAACGCCTTCAGCAGGTGGCGCGCTCTTTCGCTCTTAGCCCGCGCAACAATGCGTCGTGTATGTTCCCCCAAGTAACCGAGTACCACAACAAGGGCGCCCGAGGGAAGTTCCGGGCCCAGTTTTTCGGCCCACTCGATGACGCTGACTCCTTCGGGCTCCAGATATTCCTCCAGACCCAATTCTACGCCGTCATGAAGGACTTCGATTCGATACAAGTCCAAATGGAACAGAGGGACGCGGCCCGGGTATTCGTTAATAACCGTAAAGGTAGGACTTTGGATGACATATCGATCCGGTACGTCCATGCCGCGAGCGATGCCCCGTGTCATGGTTGTTTTACCCCCGCCCAGATCACCGCTCAGGGCCAGCACATCGCCCTTATCAAGGAGCCGGGCCAGTAACTCACCCAGTCGCTCGGTTTCTTCCGGCGAAGACGTGATCCATGAAACGGTTTTCTCTTCGGCCATGGGCTGAGCCTCTACGAGAGCGATCGGCCTCACATTCACCGCCTGGGACCTATGGTACGGTCGTGACCAGCGGGATGAAGGGAGCGTCACCGGACGCTCTTTTACGGGATTCAAGGCAAGCCAGAGATTCCGGCAGGGCTTCGCACAGGTCGCCCGCAAGGTATCCGACCGGTCCCTTACGAGCGGCGACCCGGTCCGCGGTCCACCCATGCAGAAAAACCCCCGTCTTCGCCGCCTCGCCCGGACGCAACCCCAATGCCAGCAATCCTGCAATGATTCCGGTCAAAACGTCCCCTGACCCGCCGGTAGCCAATCCGGGATTACCCGTAGGATTGATGAACAGGCTTCCGCCCGGATGGGCGATCACGGTTCTAGCTCCTTTCAGCACCAGGTATACGCCATGCCGTTGCGCAAACATCCGGGCCGCTGAAAGCCTGTCCGCTTGAATCTCAGCCGTTGAAAGATTGGTCAGCCGGGCCATTTCTCCCGGATGGGGAGTCAGAATCAACGGCGATCGGGCCTGCTTCAATACGCTTGTATCGTCCGATATGGCGGTCAAGGCATCCGCGTCCAAGACCACGGGCAGCGGGCTGCTCCGAACGAGTTCCCGGACCAGATCCACGGTTTCGGGCCTTGTGGAAATACCCGGCCCCAAGGCCAGGGCGGTTTTCCGATCCATGGCGCCCATGATGGACTTCAGTGAAATCAGGCCCAGACACCTCTCGGCCGTCTCGGGCAATGGTTCGGTCATGGGTTCCGTCAGCTTCATCTCCATGATTGGATTGATGCTGCGCGGAATACCCAGTGTCACCAGTCCTGTTCCTACATGGGCCGCCGAGCGGCAGACCAGGTCCGCTGCTCCGGTCTTGCCTTCACTACCGGCCAAAACGAAGAGATGTCCGAAATTGCCTTTGTGGCTGACCGGATTTCGCTCTTCGAGAAGCTGTATTCCTTCGAAGGTCATAAGGTCTCGAACGACTTCCAGTTCGCTGATCAGGCGGCGCGGTATCGAGATGTTCACACAGTACAACGTCCCGGTGAGCGCCCTTCCCGGATAGATGACCTGGCCTATTTTGGGCAGTCCGAAGGTCACGGTCACATCAGCCTGAACCGCCGCTCCCAATGCCACGCCTCGGTTCGAGTCAAGGCCGGAGGGAATGTCCACAGCCAACACCTTTGCAGGAAACCGGTTCATGGCTTGAATGGCCTTGCCATATAATCCCCGAACTTCAGAACTAAGACCCGTGCCCAACAGGGCGTCTACAAAAAGGTATGCGAGGGCCCATGGGGTCTCTGATGAGGCGAGGTCTTCTTCGGAGAGGATTTCATGTATCGGAACACCCATCTTCCGGCAGATATCGAGATTGACCCGCGCGTCGCCTGTTACCCGGTCCATGCTCGAGAACAGGAAGACTTGAACCTGGGCGTCGTCTTCGAAAAAGTAGCGGGCCAGCACGAATCCGTCGCCGCCGTTATTGCCGCGGCCGGCCAGCACGCAAATACGTCTCCCGCGAAACGGCCCGAAAGAGCGATCCGCGATCTGATACGCCGTCCGACCGGCGTTTTCCATCAGAACCGCCCCCGGAACGCCTACTTCCTCGATGGTTCGATGGTCCAAAATCCTCATTTCTTCGGCCGTTACCACGAGCATATCAGTCCTCCAGCACCACCATGGCGATCGCGTATTCGCCATCGTCTGAAAGGCTCACGTGAGACCTGAGCACGTTTTGTTCGGAAGCGATGTTTTCGGCGTTACCTCGAAGCAGCAGCAAAGGTTTCCCCCGGCGATCGTGACTCACCTCGATATCTTTCCACCCCAATCCCCGGCGGAACCCGGTTCCCAGGGCTTTGGCAAGAGCCTCTTTTGCCGCAAAACGCATGGCAAAAGACGCGGCCGGGTGTTTTCGCCGCAGGCATAGGGCGATTTCGTCGGGTGTGTACACACGATTCAGAAAGCGGTAGTTCCATCGATCGAGGATGCTTTCGATCCTGGATATCTTTACAAGATCCACTCCTATGCCTAGAATCACGACAGACTACCCCCGAATGAGCGCGATCATGTCTCGCACCGCTCGTTCGATACCTACCATCACGGCTCGGGCGATAATGGAGTGGCCGATGCTGAACTCTTCTATTTCGGGAATTCCACTGAACCGTTTTACATTTTGATACGTCAGACCGTGGCCTACAGCCACCCGAAGTCCCAAGTCCGCCGCGTGTCGAGCCGCGTTCAGCACTTCTGCGAATCGTTCGGAAGCCTCGTCCTCGGAAGCGGCGTCCGCATACCGGCCAGTGTGAATTTCGACGATGTCCCCTCCGACCTCCTTTACCGCAGCAATCTGATGGAATGCGGCATCTACGAACAGACTTACAGCCGGTCCCCCTTTCTTGAGCTGCGCAATGGCCCGGGACAACGAATCGGAATTACCGGCAACATCGAGTCCACCCTCTGTGGTCAGTTCTTCCCTTTTTTCCGGAACCAGCGTGACCATATCCGGACCTACGTCCCGGGCAATTCGAATCATCTCTTCCGTGGCCGCCATTTCGAGATTCAGTTTTGATGTGACGACTTTTCTCAACAGGGCCAAATCGCGGTCCTGGATGTGTCTTCGGTCTTCTCTGAGATGACAAATAATGCCTTCTGCGCCGCCCAGCTCCGCCAGCAGGGCGGCTGTCACCGGCTCCGGTTCGAAGGTTTTTCTTGCTTGCCGTATAGTGGCGATGTGATCGATGTTCACAGAGAGTTTCGGCATAGCATCTCCTTGCAGGGATCTCGGTTTTCTGTACAGCAAATTCGGCGCAGGAAGTCTTTACCGACCGTGTCGAAAATTCTTTTTTATCGTAAAATGCGTTCAATTGAAACTGAAAAACCGTGGGGACGCGAGACTGGATCAGGTCTTGAACCGCATATGTGGTTGGGGGTCGAGCAAGAAAGCAGCAAAACGTTGCTCCGCCGCCGCCGGACGTCTATAATCAGATATTTTTAACCATTTGTACGAAACGTTCCGAACTAAGTAGAAGACAGGAGTAACCACATGCGTCAACTGATCAAATTCGGGAAAAAGATCGTCGAGCAGGGTCTCACCGGGGCCTTTTTTGGGAATGTAAGCCGCCGTGAAGGCGATCGCATATGGATCAGCACGACCGGGAGTATGCTGGATGATTTGGAACATGACTTGGTTCAGGTGCATGTGAAGGATGCCGGGCCCGAGGACTCGAGGGCCTCTTCGGATCTGGTGCTGCACCGCGCCGTTTATGCACGGACGAAGGCTCACTATGTGTTTCACGGGCATCCTACCTACTCGGTGGCGCTATCGCTCATTAACAAGGCGGGCGATCGGCTCGAGCCGGACGACATGGAAAGCCGGCACGCGTTGAAGGGAATTCCCATACTTGACGGCGATGTGTCAAGAGAGGAACTGGCTCCTGTATTGGCGGAAACTTTAGCGGACACGCCCGCGGCCATAGTGCGGGGGCACGGCGTGTTTTCCGGTGGAGCGGATCCGGTGGGGACCTTTGCCTGCCTGTGCGCCGTGGAGCATGCGTGCCGGGTTCAATATCTGGTCAGCATGAAACGATCCATGGACTCGGCCGTAAAGCCGTAATCTACTACTTCCTTGACTTTGTCCGGGATTCCGGTTTATTGCCTACGCATGATCAGTGATCTGGAAAAAGCAATTCTGGCGGAAATACAGGGCGACTTACCCGTGGAGCCCAGACCGTTTCTGACCATTGCCCGCAAACTGAGCCTTACCGAAGAACAGGTGTTGACGTGCATCCGCGATCTGACGGAAAAGGGAGTGATCCGTCGGTTTGGAGTGACCATTCGGCATCAGGTTTCGGGATTCGAAGCCAACGCCATGGCTGCGTTCAAGGTGGAAGAAGAGAGAACGGATGAAGTGGGCGTCATGATCAGCGAATATCCTCAGGTTACGCACTGTTATCGGCGTACGCCCATGGGTGGGTGGAAGTACAACCTGTTTGCCATGATTCACGGCGACTCTCAAGAAGTATGTGAACGCATTGCCGGTGAAATAGCGGAACGGGCCGGTGTCTTCGAATACCGGCTCTTGTACAGCGATGAAGAGCACAAGAAAACCAGCATGAGGTATTTTTGACCATGGACTCGACCGTGTCGTCTCGATTGTATGAACATGCGCTTCGGATTATACCCGGCGGGGTGAATTCGCCGGTGAGAGCCTGCCGGTCCGTGGGACGCGATCCACTGTTTATACGAAGAGCCAAAGGATCGAAAATTTACGATGCCGACGGAAGGGAATATCTGGATTTTGTGGGTTCCTGGGGGCCTATGGTCCTGGGGCACGCGGATGATCGAGTGGTGGCCGCCATTAAAGACGCCGCTGGGAATGGAACGAGCTTCGGCGCCCCTACCGAGCTGGAAGTGAACATGGCCCAGACCATTGTCGATGCAGTGCCCTCCGTGGAAATGGTTCGCATGGTGAATTCCGGAACGGAAGCCACCATGAGCGCCATACGCCTGGCTCGCGGATATACGGGGCGTGATCTGGTGGTTAAATTCGACGGCTGTTACCACGGTCATGCGGATGGTCTTCTGGTCAAGGCCGGATCGGGCCTGGCAACTTTCGGAATACCCGGTAGTCCGGGAGTTCCTGAGGACGTCTGCAAAAACACGCTTTCTCTACCCTACAACAATCCCGAAGCCTTTGAAACGTGTATGCAACAAACCGGGGAGCGGATTGCGGCCGTCATTGTCGAGCCCGTAGCAGCCAACATGGGCGTCGTACCTCCTGTGGACGGCTTCCTGGAAACGCTGCGTCGCAAAACTCATGAAATGGGCGCGCTCTTGATTTTCGACGAGGTGATCACCGGATTCAGGATCGGATTGGGCGGCGCCCAGGAATACTTCGGGATCCGTCCCGATTTGACGTGCCTCGGTAAGATCATCGGCGGAGGCCTGCCGGTTGGGGCCTTCGGAGGTCGGGAAGAGATCATGCGCCGTATGGCGCCCGAGGGGGACATTTATCAGGCCGGTACTCTTTCCGGAAACCCGTTGGCCATGGCGGCCGGCCTGGCCACGCTCAACGCTCTGATGGAAACGGGCGCATATGAAGCGCTGGAAAGAAACAGCGCGCGATTTTGGAATGGAATGAAGGAGTGCGTGAAAGAGGCCGGCATTCCTGCTGTGGTGAACTCTATGGGTTCCATGGGCACGCTTTTCTTTACCGGCGATCCTGTGACCGACTTCGCCGGCGCTACGAGGTGCGATGCGGAACGGTTTGCGCATTACTATAGTCTCATGTTGGATCGGGGTGTGTATTTGGCACCGTCAGCCTTCGAGGCTGCATTTATCTCAATGGTTCACAGCGAAGCGGACCTGGAAAGCGCACTGGATGCGGTTCGAGATTCCTTGGAACGACTAAGTTAAATAAATCACAAAAAGAGGTTGACACGTTTCGAAAGGCCGTGATAGAAGTCGAAATCGCTAACTATAGCCGGATCGATAGGGAGACGAATGGCCTTTTTAAAAGGACAGCGGCCGGAATATATCAGGCTTCTGGCCTTGGCCGGCTCCATGGGAATTTCGATCGTTCTGGCCACGGTTATTGGTCTGGCCATCGGGTATTACCTGGATAATCATGTATTTGATACGGCGCCTTGGCTCACACTGATTTTCCTTGTATTGGGAATCATAGCCGGCTTCAGAAATATTTATATTATTGGAAAACGAGCACAGGAGAGAGAGAAGAAACTCGACAAATGAAACTCGACAGGTGCGCCGTTTGAAGATTAACAACGGCGTAATCTTGGCGCTTCTGGTGGCGGTAACAGGGCCTTTGGCCGGTACGCGGTTCTCTTTAAGCGTTCTGTGTGGAGGGCTTCTGGCGATCGCGAACTTCCACGTACTTTATCGAACGCTTCGGGGAGCGTTCGTTTCTCCCTCATCGGTATCGGGCGCCTCGGCGGTTGTGGTGTTCAAATACTACATCCGATTGATTCTCACGGGAATCTCGATCTTCCTCTTGCTGAAGTTTGGAAAGATTAACCCTCTGGGCTTGTTGCTGGGGCTTTCGACCGTAGTCATCAATTTGGTTCTGTTCGGATTTTTCGAGTTCTACAAGAATTACATCAAGGAGGCTTGAGCCAGATGGAACATCCCTTTCTGTTTTTATCAAAGCTCTTCGAGTTGATAGGGCTTGGCTCGTTTGTACACCACTACCCCCACGTCGTCTATTCCTGGTTCATCATGTTGTTTCTGATTGTTGTTGGAAAGCTCAGCGCCGGCGCGGTGAAAATGATTCCTTCGGGGGGCCAGAATTTTTTTGAAATGGTCATTTCGGGAATCGAAGGCTTTCAGCTTTCCATCATGGGCGAAGAAGGACGTCCGTTTTTCCCTCTGATTGCCACCTTGGGTCTTTATATTTTGTGCTGCAACTGGATCGGCCTGATACCGGGCATGCTGTCACCCACCGCGAACATCAACACGCCTCTCTCGTGCGCACTCGTCGTTTTTGTAGTCACTCATGCGGTGGGACTCAAAGAGCACGGGGCCAAATACATCAAACACTTCACCGGCCCCATCTGGTGGATGGTTCCTCTCATGCTTCCCATTGAACTCATCGGGCATTTCAGCCGCGTGCTTTCCCTCACCTTCCGTCTTTTCGGAAACATCATGGGGGAGGACCTGGTTTTGGCCATTCTCTTGTTCTTGGCCGGGAAGTTTCTCGCACCGGTTCCCATGATGTTTCTGGCCATCTTCACCAGCTTTGTGCAGGCGTTTATTTTCTCGTTGCTGACCATGATGTACATTGCGGGTTCTCTGGAAGAATCGCATTAATCGATGGCTGTGCCGGCCTTTGTGGAAGAAGGCGAAACATACATATAATATCTAGGAGGAAGAAATGAGCAAGAAAACTTTCCGTCTGACCATGCTGAGTACATTTTTTGTTTTGGGCATGGCACCCTTGGCGTTCGCCCAAGTCGATCCCACAGTAGCAGCCTCGGGCATGAAGCTTTTCGCAGCGGTTGTTACAGCGGCAGGTTTCGGAATTGGTATTGCCGCTTTCGGAACGGGCATCGGCCAAGGTATCGCCATCAAGGGCGCTGTCGAGGGAACGGCCCGTAACCCGGAGGCTTCCGGTAAGATCACGGTGACCATGCTGATTGGTCTGGCCATGGTCGAGTCTCTGTGTATTTACGCGCTCGTGGTGGCCCTGATCCTATTGTATGCCTATCCGATGGCGGCACCGGTAGCCAAGATGATCGGTTTGCCGTTGTAAGCCGGAAGAAAAACGGGGTTGTTGCAAACAACCCCGTTTTAGCCCCACTCAATGTGTTTTCTTTCACAACACCGGCGGAGAAGTTGAATGAAATACGCGAAAATACCTGGAGCCACGATCACGCGTCTCTCCATGTACTCTCGTGTACTCGAGCGTATCGCGCAAGAGGACGTCCGGATTGTCTCTTCAGAGCGGCTGGCCACGCTGTGTGAAGTGAATCCAGCCCAGATAAGGAAGGACTTATCCTACTTCGGCGAATTCGGGGTCCGGGGAGTGGGGTATTATGTAAAAGAACTGCTTTTCGAGATAAAACGCATTCTCGGGCTGAATCGGGAATGGAAAATGGGCATCGTAGGCGTAGGCAATCTGGGCCTGGCGCTGCTGTCCCACGAAAACTTCTCCAGACAGGGCTATCTTTTTGTGGCGGCTTTTGACAACGACCCCCAAAAGACATCAAAGAAGCTGCCCAACGGCCTGGTCATTCATCATATCAACGAGCTTCCATTGGTCGCCAAGGAGACGGGCATCGAGATCGGAGTAATTGCCACTCCCGCCAACTGGGCTCAGGACATTGCCAACCGCTTCATCAAAGCCAATGTGCCCGCCATTTTGAACTTTGCGCCTACCCAAATTCATGTTCCGGAAGGGTTCCAGGTAGAAAACGTCGACTTCACGGTTAAACTCGACAACCTGGCCTATCACTTTTCTTCCAAAGTGTGATCCGGCCGTCCAGCGCCGGCAGACTGTGCCCGGTCCCATCAACAGTACTTGCACATAAATCTGTATAAAAAAGAAACAATACATAAGGACAGCCGTATAAGAATTACACGGTTTTCCATGTGCCTAACTCCCCCAAAAACCGGATAGGTGGGATCTTTTCCCGTAAAATCAATCGCTTCCCACACAACTTGTATTCGATTATGGTTTCGGCACAAACTATGCTTATAGATTAGCAGCAAGGCATCATTTCACAAAACCCAACTCGAGGAGATTAAAATGAAAAAAAGATTCAAGTGGGGAACCCTGGGGTTGATCATGGGCGTCCTTTCAATGTCGGCCGTTCCGGTGTATGCGCATTTCGGCCACGGGCCCATACACACCAACGGTCCTATGTACGGGGATATCGCAGACTTCGAACTCGTGACCTTCGAGGCGACGGTGGATTACGTTCAGCCTCCCGTAATGATCGTCAGCGATGCGCAGACCGTACAGTGGACCATCTATGCCGGAAGCGTACGTTATTGGGAGGAACAGGGTTATAACATGGAAGCAGGAGATGCGCTGACCGTCACCGGCGCTACCGTCGTGTATAATATGGGGCCGGGCCCGGGAGGTGGAATGCACAATGGAGGCGGATTCACGTCCGATGGCGTTTCCTCCCATTTTGTGGTGTTTTCGATTGTCAACCATGCTACGGGCCAGAGTATGCAGTTCAGGGATCCGGATACGGGCGCTCCCATGTGGGGCCATTTCGGTCGGCAACAATAAGCCGTCAGCAGGGCTCTCCGGTTGCGAGGGATGGCTCCCCAGCTCTTCTCCGACCGGGGAACCGAAAATTCCACGAGGGCAAACAAGAGGGCCGACAAGGAGGACATCATGAACGCTCAAAATCTACCAACTCCAAAAGACCCGGTTTGCGGCAGGGATGTCACGGGGGTATATCCAACGGCGTTCCATAAAGGCAAAATGTACTTCTTCTGCAGCGAGGCGTGCGAAAAACGGTTTTCTATGGACCCGGCCAGGTATGTAAAGCGAAAAGGCGTATTTCGACGTTTTATGGATCGTTTGGCGGAGAAGAACGCCGAAAATCCACCCGAGTGCGGCTGTGATTGTTGCCACTGATCCGGCGGTTATGATATTGTATTGAGTAGCCCTCCGTTGGAGGGCTACCTGGACTTTGGCTCTTTGTGATACTGGTTGGTGCATGGTTAGTAAGAATTACCTAATTAATTGCATATAATACAGCGGATTCGAGATTGGGTCTGGTATTTTTATGAGTTCGGTCCGCAG
>Ga0068714_10005182_pt1 | contig 13965 bp, 11 predicted proteins | sample MTBNYHSulfiMetaG_FD_62988 | JGI IMG/M metagenome (GOLD analysis project Ga0068714, IMG submission 62988) | Enrichment culture microbial communities from rom New York Harbor, USA that are MTBE-degrading - MTBE-NYH (New York Harbor Sulfidogenic)... | ecosystem: Environmental > Aquatic > Marine >... | reverse complement strand
TGCATAATGATCGGATCCTCCGAGCGAAGAAATACGGAGATATGGGGAGGCCCTTCCAAGCGTCTCTCCCTTCTTTTTCCAGCATGCCGCACGTCACAGAATACGGAGGGTGGTCTCGGGGCTGGCAACCTGCGCATCACTGAACCGATAGGCGGATAGAACACTGGATGCGATCTCCCGAAATCGGTTCGTGCTCGGATCATACGTTGAATGCAGCGTGCACAACGGCTCTCCTGCATCCACCCAATCTCCGATCTTGTGCTGGAGGACTATACCGACGGAGTGATCGATAGGCTGGCCCTTGACCGCACGCCCCGCTCCCAACTGCAGTGCCGCCAAGCCGATCTCCAGGGCATTCAGGGAGCGGATCCAGCCGGCCTTCGGAGCTTCCAGCACGTGGATGTACCGCGCCACTGGCAATATGCTCTCCGGTTTGTCGATGACCGCAACCTCTCCGCCCTGCGCTCCGATCCACACCCGGAAGGTCTCGAGCGCTGTCCCATTGTCCAGCACGCTCTGGAGCATGGCTCGCGCGGACTCCGCGTTATCCGCGTGCCCGGAGATCAGCAGCATCTGTACTGACACGGTCAAGCAATGATCGAGGAAATCCTGTGGTCCGGTACCTTTTAGTGTGTCGATCGCTTCAATGACTTCGATTGCGTTGCCGACGGCGTTGCCGAGCGGCTGATCCATGTTAGAGATGACGGCGGACATCTTACGATCCATCCGTTGCCCGATGCCGATCATCACCCGCGTCAGAGACTCGGCCTCTTCAAGCGTCTTCATGAAGGCGCCTCGACCGACCTTCACATCCAGCACGATACCGTTCGCTCCGGACGCGATCTTCTTGCTCATGATCGAGCTGGCGATCAACGGAATGCTGGGGACCGTCGCAGTGACATCACGCAGTGCGTAGAGCTTCCCATCGCCTGGCGCAAGGTCGCTCGTTTGCCCAGAGACCACGATGCCATAGCGCCGCAGATTGTCGCGGAATTCTGCGGGAGTCAGTGAACTGCGAAACCCGGGGATTGATTCCAGTTTGTCGATGGTACCGCCGGTAAAGCCCAGCCCACGCCCGGACATCTTGCCCACCGGAAGACCCGTTGCTGCAACCAACGGAGCAACAACCAGCGTCGTTTTGTCGCCAACGCCTCCGGTAGAGTGCTTATCGACGATGAATGGCGCGATATCATTCAAGTTGAGAACTTGGCCGGACTGTGCCATTATGGAAGTCAGGCTGACAATCTCCTGGAGAGTCATACTTCTCAAATAGACAGCCATCAACCAGGCCGCGGCCTGATAATCCGGTATTTCTCCTCTGGTGTATCCCCCGACAAACTCCTCCAATTCCTCGGCGCTCAATTCCAGCCCATCGCGCTTTTTTGCAATGATTTCCGTTGCCAACATACGGGAGAACTCCTCTTCGTCTGTACAATCAGACGGACCGTCACGAACCCGGCGTGCAGATCATCGCAACAAAGAGATTCGTAAAACGCGTCTACCCCTGATTTAGCTCCCGAGTATACCATTTTGTAGATACATGCGCAAAGATGATCGCTCAATCAAGATCGGACCCGATAAAATCCTGAAACCGTCCAAAGAGCGGTATGGGTTGGATATCTGGCAGGCCGTGGTATAATGTGAAGAAGGTGGCATCCACGAACCGCTAAACCAGGCTACAACAGGCGGTCATTCACAGGATGCCATACCGGTTCAAAGGGAGGAAGGCGTGAGGTTTTCATGGCTGATGTGGTGGTGATAGGGGGTGGATTAGCCGGCTCGGAGGCTAGCTGGCAATTGGCGGAACGCGGTGTCAGTGTTGCGTTGTACGAGATGCGTCCAGTGAAACAAACGCCAGCGCACCAGACGGGATATTTGGCGGAACTGGTTTGCAGCAATTCTCTGGGATCAAGTGTGCCGGACAGAGCGCCAGGTCTGCTGAAGACAGAACTGGAAATGCTGAATTCATTGATTCTGACATGCGCTCAGGCAAGTGCGGTCCCGGCTGGAGGTGCGCTCGCTGTGGATAGAGAGGAGTTCGCCCGCCTGGTAACCACGCGTGTCGAATCCCACCCATTGATCGAGGTCCATCGCGAAGAAGTGGAGTATGTTGCGAAAGAACGCGTGACGATCATCGCATCGGGGCCATTGACGTCGGATGCCTTAGCTCGCGAGATCGCCAGGCTGGCTGGCGCTGATCAGCTCTATTTTTACGATGCGCTCGCACCGATCGTGAAGGAAGACTCGCTAGATTTCTCCAAGGTGTTTCGGGCAGCGCGTTACGGACGGGGAGGGGACGATTATATCAACTGTCCAATGGATCGCGAGGAATACGAGCGCTTCGTCGAAGCACTTGTTGCGGCAGAGACGATTCCCCTGCGGGGTTTCGAGGCGTCCGACAAGAAGTTCTTCGAAGCCTGTCTGCCAGTCGAGGTGATTGCCTCGCGCGGAGAGAAAGCACTGGCCTATGGGCCACTCCGTCCGGTCGGCCTGACGGACCCACGCACCGGACGGCGTCCCTGGGCGGTCGTGCAACTCAGGCAGGACAATCTCGCGGCCAGCCTGTACAACCTTGTTGGTTTTCAAACGAATTTGCGCTGGAAAGAACAAGAACGTGTATTCCGGTTAATTCCGGGGCTGGAACACGCGGAGTTCGTACGCTTCGGTCAGATGCACCGCAATACTTTCGTCAACTCGCCAGCGCTTCTGGAGCCGACCATGCAGTTTCGTGGCGATCCTCTTCTCTTTTTGGCGGGACAACTCGTGGGGATGGAAGGATACATGGCTTCGACAGCAAGCGGGATGGTAGCCGGACTCAATGCGGCGCGGTACCTGAAAGGGCAGGATCTCCTGGTGTTTCCGGCGACTACCATGATTGGCGCCCTGTGCCGTTACGTTTCATCTGCTGTCATAACGGATTTCCAGCCGATGAAACCGAATTTCGGTCTGTTACCGGAGATCGAGCAACCTCTGAAAAAGCGGGACAAACGCGAATCCCTGCGCAATCGTGCGCTCTCCGACTTACAGCAGTTCGCTGCCGCTCACCTGTGAAATGGTTGATTTCTTTTCTGGTTGAGGTACAATAGGGACAATGCTCATAAGTGTGCTCATCATCGCCATTCTTGGGGAGGTTTGACCGTGTCCAAACATCTTTCACTGTTCCTGGGAGTCACTTTCGTACTCGTTATTCTGTGCTCCTTGCTGCTAACCCACGCAGCAGCGTGGAACGGGGTCAGGCAAAACGGCGCTCCGTGGCTGCAGTCCGCTGATTCAGGGATCGCCATCCAGCCGGCAATCATTACTGGCACCGTCTCATTTAGTGGAGACATGGCATACCACTATGCACTCGAGCAGTGCACGATTGGGCCACGGCCCACTGGCACGGAAGCGGGTTGGCAGACCGGAGATTACATAATCAACGTACTGAAAGAATATGAATGGTCAGTTACAGAACAAATGTTCGATTATGACGAGCTTGCAGTGCGCAACATCGTCGGTAAGAAGGGCCAAGGCCCCATCGTCCTCTTGGGCGCTCATTATGATACGCGTCCTATCGCAGACAAGGATCTGGAGACTCCGCATGAACCCATCATTGGCGGCAATGATGGCGCGAGCGGGGTAGCGGTATTGCTGGAACTTGCGCGGGTTCTGAATGAAACAGACCTGCAACAGGAAATCTGGCTCACGTTCTTCGATGCGGAGGACCGTGGACATATCGATGGCTGGCCGTATGCTATTGGTTCCGCCTACATGGCTGCGCATTTGCAGGAGCGGCCACAATGCATGGTTCTGGTTGACATGATCGGAGATGCCGATCAGAATATCTTCTGGGAAGCAAACTCGGACCCTGAGTTGCTCCAGGAGATTTGGGATGTTGCGGCTCAGTTGGGGTATCGCCAGTATTTCGTGCCTCAATACCGCTGGGGCCTGAGTGATGACCACATCCCTTTCCTCAAGCAGGGCATTCCTGCAGTAGACATAATCGATTTTGATTATCCGCATTGGCACACGACACAGGATACGTGTGATCAGATTACCCCTGCGAGTCTGGAGAGGGTAGGGGAGGTCTTGCAGGGGTGGCTTTCAACAGGCGGAAAATGCAATGCAGGGATGGTTTCCGAGACGCCGCAGCGCTAGTGAAGCCACAGGTGTGTGTTTCGAGCATTCGGTTTGGGCCGTTGAGTGAGATTATATGCGTGCTAACGTAATACAAAGTGGCAGCGTGTCAGAAAGATGGAGAAATAGTCATCAGTAAGATACCCATTTCTACTGCACCACCAGTCGAACGGGCATTCCTGGTGGGTGTGCAAATGAAAGGCGATGTGAGCGGCTGGCAGATCGAGGACTCACTGGCGGAACTGGAACAGTTGAGCTCGACTGCTCAGTTGGAGATTGTAGGCCAGACCTACCAGAAGCTCGAACGGGTCGATCCGGGAACCTACATCGGCAAAGGCAAGCTGGACGAGATACAGACCTGGCTGGCGGAACTGCACTTCGATCTGTTGGTCTTCGACGATGAGCTCTCACCGCGACAGCAACGCAACATCGAGGAATTTCTCGGGGTTCGGGTGCTGGACCGGACGGCATTGATCCTGGATATCTTCGCACAGCATGCCCACACTCGTGAGGGCACCATGCAGGTGGAGTTGGCACAATATGAGTACTTGCTTCCTCGGCTCACTCACCAATGGGCGCACCTCAACCGCCAGGTAGCCGCTGGCGGAGGGAGGCGAGGACGTGGCGCGCGTGGTGCGGGATCCGGCCCAGGTAGCCTTGGGGCAGGACTGCGTGGTCCCGGTGAAACCCAGCTCGAGACCGACAGGCGTGAGATCAATCACAAGATAACCCAACTCAAACGCAATCTGGAACAGGTCCGGACCCAACGTGAGTTGTACCGCGCACAACGGCGGCATGCCGGGATTCCCACCATTGCGCTGGTGGGGTACACGAATGCCGGAAAGTCGACGCTGCTGAATGCGCTTTCCGGAGCAGACGCCTATATTGCCGACCAGTTGTTTGCCACGCTGGATCCCATCACACGGCGAATCACCTTACCTTCCGGGCGCGAAGTGCTACTGACGGATACCGTTGGTTTTATCAAGAAGCTGCCGACTCACCTGGTAGCGGCTTTTCGTGCGACACTGGAAGAAGTAACCGACGCGGACCTGCTCCTGCACGTAGTCGACATAACCCAACGAACAGCCATCGAGCAGAGCAGAGAGGTCGAGGTCGTCCTTGAACAATTGGAAGCGATCGCCAAACCCACCATCGTAGTCCTGAACAAGGTCGATAAGCTCGATGCGTCACAGCCGCTCGATGACGTTTTGCAGGCGTTTCCAGATGGCCTGATGATCTCCGCGGCGGCACGAATGGGACTGGATGCGTTATTGCAGCGGATTGAAGAAACCCTTCACCATACAATGATTCTTGTCAAAGTGAAGCTGCCGTATCGTGATGCTGAGCTTGTGGCGCTATTCCACAAGCACGGATCGGTGGAATGGGAAGAATACTCGGACGAAGGGACAACCATCAAGGGATTTCTACCGGAGAGACTGTTGGATAGCTTTCAGGACTATTTGATCAGAAATGCCTGACCAAAGTGCGTTGTAGCGTGTGTGGCGGCGCAGTGCGATGACAGATCGGATCAGGTGTTTTCCACTCTGGCAGCGGAGAAAGACACATGGCAGACCAACTTCTCGAGTTCTTGGCGCGTTGGCGCGGGCTCCCCGCCATCATCGGTGTGACCCTGGTCATACTCAATTTCGTGTGCGGACTGATTCCCGGTGTTTCCTGGCTTACCTGGCATGATTGGATGTTACACCTCGGGCTCATCATCGCAATTCTCGGTTCGCTCGCTACGGAAGTGCTGTAGTTTATTGTGAATTTTGACGCAATATACCCTTCAAAATACTTCGCACTATGCTTGTTATGTAATATCAAATAAAATAAAAGGGGTTCGCGGTTGTCACTGCTGTAGCACGTGGCAATCCTCGTGAAGATACCATTGCCTTTTGTCGTGGCGCAAGAAGAAAACTATATGCAGAACACCTGCTGCCGTTTCCGAATTGCATGGTGACTCCGTTCGTCGCTCGATTACGGTTAGACTATGTATAACCACCTTGATGCAATAAACGCTTCGCGCAGATTATGACAAGATAAATGCCGTTTCGTATACTTGCTATTTGGATGTGTTGGTGTTAGAATCATTCGGTAGCTCACGACGAAATGGGGAGGAAAGGTACCCTCCCCATTTCTTATACTTAGGAATCTGGCAGTTGGGAGTACGAGTGCGCATGAAGACTTTTGTGAAGATATTCTTCATTCTGGCGATCGCCTCAGTGGTCATCCTGTCGAGTTTTGCCGCCGGTTATGGCACGCGTTGGTATTTCGATAAGGAAGCCCCTACGACCGAGGAAGCTGCCGAATTCTCGGTGTTCTGGGAAGCCTGGCATATTCTCGAAGACAACTTCTACGGTGAGTTGCCCGCTTCGAAACAGGTTGCCTACGGGGCAATACGCGGCGTCCTTGCTTTGTTGAATGACCAGCATACGACGCATGTCGAACCTGAACCCCGGCAGTTGGAAAAAGACAATCTGAAAGGGCATTTCGGTGGCATTGGGGCATATATTCATCGCAGTGCAGAGGGTCAAATCTCTGTCAAAGTGATGGACGATTCGCCGGCCATGCGTGCTGGCTTGCAGGACGACGATGTGCTGCTGAAAGTGGACGGCACCGCCGTGATTCCGGAAATGTCTGAGCAGGACGTTGTCCTGCTTATCCGCGGACCGGTGGGCGAACCGGTAACGCTGACTATCTCCAGGAGCGGTACACCTGAGCCGTTCGATGTGGAGATTATCCGTGAGAAGATCGAAACCCCTACTGTCGAATGGTCGATGTTGGATAACGGTATCGGCTATATCTCGATCAGTCTCTTTGGGGAACGCACGGCGAGTGAAATGCGCACGGCATTGGAGGAACTCAAACAAGATGATCTGCACGGTCTGATCCTCGACCTGCGTGACGACCCTGGCGGTCTCCTGAATGCTGCTGTAGATGTGACCGGTGAGTTCATTGGCCGTGAGGTCGTACTTCACGAACGCAAGAAAGATGGCACAGAAAAGGCGTATACCTCAGCAAACGGTGCGGTCATCTCAGATATCCCGATGGTTGTGTTGGTCAACCAGAACACAGCAAGCGCGTCTGAGATTGTCGCAGGGGCACTGCGCGACACCCTGCTCGTGCCACTCGTCGGAGAAAAGACGTTTGGCAAGGGTTCGGTACAATTGGTCTTCGATCTGTCGGATGGCTCCAGTTTGCATGTCACGGTAGCGAACTGGTTCACACCGGAACACCACAAAATCCAGGATGAAGGATTGACGCCGGACTACGAGGTGTCAATGGAGTCCGGCGAGCAGTCCGGTGAGGCTGCCGATCCGCAACTGGACAAGGCAATCGAACTACTGAGTGCTAACGAGACGTCCACGGAAACCTCGTAGTTGTCTTGTTGGTGGTACGGGGATAGCGTAATGCAACAATCGGTAACGCGATTCATTCGTGCAGGTTTTCTTATGTGTTCGATCCTGGCGGCGATCATTTTGGCCTATTGTCTGGGTTTTAGATGCGGCCTGGCTTACCAATCGCAGACCCCAGGGCTGGTTTCTGCCGCGCCCGAGACGATTGATCTGTTTCAACAAGCGGAAACACGACACGCGGCAGGTTTTCATGCGGACGAAACACTCGATGAGCAGTTTCGGGTGTTCTGGGAAGCCTGGGATCTCGTTGATGACGACTTCTATGGTGATCTGCCTGCTCAGCGGGAGCGAATCTACGGTGCAATCAAGGGGATGGTCGCCAGCCTGGGCGATGAGCACACCCTGTTTTTGACACCACAGGAGGCAGCGATCCTGTCGAGCGCTGATTCCGGCAGGTTCGAGGGAATCGGTGCCACGGTGCAGATTGACGAGCAGATCGGTTACCCACGGATAACACAGTTGGTCGCGGGGCAACCGGCGTCGCGCGCCGGCTTGCTGGCCGGTGACGTTATCCTGGCAATAGATGACGTAAGTACGCACGCCATGTCGATTCTCGATGTGGTCTCGCTGATTCGTGGGCCGAAGGACTCAATAGTGCAACTGACCGTTCAACGGCCAAGAGATGACGCGCCCGAATCATTTGTCGTTCCGGTAATACGGCAAGAGATCGAGATTCCCGTCGTCGAAACTGAGATGCTCGAGGGTGGCGTTGCGTATCTGCGCCTGGCGGAGTTTAACAGCGTTGCGTCGAAGAAATTGAAAGCAGAACTCCAGTCACTCTTGGAGCGGAAACCCGCAGGGCTGATTCTGGACTTGCGCGGCAACCCTGGGGGATACCTGCATGTTGCAGTCGAGGTCGCCAGCCAATTTGTGTCCTCTGGCACGATCGTCACCGAGAAGTCCGGAGATGGCTCCGAGAACACCTTCGAGGTTAAGCCTGGAGGCCTGGCGACGTCCCCTGCTCTGCCCCTGGCGGTGTTGATTGATGCAGGGAGCGCCAGCGCAGCGGAAATCGTTGCGGCGGCTATTCGGGACTCAGGACGGGGGATACTAATTGGCGAGACCAGTTTTGGGAAGAGTTCTGTCCAGATGCCCCACGAATTGAGCGATGGTTCGGAACTGCGCGTGACTGTTGCGCGCTGGTTCGCTCCAAACGGATATGCGCTGGAGGATGGCTTATCACCGGACATCGCGGTAACAGCAACGGTCGAAGATCTGCAGGCACATCGCGACCCGCAGAAAGACCGGGCGGTGGAATACCTTATGAAAAGCCATTAGTGTGAGGATTGGGAGTTTGCGATGGCAGGAAAACGAGAAAAGGACAAAGGCCCGCGTTCGATAGCGACGAATCGCAAGGCACTGCACGACTATTTTATCATCGAGAGATACGAGGCCGGTATCGCGTTGACCGGCTCCGAAATCAAATCGATCCGCGCCGGGCGGGTGAATCTGCGCGACAGCTACGTGCGCATCACCAACGGCGAGCTGTGGTTGGTCGACGCGCATATCTCCGCCTACGACCAGGCGAGCCGCGAGAATCACGACCCGCTGCGCGAGCGAAAGCTGCTGATGCACCGCAAGGAGATCAACCGCCTGCAGGACAAGGCGCAGGCTAAGGGCCAGACCATCGTCCCCTTGCGGATGTACTTCTCGGACAGCAACCACCTCAAGGTCGAGATAGCGCTCGCCCAGGGAAAGCGGCTGTACGACAAGCGCGATGCGATCGCCAGACGCGAATCGGACGAGCGGATGAGACGCGCCCTGAGCGGGCGCTACGATTGATAGTTGATTTCTTGCCGGAAATATGCTACAATAGCGGTGGTGGAAAGAATTGGGGATGATCGGTTTCGACAGGGAAGGCTGGTCCTGGCCTGCAAGCCGAGATCGCTCCGGTCTCGTTAAACAGGAGCAAACTAAACTAACTGGCGAACCTCAATTCGCTCTCGCTGCGTAAGCGCAGCGACGTCCCTTCTGGCTGTTCCTCGATAAGTCAGTTGCGGATGTCATAAGCATCGGGGTGCGGGCGACCTGACGTCGATGTGGCCGCTCAAAGATCTATCGACTGGTCCAGAGCAGACCCTGTCAGCCGGGGCGGGCCTGGGCGAGAAACAATAGGCTGACTAAGCTTGTAGTGTGGTCTTGATCGAATTCTTTGGACGCGGGTTCGATTCCCGCCATCTCCACCAGAGCACGGCGCCAGCATCGACCCGATGCTGACTCGCGAAAGAGCCCGGCAGTGCCGGGCTCTTTCGCATCTGGCCAAGGGCATATGGGGGCTGACCCAACAGCAATGGATAGTCTCCGCACATCGCATCCGAACAGCACAGGATGTCGGAGGCCGTCCTAACGACAATAGCCGGGCCAACGCGAGGAACTTCATATGCGTATTCCGGATACGATCACGAATGATTTCGACAGGGTCGCAGAATTGCAGAGCAGAAGGTGGAATCACAACAACCACTATCACAAGTTACTGCTTCGGAACATTCAGGGTGGATGCAATGATTCGTTGGAGATTGGTTGTGGCTCTGGTGAGTTCTGTAGGCATCTTGCTCGAAACAGCATTCGGGTAATTGGAATCGATTCGTCATCGAGAATGCTTGAGAGGGCCGAGAAAGCGTCACACGCTCCCAATATCAACTATGTCAACATGGATGTGACTGACTGCCGTTTTGATGACAATTCCTTTGACTGCATCGTCTCCATAGCCACAATGCACCATCTTCCGTACGAAGCGACCCTAAGGAAGATGAAAAGATGGCTGCGATGCGGCGGCACAATCCTAATTCTGGACCTCTACAGGAGCGAGACCGTAGTGGATCATTTGTATTCACTGATTGCATGGCCGATGAACGTTCTCATGAGCCTTGCGAAGAACAAGCGAATCGGGCAAACGCCAGCAGAGGCTAAACTTTGGAAAGAGCACTCTAAGTCCGACAGATTCATGACCATCGCGGGAATCAGAAGCCTCGCCGAAGAGATTTTGCCGGGCGCGAGTATTGAGAGGCGTTTGTTCTGGCGATACTCACTGGTGTGGCACAAGAAGGAGGCATAGGGCTGGCTTTCCGTGAGCAGGCCTGACAGGCCTGTTGTCCGGACGAAGAAAGTGACACGCTCCTCTCCCCCATCAGTACCGTCGTGAGTACAATTTGACTGCCGCGTGCAATCAATGCTATAATCGATATACATAATTAGGTCAGTCGGTGATTGTCTGGGAAGCGAGGCGAATGAGTATGGACAAAGTACATTCTCGCGCGTCAGCCGCGGAAGAGAAGGAACAGATATTACGTAAACTCGTTGGTATCGTGCTTAACTCCACCTCCCCTGCCGACGACCGCCTGAATGCAAAGCAAACGCTGCGGCGCATCGGCGATGACACGATCGGTGACGTGTTGGGCAGGGCCGTCGAAGAGAGCGACGACGTAACCGTCGTCGCTGATGCGGTCGAGGTCCTTGGCTTCCTGCCTCCGACCACGGGGGCGAAGTCCGCCCTGCTGCGCCTGCTGTGGCACGAATCCGCCGAAGTACGCCGCTCCGCCCTGCAGGCGTTATCGCGCGTCGGAGACCACGATGTGGCGACGGTGTTGTTGGTTGTAATGTCTGACAGCAACAATCCATCCTCCATCTTTGACAATACAGATGGACAACTTGCCCAGCAAGCCAGGGGAGCCATCTTGCGTCGCGCAGACTGACCGAATTCACAAGCACAATCGCTCACGACCCATGTTGTGCGCTTCCCTCGGGATTGCTGTTCTGTCAGAGGACAGAAATCCTTGTGGTTTCCTGGTTGTACGGAATTGGCCTTTCTTAACTTGTAGAACTAACCCGAACGCCGACCGCGCCCAGGGCGATGCGGCTTGGCACACCCTTCCATTTACAAAATAACAAAACAATGTTAGAATGAGTGTCGCTGATGATTGATTGAGACTGCGATTATGTCCTTCTGACTGATAGGGGTTGGAGCGGTGGTGTTTGGCGGGTTCAAGAGAACTCAACAACGCATTGGACGTTCCGGCAGAATTGCGGAAATTCTGATCAAATATGGCTTCGATTTCGTCGTACAGCAGCTTGGCCTCGCCGAGCCGGGCTGGTTGAGACGGTCACGTGGTCATCCGGCTTACGTGCAACGACTCTCGATCTACGAACGTATCAGGTGTATGCTTGAGGAGTTGGGACCTACTTTCGTCAAATTGGGACAGGCTATGAGCACCCGAGCCGATCTGCTCCCCCCTGATCTGATCGCCGAGCTGGACAAACTACAAGACAAGGTTCCTCCGTTCCCGTTTCCTGTTGCGCGTGCCGTCGTCGAGGCTGAGTTGGGAGAGCAGCTGGAGAACCTCTTCCTGGAGTTCGATACGGAGCCTTTTGCGGCGGCCTCCATCGGGCAGGTCCATCGCGCTGTGTTGTTTGACAGCACGCAGGTCGTGGTCAAGGTCCAGCGCCCGGGCATCGAGAGAGAAACAGACGCCGATCTGCTCATCATGCGCGACCTGGCGCATTTGGCCACACGCCGGACCGAGTGGGGCAAGATGTACGCGGTGGACCAACTGGTCGAGGAGTTCGGCTATCAGTTGCGCGAGCAGTTGGACTATACCATCGAGGGACGCCACAATGACAGCTTCCGGCGTATCATGCCGGAGATTCCACGCATGTATGTCCCCAAGGTATTCTGGTCGTACTCAAGTCGCCGGCTGTTAACGACCGAATTCGTGGAAGGAATCAAGTTAGATAACTTCCCATTGCTCGACCAGGCGAACTTAGATCGGAAGGATCTGGCGAGAGCCTTTGTGGAAATCATGGCGACGCAAGCGCTGAGCTACGGCTTCTATCACGCGGATCCACATCCGGGGAACCTGGTTGTATCGCCGGAGGGCACCATTATCTTCATGGATTTTGGCATGGTCGGCTACCTCGATGATGACCTCAAAGAGCAACTTTTGAGCCTCATCCTGGGCGTTGTGCGGAACGACATAGACGACATTGTATATTCGTTGCTGAGCCTTGGTGTGGTCCAGAGCCGCATCGACCGGCCCAGACTCAAAGCGGATATCCGTAAGGTCATGAGGAAGTACTACGAACAGCCCTTGGCGGACATGCCGCCGACCGAGACTATTGATGAGATGCTCTGCCTGGCCGCCAACTATCAAGTGCGCTTGCCAGCCGATCTGACCTTGTTGATCAAGGTCGCGCTGATGGTCGAGGGCTTGGCAACACAACTCGATCCCGCGTTGAGCATCGTCGATGTGGCCAAACCGTTTGCGGTGCGGATTCAGGCCGAGCGCATGTCACCGCAGTTCATCTTCAAGGGAGTGTCTCGGGACATTAGAGTGGCGCAAAGGTTGATGCGAGGACTCCCCGGACGTGTCGATGGCCTTCTTCAAGCATTTGAAGGTGGCGAGATCACCCTGCGTATCGAATTGGCGCATCTCGATAGATACATCCGGCAGATTTCGATCACTGTGAATCGTCTGGCAGCGGCAATCGTGGTCGCCTCGATGTTCCTGGCGTCGACGTTAGCACTGCGAGCAGCGGTCGGGCCAAGTATCTACAATATCTCGCTCTTTGCCGTGATCGGTTTCGCCGTCAGCCTCGTTTTGGGACTCTGGTTATTTGCCGCAATTCTGCGATCGGGCGCTTTGTGAAGAACACGAATGGGCAGTTTGCTATTGACTGATGAAACAGTTGTTAGAAGAGAAATGAACACAAAAAAATCTCGTACCAGCACTACTGAGTTCGAAGAAAGTGAACCCCCTCCTGACTCGTGCATCTTTTTGATCGGGAGAACTCAAAAGCGAATAGGCTGTTTGTCTTCCACAAGCATAGATCATGACGCAGGCCCGTGGCGGATCGGGTTGTTACCGCGTAGCGACTGCGCGTCGATGCTACCGTAGGGCGCGTATGCGCGCTCTGTAGACCTCTGTGCCGGAACGACAGCCTGGAAAAAACCGGAGGTCTAAAGTGGAACAGAAACTCATCGCCCAAACCCTGGAAAAAGTCCGCGATTCCCTCGAAAATGATGACGTCGCGCAGGCAATTACCCTGATCGAATCGCTTCGCGTTGCCGATCAAGCAGACATATTCAGCGACCTTGATCGCGATCATCAACAAGAACTGCTATCTCGACTGGACATCAGCAATTCTGCCGATATTCTGGAAGAACTTCCCGACGAGGAGGTTGCAGAAGTCGTTGGGGCATTAACTTCGCCCGCACTGGCTCGAATTCTGGATGAGATGGAACCGGATGAGGCGGCTGACCTGCTGGGCGACCTGAATCCGGAGCAGGCGGCTCGCGTGCTGGAGGAAATGAACGAGGCCGACGAGGTGCGCCCGCTATTGCTCCATGCGGACGAGACCGCTGGCGGATTGATGACTCCCGACTTCCTGGTCCTCAATACGACAATGACTGCGGGTGATGCAATTCAAGCCATTCGCG
>Ga0068714_10005180_pt1 | contig 13965 bp, 11 predicted proteins | sample MTBNYHSulfiMetaG_FD_62988 | JGI IMG/M metagenome (GOLD analysis project Ga0068714, IMG submission 62988) | Enrichment culture microbial communities from rom New York Harbor, USA that are MTBE-degrading - MTBE-NYH (New York Harbor Sulfidogenic)... | ecosystem: Environmental > Aquatic > Marine >... | reverse complement strand
CAAGCAGCAGTTGGGATTTCTGTTCAGGCCTCATCCGCAGCCCTCCTGTAGAGCTCGTGGACGAGTGCCATCATCTGATCCCCTTTGATTACAACTAGCGTAAGGTCACCTGGATGTGGATGAGAGGAGGCATCAGTCGAGGACGTCAGATCGTCATCAAAAAGAGGGTTTTCAAAAAGCGCGACAGCTCCATAAACTTCTTTGTATGGGTGATCCACTTCGTTTTGGAAACGCTCAATTTTTTCGGCATTATCAAGCTTATTACGGCCATGCAACCTTTGTTTGATGGCATTTAAGGACTCCGCCTTCCGTGTGATGTCCTTTGCCGAGCCATCTACTGCATCTTGAAGTCTAGCCTTGGCCTTATTTCCTGAGAACTGCGTCTTCGCTTCAAAAATTGCCAGCCTATCCTTCGAAGAGAGCTTGCCATCCTTGACAATATGAAACCCGATTATGTCACTGCCTTTGGTAGACTCATTCCGAATGGTTTTGTCACCATAGCGTGTGCGTGGAACCCAGTAGTCAAGTTGGTATTCAAGAAAATCAGCAACCAGCACTTCTCCAAAATCTCCAGCGCGGATACTTGGTCCCGGTGCATCTTTTGGGTCGGGGAACTTTATGGTGTTGAGATACTCTCCGCGGGAACACTTGTAACCTTTGCGCCAATAATCGATTTCGCTGTCAAAGCAGTAGTGATTGCGAAAGTGTTTTGCCCAGGCTGAGAGTACGGCATCATCGTTCTCGTGTTGGAATTCCCAGACTTCTACTTTCTTTCCATCGACAGTTTCCAGCCGTTCGTCAGTATCGACCAGCCATTTAACGTGTTCAGAGGTCCATGGCATAGCAATCACTTTCGCCGTTACCTTTTTCGCATTATCATCAAGTCCGAGCTTGGTACGTAACCCCAAAAATGGTATCGCCGAGCCATTTCTTGAACGATGGGTTGTCGCTGAACTGCTTGAATAGCTCGGTGTGGTCGGCCAGGAGTTCAACCATGACTCGCTGCAGGGCGGCATCGTGCTCAATCCGAGCTGTCTTTTTATCATTATTCTTCATTGCGTTCCGGTAAGCCGGGTCTGAGCTCACTTTAGAGGGGATTTCTTCGGCAATGACTTTGCTGATCTTATCGGCGTCTTTCCAGTCGATATTGCCGAACTGATCGTTGAAGGCCTTGATGATGTTGCTCAGTTGGTCCAGCTCCGGTTCGGGTTTGCGTCCTCCTCCTTCTGTGGGGACTGGTTCAATCTCCGCGTCCTGGTCAGCCAAGTCGATTCTCATCGAAGATTTAACTTCGACCCGGTAACTATCCATGTCAATGGCTTCAAGGATGCCCCGGGACAGGTCTTCTTCTTTAGGCGCTGGAAGCTTGGGGATCAGGAAGTTAAGAAAAATGGAGAGCTTTTCCCATTCGGCATATGAATAGGGCAGAATGGAAGCCAGAAATCCATAGGTGCGGACGAACGCCTTGGCCTTGCCCTTGAAATTGACTTGTCCGTCCTCGTCCAGGTCGGCGTTGTAGGTCGCAACACAGGCATCCAGTATGGGGTCGAGCTTATCGCGATCCGCCCCATTGAGGTACAAAGACACCAGATCGTCGATTTGGTCCTGGCTGTAAACTTGGTAGCCGTCCAACTCCGATTTGAGATCGTGCAACTTGTTGGGGTCGGTTTCGTCGCTGAGAATGGTGGTTCGATAATAAGGGTCGAATGACCTCTGGATAGTTTCCGAATCGTTGTAGAAATCCAGCACAAAGGTATCGTGCTTCTGTGGATGGGATCGATTGAGCCTGGATAGAGTTTGCACTGCTTTGACGCCGGAAAGCGCCTTGTCCACATACATGGAGTGCAGAAGGGGCTCGTCATAGCCGGTTTGGAACTTGTCGGCGACGATTAGGAATCGATACGGGTCTTGCTGGATTTTATCCGGGATCTGGCTACTGGGGAATTTGTTTAGGTTCGCCTCGCTTACCTTTTCCCCGCCGTATTCGTGTTCTCCGGAGAAGGCCACGATGGGGAGATAGGGACTTTTGCGTTCCTTAAGGTATTCCAGAAAGGCATGGAAATACTGGATGGCCCGCTCAATGCCTCCGGTGATGACCATGGCCCTGGCCTTGCCACCGATTTTGCTATGGCCAATCACCTGGGTATGGAAATGGTCCACCATTATCTCCGCCTTGTCGCGGATCGCCCGTTGGTGTGACTCCACGTATCGCCGAAGTTTCTTCTGTGCCTTTTTCACATCGAATAGCGGGTCGTCCTCGACGGTTTTGGCCAGGCGATAATAGCTTTCCACCGGAGTGTAGTTCTTCAATACATCCAGGATGAAGCCTTCCTGGATGGCCTGTTTCATGGTGTAGCTGTGGAAGGGGTAGTGCCGGATGGTCCCATCGGTTTGGGGAGCCGGGTGACCAAAAATTTCCAAGGTTCTATTTTTGGGCGTGGCGGTGAAGGCGAAGTAGCTGGCATTGGCCAGCATCTTTCTACCTTCCATGATCTTGTTGATCTTGTCTTCGAAGGTCTCCTCTTCCTCCAGTATGCTTTCTTGACCCCCGGCCAGGGCCATATTCATTTTGGCGGCGGTCCGCCCGCCTTGACTGGAATGGGCCTCGTCAATGATGATGGCGAACTTGTTGCCCCGGTGTTCATCCCCGATCTCATCCAGGATGAAGGGGAACTTCTGCACCGTGGTAATGATGATCTTCTTGCCGGCCTTGAGGAACCGGCGCAAGTCTCCGGAACGTTCGGCGTGGCCGACCGTGGCGGACACCTGGGCGAACTGCTTGATGGTGTCCTTGATCTGCTTGTCCAACACCCGACGATCCGTAACCACAATGACGGTATCGAAAGCGACCTGGCGATCATGCTCCAAACCGACCAGCTGGTGAGTCAGCCAGGCTATGGAGTTGCTTTTGCCGCTGCCGGCCGAGTGCTGAATGAGGTAGCGCTTGCCGACACCGACTTCATGGGCATCCACTAAGAGCATTTGCACCACCTTCAATTGGTGGTAGCGCGGAAATATCTGTTTGCGTCTTTTCCTGCCGGTCTTTTCGTCCTTCTCCTCCACCACCTGGGCGTAGTTCTCCAGGATGTCGGTCAGACCTGGCTTGGACAGAACCTCCTTCCAAAGATAGTCGGTGGCAATACCCGAAGGATTGGGTGGATTGCCGGCGCCGTCGTTGAGGCCCCTGTTAAAGGGCAGGAACCAGGAGTGCTTGCCCTTGAGATGGGTGCACATCCTCACTTCGTGGTCATCCACCGCAAAGTGAACCACACAGCGGGCGAACTGGAACAGCAGCTCCTTTTCGTCGCGGTCGCGCTTGTACTGCTGGACGGCATCGTCCACCGTCTGTTTGGACAGCTTGTTCTTTAACTCGAAGGTGGCGATCGGCAGACCATTGATGAATATGGCCATATCCAGGGCAAGCGCCGACTCCACCCGGCTATAGTGCAATTGCCGCGTGACGCTGAAAATATTGGCCGCGAAAAGCTCGGCGGCCTTCACGTTACCGGGGGTCGGGGCGCCGTAAAACAGATCGATAGCGGCCGGGCCGTGCTTGATGCCGCTTCGCAACACATCGATTACACCCCGTTTGGCTATCTCTCCCTGCAGCCGGTGCAGAAACTGGGTCCGCTTGGGGCCTTCCTCATCTACCCCGAGCTGCTCCAGAGTATCGGGCTGGGCGGTGGAGAGGAACTGTAGCAGCTTGGATAAGTCCACGGCGTGGTCGTGGTCGTAATCCTTGGAGTCGCCTTGGACGTATCCCGCCTCTTGCACCAGGGAGGCGACGATGAGGAACTCCAGTCCTTTTTCGCTGACATCAGTCGGAGTCATCCAAGCCCTCTTCATCAGGAATCAGTTCGTCTGCGGCGGTGTCATCTTCCTCCGGTTCCATCAATTCGTCTTCCGGCACTTCCGGAACCTGGATACCACGCACGTCTACCTTGCCGGTAACTACATCGGAAATCAAGCGAGTGCGGTATTCGCGCATGAGTTCGATTTCTCTTTCGGCGCGAGAGATGGCTTGGTCTATTTTGGCTATGCCTTTTTCTATATGATTAACGATAGCATTTTGTTCATCTTGAGGAGGCAGAAGTATTGGATAATTTTTCACGTCGTCAAGCGAGAGCCCATCTTTTGTGCCGCCATAAAGGCTCAATTTACCATGCATTTGCCCTACTTCTGAAAGAAGTGCATACCCAAGCCACATGGAATCAATGTCATTACGATTAGTAGCGCAGCGGGCAACATGTTGACTAACATATGCTTCTCCAATGGTGGGAGGCACAACAGCAACAGATCCGATATACGCTGTTATTGACAACAGGACGTCACCCGGTTCAACTTTTGTACGTTTTGCTTCAGAAGTAGTAGGTAGATTCAGCCTCACAACGTCGTCATATTTTAGGTCAAGTGATCCTCTGCTTAAATTGGCAATCCTAATAAAAAGAGGCCCTTTATCTGAAGCGTAGAAAGACCAGCCGCGCGATCCAGATGTCACATGGCTGACTGCATTTCTTAGTCTACAAACGACCCAATGCTCCGGAATATCCCCGATCCATTCCACACCGCTGGGTTTCAGCCTCACGTTGGGGTCAAGGCCCCGGGTCACGACCTGATTGATGATTTTCTGCTTTTGCTCCTGGAGCAATTCGATAAGCCGGCGTTTGTTGTGGATGAATTTTCGGACCTTTACCCCGAGGCAGTCCAGAAATTTGGCAATTTGCTTCTGCTCGCTAATTGGAGGAACAACAGATGGCATCCTTTTGAAATCTTGCCAATATAATCTGTTGCGGTCCTTGACAATACCCCTTGAATAGCCGTCAACCTCATTCATATAAGCTTGGGTGCGAAACAGATATGAGTAATATCTGCAATCAACATCCTTGAAGGGACGTGCCACCACATAAGCAGGACTGACCAAGCCATCTACAGGCGCAACTCCCACCGCTCCTTGCCACATGCGCATCATGTTGTAAGCGATATCACCTCGAACGGCGCGCTTATATTTCTCGCGGTCGGACATCATCTGCTTACGCTTCAGGTTGTCCATATCCCGGACCCTGACGCCGGTTCGCAATGACACTTCAAGAATAGGCAAATCACCATGGCCGGTTTCGTTGCGCTGTGCAAAGAGACGACCATTTCGCCAGGTTTCCCAATGTTCCGGTATGTCTCCAGCCCACGGCAGCCCGGAGTTTTTATATTTGGAGTATGCGTCCAGAATCATGAAGCTCTACCCAATCCGGTCTGTACACAGCTATCCAATTTTCGATGTAGCAATGAAACCAACGTCAGGTAATCGGCCGCATCATCCTCCCCGCTCCAAAAAATCTTAGGCTGATGAGCCAGGGGATTGCGCACCGCAGCAAAGCAGCCTTTGAGCAAGGCCGCAAAGCCCTTGTGCTCGGATCGCTCGGTTTCGGTTCCAAGAGTGTTGATAGCCAACACGGGTCTTTCGACCGAAAATACCTGGTCAATCAACTGCGCCCCGTCCGCATCAACTCCCGACATGTCGCGGATTCTTTGAGCAAGCCCCTTGGTCGCCTCAAAAACGGCATGAAAGTAATTGTCCTGCATCAGTTCCTTACGGCAATATTTGCTGACCTCGGCATGCATTGGGCGGCCTTGGAATTTCTGACGGATGGTGCTTACCCGTCGCTCCGCTTCATCCAAGGTGTTTGCCGCCTTGCAAGACCTGAAATTGCCATCCTTGCCGTATTCGACCCCAGACATGACCAAAATAGCGTTAAGCTTAGATCGGTGTTCCTCGAATTGATCTTTCCGTCCAACAAACCGCGTCGGTATCAGGAAAGACTGGATAAAATCCAGGATATGATTTGCGCATCGATGCTCCCTTTGTGCCTGCAGGAATATGGAATATAGCCTGCGCCACTTGGTTGACTCTCTGGAATTGTCCACCAATCCGCGGTCGGCCAGGACTCGGCTTATATCCGTCCCGCTGCCGCATTCACCAAGGACCCTGGCCAGGGCCTCCACGGTTCCTTCGGGAAAAGACGGGACAGGATTCATCGCTCATCCTCTCCCTTCTTAGCTGGCGGCAGGCTTTTGGCGGCTTCCTCCAATTCCTTCACATAATCCTGATCAGCCAGCGCTTCCTTGTATTCCCGTCGACGTACAGCAAACTTGTCATATTCCGCCCGGGCATGGTCATCGGCAGATTTTTTGCTCACCTTGCCGGCGTTGGGCAGAACCTGCCGGTCGTTGAACCGTAGGAATTCGTCCAGCTTCTTCTCCCAGTCCTTCATGAAAACCTGTTTGCGGCGCTTGGCCTGGTCCTCGGCAAAATCCAGCCACATGACCACGATGCGATTAAGCCCATCGATTTCCTCTTCCTTGAGGTAGTTCTTGGCCGTGGTCACATCGGCCTTGCGGACTTCGGCTCCTTTCCAATTGGTCAGCCCCATGTTCGGAATCAAATGGTCGGCTCGACTTTGGATCAATTCAGCGGCCGTCAGGCCGGTGGCGGCGAAATGAAGCTTGTTCTGGATGACGCTGAAGAACCTGGTGGTTTCGCTCCAGGACGGATCGTAGTCTCCGGCCATGGCGAAAATCTCTTTGACCCGCAGGTACATTCTCCGTTCGCTGGCGCGGATGTCACGGATGCGTTCCAGCATCTCGTCGAAATAGTCGGGAACGGCCGAACCTCGCACGGGCGGGTTCTTGAGCCGCTCATCGTCCATGACGAAGCCTTTGACGATGTACTCCTTGAGCCGCTGGGTGGCCCAGATGCGAAAACGGGTGGCCACGGCGCTCTTGACGCGATAGCCAACCGAGATAATCATGTCCAGGTTGTAGTAGTCCAAGGAGCGATTTACCTGCCTGTTGCCCTCTTGGCGAACTGACAAGAATTTTTTGTGAGTTGCCTCCCGGTCAAGCTCTGCCTCTTCATAAACGCTGCGAATATGATGGCTTATATTTTGTTGGGTGGTCTGGAACAACTCCGCCATCAGCTGTTGGGTCAACCAGACTGTTTCATCCTCAAGGCGGACATCCAGCTTCACCCGTCCATCTTCAGTGCGGTAGACTAGCAGTTCGCCGCCACCGGGCGGATCAGTGTATTGCTGTTCGCTCACTCGGGCTCTCCGACAATCTGCTCCAGCAACCCATCGGTCTCCTGCTCAAGGGCATAGATGTCGGCCTTGATCTCGTCCAGGGTCCTCATGGGGGCTGGTTTGTAGAAATGCCTGGTAAAGGAAATCTCATACCCTATTTGAGTCTTGGAAACATCAACCCAGGCATCGGGGGTGTATGGCAACACCTCCCGGGAAATAAACGCCGGGATGCCTCCTTCCTCGAGCAAGGGAACCTGTTCGGTATCCCGGAGAGCTACATCGGGCTCATATTCGACCACACAAGGTTTGGCACTGATTTCGTCTGCATAGAGACCATGAAGCGGATCGGGATCGACCTTGTTTCGTTTGTGAATTTTCTTGATGACCGGTTCGGCGTCCTCGCTAATGAAGGCAAGATCGTTTTGGAGCTGTTTTTTACGCTTGGCGGTTAGCTTGACACCATGCTCGTTTGCTTCTGCCTGGCAGGCTTCCAAGAAAGCGTTGAAATCCAGATGCGGGCCCGACCCCATTGAATCCGCAATACGGCGTACCAGCCTGGCCAACGGTTTTTCCTTGGTCTTGGCGCATATGTTGTCAAACTGCCCCAACTTGGCTTGGCTTAGGTCCACGGCCAGACGTAGCGGGCGATCCACCGTCACCTTCCAATAGCCAAAAGCCTCTTTGGGAAATATCTTGGACTTTTCTGTTTCAACAGGGTTAACGACCAGGTCGCAAATGGTCCGGATATGCTCTTCTGCAAGCTCGCAGTTTTTCTTGCCCAGGTTCCGGCGCAAGGGCACGGACCATTCGGTGGCGTCAATCAGCTGCACCTGACCCTGGCGTTCGGTAGTTTTCCGGTTGGTCAGCACCCAAATGTAAGTGGCGATGCCGGTGTTGTAGAACATGTTCAGCGGCAGGGCGATGATGGCCTCGAGCCAGTCGTTTTCGATGATCCAGCGACGGATGTTGCTCTCGCCCTGCCCAGCGTCACCCGTAAACAGTGAGGAACCGTTATGCACCTCGGCAATCCGGCTGCCGAGGCGGGTGTTATGCTTCATTTTGGAGAGCTTGTTGACCAGGAACATGAGCTGGCCGTCACTGGAGCGGGTGATCATCTTGTATTCAGGGTCGCTGGCGTGCTGAGTCACGAATCGAGGATCTTTAATATCACTCTTGCCGCCAAGGCGCTCCAGGTCCGTTTTCCAGCTTTTGCCATAAGGCGGATTGGACAGCATGAAGTCGAATTCCTGGGAGGGAAAGGCATCGTTCGAAAGCGTGGAACCGTACTTCATGTTGTCGGCTTCTTCGCCTTCGCCTTTCAGCAGCAGGTCAGCTTTGGAAATGGCGTAGGTTTCGGGTTGCACCTCTTGACCATAGAGATGGATGGAAACATCCTTGCCCCTATCCTTGGCCAAACCGATCAAACGCTCTTCGGCCACGGTGAGCATGCCGCCGGTGCCACAGGCACCGTCATAGACAAGGTAGGTTCCGGATTCGATATCGTCTGCGACGGGCAGAAAAATCAGGTCGGCCATAAGCTTGACCACATCACGTGGCGTGAAGTGTTCACCGGCCTCTTCGTTATTCTCCTCATTGAACCGTCGGATCAGCTCCTCAAAGATGGTGCCCATGGCATGGTTGTCCAGGGCGGATAGCAACTCGTTCCCATCAACGTCCAAAATCGGTTTGGGGCTGAGGTTGATCCGGGGGTCCAGAAATTTTTCAATAAGATAACCGAGAATATCCGCTTCGATGAGGGTTGGAATCTGATTGCGGAATTTGAACTTGTCCAGAATCTCCTGGACGTTGGGCGAAAAGCCGTCCAGGTAAGCCTCGAAATCTGCTTTGAGTTGCTGTAATTTGGCGCGAGACTTTAAATCGCGCAGGGTAAATGGTGAGACGTTGTAAAAGGCTTCGCCCGAGGCCTGGCATAGCGCCGCGTGCTGGTTGGCAATCCCGGCGGAATCCAGTTGTTCCTTCATCTGCAAGACCGTTTTTTTGCTCGGCTCCAAGATGGCGTCCAGGCGGCGTATAACGGTCATGGGAAGAATGACGTCACGATATTTTCCGCGGACATAAACATCGCGTAGCACGTCGTCCGCAATTCCCCAGATGAAGTTGGCGATGGTGTTGTGGGTTTGATAGTTCATGACCTTCTTTCTAGTTTTCGCGTGGGATTCAGCAACAATCTAAACCGTCAAATAAATTGCTTCCAGGATCAGAACCACTTTACTGATCAGCGAAATGTCGGGTTCCAAGCCCCTAATTCACGGTCATCGTCATCCTCATCTGGGTTAACCATTTCTCGAAGAATGGTTAAAGTTTTTCCGTATTCTCCGAGTCCAATCACCTCTTCAATGATTTCCTGGCTACATGCATCGAACCATGTTTCAAGATCGCAAGTGTCCGAATCTTTCTCCGCCGCCTGAACCCGGCGAAGATCCTTGTTGAATTGGGCAGTAAGAGTGTCAGGAGGTATCCGTGTTCCCTTTTTAATCCAGGTCAAGTTTGGGAACTCCCTTAAGGCAGAGGACATGGACGCATATTCAATGGTGTCCCCTTCGCTTCGAATGACCGCGATCGGCTCCGAAGTGCAGTCTTTATATCGGATGGCTGTCGCTTCAATGGAGGTCCCACACAGTTGCGCCAATTTTTCTATAGCGGCCAGACCGTCGCCGGCGTGGCGAATAGCTTCGGTAAACAGACTTTTTGGCATTAAAAGAGCCGCCGCAAAGCTGTCTGCTCCCTTTTCATAGCGATTGCCATTTGATGCGCCCGCGCAGGAATGATGTTGTCCGCTCTCGTCCACCACGGCCTCGAGATGGCCTGGGAGCCGGTAGTGACCAATTTCGTGGGCAACCGAGAAGCGCACAAATCCATCGTTATCAACATGGGTTGGGTATCCAATACCAAACTCCCCGCTTACATGGAGGAACATGCCAGATGCACCATTGGGGACCGAAGGCATGGGCCTAAGCTCAATTCCAAGTTGTCTGGCAATATCAAAAGGGTCGATTGGCAGTGATTTGATGCCCAGTTCACGTAAAAGCTTTCCCGCCTCAAGCTCCGCGTGGGGGAACTCATCGATCTTCCCCATTTTCACCCCGCCTTTTTTCTTTTGCCTTCTTGGCCAGCATTTCCATGAAATCGTCTGCCATCTCTTGCAGCTCGGAAGGTAATCCGGCGTACTGCCTATGAAGCTTATCCGCTGAGGAGCTAACGGCGTTCATCTTGGATACCCGCCCTAGGAGGTAGTCGGTTGAGACGTTTAATGCTTCGGCCAGCTTCTTGAGGTTGTCGAAAGAGGGTTTTCTCCCCCCTGTCTCGAAGTGCGAAATCGCGGAGACCTGTAAGGCGGCCCTTTTGGCCAGGTCGCCCTGGCTCAATTGTCTGGCTTCCCTGGCCCGTCTTAACCGGGCAGGAAAAATATCCACCGAGGGGCTTGACTTTGACATGACGAATCCGTATGTTTGTTGATGACGATGCCGCCATAGTGTACGGGCGGATTTTATTTACTCAGGCTATTGACGAATTCGTCATAGTCTACACTGCGGAAGCGACAAAAACAAGGAGTTTTTCGATGCCGAAGAGACCCAAGAGCCATCACGTTGTCCCCAACCCGAACGGTGGATGGGATGTCAAAAAGGGGGGCGGCAAGCGCACCAGTAGTCACCACGATACCAAACAGGACGCCATTGATCGCGGGAGGGAGATCAGTCGCAATCAAGGCACGGAACTACGTATCCACAACAAAGACGGGAAGATCGGTCAAAGTGACAGCCACGGAAACGATCCGTTTCCGCCAAAAGGTTAAGGCATCAGGCCACCCGATACTAACTAATAGAAATCACTATTAACAATGGAGGAAGACATGGACAAGAAAGAAATTTTAGTCGATCTGGAAGAATACGCCAAGGCGGGGAAAATACCGCCTCATGCAGATCGCTATCGAATCAAGATTGACAAGGAGAAATACGAGGTTGAGGCTCCTGCGCTTACCGGTCGCCAGCTTTTAGAGCTTGCAGGGAAAACCCCACCTGAGAATTTTATGATCCACCAAAAGCTCAAGGGGGGAGCGACAAAGAAAATCGAGTTGGACATGCTCGCCGATTTCACCGAACCTGGCGTGGAGCGATTTATGACCATCCCTTTGGACCAGACCGAAGGGTGAATCATGAGACGGGAGTTCGATCTGCCACCTGAGGATGCTACGTATTTAGAGACCAAGGGTTTCACCTGGGAAACCACTCTGCAGGGAGGCATGTGGTTACTGATGCATGAGTACCCCATTCCAGCCGGGTATAACAACAGACAAGTATCAGTCGCGCTTAAAATTCCCTCTGGATATCCAGATGCCCAGATCGACATGGTATTCTTCAATCCACACCTCATCCTCAATAATGGGAGGGCGATAGCTGCGTCACAAGCTGTTCAAAAAATCGACGGCAAAGATTGGCAGCGCTGGTCCCGCCACCGGACCTCGCAAAACCCCTGGCGTTGCGGCGTGGACTGTGTGGCTACTCACTTGCAACTGGTCGATCATTGGTTACTGCGAGAGTTAGCCAAGGGCTGATACGCCATGTACACGCTGACTTTGACCGATGTCCAATTCGATAATTGCAAGCGCCTTATCCTGCGGAATGGTCATGGCCCGCATGAGGTAGCAACCTTATTATGTGGACTACATGTGGGGGAGCGCACCAGGGCGTTGGGGGTTGAAGTCGCCCCTTACCCTAGTGTCAAGGATGCTTGCAGGCATGCCGAAGAACGGCATCTTTGGCCTGTGTTTATTGATTCTGTAGGCAGAGAGGATAAAAAGACCTTTCCGCCCAATTCATTGTGGGCTGATCCACCAATCCATGGCTGGCTGCATCTTCCTGAAGACGGACAACCTTATGCTGATTGGTATAATCCGAAAAAAGTGCACACCACCGTAGACAGAATAGCGATAGTCGGCCACGATCTTTTATTTTACGATCGCGATGACTCTGAACGAGAAGTCCCGGAATTCGCTTCCAGTCACGCACAGGCTTTTGGAGAAAGAACCACCCAGCTCCTGCGTCGGATGAAAGTTGGTGTGGTTGGCTGTTCTGGAACGGGGGCTCCAGTAATCGAACAATTGGCTCGGCTGGGGGTTGGTAGCCTCGTTTTGATTGACCATGACGTAATTGAACAGAGAAACCTCAATCGCATCGTTAACAGTACAGCGGATGACGCGAAGGGTGGGCGGAAAAAGGTGGAGGTGATGGCCTCGGCAATACGAAGAATGGGCCTCGGGACCAAAGTGAATCACCATGCCGTCGATGTCTATAACCCTGATATGGTGAGAAAGCTGGCAGACTGTGATGTGCTTTTCGGCTGCATGGACGGTCATCGGGGTAGATACTTACTAAATCGGCTGGCTACATTTTACCTGATTCCTTATTTGGATCTGGGCATCAGGATAGACGCAGATCGTAACTCTGGCAAAATTATCCAAGCCAGTGGAGCGGTGCATTATCTCCAGCCCCACCGGAGTAATCTACTCACACGTCGCGCCATCTCCATGGAGAGGGTAGAGGCCGAAGGTGAACTGATTGATGATCCAGACAACTATCAGCAGCTTCTTAAAGAAGGTTACATCAAGGGAGTGGTTGAGCGACGTCCAGCGGTGATAAGCCTAAATATGCAGTTCGCATCCATGGGGGTTACGGAGTTGCTGGCGCGTCTACATCCGTATAGGACCGAATCGAACTCCAGGTATGCGTGCCGTCGAGACAGCCTATTGCACATGGAAACATTTTTTGAACCCGAGATTGATGAACCTTGCCAGATGTGGATAAAGCACTTGGGTCGTGGCGAAGTTAAACCATTGCTCGGTATGCCAGCGCTAAGTGAAAAGGATAAATGACCATGTCTCGGCTGAGACGATTCTTCCAAGATATTTTCAACTGGCTACTTGGTCGACCGCAACCCGTTCGGACAAAATATACAGGAGAAATTCCTGACACCCTAAAAACTGGAACGGTATACGTAATTGGAGAAGGTGACTATCGCTGGTATGCGGTAATGCTTTGTCCTGGTGGGTGCGGAACTGTTCTTCACATGAATCTCATGCCTGACTCACGGCCAAAATGGACTTTGACAGAGCATAGCGACGGAACAATATCATTGAACCCATCTGTATGGAGAAGAAAAGGATGCCAGTGTCATTTTTGGCTTAGAAAGGGGATGATAAGCTGGTGTGAAGGAGGGCATTGTAAGCTGTCTGACCCTAAAATGCGAGCGGCTATTTCACGTAAATAATATTATTTTAATAATCATTAACTATAGAAATTTTATTTCAATGCATATAATTACTTCTAAAAAATCAGAAAGGTCGGGAAGTCCCGCCTACAATAACAGCTTTAATGTTGTCAAGACAAGCATCCCTTGCCTCACCACAACCTACCCATACACTATCATATATTCATCTTCTCTCTCATCGTAGTAGAATGCCCTCGTGCCTGGCATGGACCGTGAATTTCAAAACGAACAAGCAATGCAAGGATTCGATCCGGATGCCCCTGTCTTGTCCTTTTTCCAAGGGATGATCGCTTTGGATTCCTGGTCGTATCAACCCTCACCAAGAAAACTGATAGAATTGCCCTGGTGCAAGGACGATCGAACTGGCACCTGGACATGTGACGCTTTGCATTACCAGGCCTTCATAAGGGCCCTGGCTGATTCCTCCTTCCCTGTTATCGATCAAGTTCCCCAGTGGCGCTTGATCTACTGGCCCAAGATAGATCTCTGATCCTGCCCCGATTTGATGGACACCGGGAAAAGCATCTATGATGCTTGAGGAGGTGTTCATTGAGTAAGCAGCGCAGGCAGTATACGCGAGAGTTTAAAGTTGAAGCGGTGAAGCTGG
>Ga0068714_10005178_pt1 | contig 13968 bp, 9 predicted proteins | sample MTBNYHSulfiMetaG_FD_62988 | JGI IMG/M metagenome (GOLD analysis project Ga0068714, IMG submission 62988) | Enrichment culture microbial communities from rom New York Harbor, USA that are MTBE-degrading - MTBE-NYH (New York Harbor Sulfidogenic)... | ecosystem: Environmental > Aquatic > Marine >... | reverse complement strand
AAAAAGATTTAACAAGAAGGAAGTTTGTGAGTACTGTATCTGCAGGTACTCTTGGAGCAGTTGCCTTTAGCGGCATTAACAGTTTCGGGTGTTCTGCTGCATCCGGCAATTTGGCTGTATTAGGAGGCACACCGATAAGACAGAACAAGACCTGGCCGAGTTGGCCCTATGTAGACGATAAGGTTATACAGTCGTTAACGGAAACCGGCAAGAGCGGAGTTTGGTGTCGTATACAGGCCGGTTCAAGGGTTCCTGAGCTGGAGAAGAGATTTGCTGAACTGGAGGGAGCAAAGCAGTGTGTTGTGGTTGGGTCAGGTACCCAGGCTCTTCACACATCACTTGAAGCACTTGGCATTGGAGCAGGCGATGAGGTAATTACCTCGCCTCTTACTGATCCGGGAACTATTTCGGCAATATTGAGCGCCAGGGCATTACCTGTAATGGCTGATCTTGACCGTGACTCTTTTCAGAATGATCCGGATGATATGGAACGTAGAATAACTGAAAATACTAAAGTTCTGATGCCGGTTCACATAGCAGGCACACCATGTCATTTGGAGAGGGTCATGGAGATTGCTAAAAAACATAACCTGATAGTTATTGAAGATTCCTGCCAGGGGCATATGGCCGAATACCAGGGCAAGAAACTTGGAACTATAGGGAAACTGGGGTGTTTCAGTTTTCAGACAAGCAAAGTTATTAGTTGTGGTGAAGGCGGTGCAATTATTGGCGATGATGAAGAATTGATGGACAAGTGCTATACTGTACAGAACCACGGAACAAACCGGCAGGGGCGGACAGTAACAATAGGGCCCAAATACCGGATGAATGATCTGGAAGCAGCCATTCTGCTGGGTCAGATGGACGGAGTGGAAGAGCGTTTTGCCCGCAGGAATGAGAATGCGAATTACCTGAGTGAGAGGATAAAGGATGTACCGGGCATTGTTCCTCAGAAGAAGTATCCGGGAACCGGAAGGGTACCATGGTACCTCTATATGATGAGATATAAAAAAGAGCATTTCAATAATATTGACAGAAGTGTATTTGTGAAAGCAATGAATGCTGAAGGTATCACCATCGGGCCATATTTGTCACAGGGATTGCACAGAGAGCCATGGGTTGACCACGTTCTGGATTTAAATGTTTACAAGCGTTTCTTTTCAGAAGCAAGACTTAAGCAATATCGTGATCAGCTTCCTTTGCCAAATACCGATAAGGTGACAGGAGAGGAATTGCTGATGATATGGTCATCCGGTCCGTTCCTTGGAACCAAAGAGGATATGGATGATATTTCTGACGCAATAATCAAAGTTTATGAAAATAGAGACCAGTTATTGTCTTTGTAGTTTTTTGGCATTCTCTGTTATTTCTATAGCAGTGATTGCAAGCCCTACTATTCCTCCTCGACCTAATTTTATCGTGATAGTCAGTGACAACCAATCATATTATGATATTGGTTTCATAGGAGGTGAAGCTGTAACTCCTAATCTGGATAATATGGCGAAGGAAGGAGTTTTTGCAACTAATTTTTATGTGACCAATCCGGCATGTACTCCATCTCGTGGAAGTATTCTTACCGGCCGTTATCCGCAGCGAAACGGACTTTATGAAATGATCCGCAACGAAAGAACAAGGGATGGACATCGGTATACTCCTGAGGAATATGCTTATTCACCTGAAATGACCCTGGGGATGGATTCAAGAGAAATAAACTTCGGGGAGATGTTGAAAGATGCCTGTTATGTCACGGGAGTCGTAGGAAAGTGGGATAGCGGACGTGCTCAACGGTATCTCCCTATGCAACGGGGATTTGATTTCTTTTTCGGTCATGCTAATACAGGAATCGATTACTGGACTCACAAACGTTACGGTATTCCATCTATGTTTCGCGGTAATGAACTGGTGGAGGAAGAGGGATTTTCAGAAGAATTATTTACGAGGGAGGCGTTGAAGTTTGTTCAGGAACACCACAAAGAACCTTTTTTACTCTATTTGCCTTATCATGCTCCTTCGGGTTCTGCTAATCTCGAACAAACAGGCATAAGGCCTCCAAAGAAATACCTTGATCTGTATCCGGATCTGGATCCCACCAACAAGCGTACAGAAGTTCTTGCAGTAATAAGCTGTATGGATGAAGGAATAGGACAGATTATGGAACTACTAAAACACCTTAACATCGACAAAAAAACTCTTGTTATGTTTTTTCCTGATAATGGAACAAGCGGACCAGGATGGGGAGAATTCCGGATGGGAGGAACTCAGATTGATGCATTGGGAGAAGGAGGAATAAGGGTACCATTAATTGCCCGTTGGCCCGGCGTTATTCCGGCAGGAACAGAGACCGGTGAGTTCCTGTCATCTTTGGAAATTTTCCCGACTTTAATGGAATTGGCCGGAGGCAGGGTTCCTGAAAATGTGGTTTTGGACGGCTTCAATATGCTACCAGTTTTACAAGGGAAGGTACAGTCTGTAAGAACACAGCTGTTTTTTGAGAGCAGAAATTCCCGTGCTGCCCGCGTAGGCAAATATAAGTGGATTGAAACTATTCAGTACAGCGGTCTGTTCGATGTATTAAAAGACCCGGCAGAAAAAAATGATCTTTCAGAAGATTATCCTTACATTCTTCAATTTATTAAAATGCAGTGGGAAAACTGGCGCAGGGAGATGAATGCTGCTGAACCTCGCGGACCATTCCGGGACTATTGAAATAATAAGAGTCGCTAAGTCATTTTTTTGTTTGATATTATATTTTACTGGATTAAAAACAAATTTTTTGATTTAGAATTTTGCATTCATTGTCTTCAATAGTAATTTAAATACCTTATTACAGAACAATGATATCTCAAATTATGAATTTTATATAAGAGACGGAATTTTATGAATTATTTTAAAAAGATAGATCGTCGAAAGTTTATTGGGGCGGGCATTGCCGGTGGGATGGGTATTTTAATATTACCTGGAATTGGATGCACGGCCAATAATGAAAAATCAGTGACATCCGGAGTAATGGATGAGGCTGAAGGATTAACACCTGACTGGCTTCGTTATCCTAGGTTTTTTACTGTGGATTGCCGGCCGTTCAGGTCTGGTCTGGAAAGGAATGTAATTCCGGTAAGTGAGGGAGCAATAGCAAAACTGGTTAAAAAGATCGCTGATAATGGCGGAACGGTTTTCCGGTTTGGCATATACCACAGCGGAATGGCATTTTATCAGAGCACACTTGCCACCCATGCACCTGAACTTGAACAACTCGATTATTTGAAGGAAGCTGTTGAGCAGGGGAAGAAGTCAGGAGTTAAAATTGTAGCTTATTTAAATCCGAATTCCATATGGGAAGATCACCCGCTATTTGAATTACTGGCTGAAAAATGGGGAGTACGTGATTATGACGGTGAAATCTGGTGGGATCGTAAAAGTGATGAACTTGTCGGTAGCCGTCTTCGCACCTATCCCTGTATCAATAATCCCGGATACCGTGATTATTTACTCGGCATGTTAAAGGAGATTTTTTCCGGATACGGAGCCGACGGTTTTTATATTGATCAGCTGACGTCACATACCTGTTTTTGTGAACATTGCAGGGCAAAGTACAGGACATTGTACAGCAGCGATTTCCCGGAGAAGTTTAATGGAATAAGGCAATACCAGGGATTGTGGGAGATGACCAGTCATCCTGTATTGATAGGCACCCCGGGAGATCCTGACTTCGAGCGTTACACTGAGTTTCAATATCAAAATATAACTGATATTTACAGGGATTTTTCGGTGACTGCAAAAAGTTGCAAACCCGGAGCCGCTGCCATGTTCCATACCTGGCCAAAGCCAAATACAATACAATATTATGATGGTACCCTTGGGGAGATATATATCAGTGACCCATGGATCCATATTTTATGGAAGATTGGAGAGATGACAAACTACGGATCTGTATTCCCGGGACTTCTTGTACTACAGAACCTCTACCTTACAGTCAGTGGCACAACCCGTGAGTCGGAAGCCATTGCAAAAATTAATACTCCTGAAGAGTCCCGACATAAGGCATATCAGATACTGGCCAATGGCATGTTGCCCAATTTCTGGTATTTCCTTGAAATGAAAACCGTCTTTGATTTTTTGAGGGAGAATGAGAAGTATTACGACTATGTAACTACCAGACCTGTTAAGTTTCTTGCTTTTGTAAGGGATATCCGCAATGATGAGGTGCAGAGGAAAATAGAGAGGGATTACCCGGTCAGTGGTTTGCGTGACAGGTTTCTTGCTCCATATGTAGGTTTTTATTCAGCCATGATGCGTTCTGGCATGCCTGTAGTAACGATCCATCGTTTTGATTTTCATGAAAAGATGTCTGGCTTTAAAGTTTTGTGCCTGGTCAACGAGGCAGGTATGACAGATCAACAGGCAGATGCGGTGCGTAAGTTTGTGGCAGATGGAGGCGGACTGATCGCTACCGGGGAGACATCTCTGTATGACGAAAAAGCACAGCGCCGTGCTGACTTTGCACTGAAAGACTTATTTGGTGCAAGTTTTGTTGATACCCTGTCTGCGGGTGAAATGGCCGTGGAGTTTGACAGTTCAGGCAAAGTTACAAAAGGTTTGGAAAATCCGCAGTTGGTTTATGATGAACCAATAGTTGTGGTAAATCCCTTAGAGGGGAAAGTTGCCGGCTGGATAGTAGATAAAAATAAAAGGATTCCGGCTGTAATTACCAACACTTATGGTAAAGGACGTGTTGTATATATACCTGCCAGGTTTGACTCACTGCAGTGTGAAAAACTGTCACCTGCAATAGAAAAGCTTTTTGCCAATTCTGTAAACTGGGTCACACAGGGTGAAGTTCCGGTTCAAATAAATGCACAGGCAGTAGTTGGTGTTACATTATTTGATCAGCCCGACCGGAGAATGCTTCATTTGCTAAATTATAATGCCGGCACGATGCAGGATTATCAGCCGGTGAAGCCTGTTTCGGATATTAAGATTAAGATGAGTGTACCTGAAGGGAAGAAAGTGTCTGGATTGCATTTGTTAATGAAAAGATCGGAATTACAATATAATGATAATGGAGGATTGAAGGAATTCACAATGCCTGAATTAGGTGAATATGAAGTTGTTGTGATGGAATTTGAATAATTTTAAAAATATAGGGAGGATAATAATGGAAAAAGAATCCCGCAGAAGCTTTTTAAGTAAATCGTTTTTAATTGGGGCAGGTTCGACAGTTATGGGTGGTTTAACGCATCATGCATGGACTAAGCCGGTTATAATTAGCGGAAGTTCAAAAACCCCGGGCGATTGGTTGAGGCGTGCGCGGGTTTTTCGTCTTGACGGTTATCAATTTCCGTTGGACCCGAATATTGAGTATGATGCTGCCCATGTAGTTAAAGTTATGGAAGAGATGGGGCTCAATGTATGTCGTATTGCATCGATGGGTAAATACAGTTATATGCAAGGGGTGCGTTTCTCATTGCATCCTGAACTTGGTAACCGTGACCTTGTTGCCGAAACTATCAGGGCCTGCAAACCACGGGGTATTAAAGTTTTACCATATATTTCAACGGGGAACCGGTTGGCGGTGACCATGCTAACCCTTGATTACCCTCAATATGCCCAGGCAGAAACACCCGGCGGAGGGCCAAAAGTTATGGAAGTGCCGGGTGAAGCGCGGGCCAATGTGTGCTGGAATACACCTTACAGGGAAGCCTTCCTGGATTTGATACATCGCCTGGTTGACAACTATGACATTGACGGGCTTTACTTTGATGCATGGATAAATCCTTGGTATCATTACAGTGCACCCCACACATGTTATTGCAAAGGTTGTACCGGGGGATTCCGGAATGCCACAGGCATGGAAATTCCTTACCATCCTGAACTTAAGGATTATACTCCTGATGAACGGATGGTTGTCAGGCGTTATCTTTACTGGAAATGGGAGCGGATGATTGATGTATTTTTAGAGGTGCGCCGGATAGCTGACAGGAGGGGACTTCCAATGATCACAAATGTCAACAGTCTTTGGCGTTTAGAGCATAAAATGATGGAGCCGCGTATGTGGGAGAATCTGGATGCTGTTATGTATGAGAGTATAGATAATATGCTGGAGCGGTGGGAATCTTTAAGTGGGGCTGCGGCACAGGGAAAGCCGATCTGGCCTTATGTCTCATCATATAATGAGAGCCCCCTGGCAGGCAGTGACAATAATGAAAAGCTAAGAACCCGTCAACATATTTTTTCGGATGCCATATTAGGAGGTGGTCAGGTAATTACCAACCAAAAGCTGATACAATCGGATGCAATACGAACTCCTATATCCGAGTCTAACAGTATGCTTGAGCGGAATCGTAAATATTTTGAGGAGTTTGAGAATGTACCTTATGCAGCAGTGGTCTACCAGTTCGAATCGCGTGGGAGATATGCAATTATTTCCGGAGCGTTCGGCCCGGCAGAAGACGATCAGCGCGAGGGGCATAATATGCGCGTATCAACCCAGGGTGCATATAGTACTTTATTAAGCAGTCATACGCAGGTTACATCTATCCTGCAGGGTATAACCGAAATGCCACAGAGAATTGGCAGATATAAATTGTTGTACCTGGCCGATATACCATTTTTGACTTCAAAGCAGATAGATGGGATAAAGAGTTATGTATTTGGTGGTGGGGGTCTGGTAGCCAGCGGGGAGACATCATTATATGGCATGCAATATCATGAATCCGGCCTTTATGGCCGCAGTCTTAATCGGCTGAGCAGGTTTATGCTGGAAGAGCTTTTCAGGGTCAGACCTGTTGAACAGGAACAGCAATTGAAACTACTCATGGCGGAGGGGGCGGATATACGCATATCCATACCGGAATGGGGTCTTGATTTGCAAAGTTACACTAATCCGGCAGTAAATAACTTGCCAGTTCAACCAGTAGAGTTTTTGGAGGGTGCAGAGGAGATAGGATATTTTTATACGTTTAATATGGGAGAAGTTCAAAAGCTGCAACCCGCTGTAGTTCGTTCCTCATATGGTAAAGGAAAGGTAATTTATTTAGCCGCCGCACTGGAACCGCTGGCATTGGAAAATTCAGGGGGACCACAGCGCCGGCTTATACTCTGGGCTGCTGATAAAGTTACTGGGGAGCTTTCTCCTTACCGCATTGATGCTGACCCGGCGCTATATACCAATCTGACGCGGCGTGGCAGTACAATGGTGCTTCACCTTCTTAATTCACGCGAACCGCAGGATAAGGAGGGTTATGATGAAGGATGGATTGAACCGATCAAACCGGTTTCAGGGAGTATATGTTTCCCTAAAGGAGAAAAGATCAAATCGGTGCATACACTAAATGGTTCTAAACTTTTTTGGAAAGAATCAGGGAATATAATCGTTTTTGAATTGCCGCGGCTGGATTTGTACGAAGCAATAATTTTGAAGTTGGCTTGATCATATATGGTTAATGATTCAGTGAATGAATAATATTTATCTTTTAAATAATGAATAATATAATGATTAATCGCAGGAAGTTTTTTAAAGATACTTCACTTTCAGCAGCCGGTATTATGTTTGGAAGTAGTATTGTTGGATTTACTTCCGGGAAAGAACCGGTTATTTCTTCATATGATATTATGAAGGATGTCATGAAATACCGTAAGATTGATTCTCATGCTCATGTTAACAGTATAGAGCAGGCAGATTATCAGATAGATTATGCCGACCGTCTGGGGATTGAATTTTTAAGCATTTCAAGGCCGCTCGGTGCAAGCTCTTTACCAATATCTGAAGTTAAGCCTGAAGAATTCATAAAGCGTAATGATTTAATTTACAGTGCCATGAAAAAGTATCCTAAAAGATATATTAGCATGTTTACATTAAATCCATACTTCAGAAAAGAATCACTTGAGGAGATAAGCCGTCGTGTTAACCAGGGATTTGCAGGTTTTAAAGGTCATGCTCTGCTTAAAATTAATAATCCCTTATACTACCCAATTATTGAAAAACTCATTGATCTTAAGATGATTTGCATGATGCATGCAGAATGTGAGCTTGGTGTGGCGGGATACCGGCCTAAATATGACATAGGCACGCGTCCGCAGGCAACAATACCGGAAGATATGGTTGAAGTCGCAAAGAGATATCCCGAGGCAATGTTTCAATGGGCACATCTATCGTCAGGTGATTTTGAATATATATGCAAAGCAGTTAAAGATTACCCGAATATTTATATTGATTTATCGGGCTCTCACAGTGAGGAAAGGCACGTTGATTATGCCATTGAACTGCTTGGTGTGGACAGGTTGTTTTTCGGTACTGACGGTTCTTATTATCAGGGAGTCGGTAGGATTTTAGCATCAAGGGCAACTGAGAGTCAGAAGAGAAAGTTATTTTTTGATAATTACAACAATATGTTACGGAAAGGAGGTCATAATGTGGCTTGATATTAATGCAGCTGTGGGACACTGGCCGTTTTCGCAGCGAAGGTATAATACCTGTGAATCCCTTCTTGGAAGAATGAATGAGTTTGGGGTTGAGATTTCTGTTATAAGTAATATAAATGGCATTTTTTATAAAAATACACAATCTGCGAATGAGGAACTTTATGATGAGATAAATTCTGACAGGCGCTTCAGTGATCATTTCATACCCTTTGCTGTAATTAATCCTATCTATGCCGGTTGGGAGGATGACCTTGATGTGTGTGTAAAAAAGATGGGCATGAAGGGAGTGAGTGTATATCCTAAGTATCATGATTATGAAATAACCGATCCTTCACTTGTTGGGCTCGTAAAACGGTCTCGTGATTATGGTATTCCGGTTGCATTTACGATACGTATGTTTGACAGCAGAACCCGTTCATGGATGGATGTTAAATATGTCAGAGGTACAGAAACGCCGGAATGGACACCAAAAAATATAGTTCCCATAGTAAGAGCTGTGCCTGACGCGAAATATGTGATCATGAATGTTGGCAATGGCATTATTTTGAGTGAAGATGAAGATATGGAGTTGATCAAGAAGGCAGATGTTGTTTTTGATACATCCGACAGGTTTGATGAGCCGGGCAGGATAAACATGCTTCCCGAGTTGCTTCCCGTTTATGGAAAAGAGAAGTTTGCTTTTGGTACACATTCGCCTTTCTTTGATTACCATACAGGTATGCTTCGAATTGAATCTTTGAGGGAATCTGAGGCTGATGAAGATACAAAAGAGCAATTGAGGTCAGGGAATGCAAAAAAAATTTTAGAGATATAAAGTAAGAGATATTTGTAAACATGTAAATTGTAAGATTATAACGATGAACAACAAATTAGCTATTTTAGGAGGGCAAAGATCAGTGACGGTAAATGAACCGGATGCTTTTGCCTGGCCCAGGTTTGAAAAAGAGGAGTTTGATGCGGTTAAGCATGTTATGTCAATGCCAAATTACGGATTTTATGAAGAGGCCTATCTGTTTCAGGAGGAGATAAAAGAATTTTATGGAGTCGGTTATGCCCTGCCACATACTAACGGAACAGCAGCTATCCATTCAGCCCTTTTTGCTTTGGGTATCGGGCCGGGAGATGAAGTTATCGTACCTTCGTTAACTTATTGGGCATCTGTAATGCCCGTGTTGTCATGTAACGGAACACCAGTGTTTGCAGAATCGGATCCTGCGACCCTGAATATTGATCCTAAAGACATTGAACGGAAGGTCACTAAAAAGACAAAAGCGATTGTAGTCGTTCATCTTTGTGGCCTGCCCTGTGAAATGGATGAAATTATGGCAATAGCCGCAAAACATAATATCAGGGTAGTGGAAGACTGCGCTCATTGCATCGATGCTACATACAAAGGCAGAAAAACAGGAACTATTGGCGACATTGGCTGCTTCAGTTACCAGGCTACCAAATTGCTGCCTGGTATCGAGGGCGGTATGATGATAACCGATAAAAGGGAATATTTTGAACGTTCGGTTGCTTTGGGGCATTATGAGCGGTTACCCGGGTTGCCACCTGATTCGGAATATATGAAATACCAGCATACCTGTTTTGGTTATAAATACAGGATGCACCCCTTATCGGCAGCGATACTTCGCCAACAGCTAAAGAAATTTGAAAGGCTGAACAGGCAGCGGGAAGAAAACCTCAAATATCTTGATTTGGAACTAGATAAAATAAAAGGACTTGAAACAATTAAAACACCGGGATATACCAGGCGTAACTATTATTGTTATCGTATCAGATACAAACCTGAGGAGTTAGATGGTCTGGAGATAGAAAAATTCATTGCTGCTTTGCAGGCTGAGGGATTGGATGTCGGAAAGGAGAGGTATGTATTAATGCATCGGCAACCTGTGTTCAATGAGGTTAATTCCTCATTTCCCTGGGCCAGAGATGCAAAAATAATTCCTGACCCAATCAGAATGCCGTCAACAGAACAGTTATACGGCCAACTTTTGTCACTGCCTACCTTTCCTCAGGCATCGAAAGAAATGGTTAATCAATATATTGAAGGATTTAAAAAGGTTATAGAAAATGCACCATTATTGAAAGATATTGAGGCCGGCACTATAGCTGATAATCCTGATATGGACTGGACAAAAATGCAAATGCGTACACTTAGATAATAATAAATATGAGCCTGCTATATGAACAAGGCAAATAGTTAATCCGGGCAGATAAGATAAATTTGACAGATTGACAATCATTAGGTTATTAAAAAACCGTTAATTGCCTGATGAAACAGGGTTATATTAATTCTATTTACCAAAAGGAGAATACAACCTTAATGTCTGGATTCAGGAAGAAGGAATACTATTTCATATTCCCCGAAGTATAGAAGATACAATTGGTGATGTGACCGTAGAGCGTAAGTAAATATTTTTATGTATGTTTTAAATGAAGTGGGTACATCAACCATTAATATGGAAAAGAGCGAAATAATTATAATATGCAGATAGAAAATAAAAAAAAATGAAGCATCATGAAGTACACAACTATTAAAACAGCCTCACGATCATCACTTATAACATTGATCGTGTTTATCGGTTTATTATTGCCGTCGGGTATTGCAAAAGGAGCCCCGCTCAGGGCCGGGATTTCAAAAGTTAACATCACAAATACGGAAGCAGGTGGTTTGATTAGGGATTCTATGTATGTAAGGGCACTTGCGCTTGATAATGGCAGGACACAATCGTTCATAATTTCTGTCGATATCTTATGGATTGATAATATACTTCTTGACAAGGTTCGTTCACAGCTGCAACAGGAATTAAACATCAATCCTGCTACTGTATTGGTGAACGCCATGCATTTGCATTCAACAAGGCCGGAACGTACGGATATTGACCGGTTTATAGTAAAGGCAGTCAAAGAAGCCTGGAAGAACAGGGTTCCTGTAAATGTTGGCGTCGGCACCGGTTATGAAGACCGGATACAGCAGAATAAAAGACTGAAACTAAAAAACGGCAAGGAATGGGAGATACGCCTTGCAAATGCGCTTCCTCCTGATCAGGAGGTTGCAGGAGTGACACCTGTTGATGCGGAGATCGGTATACTACGACTTGACAGGAAGAATGGTAAAAACCTTGCTGTTGTTTACAATTTTGCATGTCACCCTACCTTTGAGTTATGGAAGAGATTCGAAGTGGACATGACCGGATGGGAAAAAGTCCCGACCTCGGCCGATTATCCGGGATATGCCTGCAAGGTGATAGAAAATAATCTCGATGAAGGGGCAATAGCACTGTTTATTCAGGGTTTCGGGGGAGATATAATCAGTGCAACGTATAAAGACAACAACACTTTGAAGGATGCGGAGCCATGGGGTAATATGTTGGGATTAAGTACATTGCAGGCGTTAGAAAATATTGAGTGCCAGAATACCGGGGAACTGAAAGTTGTTAACCGGATCATCAGGTTACCCCGTAGGACAGATCTGCCGCAACGTATTGAATCATTAAAAGCCGAGCAGGAAAAACTACTTGAGTCTTTGCGCACCACTAGCCTGGAGCTGAAGACTTTTATACCATTATATATAATGCATTTCATATCACCTGAATATCCATCAGGCGGTAATCATTTGTACTTGCATGATAAGATGATGGGAAGAAGCAACTGGGAGGATCTGGATTATGAGAACAAGATAAAGCTGGATAAGTATGTGCAGAACATTTATGCAATGGAGAAGCTGGCAAGAATCCGGGAGAATATGTATCATTTAAAAAGGCAAATGGCAATAAAGGAAGCAGCAGGAGAAGAGACAATTGATGTTGAGATAATGGGTATGAAGATCGGAGACTTTGTAATTGTTACTTTCCCGGCAGAGGTTCATAGTGGTGTAGGGCTTAGCATTAAGAAGATGTCTCCGCATGAATTTACTTTTACTGCCGGTTATACCAATGGATATATTAATTATGCACCGACCACTGAACAGTTTAAAGGTGAAGATTATTCGGATATCAATTGTCAGTTGGCCCCGGAATGGCAAAAGATTTATGAAAAAGAGGTTATGGAAATACTAAGAGAATTATAACCTGTTAATGATTGATTATGATTTTAACCGTAACATGTGAGTCGCATTTAAAGAGAAATATACTGATATGAATAGACCCGGTGTAAATACTTAGTACATTATGATGAAAGCAGCAGGTTCACAATTAAACAGTTCCGGTCGGTTGATCTCGCTCGATGTATTTCGCGGAGCAACAATTGCATTCATGATACTGGTCAATAACCAGGGGATTGCAAAAAATGCATATGGCCCTTTGGCTCACGGATCCGGCAATATAATTACACCCACCGATTGGGTCTTCCCTTTTTTCCTGTTCATCGTGGGGGTGGCTATGCCTTTTTCATTTGGTAAAATTCTTGAATACACGGAAGGAAAGAAAGGTTCGATTTACCGAAAGGTGATAAAGCGCACATTGCTTTTGTTTGGAATCGGAATGTTACTCAATATATATCCCAAATTCAATTTTGAAACATGGCGGATTATGGGAGTGCTTCAGCGGATTGCTCTTTGTTATTTTCTGACAGCATTGATTGTGCTTAATTTTAAGCGGAAAGGTCAAATAGTTGCAATTGTGGTTCTTTTGCTGGGATTTTGGGCACTTATGACACTAGTGCCTTTCCCCGGCAGGGGGCCGGACCCCTGGTCGGGCAACAACTTCAGTAACTGGCTGGACAGACAGGTGTTGGGGCCGTTTATGTGGCGTCCTTACGAGGCCGAACTTAAGGGACTGTTAGGCACATTGACGGCTACCTGCAATACATTGACAGGTTATTGGGCCGGGGTATGTCTGCGTTCACAGCGGTCACCTTTAGAGCGCACTGTATTGATTTTCGCTGGTGGCGTCCTTCTCATGGTAACAGGCGTTATATGGAGTTATTGGATGCCTTTCTCAACCCGGTTGTGGACAGGGAGTTTTGCTATTTATACCTCCGGCCTGGGATTGCTGTTTTTGGCCGCAATATATTGGTGGATAGATATAGAGGGACACCGCAGGTGCTTAACGCTATGGATCCACTTTGGAAGCAATGCCATCACTGCGTGGGTTGTTTCCCAGATGTTTTCTTCAACGCTGAACTGGATTAAAGTGACTCACGGCGGAGAGAGTATTAACCTGCGTATGTTCATTTATGAACATATTCTTCTACCGCATATGAGTGGTGCTAATGCCTCACTGATTTACGGTTTATGCCATGTAGCGCTCTGGTGGGGGGTGTTGGCATGGATGTATCGGCGAGGGTTAATTTTGAAAATATAAATCTATATCAAAATAAAAAAATCATAAAAAAATGGGAAATAAAATTAGCTATAAACTGTGGATAATTATAGTGATAGCATTAATTGCATCATGTGGGCAGAAAGAACTTGATGATAAAAATATAACAATTGAAAATGCTGAAATGCGTTTAATCATCAGCCAGGACGGCTATGCAAAAAGTCTGTTACATAAAGCAACCGGCCAGGAATGTTTGAATGTTGAAGAGAATATTCCTGTTTTT
>Ga0068714_10005177_pt1 | contig 13968 bp, 11 predicted proteins | sample MTBNYHSulfiMetaG_FD_62988 | JGI IMG/M metagenome (GOLD analysis project Ga0068714, IMG submission 62988) | Enrichment culture microbial communities from rom New York Harbor, USA that are MTBE-degrading - MTBE-NYH (New York Harbor Sulfidogenic)... | ecosystem: Environmental > Aquatic > Marine >... | reverse complement strand
GGGTATTCAACGTCGAGCGATTCGGTCCTTTCTTCGTCGACATCGATGCTCGGGGGGGCAACTACTTCGATCAGCTCGGGCGCTCCGCTCGCGACAACCTGCCGGCCATCTACGCTCGACTCGGCATTCCCCCCGGCTTCACGCCCACGGATGTCCACCATCCAGGGTCGACCAACGCCGGCGTTCGATGAACCGTGCGATGAACAGGACTTGGAGCTACCTCTCCCTTTGCGGTCTGATGGGATATGGGTTCCCGCCTGAGCCACTTCGGCGCATGGATCCACAAATCCGGTTTCTAGGAGCGGATGCCGGCTCATCCGATCCGGGGCCGTACTACCTGGGGAGCGGAACTCACTTCGTCTCATCGAGGCAGCTCGACCGTGATCTCGAGCTCGCGCTGCTCGCGGCCCGCCGGGGAAGCCTCCCGCTCATCCTCGGCTCCGCCGGAGGGGCTGGCGCGGGACCCCACTTGGAGGATGTCTTGGTAAGAATCCGACGCACGGCCGCCTCGCATGGACTCCGGTTCCGTCTGGCGAGCATCCCCGCAGATCTCTCTGCCGAGACCGTTCTCCAGGCGCTGCGCGACGGGCGCATCGAGCCGTGCGGAGGGGCGGGGCCATTGACCGAAGAGGCAGTCCTCTCCTGCCAGCGGATCGTCGGCCAAATGGGCATCGAGCCGTTCCGCGCCGCACTGGACGCTGGCGCTGACATCGTGGTCGCTGGGCGAAGCTGCGACGCCGCGATCTTCGCGGCCCCCGCGATGCAACTCGGAGCCTCCCCCGCTGTCGCATTCCATGCAGCCAAGATCGCCGAGTGCGGAGCGCTGTGCGCCCGCCCGGCAAGCGCCGCGGACTCCCTTCTCTGTACTCTCGAGGAGGACGGCTTCCTCGTCAAGCCGACGAACCCCGCACGCCGCTGCACTCCGGAATCGGTCGCCCTGCATGCGTTGTACGAGCAACCGTCGCCGACCCAATTCGTGGAGCCGGAAGGGATCCTTGACCTGTCCGAATGCCGGTACGATGCGGTCGGGGATCGAGCCGTACGCGTCCGCGGATCGAGGTGGATCCCCGCCGCACGGGCGTCGGTCAAACTGGAGGGGGCCGCGCTTCGCGGGTATCGTGCCATCACCCTCGCCGGAATCCGTGATCCCGCAGCGATTGGCCATCTCGACGGCATCGAAGCCTCGGTCGTCGAGACGGTCAAAGAGCGGATGGGATCTACCTTCGATGATCTGCATGTGGCATTGCGCTTCCTGCACTACGGGATGGACGCTGTCACCTCAGCCAACGAGCCACCGCCACCGCCGCCGCGAGAGATCGGCCTGCTGATCGAAGCCATCGCCGCCGACCAGACGACGGCGCAGGAAGCCTTGGCCCTCGCCCGCTCGACCGCCCTCCATCAACACTTCGACGGGAGGAAGACCACGGCAGGCAATCTGGCATTCCCCTTCTCCCCTTCCGATCTCACAGCCGGTCCCGTGTACGAGTTCGCCGTGTACCACGTGCTTCGAGAGGCGAACCCCGAAGCGCTCTTCCCCATCCGATGGGAGGAGATCGGCCGATGAGGCTCTACGATGCTGTCCGCGAGATCCGCAGCAAGAACGCAGGCCCATTCACACTGACGATCGACCTCATCTGTCCCAACCAGACAACGTTCGAGCGCATCCTCTCATCCCCCCGCTTTGGTCCGAGAGCGATCGCGACGCTCTACCAGGTCGAGGAGACGTCGGTCTGCATACGATCGGTCCGTCAGGTCCTCGCGATCAAGGTCACCCTTCCAAGGGCATCGAGCAGCTCTGGGGCTCCCGGGGACCGAGACGTCTACGGCAGCCAACAGCATTTCCCGCTGGCGGATATCGAAATCTAGGACCCTCGGAGGGGGGCCGACCCACATGACACGAGATCTTGGACACGCAGAGATCGCCCCGCAGGAGCCCGTCGTGGCAGGGTCCTATTGCACGCTGCACTACGTCTACACGGTCGCCCACCCGATCGACGACACAGGTGGCCTGCGGATTGTGTTCCGCTTCGCGGGGGACTTCGGACCTCCGCAGTTCGAGGACCCCAGCGCCCCGAACTATGTCACGGTGAGAACGACGGGCGCGTGCCGCATCGATCCCTCCTGGCAGCGGAAAGGGAACCTCCGCCCATGGGGGCAGACCCTTTCCCTGCGCGTGATGGGCGGCTTCCTCGCGCAAGGGGATCGGATCGATGTCATCTTCGGCGATTCCCGCGGCGGGTCTCCGGGCTGGAGGATGCAGACGTTCTGCGAGGAGACGTTTGAGTTCAAGACGCTCGTCGACCCGATCGCCACGTACCGCTTCGAGGGGTTGCCCACCTCGCCGACCCTCGCCATCATCCCCGGGCCCGCCGCCCGCGCCGTCGCGATTGCCCCTTCCCAAGTGCGCGTCGGTCGCCCATTCGACGCACAGCTCAAACTCGAGGACGCGTGGGGCAACCCCGTCGCCGCGCCGGTCCCTATGCGTCAGCCCGGCTTTCGCCATCCCGGGATCGAGCGGGTCCACCTGATCGACGAGCCATCCGGACTAGGGGCTTCGTCGAATCCGATCCGCGTCACCGAGGTGGAAGAACTCCCGAACCACTACTGGGCCGACTTCCACGGACAGTCCGAAGAGACCGTCGGCACGAACTCCCTTCACGCTTACTTCTCGTTCGCGAAGCATCATGCCCTTCTCGACATTGCAGCACATCAGGGCAACGACTTCCAGATCACCGATCTCCTCTGGAATAGGATCAACGAAGAGACCCAAGCATTCAACCGCCCCGGCGTGTTCGTGACCTTCCCGGGCTACGAATGGAGCGGCAACACGCCCCTGGGAGGCGACCGCAACGTCTACTACGACCGGGAGGGGGGGGGCATCCACCGAAGCAGTCTTGAACTCGTCCCCGGCGGGCGGCGCAACGCAAAGGACCCTGCCGCACCCACGGCCGATGAGCTCTTCCGCAAGCTGAAGGAAGCTCCCGGCTCGGCGTTCACATTCGCCCACGTCGGCGGCCGCTACGCTGATCTGCGCATGCATGACGACGACATCGAGGTCGCGGTGGAGATCCACTCCGCCTGGGGCACCTTCGAATGGCTGGCGGAGGAGGCCCTCCGGCGTGGCTTCCGCGTCGGGTTCTGCGCCAATTCCGATGGCCACAAGGGAAGGCCCGGCGCTTCCTATCCCGGCGCGTCTCGCTTCGGATCGTATGGGGGGCTCACCTGCGTTCTCGCCGATCGACTCGATCGGGACTCGGTGCTGGAAGCGCTATTCAAGAGGCGATTCTACGCCACGACGGGGCACCGGTGCCTCCTTGACGTTCGCCTCGAGACCCTCCCGGGCGAGCTGTCCCCGATGGGAGCGGTTCTCGATCGAGGCAGCCGGACGCCCACCCTCCATGTCGAGACCGCCGGGACCGCCCCCATCGAGCGGATCGATGTCCTAAACGGCAGTCGCATCATCTCGATCCATCGCCCCTACGGGCCCGGCGATCTCGGGTCGCGGCTGAAACTGCTCTGGGGCGGCGCGCGCGTCCGTGGGCGGGACCGGATGGTCGTCTGGGATGGGACACTTCAGCTGCGCGGCAACCTGATACGGGAGGCGGCGCCGGTCAACTTCTGGAACCCCTCGACTCCGCTTGTCCGCATCGACGAGCGCAACCTTGCGTGGTCGTCCGTGACGACCGGGGGCTCGGCCGGCTGCATCCTCACTTTGGCGGATCCGCATGCCGGAGAGATCGCCGTTGAAACACCGCATGGAACCGTCGAATGCGCCGTCCAGGACGTCGACCTCTCTCCGAAACGCTGGGAGTTCGGGGGGCTCGACCAAGCGATCACCCTCCACCGCCTGCCGGATCGACTGACCTCCATGGAGTTCTCCTTCGCGCTCCCAATAACCGAGCTGCAAGCCGGAGGGAACGCCATCTTCGTGCGCGTCATCCAGGAGGACGGTCACATGAGCTGGTCGAGCCCGATCTACCTTCGCTAGCCCTTCTCCCAGGCGATGGAGTAGTCCCTCGCCTCGGGGCGAGGATGCCCCCCGGGACCGTATCCCTTTGCGTCTGAGCGCCGCTTCAGAGGGACGAACTCAACATCAATCGCCGCTCCCCTGACAGCGCAACGCAGGAACCCCAAGGTCGGATCCCCATCCTGCCACCGGTCCTCCCACTGCGAGAAGGCCGTCGACGGGCCGATATGGAAATCGATCCCTCCTGCCGTGTGCCGCTTGCGGCAGTGGACGTGTCCGGAGAGGACGAGCGACGTGCCGGTAGCCTCGAGCGCTTCCAGAATCGCTCCTCGATGGGGCTCGTCGATGTTGAAGTAGAATTCGTGGTATTCGTCTGCACTGCGGATGTCGTAGTTCGGTTCGTCCGGTTGGTCGACGAACAGCGGCGAGTGGGTCACCCAGACCTGCGCCTTCACCTTCGGCCTTTCCACCTGCCTCGCCAACCACTGCCAGAACGCATCCTCCTCCGGCAGCCCCGAACCGGCCACCATGTCGCAGAAGCCCGACACGCGGACCCCCTTGTGATCGAAGCTCCACCACAGCGGGCCGAACACCGATTCGAATTGCCTGAGCTGCGCCGATTGCACGCTCAACGCCACATCATCCCGATCCGGAAACGGCCCGCTCACGGTGGTCCTCTTGTTGCCCGTGTCCATGTTCCCGGCAACGACGTGGCACGGGAACGGCAGCCCATCGAGGTCGGCCTTCACCGCCTCCAACTCGTATCGATGCAAACTGCCGTCCCGGGTGATATCCCCTCCGAGCACGAGGAAGTCCGGATCGATTCCGACGATCTGCCGCCTCGCCGTCTCCCAGTTCTCATTCCACGCCGGCGCGAACCGAAACGATCTTGGAGAACCCACATGGATGTCGGTGGCGAACACGAAGGTCCAATCGGGCGTCACATCGCCCCCCCGCCCCCCGCATCCGACCGCTGGAGCTCGTCGAGCAGTCCAACGGCAGCCTCCTCCATCATCGTCGCCGCTTGCGATGTGAACCGCGTCTGGATCGCTTCGTATCCTCCCTCGTCGATCGCCTCCGCCGTCGGCAGGTATCCCACCGAGCCGTTGGTGTATCCAACGAAATACGTCCGGTGGAAGGGAGAACGGCGTTTGATCCCGAAGCCGATCTCTACGAACGCCTCGCCTGGGAAGGACACCAAGCCGCAGTCTCCGATTCGAATCGCTTGAATCTCCACCGCCAACGGACCGGTCAACGTTTTGGCCTGCGTTCTCTCCCTGACCTGCGTGACCAGCAGACGAGCGTACAGCTCGTCCAAGGTCACCTTCGCGAGCTCCGACTGCCCCACGCCCGCCGCCTGTGCGCGCTCCAACGCCTGCTTCTTCCTCGCGGCATCCGCTTCGGCCTCCGCGAGCGACGGAACCGTCTTCTGAGGGAGCGGCACCTCAAGCGACTTCGAAGCGATCTTCACGTCGCCGGAACCGTCAAGCAGCTGGGAGACCTTCAGGACCTCCCAAGCGAGCGCCGTGCCCAAGCGCTCCGCGCGCTCGAATGTCCGCCCGGGGATCGGAACCCCCAGTGCGCTCAGGTCCGCGGAATGCCCCGTGTTGATGTTCCCCGCCGCGCCGTTGGTGAACAGGGCGACCGCCCCACCGCCGAGCTCCCGCTCCACGATGGACTGCGTGTACCCGGGGTAGTCGGCAGAAATCCGTACGTTGTCAGGTCCGAGGACGACCGCATGACACGTATAGTTGAACAGCACCCCCTTCACCGCTCCCGCGCTGGACGTCACCTTGATTACGCCCACCTCCGGGTCCACCGGTCCTTCGGCGTGACGGCGGTTGACGCCGATCCCCTCGATGTGGCCGCTGCCGATCGCGATCGTGCTCGGCTCGCGCTCCCGCCATGCCGCCTCGATGGCCCCGGCGATGTCGAGCGCCACGGTGTCGACGTAGCACGTCTCCGCCATCCCCAGGTATCCCCGGTGAATCGCTGGACCCGAGTGGTTGTGGGACGTCGCCAGCATCACCTGCGACGGGCCCAGATCCATCCGCTCCGCGACGAGCGATCGAATCCTTCGCACGATCTCCGCCGGCAGCGAGGCGACGTCCACCGCGACGATCGCCACAGTGTCAGTCCCCTCGATCACCATCGCCCGTGCGTACAATGGGTCGTGGATGCCGATCGAGACCCCCTTGCGTGAGGCGTATCCGGTCATCGGACAACCGACGTACGGCGTGATATCCACCCTGGCAAATCCGGCGCGCAGCATCTCGTCTCCTTTCTCTGTTGCGACACCCCGACGGCGCCCCTCGAACCGTAGGCCTGGCGGGCGCCGCCAGGCCTACATGCTTATGGGCCGATGCGTCCTTGCCGACTCGATTGCCGCCAGCGTCACCGCGAGCGTCTGTCGGCCGTCCTCCCCCGTCACGATGGGCTGGCGGTCCAACGCAACGCACTCGATGAAATGCTCCAGTTCGGCGCGGACCGGCTCAACCCAGTCGTAGTGAATCGGCAGCTCATAGCCGCTCTTCGCCGACGAGACCATCAGTCCGTCGTTCATCGAATCGCTCTGGATGATCCCCTCTTGACCGATCACGTCCGCCACGAAACGGGCCCGACACGGCGCACCTGAGAACGCCCAACAGACCATCACGTGGCCGATCTTCCCGTTCCGGAACCGGAGGGAGATCGAAGCCGTGTCGTCCGGCCCTTCCTGATTCTTCCCCCACGTGAACGTGTCAGCCTCGCAGTAGACCCGCTCAACTTCTCCCATGTACCAACGAATCAGATCCACCGGATGCGTGGCGAGAAACGTGATGATCGAGTCTCGGCGCGGCGGAAGCCCCCCCTCGTAGAACTCCTTCGGGAACTCGATCGGCCCGTTGAACCAAGCGATTCGGCTCAACAAGACCTCTCCGATCTTCCCCGAGCCGATCAGTCCCTTCACCTGCCCGAACTGCGGGAAGAACCGCGCCGTGTAGCCGATCATCACCTTGACCGCGGCCCGCTTGGCGGCCTTGAGGATCGCGTCCGCGTCCTCCAGCGTTGTGGCGATCGGCTTCTCGAGGAGGATGTGTTTTCCCGCCTCCGCGCTGGCGACGGTCGGCTCCACGTGAAGGCTGTCCGGCGTCGCGATGCTCACCGCGTCGATCTCCTTGTGGGCGAGCAGTTTGGTGAAATCCCCGTACGCATGGGGGATAGCGTATTCCTTCGCCACCTCTTCGGCCCGGCTCCGATCGGCATCGGCAACGGCCACCAATTCCACGTCCGGCGAGCGCCGATACATCTTCACATGCCGTTCTCCCATGCGCCCAACACCGATCACGCCGACCTTAACCCTCTTTGTCATCGTCCGCTCCTTCCTCCGTTTGTCTTCCTGACTGATACCGCAAGGTCCGCCTGTCTCAGCCCCTCGTCGAGCCCCTCCACACCACCTCTGACGCAGAGTCCTTCTCGCCGTGATTGCGCGCCGTCGCGCGCACCCCTTCCGGTTCACGCCTGATAGGCGATCTTCCCGCCCACGATGACCTCCCGGACCTCGAAGCCCTGATCGAGGACGACGATATCCGCGCGCCTGCCCGGCGCGAGGACTCCTCGGTCCTCCCAACCCATCAATCGGCACGGTGTCGATGTGACCATCGACACCGCCTCCTCTAGCGGCACGCCGGCCAACAGGACGAGATTCCGAACCATCCCGTTCATCAGCGCCGTGCTGCCCGCGAACGCCGAACGATCAGCGAGCTTCGCCACGTAGCTGCCGGCGGGCAGGATGCACTCGTAGTCGTCGATGACCTCGCCATCGACGACGACATCCAGGCCTCCCAACTGGTAGCTTCCTGGGCCAAGCCCAGCGGCAGAGATCGCATCCGTCACCGCGCAGACCTTGCCCGGCCCCTTGCACCGGATCACCAACCGCAGGAGGCTCGGCGGGAGGTGGTGCCCATCGGCGATCACCTCGACGCTCAAGCTCTCCTCGAGCAGCGCTGCCTCCACGACCCCGGCGATCCGGTACGCATTCCGGCGGCGCACGCTCGACATCGCCGAGTAGATGTGGGTCACGTGCGAATAGCCTGCCTCGATCGCCCGTCGCACCTGCGTGTAGGTCGCATCCGTATGTGCGATCGACGCGAGGACCCCTCGGCGCCTCAGCTCGCGGCCCAGCGCAAGGGCCCCCTTCAGTTCCGGTGCGGCTGAGAAACGTCGAATGCAGGAGAATCGCTCCAGGAGCGGCAGGTAATCCGTCGAGGCTGGCTCCCTAAGGTGTTCCGAGTTCTGCGCACCCGCCTGCGACGCATTGAAGTACGGGCCTTCAATGTGCGCGCCGACCACGGTGGTCTCGGCCTGCCGCTCCTGTATGCACTGCTCTACCGCCTCTAGCGCCTCTTCGATCTGTTCGATCGGGGCGGTCAACGTCGTCGCAAGGAGGCTCGTCGTCCCCCCCTGAAGATGGGTTTTGGAGATCTCCGCGAGCGCGTCGTCCGACCCCTCCATCGTGTCGCGCCCTCCGCCCCCATGCACGTGCAGGTCAACGAACCCCGGCACGATGTAGGGCAGGTCCGAAGGCTCCGCCGCCGCGGCAGGCTTGCCCTGACGTGGACCGACGTAGGTCAGCGAATCCCCCTCCCACCGTACCGCCCCGTCGGCAATCCTTTGGGCCGGCGTGACGACGATTCCGCGCAGCTCGCAGGCCGATCGTCCTCTCGGCTCGCGGCCCGCCCCAGTCCCCTGCGCCGCGTCCACGCTCACTTCGACCCTCGAAGCTTCGGATCGAGAATGTCGCGAAGCTGGTCGCCGAGAAGATTGAGATTCAACACCACGAAGATGATCGCGCCACCTGCGACGAAGACGGTGTGCGGCGCGGTGTTGATGTAGTTGCGGGCGTCGTTGAGGATCCTCCCCCAACTAAGAGCGGCGATCGGAACCCCCATCCCGAGGTAGCTCAGCGTCGCTTCGTAGAGGATCGCTCCCCCGAGATAGAGGGTGGAGATCGACACGACGATCGGAAGCGTGTTTCGCAGCACGTGCTTGAAGATGATGTGGAAGTCGCTGCCCCCGATCGCCTTGGCCGCAAGGACGTAGTCCTCCTCTCGGACCCGGAGCGTCGCCCCCCGGACGACGCGGGCGACTTGCGGAACGTAGACGATCCCGATGGCGATGATCACGTTCGTGAGGCTGTTGCCCATGAACGCGACCAGCGCGATCGCCAGGATCACCGAAGGGATCGCGAAGAAGACGTCCATGATCCGCATGAGCACCGCATCGATCCGTCCCCGGAAGTAGCCGCTGATCAACCCGAACATGGACCCGAGGATCGAGGAGAAGACCACCGCGCCCATCGAGACCTTGACCGCCACACGGCACCCCAGTGTCACGCGGGCAAAGACATCGCGCCCGAGGTTGTCCGTCCCCCCGATGTGCGACAGGCTAGGAGGAGAGAAACGCGCCGATAGGTTGATCTTCGTCGGAGAGGACGCGAGCACCATCGGGCCGATGATCGTCCAAACGAAGAACAGCAGAATGCATCCCCCGCTCATCACCGCGATGCGGTTCGAGAAAAACCTCCTGATCACAATCGCCCTTTCCCCGTCTCCTATCCGTAGTGGATCCTCGGATCAAGCATGCTGTAGCTGAAGTCAACGACGACGTTGATCGCTGTGAACCACACGCTGAACACCAACACGCACGCCTGAATGATCGGGTAATCACGGAAGAACGTCCCGTTAACGACCAGGCTCCCGAGGCCGGGAATGGCGAAGACGTTCTCCAGGATGACGACTCCGCCCAGGAGCACGCCAAGCTGAAGCCCGCTCACCGTCACGATGGTGATCATCGACGAACGAAGCACGTGTTTGATGATCACCACGCCCTCGCGAAGCCCCTTCGCGCGTGCCGTCTTGACGTAGTCCTCGCCGATCACCTCGAGCACCGCGGTGCGGGAGATTCGAGTGATCGCCGCCGACATCCGGAGCCCTATCGCAAGGATCGGCAGGACGACGTACGACATCGTCTCCAGCGGCGCGTCCTGCAAGAAGACATACCCCGACGACGGGAACCATCGCAGCCTGAGACCGAAGATCAACATCAAGATAAGCCCGTAGAAGAACGCGGGCGTCGAGAGCCCGACGAACGCCGAGACGCTGGCCATATAGTCGATGATCGTCCCGCGCTTCAGCGCCGCCACGGTGCCGAGCACGACGCCGACAACCGACGATACGATCCACCCCCCCAGCGCAATGATCAGCGACGGCTGCATCGCCTTGGTGATCGTCGCCAGGATCGGACGCTGCGTGCGGATCGAGATCCCCCACTCACCCGTCAGAATGCCTCGGATCCAGTGGCCGTACTGGACGTAGATCGGTTGATCGAGGAGGTAATGCGCTCGAAGCCTCGCCGTCAGCACCGGGTTCGCGAACTCCTGCAGCATGATCTCGATCGGATCCCCGGGAAGCGAATGGATCGCTGCGAACACGACAACGCTCACCACGAAGATGACGACGATGGAGTACGTGATCCGACGGATAAGGAACTCGATCAAACCCCGTTTCCTTTCACCCTTCAATCTGCCGCGCGCGCGGCGGAAGCCAGCGGAGTCCCGCCTTGCGGCTCCAGCTGGCTTCCCGCCTCACGTGTCCTGATGCTCTTCTTTGGTCGGCCTTGCGGACGCTACTCCAGGTACGCCTTCTCGAGATACGGAATCTCGAGCGCCGTGAAGTAGAAGTCCTTCAGGTTCGGCGCCGTCACGACCATCCGCGGCCTTGACCACAAGGGGATCCATGTGATGTCCTCGTAGAAGATCTTGTAGAAGGCCTCGGCATACAACGCTTCTCGGATCGCGAAGTCGGTCTCGATCATCGCCTTTTGAAGCAGGATGTCGACTTCCGGATTCGAGTAGTGGTCCTTGTTGAACGACCCGCCGGGTTCCGTCTCGAAGTAGATGTTCGCCCGGAAATACGGATCAAGCCCCTCGACCGTCGCCGTGGTGTAGAAGTCGAAGTCGCCGACGGCGCGCTTCTGGACGTAGGTGCCCGACTCGTTCGGATCGAGGATCAGCGTGATTCCGGCCTCGGCGAGCTGCTCGACGAGCATCTCCATCCCGAGGTCGGTGTCGGTGATCGTTCCCGCACTTGCGTACAGCCCGTAGATCGTCACCCCGTTCGGGTAGCCAGCCTCGGCGAGCAATGCCTTCGCCGCGGCGATATCCCGCTCATAGCGCGGGGTGTGCATGTTGAACGGCGAGCTTAGCGGAACGATGTTGTCAATCGCGAAGCCGAGCCCGAAGGTCGCTGCGTCGGTGATCTCGTCCTTGTCGATCGACATCGCGATCGCCTTGCGGACACGAAGATCGTTCACCGGTCGCGCCGGGTGGCCCCCAAGTCCCATCTGCAGGTTCAGGTACTGCGCTCGCGCCGACGGTTCGATCGACACGATCATCCCGCCGTTTCGCAGCGGATCGAACATGTCGATGGACGGGTTGAGCATCACCTGCCCGTTGCCCGAAAGCATTTCGACTTGCCGCGTCGCCGGCTCCGAGATGATCTTGAAGACCACCGCGTCCACCTTCGGAAGCCCCGCCTTGAAGTAGTTGGGGTTCTTCGCCAACGTCACCTGCTGGCGCTCAATGTACTCCACGAACATGAACGGCCCCGTTCCGCAGGGGTTCGAGTTCAGGTCGCCGTACTGCGCAACGACCTCCTGCGGGACGACCGCGCCGCCCCGCCAGGTCAGCACTTCGAGCAGCGGGGCAAACGGGAACTTCAGGTTGATCTGGACCGTGTAGTCGTCGAGCACGTCGATCGACTCGATGGCCGAATGGCTGGAGCGCCACGTCGACTCGGTCTCCGGATCGCGGATCCTATCGTAGGAGTACTTGACGTCAGCCGCCTTCATCTCGCGCCCGTTGTGGAACTTGACCCCTTCATGCAGGTGGAAGGTCCAGTGCAATCCGTCAGCGGACACCTCCCAGCTCTGCGCAAGGTCAGGCTGGATTGCGCCCGTCTGCGCGTCCTGCATCACGAGGCCGTTGTACATCTGAGACGAGATGACATAGGTCGACAGGTAGTGCATCAGATGCGGGTCGAACTTCAGCGGTTGTTGGTCCGTCAGAAGCGTCAGCGTGCCTCCCTGGGCGGCTGCGCCCAGGGCCATCCCGATCAGACAGAGGGCCAGCGTACCGAAAAACCCTAGCTTCTTCATCGCCATCCTCCTTGAATCCTCCCCTCCAAACGCACATGGATGTATGCGAATGCTCTGGAATGGAAATCAGACCGTGGATTCTCTCGCTATCACCTCCTTCATCCGTCGTCGTGCATGCATCATGCCTGCCTTCGAACGCAGCGAGCGATGGAGAGGCGTCGCGAAACGGCGTACGCCACGCCGGAGACAAGCGGGCACTTCGTGAACGGGAGCCACGTGGAGAGACTGCGCATGGTCGCCCAGCCAGCGGCGGATCGGCACTGCGCGCTGGGGCTCACAGTCCATACGGATCGGTCTCGCGACAGCTTCTGCCATTGCGGCTCCCGAGAGGATGTCCATCGATGTGGAGTATATCATATATCGCGACCCGCGGAAAGCCCACCTCGACCCTGATGGCACCCGTTGATGGGGCGCTGGCTGAGGATCACAAGCTACTTCCCTCCAGCCGACTGGGCGCGGTGCGGTACAACGCGCACCGTCGCGCTGCTCCCGTGGCGCCTCAGCGCGTCCGCCAACGCCTCCGCAGCTGAAGCCTCGTAGGACAGGCCCAGCCGTCGCGCATCCTCGCCGGTGAGCGCGCGCGACACGAGGACCGCTTCGATGTCATGCCCGAACAGCCCCTCGCTGACGTACATGATGTGCGACGCGGCGACCAAGCTCGTCAGCCGTCCCGAGGCCACCAGCTCTCGCACTTCCTCGGGCGGGCGGTACCCGAACTCGCGCACCTGCGGGAGCCCCGGGGCGATGCCGTCAGCACAGGCCGACAGCAAGATTACCGTCCCGCCCTGCTTCACGAGTCGCGGAGCCACCTGAAGCTGCGCGACGCTCGGATAGAGCGTCGTCGATGTCGCCGGGCTCCCCAGGATCAGAACGTCCGCCGGCTCCGCGGCCGGGATCTCGTACTCCTCCACCGCAACCCTCGCCGCGCGCCGATGCGCCTCCACCGCATGCCCTCCGCACACCGCTACCGGCTCGTTTCGCCAGTTCATGACGTAGTTGACCACAGCGCGCAACCCGGCCCGATCCCCTATCTGCTCGACGGCGTCCCGCATCGGATTCTCCACCTGGTCGTGGATCATCTCCCTCGGGAATCCCCACCCAAGCCAGTGCCAACGCTCGATCGTCCGTTCCCCCGCCACCCCGGGCAGGATGATCTTCGCCCCCCCGCTCCAGCCGACCGCCCGATGGGGACGGACGGAGCCAACCCCGATCACCACATCGGATTCCCAGACATCACGGTTCACGACGACGGGCAGACGTTCCCCCGCCAGATGCAAGTCCGGGCCCGCTTGGACCAGTCGTTCTTCCTCTCGAAACCCGTGGTTCCTGACCGCCACAGCCGCCGCGACATCGGCCCCTACGTGCGCCTCGATCTCCGCGGGCTTCATCGGCGGGTGCGTTCCCGTCGCGATCATGACCAGAACGCGCGACCGCGGCACCCCCCGATCACGTAGCTCCTCGAGGAGCACCTCGAGCGTTTCGCGCACCGGCATCGTCCGCGACTTGTCCGGCACGACCACGCAGACGCGCCCGCTCGATCCTCCGCATCCTGCCTGCACCCCGCCTGCGTCGAGCGCGGCAGATACCGCCTCGGAGATCGCGGTTCGCGGATCTGACAAGCCCGGGGTCTTCCGCCGCTGCGGCGCGGGGATCAGGTTCTTGCTCGGTACCTTGACCGCCACCGATTCCCCCCGGCCGGCCGACACCTCGATCGTCACCGAATCAGGCATGCTCCCTCCGTCCCTTTTTCGTTTCCACGCCTCGCCGCGGGCTCCCGCGCACGGCGCCTCACCCGACGATCCGCT
>Ga0068714_10005176_pt1 | contig 13970 bp, 8 predicted proteins | sample MTBNYHSulfiMetaG_FD_62988 | JGI IMG/M metagenome (GOLD analysis project Ga0068714, IMG submission 62988) | Enrichment culture microbial communities from rom New York Harbor, USA that are MTBE-degrading - MTBE-NYH (New York Harbor Sulfidogenic)... | ecosystem: Environmental > Aquatic > Marine >... | reverse complement strand
CAGCGGCGCGGGCCCCGCCTCCAGGTGCAGGTCCGGGACCTTCGCCGGCGTCGGGAAGGGCTGGGCAGCCAGGCGGCGCAGGAGGTATCCCCCGTTGCGGGAGTTCCAGAACAGGGTCGTTCGCACCCGGAGTCCCCGGCCCGAAGGCCCGCCGAGGCGTTCCAGGAGGGCCCCGAGAACGGCCCGCTCACCCTTCTTGCCCCAGTGGCGCAGGGTTTCCTCGGGATTCACCAGCACGTCCACGGCGACGGCCCCCGCGGCGTCTGCGGCCCCCGCAACGCCCGGCCCCGTGTCTCCGGCGGCCTCGGCCAGCCAGGCGGACAGCGCCTTGAGTTCGAGGCCCACCCGTTCGAAGAAGCGCCGGTAGATCGGCGGGAGGGCTCCCTCTCCGGAGCCCAGATGCCAGAGCCGGGCGTTCTCCCGCCGGGCCTGGGCCAGGCACTCGGTGAAGGCCACGTTGTTCGACTGGTCGAGGTTGCCCAGGATCAGGATCACCCGCCTGCCGGAGACACCGGCCCCGGGGCCATCGGTGAACAGGTGCTTCTGGCCGGCTGCCGCGCCCGTAGCTCCCGAAGATCGTCCGAAGGGCAGGAGCTGCGCCCAGGTAGGCTCCAGGTTCTCCAGCCCCCAGGCCCGCACCGGCAGACTTCGCTCCCGGGCGAAGGCCAGGAACCGGTCGAGGGCCTCCCCGGCCAGGAGCGGGGACAGCTCGAGCACCGGCCGCCGGGCCGACTCCAGGAGCCCGCCCAGGCGGTCCCCCGCCTCCGCCCAGGCCAGGGGCCTGCCCTCCCCGTCCAGCGGCGAGACGGGCGCCGGCTCGTTCACGACGGACTGCCGGAACTTGCCCTTCACGCACAGGCGGCCGCCCGCGGCGCCTTGTTCCGGAGCGCCTCCTTCCGCCGGGCCATCCTCGCAGGCCCCGTCGGCGGCCACGATCCGCTCCTTGACCCGGGTCAGGAGGCTCCCGTGGCGCCGGTATTCCACCGGGCAGGCCATCGAGCAGAGGCTGCAGTACCCCTCTTCCACGGTCTCGGGCAGCGGCACGGTCTTGCCCTCCGGCAGCTTTTCGGTGAGAGCTCCCACCGGGCAGGCGGACACGCACTGGCCGCAGGAGATGCACAGGGAATCCTCCCCGAAGGGCACCGCGAAGGTGGGTACCACCACGGAGCTGAATCCCCGGTTGACGTAGCCCAGCACGCCCAGCCCCTGGACCTCCAGGCAGATGCGGATGCACCGCCCGCAGAGCACGCACTTGGCCGGATCGCGGGTGATGTAGGGGTGGCTCTCGTCGATGGGATGCCGCTGGATTTCCCCGGCGTAGCGCACGGGGTCCGCCCCGTAGTCCTGGGCGTAGGCTTTGAGCTTGCACTCCTCCACGTCCTGACAGCCGCACTCCAGGCAGCGGGCGGCCTCGCGCAGGGCCTGCTCTTCGCTGAAGCCCAGCTCCACGGACTCGAAGCTCGCCTTTCGGACCTCCGGCTCGAGGACCGGCATCGCCTCCCGGGGCACCCGGGGCTCCTCCCGGTAGTCCTCCGGGAGCAGGGTGCCGAAGTCCTCCTTCCGGCTCAGGAACTCCGGGGTGCGGCGGTACTCTCCGCCGCTCAGGTACGCGCTCACGGCCCGGGCGGCGTGCTTGCCCCCGGCAATGGCCCGGATCACGATGTCCGGCCCCGTGACGAGGTCCCCGGCGGCGAACACTCCCGGGACCCGGGTGCAGCCGGTCTCTGGGTCGCAGATCAGGTTCTCCCGCTCGTCCACCAGCCCGTCGAGGCCCTCGAGAAAGCGCACGTCGGAGTACTGGCCGATGGCGGTCACGATCGTGTCCACCTCCACCTCGTAGTCGCTGCCCTCCAGCGGGACCGGGCGGCGCCGCCCCGAAGCGTCCGGCTCGCCGAGCTCCATCTTGATGAGCTTCAGGGTCTTGAGCCCCTTGCCCTTCTCCTGGACCATCATCGGCGCGACCAGGTAGTAGAAATGAACGCCCTCCTCCACCGCCTCGCGCACTTCGTGGGGACTGGCGGGCATCTCGACGTCGCTTCGCCGGTAGAACAGGTTGACCTCCCGGGCGCCGAGACGCACGGCCGTACGGGCCGAGTCGATGGCCGTGTTCCCGCCGCCGATCACGGCCACGGACTGGCCCAGCTCCACCGGCTTGCCTATGGCCACGTCATGCAGGAGCTCGATGCCGGCGATCACCCCGGGGCGGTCCTCCCCCTCGACCCGCAGTCCCCGGCTCTTCCAGGCCCCGTGGGCCAGGACCACGGCGTCGAACTCCCGGCGGAGCTCGTCCAGGGAGATGTCGGCCCCGATCCGCACGCCCGTCTTGAGCTCCACCCCCAGGCGCAGGATCGTCTGGATCTCCCGGTCCAGGACATCCTGGGGCAGCCGGTAGTCCGGGATGCCGTAGCGGAGCATGCCTCCGGCCTTGGCCTCGCCCTCGAACACGGTTACGGCCACCCCCTCCTGAGCCAGGTAGTAGGCCGCCGACAGGCCCGCCGGCCCGGCGCCGACCACCGCGACCCGCTTGCCGGTCCTGGGCTTGAGAGGCGGATCGTAGCTGTTCTCGGAGTACAGGTCCAGGTCGGCCACGAAGCGCTTGAGCCAGTCGATGGCCACCGGCTCGTCCACCAGGTTGCGCCGGCAGGCTTCCTCGCAGGGGCGGGGACAGACCCGGCCGATGGCCACCGGGAAGGGATTGTCCCGCTTGATCAGCTCGAGAGCCTCACGATAACGGCCGTTGGCAATGAGACCGATGTAGCCCTGGACGTCGATGTTCGACGGGCACTCGAGAGTGCAGGGAGGGCGGCAGTCCCCGTAGTGGTTGGACAGCAGCAGCTCCAGGGCCATGCGCCGGGTGGCCCGGATTTCCTCGTCGTCGGTCGTGATCGACATGCCCTGGCGAACCCTGGTGGAGCAGGCGGGGACGAAGCCCTTGGCCCCGGGCACCTTGACCACGCAGACCCAGCACGACGCGTAGGGGTCCAGGCGGGGGTCGTGGCACAGGGTCGGGATCTCGATGCCCTGCGCGGCGGCCACCTCCAGGATGGTCTTGTCCGGGCTCACCAGCAGCTTCCGGCCGTTGAGCTGAATTTCTACGAAGGTGTGCGACTGGCTTCTCACGCGCTGTCTCCCGTTGTCACTGCGATCGCCTCGAACCGGCAGGCCTCGTGGCACAACCCGCACTGGATGCAGAGGCCCTGGTCGATCTCGTGCACGGCCTTGCGTTCACCCCTGGCCGCCTGGGTCGGGCAGACCCGGGCGCAGGCCCCGCAGCCCGTGCAGGCCTCCGCGATTACCCGGAAGCGGATCAGCGCCCGGCACTGCAGCGCCCGGCAGCGGTGCTCCTGGATGTGCTCGACGTACTCCTCCCGGAAGTACTTGAGAGTGGTCAGCACCGGGTTGGGGGCCGTCTGCCCCAGGCCGCAGAGCGAGGAGATGCGGACCTTTGCCGCCAGCTCCTGGAGCCGGTCGAGGTCCTCCATCCTGCCCCTGCCCGCGGTGATGCGCTCGAGGATCTCGAGCATCCGCTTGGTGCCCATCCGGCAGAAGGTGCACTTGCCGCAGGACTCGCTCTGGGTGAAGCTCAGGAAGTAGCGGGCCACGTCGACCATGCAGGTGGCCTCGTCCATGACCACCATTCCCCCGGAGCCCATGATCGCTCCGGTGGCGGTCAGGGAATCGTAGTCGACCTGCACGTCCAGGAGGCTCGCCGGGATGCACCCCCCCGACGGTCCGCCGAGCTGCACGGCCTTGAAGGCCCGGTCCCCGTGGATGCCGCCGCCGATGTCGTAGATGATCTCCCGCAGGGTGATGCCCATGGGCACCTCGATCATCCCGCCGTTTCTGATCTTGCCGGCCAGGGCGAAGACCTTGGTGCCCTTGGATTTCTCGGTGCCGATGCGGGCGTACTCGGAGGCACCCATCCGGAGAATCACCGGGATGTTGCCGAGGGTCTCCACGTTGTTGATGTTGGTCGGGGCCCCCCAGAGCCCCCGCTCCGCCGGGAAGGGCGGCCGGATGCTCGGCATGCCCCGCTTGCCCTCGATCGAGGCCATCAGGGCGGTCTCTTCGCCGCAGACGAAGGCCCCGGCTCCTTCCTTGACGTGCACCCTGAAGGAGAAACCGCTGCCCAGGATCCGCTCACCCAGCAGATTGCGCTCCTCCGCCTCGGCGATGGCCAGGAGCAGGCGCTTGATGGCCAGGGGGTACTCGGCCCGAACGTACAGGTACCCCTCGTCGGCGCCGGTGGCGTAGGCCCCGATCGCCATCCCTTCCAGGACCGCGTGGGGGTCGCCCTCCAGGAGCGAGCGGTCCATGAACGCCCCGGGGTCCCCCTCGTCGGCGTTGCAGACCATGTACTTCTTGTCTCCCCCGGAAGCCCGGGCAAAGGACCACTTGAGACCCGTCGGGAACCCCGCGCCCCCGCGACCGCGCAGACCCGAGCTCTTGATCTCTTCGACGACCTCCTCTGGGCTCATGGCGGTCACCGCCCTGCGGAGGGCGGCGTAGCCGTCCCGGGCCAGGTAGTCCTCGATGGATTCCGGGTCGATGACCCCGCAGTTGGCCAGAACGAGCTTGCGCTGCCGGGCCAGGTAGTCGTAGTCCGGCGGCACCAGGAACTCCTCGATTACCGTGCCGCCCCGAAGGTGCTCGTCCACCAGGCGCCGGGTGCGCTCCTCGTCCATGTCTGCGTACAGGTAGCTCGTCCCGTCGACCTGGCGGACCTCCACGAGAGGCTCCCGGTGGCAGGCGCCAATGCACCCGGTGGCGGCAACCGGGATGTCGAGGTTGTGCTCGGCCAACAACGCGGACAGGGCCTGCCGCACGACCAGAGCCCCGGCGGCGATGCCGCACGAGCCCAGACCGACCACGACTTCCTGCACCCGGGCCATCATCCAACCACCTTCCGCAGGGTCTTCTTGAGCTTGTCCCCGGACAGGCGCCCGTGAACCTCGTTGTCGATCATGACCACGGGTGCCAGGGAGCAGCAGCCCAGGCAGGCCACCCGGTCAACGGTGAACTCACCGTCCTCCGTGGTCTCCCCGGGCTCGACCCCCAGCTCCGTCTTTACGGCCAGGTCCAGGCTCTCCGCGCCGTTGACATGACAGGCTGTGCCGTGGCAGACCTTGACGTTGTGCCTGCCCGGGGGTTGGAAGCGAAACTGGGCGTAGAAGGTCGCGACCCCGTAGATCTCCGCCGGGGACTTGCCGACCACCTCGGCGATGGCGCTCATGTGCTCCCGGGACAGGAATCCGTGCAGCTCCTGGGACTTCTGGAGAAGGGGAATGACGTTGCCCTTGGTGTCCCGCCACTCGTCGAGCAACTGCTCAAAGCGCTTTTCCAACGGTGCAGCTCCTTTCGAGGAGGTTCGTCGAGCTCGACACAGGTATAGCTGTGTGGGGTGGGCGAGCCAGGTGATGGTACCACAGGCGGCCGGGATTCGCAAGATTCGTGAACCCTTAGGCGATATCCCCACCGGCTCAGAGCTCGGCATGCGCCTTCAAGGAGCAGGGCAAGCACTGGGCCTCAGCCCGGACGGGCGGCCCGGCAGCGGCGGATGAGCTCGTTGGTGGAGCTGTCGTGGCTCAAGGGGGCGCCGGCGCCGGGAGCTTCGGCGGCCCCCTGCAGCTCCGGGATGATCCTCCGGGCCAGCACCTTGCCGAGCTCCACGCCCCACTGATCGAAGGAGTCGATCCCCCAGATCACCCCTTGTGTGAAGACGCTGTGCTCGTAGAGCGCGACCAGCTGGCCGAGGGTTTCCGGGGTGAGCAGGTCGGCCAGGATCGTGGTCGACGGGCGGTTGCCCTCGAAGGTGCGGTGCGGCACCAACCTCTCGGGCGCACCCTCGCCCCGCACCTCCTCGGCAGGTTTGCCGAAGGCCAGGGCCTCCCCCTGGGCCAGCATGTTGGCGATGAGCAGGTCGTGGTGGCTGCCTACTGGGTTCAGGGAGCGCCGGAAGCCGATGAAGTCGCAGGGCACGAGCTTGGTGCCCTGGTGGATGAGCTGGAAGAAGGAGTGCTGCCCGTTCGTACAGGGCTCGCCCCAGTATACGGGGCCGGTCTGGTAGCCGACCCGCCGCCCGTCGAGGGTGACCGACTTTCCGTTGCTCTCCATGGTCAGCTGCTGCAGGTAGGCGGGGAAGCGGTGCAGGTACTGCTCGTAGGGCAGCACCGCCGCGGTCTGCGCCCCGAAGAAGTTGTTGTACCAGACCCCGAGCAGGGCCACCAGCACCGGCAGGTTCCGCTCCGGGGGTGCGGTGCGGAAATGCTCGTCCATCCGGTGGAACCCGGAGAGCATTCTGCGGAAGCTCTCCGGCCCGACGGCGATCATGGTCGACAGCCCGATGGCCGAGTCCATGGAGTAGCGTCCGCCGACCCAGTCCCAGAAACCGAACATGTTGGCCGGGTCGATGCCGAACTCCTTCACCTGTTGCTCGTTGGTCGAGACGGCCACGAAATGCCGGGCCACCGCCTTCTCGCTGCCCAGCCGCTCCAGGACCCAGGCCCGGGCGGTCTGGGCGTTGGTCATGGTCTCCTGGGTGGTGAAGGTCTTCGAGGAGACGATGAACAGGGTCTCCTCCGCCTCCAGGTCCCGGGTGGCTTCCACGAAGTCCGTGGCGTCGATGTTGGAGACGAAGCGAAAGCTCAGGTCCCGCTGCGCGTAATGCCGCAGGGCCTCGTAGGCCATCACCGGACCCAGGTCCGAGCCCCCGATGCCGATGTTGACCACGCTGCGGATGGGCCTGCCCGTGTGGCCGAGCCATCGGCCGCTCCGGACCTGCTCGGCGAAAACGGCCATCCGCTCGAGCACCGCGTGCACGTCGGGCACCACGTCGTGGCCATCCACCGTGATGCGCGCATCTGCCGGCGTCCGGAGGGCCACGTGCAGCACCGCCCGGCCCTCGGTGAGGTTGATCGCCTCCCCCCGGAACATCGCGTCCCGCCGCACGGCCAGGCCGCACTCCCGGGCCAGGGCCAGCAGGAGTTGAAGGGTCTCGTCGGTGATCCGGTGCTTGGAGTAGTCCAGGTACAGCCCGTCCGCCTCGGCGGTCAGGCGGGTGCCCCGGCCCGGGTCATCCCGGAACAGGTCTCGCAGGTGCAGGTCCCTGACCTTGTCGTAGTGGGCCTCCAGGGCTTTCCAAACAGAAAGTTCGCTCAGCATCGACGGGCCTCCGCAGGGGGTCTTTCCATCCCAACTCTCCGCATCCTAATCGCTTCGGGGCCTGCTTGGCCAGCGCCCGGGCGCCGACTGACGGAATCTGGACGGGCCGGAGGCTTTCCGTGCCCCCTGCTCTCCGATCAATCCACGCCTACCACTCGGTCGCGCCAGGGGCCCCGGCCCAGGCGCAGCCGCCCGGCCCTCCGGAGCGTCTCCAGGGCGGTCTCCACGTCCTCGGCCTCCCAGTCTGAGAGCACGCCGAACCCCGACAGCCGCCCGAGCCCGCGCAGGGCCGTGTCGTGCCGCGACGCTCCCAGCAGCAGGAGGATCAGCTCCCGAAGGCTGAGGCGCCTGCTGTGACGCCGGGCCGCCGCCAGGATCTCGGCCTGGCCCTCCGGCACGATATCGGCCGTGCCTGCGTCGCAGACGTCGCAGCCCGCACAGAGCCCGACGCTCTGCCCGAGGAAACCCAGCAGGGTCCGGCGGCGGCAGTCCCGGGACTCGCCGCTGTAGCGCAGCATCTGCCCATAGCGCCGCCGCTCCAGCGGATCGGACAGCGCAGCAGCGTAGAGGCGATCCTCCTCGGACACGAGCAGGGTCGCCCGGACAGGGCGGCCGTCCCTGCCGGCCCGGCCGGCTTCCTGGAGGTAGGCTTCCGGGGAAAGGGGAAGGTCCCGGTGCACCACCGTGCGTATGTCGGGCTTGTCCACCCCCATGCCGTAGGCCGAAGTCGCGGTGAGCACGCCGTCCCGGGAGCCCAGGAACCAGCGCTCCACCGCGGCCCGCTCGTCCGGCTGGAGGCCGGCATGGTAGAAGTAGATCCGCTCGTCCGCCAGCCGCCGGCGGAGCACCCGGGCGGAGGCTTCCGCGGCGGCACGGCTGCGGCAGAACACGACCATGGGCCGTGGGCCCCGTCGAGCCAGCCCTTCCAGGGCCCGCTCCTTGCAGAGCACGGGCAGGACCCGGTAGTGGAAATTCGGCCGATCGGCGTCCGCCGCGACCAGGCATGCCGGGGCGCCGCCGAACAGCCCGCGGCGGATCACCGCCAGCACGCGCGGCCCCGCCGTGGCCGTGAAGGCGGCCCTGGTCGCCGCGCCCAGGCGCTGCGCAGCGGCTTCCAGGCTGCGGTAGGCGGGGCGGAACGAGGGCCCCCACTCGGCGATGCAGTGGGCCTCGTCGACCACCAGGGCAGCCACGGCGACGCCCTCGAAGAGCTGCGCGGTCCGCTCCTGGACCAGGGCTTCCGGGGTGGCGTACACGAGGCGCACCTCCCCGGCCGCCAGCTCCCGGGACAGCTCGCGGCGCTGAGCCGCGGATTGTCCCCCCCGCAGGGCGGCCGCCCGCAGGCCCGCCTTCCGGCACTGGCGCAGCTGGTCTTCCAGCAGGGCCAGGAGCGGAACGGCCACCACGGTAACCCCCGCCAGGAGCTGTGAGGCGAGCTGGAAACACAGGGACTTTCCTGCCCCTGTGGGCAGGAGGACGATCTGGTCCCGCGCCTCGAGGAGGTTGGACACCACGAAGCGCTGTAGCGGGTACAGGTAGGGATGGCCGAAGCGTCGCTCGGCCAGCTCGCCGATGGGATCCGGCCCGGCCTCCCCCGGGAAGCCTACTGCTTCTTGAAGCTCACCCGGAAGTAGTAGTCGTCCATGATCTCCACCAGCTCCGGGGTGAACCCGATCGCGAGGGTCGTCCGTATGGCACCCCCTTCGCCTGCTTCCACGGCTGCGACCTTGCCGGTGACCACAAACTGGTAGGTCTGGAAATACAGCTTCGAGATGAGAGCCTCGCCGACCGCCGGAGCCGGCACCGAGGAGGGCAGATCCAGGACGACGCGGTTCACCCCCAGGGAGACCAGGCGGCTCTGCACCTTCCGGGAGCCGACCTGGGACTCTACGTAGTTGTTGAACCGCATGGTTCGGGCCGCCGATTCGTCCATCTGCACGGAGCGGTCCTTGAAGTTGGCGAACTGGGTCTGCAGGGACTCGAAGGCCATCAGGTAGTCGCCGATGATTTCGACCAAATCGTTCGGGCAGCTCTTGAAGATCAGCTCGAAGAGGCACACGTTGTTCTTGCCCTTGACCGGACCCAGGCGGGTCAGGGTTCCCCGGACGAAGAGATTGATCGGGTTCTTGTTGGTCGGCCTCTGAAAGGCGAGGTTCAGGGAGGACAGCTGGTTCAGGAACTGCTGGAAGAAGCTGACCTCGTTGCGGCTCAGAATCACCAGGAGCACGACCCGCCGCATCCCGAGCTCATACGGCGCGCAGATCAGCATGTAGTCTTCGAGCTTCAGGAGGGTCTGGGACTGCAGCAGGCCGGTCTTCTTGACTGCATACGGGTTGAACCGGATCAGCTTCTCCGCATACTTGTCCTGGTACTCCTGGATCCGGGCATCGGCCATATCGAGTGTAATTGTAGTGAAGCGCAACAAGAAGTCAAGCGGGGCGGCCGCGGCGGCAGGGGAATGTTGACACGGGTAGGTTTTTCGGTATGCTGGGGGCCATGTCACCGGACGCCGGGAGCCTCCAAGAGGGAAAGCTCAGCCCGGAAACCCTGAAACGCCTGCTCCGGGCCACCTCGCACGGCGACCCCAACGTGCTGGTGGGAGCGGAGGCCGGAGAGGATGCGGCGGTGGTCCGGGGCGGCGAGACCCTGGTGCTGACCGCGGACCCGATCACGTTCACGCAAGAGAACATCGGGATCTACACGGTGGCCGTGAACTGCAACGACATCGTCGCCATGGGCGGCCGCCCGGTCTACCTGACCACGACGATACTGCTGCCCCCGGGAACCCCCGAGAGCCGCCTCGCGACCGTGTTCCGGGAGCTGAAACAGGCTTCCCGCGCCGCAGGGGTGCTGTGGGTCGGGGGCCACACCGAGGTCAGCTCGGCGGTCACCCGTATCGTGGTCTCAGCCCAGGCGGTGGGGCTCCTGCGCCAGCCGCTGACCCGAACCTGCGACGCCGTAGCCGGACACCTGCTGGTCATGACCAAGTGGGCCGCCCTGGAAGCCACCACCCTGCTGGCGCGAGACCGCCCCGACGAGACCCTGAGACTCATCGGTCCCAGGGCCCACCGCTCGGTGCTGGCCTGGCTGCACCGCCCGGGTATCTCCATTCTCCGGGAGGGGGAGATACTCGAGGGCTTTCGGCTCGGTGCCGCTCACGATCCCACCGAGGGCGGGGTGGCCACCGGCATCCACGAGATCGCATCCCGCTCCGGGGTCGGAGTGCGGGTGTTTGGCGAGCGGGTGCCGGTTCGCCGGGAGACTCGAATCCTCTTCGAGCACTTCGCCCTGGATCCCCTGGGGGCCCTGAGCTCCGGGGTGTTTCTGTTCACGGCCCCCCCGGATACGGCGACCCGGGCCTGCGATGCCCTGCGCGCAGAGGGGGTGCCGGCGGCGGTGATCGGGGAGATCACGGCCCGAAAGGGCAGGGTCGTGCTGGTCGACCAGGACGGCGAACGGCCGCTGCCGCGCTTCGGCCGCGACGAGCTGCTCAGGCTCGGCTGACCGCCTTGCCTGCCATCGCGACGCCCCCGACCCCGACGTCGATCATCGCACGGCGTACAGCCGGTCGGCGATCCTGGCCGCCAGGTCGGCGGCGGCGCGGCCCAGCAGCGGGCGCTCGACCACGAAGGTCTCCTGGAACAGCGGCTCGCCGGTGCTCCGATCCTCCAGGCGCACCCTCACCAGCTCCCGGCTCTCCCATTCCAGGCTGAGGCCGAAACGGATTCCTTCCTCCACACCCCCTGAGGACAGCCGGGCGGCCGAGCCCAGCCTGCGGACCACCCGGCGGAGCCCCCCGCGATCCTCTGCCGGGAGGGCGACCCCGAGGGGCAGGCGCAGGCCATGCTGGAGGAGGGCCCCCGGGTTCAGGGCGAACAGCCGGTTCAGGGCGTCCCGGCGCTCGGGGCTGCCCCGGGGAAGCAGGGGGGCCAGGGCGGCCAGGGCTTCGTGGATCCCCTCGGCCTCCCAGAAGGGGTCGAAGGTCTCGATCGCCGCCTCCAGCAGGGCCCGCTCGCCCCTCAGACGCCCCTCCTCCAGGAGGTAGTAGGGCTCCGCACGGGGGGAGATCGGGATCTCGATGGCCCGGGCCAGGCGCAGGTACTTCAGGGCCACCCGCTGGTAGCCCTCTGCGGCCCTGAACAGCTCCCAGTAGGCGTCCAGGAGGTTGTCCTGGTCCCGGTGGGAACGTCCCACCCCGAGACACAGGGTTCGAAATTTCTGGCGGTGGTAGTACGACAGCACACGCAGGCGCAGGGAGCGCAGCAGCAGCCCGAAGCGCTCCAACGGCCCCCGCACCGGCTTGCGCGGCTCGGCCCGGGCCAGCCCGGCGTACACCTTCCACAGGATCTCGTGGATGTCCTTGAGGTGCTGGGCCACGTCCGTGCCGAAGTAGTACATCCAGGCCCGGTCCTGAGAGCCCAGCACTTCTTCGGCGTAGCGCCGGGCCAGCTCGAGGCGGCCGAAGCGCTGGTACAGCATGGCCAGGTTGACCTTGCTCAGGGGGGTGGTGTCCCGGGTGAGCGCCAGCTCGTACTCCTCCAGGGCCCGGCGAAAGTCCATGCGGGACTGGAACAGCTCTCCCCTGGCCAGATGCCCGGGGGCCCGGTCCGAGAGCCGGATCGATTCCTCGGTGTGCCGCAGGGCCGAGTTGAAGCGATAGAAACTGTGCTCGAGGAGGCTCAGGTTGTAGTAGGCCACGGAGGCGAAGTACTCGTCCTGTTCATCCAGAGCGTCGTCGATGGCCAGGAGGTAGTAGCGCCGGGAGTTGTCGTAGTCGTACATTCCGGAGTAGACGGTTCCCAGGGTCATGTACAGGCCCCGTTCCGGGCCGAAGCGCTCCAGGGCCTCCAGGAGCAGCGCCTCTGCCCTCTCCAGCTGGTGGGTCTTGAAGTACATCCAGCCCAGGTCGTCGACGGTATAGACACTCTCGGGGAAGAGCTCGAGAATCCGCTCCAGGGTCCCAATGGAATCCTGCTCCCGGTTGAGCTTGCCGTAGCAGTGGGCGATCTGGCTCAGGATCAGGAAATCCGCTCCCTCCTTGCGGTCCGCCTCCAGGTATTCCTCCAGCGCCAGCGCAAAGAGCTCCTTGTCGTAGTACAGGTCGGCCAGGAGAACGTTCAGGCTGCCGGCGGCGGGGTACCGGCGCTGAGCTTCCTGCAGGAGCTGCACCGCCGTCTCGTAGTTCTCGGCCTCGATGGCCGCCTGGGCCCGTTCGTAGTACCAGTCCGGCGAGCCCGAAGCTGCATCCGGCCCCGGCGCAACCCCGGGCAGAGGGTCGCCGTCCTGGGCGGCCGACGCTCCGCAGAACAGGAGCAGGAGCAGGCTCAGCAGGGCGAGAGTGCGGACGGGCATCATCGGCTCCGCCGTGCCAGGGCCCGGGGATTGAGAAATGCGAGCAGGCGGCGCGGGATGGAGTACCGGCGCCGGTAGGAGCGCACGAAGCCGCGCCAGCTCTCCCGGGCGAGGTCCCGAGCTTCGGCATCGAAGGCCGGGGCGAACACCGCCCTCAGGAACGACTCCACCCAGCCCCTCGCCGCCAGGCCCTGGTCCCGCTCCAGGCGCTCGCCGTACTCGAGCCAGGACTCCTGGCGGCGCCGGTCCAGGCCCAGGCCCCGGAGGCGCCGCCGGAAGATCACGAAGCGCAGGCGCTCGGTCCGCCGGGGATCCGGGCTCAGCCATACGAGCAGGTGCGGCCATCCCCTCAGAAGCCCGATGAGCAGGAGGTATGCCGCCGGCAGGATCAGGTAGGACAGGCGGGCCAGCCAGAGCAGGACCCGCAGGATTTCGCCGCCCCACACCCGCGAGCGCTCCTGGAGCTGGGTCGGAGCGGCGCTGGACTCCCGCAGGCGATCCTGGTTTCGCAGGATCTCCTCGAGCAGACCGGCGAAGCGCTCGAAGTCGAAGCCGAACTGGAGGGTGAACTCCTCCCCCGGGGCGATCTGCTCCGAGGAGGGGTCGAAGTCGATCCAACCGTGCTCCCCGAAATAGACCTCCACCCAGGCATGCGCCTGGAAGGCCCGCACCTCGTAAAAGTTCAGGACCTCCGTGTCCGGGTTCACGTAGAAGCCCACCGCCACCCGCGCCGGGATCCCGAGGGAACGGCAGAGCAGGGCCATGGCGAAGGCGAAGTAGGAGCAGTACCCCTTCTGGCTCTCGTACAGAAAGTGGGAGAGCTGGTCGCCGTCGGCGGCGATCCCGGGCTTGAGGGAGTAGTAGTACCCGTGCTTGAGGTAGTCCCGGATGGCGGCGACCCGGTGGTAGGTGTCGTCGGCAGGAAGCTCCGCGATGATCTCCTGGGCCAGGGCCCGGATCCTCGGGTCGGCCCCGAAGTCGGTGTAGTGCCGGAGCGCCGCCGGGGGGAGAGGACGCCCGCCGCTGCGCGAAAGCTCCCCGGGCTCGGCCGCGCTCACCCGGGATTCCACCCGGTAGATGCGCTGGAAGGAGGAAGACTCCCAGTTGGTGAGCGGCACCACCCGCAGCGGGTAGTTCATCCCGATCAGCGAGGTCGGGTCGAAGTTCAGGAAGAAGTACTCCTGCGCCACCGGCACCCGGGCCGCGTAGCCCGGGTCCGGGAAGCTCTCCGGGGCGTCCGGCACCGTCACCGGCAGTGCCTCGAGCTGCCGGTCCTGGATGTGGAAGAAGCCCCGGCGAGGCTCGTAGCCCGAGAGGATGAAGCGTCGGAGGAGGATCTTCTCCGCCGGGCCCTGCTTGCGAAACAGCAGCACCAGGTCGTCGGACATCTCGATCTCGCTCTGCAGGCGCACATACTCGGAGAAGTCGAAACGAAAGAGGGTGGGCTTCATCAGCCC